>ERZ761602.1431-NODE-1431-length-43361-cov-5.136632_pt1 | contig 43361 bp, 39 predicted proteins | sample MGYA00512165_ERZ761602 | MGnify/ENA primary metagenome ERZ761602 (study PRJEB28899, sample SAMN02445085) | bioreactor sludge metagenome | biome: EBPR sludge; isolation source: Thorneside wastewater treatment plant | place: Australia: Brisbane, Thorneside...
CACCAGTACGGATGAAGTAGCGACTGAAGATTCTTCTGAAGAAGAGGGCTAATAACCTTCTGACGTGAGGAAGAATGGAAGCGGAAGTTACGAGGGGGGACGCGCCAAGCGCCTCTGCGGCGGTAGCGAAGAAGAAAACGCCGCCTCAAAATATTGAAGCTGAAAAATCAGTGCTCGCGGGGATGCTGCTCGATGCTCAAGCCGTAGATCGCGTTCGAGAGTTTGTAGACAGCAAAGATTTCTACCTTCCCGCCCATCAAACTATTTTTTCTACCATTATTGAACTTTCTCGCCGTGGAACTCCTGCCGATCTCATTACAGTCTCGGACTTTCTTCGAGCGCAAGAGATGCTCGCGCAGATCGGAGGTACGGAATATTTAAGCACGCTCATCGATTCGATTTCGCACACGGCAAATATTACCGCTTACGCCAAGATGGTGAGAGAGAAGGCGGTTTATCGCCACATCATTCAAGCCGGCACGTCGATGATCGAAGATGCAATGGGCGGGGGCACGGGCGACCTCAATGTGATGTTGGATAAGGTTGAGAAATCCGTTTTTGAAATTGCTCAAAAGAACTTGGGCGAGGCGGTCGTGCCCATTCGAGACATCGTGCGAGATGCTTTTAAGAGTATTCAGGAGCGCTTTGAGAGAAAATCTCAAATCACAGGCACGCCCACTGGATTTTATGGATTCGATCGTTTGACTGCGGGACTTCAAAAGTCGGATCTCATTATTTTAGCGGCTCGTCCTTCGATGGGGAAAACTGCATTGGCATTGAATATGGCGGTGCACATGGCGATTCGAGAAAATGTACCCACGGCGGTCTTTTCACTTGAAATGTCTAAAGAGCAACTGGTCCAGCGTATGCTTTGTATGGAATCCCGAGTAGATGGGCAGCGATTGAAAGCGGGAATGCTGAAAGACGAAGATTGGCCGAGGCTCACGCATGCGGCGAGTCTTCTATCGGAGGCTCCTCTCTTCATCGATGATACTCCTGGCTTAAGTAATTTCGAAATGCGCGCGAAGTGCCGGCGATTGTCGAAGCAGCATGGTCTTGGGTGTGTGATCGTAGATTATTTGCAGCTTATGCGGGTGAAAGGGCGTATTGAATCGCGTGAGCGGGAAATTGCAGAAATTTCGATGGGTCTTAAGGCTTTGGCGAAGGAGCTGAGCATCCCGGTTATTGCTCTTTCTCAGCTCAATCGCTCTTTGGAAACTCGTACGGATAAGCGACCTGTGATGTCAGATCTTCGCGAGTCGGGTTCCATTGAACAAGATGCCGATATCATCACGTTCCTCTATCGCGATGACGTGTATCATCCGGATACGGATACTCCGGGAGTGGCAGAAATCATCGTGGCAAAACATCGAAATGGCCCAACGGGTTTAGTGAAACTTGCGTTCTTGAATGAATACACTCGATTTGAGAATCTGGCAGACGAAGAGGCGACTTGATCTATGCTGTTTTGGCTTTTAGCAATTTTTGCTTATTTTTTGGGTGCCGTGCCCTTCGGGCTTTTACTGGGACGAATGTTTGCAGATGTCGACGTGCGTGAGTTGGGATCGGGCAATATCGGGGCCACAAATGTAAACCGAGTGCTTGGTAAAAAATTGGGCGCGGCGACGTTGCTGTGCGATGTTCTAAAGGGCACCGTTTCTGTCGCGTTGGCCAAAGTGCTTTTGCCTGATCAGCCCATCGAAGCTGCCTGGATCGGATTTGCTGCATTTCTCGGTCATTGCTTTCCAATTTACTTGCGCTTCAATGGGGGTAAGGGCGTTGCCACCATGTTTGGGATTTTATTACCGGTCTCTTGGATTGCGGCTCTCGTGAGCTTGGCGGTTTGGATCGCGGTCGTAAAGATCACTCGAGTTTCCGCACTTGGGGCGGTCTCCGCTGCGATGATTATTCCTGTTTGCATAGCTTATTTTGAGCAGTCATTGGCGATTGCTGGGATTTTTGCGATGGTGATGATCATCGTGCTGGTTCGTCATCGCGAAAATTTGAAACGCATTCGCGAAGGTAATGAATTGAAGGTTTAGAATTTTAGGCCGGTCTCAGAAAGTTTTTTCGAAGTAGTTCCTTAATGATGTAATTGGTGGTCTTACGATCTAGAGGGCTAAGCGCCCACACTGCACCGACTTTTTTTTGCTTCCAGATCAGTTGAAATATCTTCAATTGATCGGGCTCTAAGCTCGACCAATCGGAATCGATATTTACGTCAAACATGTCCTCCGCAACGGGTTCCTTTGTGAAAGCTCTCATTTCATCCAAGCGGCGAAGGCCGTCCAAAAGGGCGACCTCCAATGGAAGGTTTAGAGGTTTAGAGACATTGAAATTGAGATGAGGGAAAAGAGCAAAAAAGCCGCCTTCCAGTTTTAGGCTTTCAAGAAATGCATCAAAGCCAAAGATTGTCCCGTACTCGGCATGAATCAAAATTCCATTTTCGATATACAGCGAGGTGAAGATCTTCTTTTTGTCTTTAGGAGCACCTTTCGGAGCAAATAGAATCTTATGCTTGGAAACGACCAAGTGTCCGGTTTTTCGTGTCGTTGCAAAAAGTTGTAGAAGATCGGGGAGTGATATCTCGCTAAGTTTGCCCCCGATCAATCGCCCGCCAGTCTGTTCTTGAACTTCCGAGATTTCTGAAATTCGATTCTCCGCTTGTTTCACCTGAATGTCGGAGAGTTCAAGGAGAGCCTCTTCGATCTTTCTTTTGCCGCGAGTTTCCTTTGACGACTCCGATGGTTCCTCGCGAATCCCATCGCTGTGCTCGTCGAACTCCAATAGAAACGAGCCCATTTGAATTCGATCGCCCGCCTTCAAAAATACCGGGCTTTCGATGAGGACACCGTTCACGTAGGTTCCGTTTAACGATTGTAGGTCTTCCAGGGTGATTCGTTTGGCATGGCTGTCCCACGTGATTTGAGCATGTCGTCGGGATATTCGCTTTTCAGGAAGGCAGATGTCGGCCGAAGGTTCGCGGCCGAACACTTGAGGAACGTCCTTTGTAAGTTGTACGATGCTTCCAGCAGACTCGCCTGTGAGTATTCTGAGTGCTGGAGTCTTTGGCATCAAACTATCCTTCAATTTGAACTTCAAAAAGCGTTTGTCCGACTTGAACAAGATCTCCGGAGTTCAGCTCCTGCTGGGTGACCTTTTTCCCATTCACGTAAGTGCCGTTGGTACTTGCGAGATCTTTTACGAAAACTTGGCGAGCGCCAATGATTTCGATTTGCGCATGCTTTCGAGAGCAATCGAGGTCGTTCAGTCGAATGTCCACATCTTTGCGTCCAATGGTAGAAACCGGTTTCGTGCATTCAAATTCAAATTGGCCATCGGGACTCTTTTTTATTTTCAGCCTAACTTTTACTTTGGGTATGGCTCCCATCGCAGCGCCTTTGCTGCCATCCCCTGCGGCCGGATCATCCCATTTTGAAAATGTATTCATTTCATCCTTGATCAGAGAATCGATTCGCTGAATCCCCGTCTCTCGGTAAACTGCATTTTCGGGAGGTAAACTTTCCGTCGCAGATGCCGTTTGTTCTGTTTGAGGGAGTCCAAATTCCATTTCCAAGTCTTCCGTCGTCTTTTTGGATCGACCTGAATGAGAGGGTTCCGGCGCAGCCTCGGGAACGATGACTGTGGATTTCGACTTGGATTTCTCCTTAAATTCCACATCTGAAAGAATATCGTTCATATCGATTTCATCGACTTCACCCGAGTCATCGATGAAGCTTATCGAAGAATCATCTTCAACGGGCTCTTCATTTTTTTTCGTATTCTTAGCGCTAGCCATGGGATCGGAGGCATTCACCGTTTTTGTCTTTGTTTGATTTGACTTGGCCACTTGCTCCAAGATCGCCACGGTGATTCGGGAGAGCCCGACAATAATTTCATCTAGATTTTCTAGCTGAGTTTTCTGTTCGATCTTTGCGCCAGCTAAAAATGTGCCATTTGTGGAGCCCAAGTCTTCGAGATAGACTTTGTCGTCCTCAATACTAATACGACAATGCTCCGAGGATATTTTCTTGTCGGTAAGCAAGAACTCGCCGCGGCGCCTGCCAATGGTGACACCACCTTGAACGAATTCAATGGTTGCGTCTTTATCATCGCCGTCTTTTACGGTGAGCGAGACTTTTATCGCCATCGTTTACTCCAGTGCACCTTCAAACGATATCAGTAACTTAGAATTTCCTAGAAGGATTTCATCGCCAGAGGCGAGTTTCTCAGATTGGATCTTTCTTCCTTTGATATAAGTACCGTTCGTCGATCCCATATCGCGTAAAAAAATGGCGTTCCGTCCGAAAACTTCGATCAAAGCATGGGCGCGCGACACATCGGCGTCGAGAAGAACGACATCTGCATCATTTCGTCCGATGGTGATATGAGATTTCTTAAATTTAAATGTCTTTCCGGAATTGGGGCCGTCCAGAATTTTCAAATAGACGGCAATTTGTTGAAGCGTTTGAGTCGTTGTAATGGAATCTGCGCCGGCCACCGTGCGGCCGGTCTTTTCCGCGCCGCTTCGTTTCCCCGTCGAGATTTCATCCTGAGGGCCGTTATATTCTCGGGTGTCAGCATAAAAACAAAGAGTGGTATTTCCGATTTCGACGACATCCTGATCGCTCAACGCAGTGCGACTAATAGGCTGACGATTGACGAAAGTTCCATTGGTCGACTGAAGATCGACCAAAAAAATTTGATTTCCTTCGGCCCGGATCTCCGCATGCAGAGAGGAGACTTTTGCGTCATCCAAAATGATATCGGCCTGTCGTCGACCAATGGTCATCACGGGTTTCGTCAGAGGAACCATCGTCTGTTTTTGAGACCGAACGATAAGCATTCCAGCATGTGAATGATGGAGCTTTGGCATTATTCATTGTACAATCGAGCCAATCTGAAGAAAAGGTTACCGGTTTCGAGTCTATAAGAATGTCTTCAAATTACAAAATGATGTGGCGTCGTTTTATTCGCATTGCGTCGATTGTTTCCGCTATCGTCATCGCAGTGTTTCTCAATGTGGCCTTTGTGGTGCTTCTATTTCTGAATAAGGGCCTGCCTTCCATCGACTCCTTGAAGAACTACGAACCCAAGGAGGTCAGTCAGGTATTTTCAGCGTCCGGGGAAGTAATCGGGGAGTTCTTTGAGGAAAAGCGCTTCGTAAATCGAGATGTTCCAGAATTCGTAAAGAATGCATTTATTGCCGCTGAGGATTCCAATTTTTACGTGCATCGAGGTGTGGACTTCTTAGGCGTCCTCAGGGCGGTGATGAAGAATGCTTTAGGAGGCCACAAGCAGGGAGCGAGTACGATTACTCAGCAAGTAGCGCGCGGCTTTTTGCTGACTCCAGAGCGAACGTACAAACGAAAAATTAAGGAAATGATTCTCTCTTGGCAGATTGAAAATTCGCTGACCAAAGAGGAAATTTTGCATCTTTACCTCAATCATATCTATTTGGGCGCAAGCTCCTCTGGACCAGGGGCCTATGGGGTCGATGCGGCTGCTCGAGTGCATTTTGGAAAGCCACTTCGAGAGATCACCATTGCAGAGGCGGCGATCTTGGCGGGATTGCCCAAAGCGCCTAATAGGTATTCTCCGGCTAAGAATCCGGAACGTGCCAAGCGAAGGCAGCTCTACGTACTGAAGCAGATGTTGAAGGGTGGTTACATCACGAGTGAAGAATATGAAGCCGCGGTAAAGGAAGAAGTCTTGATAGAGCGCCCGGTGGATTTGAATAAAACGGTAGCGCCTTACTTCGTCGAGACGGTTCGACAATATGTCATGAATAAATATGGCTCTGATAATGTCCTTCATAATGGCATGAAAATTTATACGACGCTCGATGCCGATATGAATCGATATGGTCAAAACGCGCTCCGTAGAGGGCTCAGCGAATTGGAGAAGCGTCAGGGATTTTCGGGGCCGATCAAAAAATTGAAGCCTGAAGAAGTCGCCGATTATTTTAAGATTCGAAGCTCGGAAGACAAAGACGATGATGTGGGTGGCTTAGAACTAGAAGTTTCTGCAAGCGAAGCGAAGAATTCTGGAGCCATACGCATGCGGCCCCCGAGGCGTCTCGAAGTGGGGGATGTTTTAGAAGGTGTTGTAAAATCGGTCAGCGACGAAAAGAAGGAAGCGTTGGTTGAATACGAACCTAATTTTTTTGCGCGACTGAAATTAGAAGACATGCTTTGGGCTCACGATCGTGTGGATCCTGACGATGATAGTCAGTCGGTCTCTCAGGTCACTGCCGTATCGCAGGTACTCAAAGTGGGTTACGTCGTTCCATTTAGCGTGAAGGCGCTTCCGAAGGAGGTTTCCGCTCCCATTGAAGGAGCTTTAGAGCAAAGGACGGAAGTTGAAGGGGCGGTCATGGCCATTGATCCCCATTCTGGATTTATTAAGGCGATGGTTGGCGGTTATGATTTCAATCGATCGCAGTTCAATCGTGCGATTCAAGCTAAACGCCAACCAGGATCCTCCTTCAAGCCTGTCGTCTATGCGGCGGCATTAGATTTGGGTTTCACGCCGGCTAGTCTTTTGCAGGACTCTCCAATTACTTTTGAAAATGCTCAGGACCAAGAGAAGTGGCGTCCGAGTAACTACGATCAAAGATTCGTCGGAGACATAACTCTTCGTAATTCGCTCATTACGTCTCGAAATATCACCACGATTCGACTGCTTAATGAAATCGGCATCACGACGGCGATTGATTATGCTCGTCGCCTGGGAATTGAAAGTCCTATCAATCGCGATTTCACTATGGCGCTGGGATCTTCGGTCGCGCCATTGCAAGAAATGTTGCAGCCCTATGTTGTTTTTGCGACTCAAGGCTATCGTAAGAGTCCCATTTCCATTCAAAGAATCGTGGATCGTAAGGGCGTGCTCCTTGAGCAGAATGTCGATGACAATCCAGAAGTTTCGGTTTTAGAAAATTTGAATACGGCGTTGGGAAATTTAAAAAGGGAAATCGCTTCCATTGAATTTTCTAAACCTGCAGACCTAAAGGCCAAGAAACAAACAAGCGATGATTCTGTTTCCTTTTTGCAAACCCGCGATGAGGAAGGAAAGAAGAAAGAGTTGGAAGTAGTGACTTCGCCCTTAAAACCGGGACAGGTTTTGAGCACGGAAGCCAGTTTTTTGATGACGTATCTTCTCAAAGAGAATGTTCTCTATGGAACAGGACGTCAGGCGGCGGAGCTTCAGCGGCCTGCCTCTGGAAAAACCGGGACGACGGATGAAAACAGAGATGCTTGGTTCATCGGGTTCACCCCGGATCTCGTGACGGGCGTTTGGGTGGGTTATGACGATCAGAGAATCTTGGGACGAAATGAAACTGGATCGAAGGCAGCTGTGCCAATTTGGTTAGACTTTATGGCGCGAGCGACGGCACCTTATCCTAAGACAGATTTTTCAGTTCCCGATACGATCGAATTTGTGCGAATCGATCCTAAGACCGGCGGACTTGCGAATCCAAAATCGAAAACGGGTGTATTTGAGGCTTTTGTAAAAGGCACAGCTCCTACTAAAGAAATTTCTCCGACAGTGAACGAAATGGACCTCTATCAATTGGATCAATAGCTTTGTTTGGAATAGGCGCTACAGAATTTATTATCCTCGTTGTGATTGTGGCCATTTTTATTGGTCCCGAACAATTGCCCAAAGTTGTTCAAAGCGTGGGAAAATTGTTTAGATCGGTCACAAAAGCTCGCACCGATTTTGAAGATTCTATTCAACAGGACGATACATTTCGCACTTTGAGCAACACCATCACACAGGCCAAGCGCACGGTAGACGATAAAGTAGCAAGCGTTCGTCGAGAGTTAGAGGCGGCGGTCGAACCTGATGAGAAAGTCGAAAAGAAGTCCGACGAGGATTCTCCACAGTCGAAAGGATAGGGGATTGGAAGGCACACCGCACGAAATGACTCTTCTTGAGCATTTGGGAGAATTGAGAAAGCGGCTCATGCGATCGCTCTTCGGGGTAGGGGTCGGATTTCTGTTAGTCTACTCTTTTGCCGAACGCATTTTCGATTTTCTTTTGCGTCCCCTATGCTCAAGATTTGCCGCTGACAATTGTCCGATGGTTTACACAAATATCGCAGAACCCTTTTTGGTTTATTTGAAAGTGGGGTTACTCGGAGGAGTATTTGTCTCAGCGCCTTGGATCTTTTATCAAATCTGGTTATTCATTCGCCCCGGCTTAAAGGCTACCGAAACTCGTTACGTGATTCCTTTCGTCACGGCGGGCTCTGTGATGTTTGTAGGGGGGGCGCTGCTTGGATATTTTTTTATCTTTCCCCTCGCATTCGATTTTTTCCTTACTCAGGCGTCTCAGCCCATTCATCCGATGCTTTCCATGGGAGACTATTTTTCATTTGCGGGGGGGCTACTCTTAGCTTTTGGGGCGCTCTTTGAAATTCCCGTCTTCGTAGTCATTTTAAATTTCTTAGGAATTCTTCCTTCTAAAACGCTTTGGGCCACGTGGCGCTATGTGGCCGCTGGAATTTTTGTATTGGCTGCGGTTCTGACGCCTGCGGATCCCTACACGATGCTTCTCCTGGGAGTTCCCCTCTTTGTTCTCTATATAATTGCTCTCGTGTTCTGCAGTCTCTTCGAGACCCTGCGCGGTCGAAGAAATCTGGACTAATCCTCCTTCCCGTACCAGAGTCGGGATCTCATGAAAGCAAGATCTGATGGGCGTGCGTCCGACCAAGTTCGAAAAATTGAAGTCATTCCAGCTGTGCAAAAGGATTCCGATGGGTCTGTCCTTATCAAATGGGGCGACACCCATGTGATTTGTGCCGTCAATATTGAAGAGAAGGTTCCAAATTGGATGAAGGACAGTCCGGAGCATGCGGGCGGAGGATGGATCACGGCCGAATATGGAATGCTCCCGGGATGTTCCGATCGACGAATCCATCGCGACAAAATAAGAAGTACAGGCCGTACTCACGAAATTCAGCGCCTCATCGGGCGAAGCATTCGCGCATGTGTGGATATGAAGCAACTGGGTCCCCGAACGGTGCAAATCGATTGCGACGTGATTCAAGCGGATGGGGGAACGCGAGTGGCTTCGATTACCGGTTCTTATTTGGCCTTTCGATTGGCGCTCTTTAGAGGCAAAGAAAGACGCGCTATCTCTCAAATTCCTAAAACTCAATTGGTCGCCGGACTTTCTTTGGGGCGAGTCAGCGGAGAGATTCTGGTGGATCTAAATTACGTCGAGGATGTGAAAGCAGAAGTGGATGCTAATCTGGTCATGAATGAATTGAATGAATTCATAGAAATTCAGGGCACCGCGGAGAAGGGCAGTTTTTCAAAGAGCCAGTATCAAGCGATGATTGAAGCGGCAGAAAAAGGATTCGCGCAAATTTTCGAAATTCAGCGCAAATATCTTCGAGAGTGGGGATTGTGATCGATAGACTTTATTTGGAACGATCTGCAATACGTTGTTTCAGTGTACGGATCATTTCTTCGACTACGCTTCGATCATAGGCATTTCCAGCGATTTTGAGATAACTTTCAAACGTTTGTACTGCATTCGCGAACTGCTGATCGTACACGTAAGCCAGGCCAAGGTTTCGCATCGCTTCTATATTCTTGGGATCCAAGTTGAGGACTTTTTGAAATGAACTCGCCGCTTCTTTGGATTGTTGAAGTTTCAAGTGGAGCATTCCCTGTCGGAAATGAGCCTTTGTGAGAGCCGCCTTAGAAAGAGTGCTTTCCACGGCCTTTGTTTCTGGCTGTGGAGCGACGTCCGGTTTCGGTTCAACTTTTACTTCGGGCTTCGCGATTGTTTTTACGGGAGATTTTACAGTTTCAACCTCTTTTGCTTCCACGGGCTTATCCGCAATGACGGGCTGAGGCGTTACGATGGGAAGTTCGGGGGCCGGTATGACAGCAGGAGAAGGAATGGAAGTCGAGTCCTCCGTGACAGTTGCATTTGAAGGACGAGGTGCAGATTCTTTGATCGACGGATTTACAAATAGATAAATCATCAACCCCATGGATCCCAATGTAAGCGCAAAAACGATCGCGCCAAAGGCAACGCTCTTTAATCGATCGGTCCAAGTAGGTTCGTCGCGAAGCTTTCGATCTTCATAATCCATTGCCTGTATTTGAGCGCGTCGAGCTATTTCTCGAATTTTCTTTTGAGCCACCGCTTTAGCGGTCTCAGAATGAATTTCCTTTCGCTCAATGGAGCTCGGCAGTTCCACGGGAGCTCTTAAAATTTCTTGTTTAAAGATCTGAACTTCCGTTTTTTCTTGATGGTCTAAATCGTCATTCACCGTCGTCGTAAGTTTCGACGTAAATTCTTCCTTTTGAAAATATGTGAGAGCGGCATGATTCGCAAAGCTGCGAACAATCGAGGCAAAATCTAATTGCTGAAAATCTTCTCGAGTTTTCCAAACAGCCATAGGCTCGTCCCCAAAGAAAGCGCGGACCATCGGTTCGGCGCTTTGACTTTCTATGGGGTTAAATCGTACGGGAAAGAAAGTGGAAAACGAGGCATTCTCAAAAGTTTTAAGGTCCGCATCCCATTCAGAAAGATGTTCTCTCAAAAGAGAGGGATCCGCTTTGGAAAGTTCTAAAAGTGATTCTGTGGCGGGGAGTCCTTCAGTCATAGGATCGATGCGAATGAACCATTCGTAAACGCATTGAGGACAAACGATTTGCATGCACTGCGCATTGATTTTGTCCAAGTTGGGTGTGAAAGCATCTTTGCAGTTGGGACAAATGAATTCCCGAGCCAGAAAGTGATGCGCTAAATGGTTTTCTTCTTCCGGAATCGCTTGCTCGATGATGGACCACTCCACATCCATAAAGAGACGATGCTTCTTGGCAGAGGGATCAGGAATTTCCACGATGCGAAGCACGCGAAAGAAACTTTCGTAGAGCAATCCATAGGAGTGGGGAAGATAAATGGGAAAGAACACTCGGTAAGCGCGAAGTTGCCTGCGATCTGGAATCTCGAATCGCAACCTGAGCGTTGGAAAACTTTCCGTGTTAATTCCGCATTCGTTCAAAAACTCTTTCACCGGATGCACGTAGGGATTCGACTTGGTTTCCGTGTGCTCCACGGCCGTCACGAAGTTAGGTTGAGTAATGGTTCCAGAGTTTGACACCTCCCGCTAAAAGTACAAGCTCTGTGCCAAGCCTAGACGCTTGAAAAGACTGGTCTTTTTTAAACCCTATGAACTTCTTTGCGTAGGGGCGACCGTATTTCTACCCACTTCTGCTTCCTTCATGTTCATGGTATTAAATAGGTATGAAATATAATGTCAAATCGAGCATTACTCTACCACCCTCGGAGCTCGCATTAGTACTGGCGCTTATGAAAAAGTTAGGGGCCAAATCCAAAGTGGAAGTAGTTAGAAAGGGTTTACAGTTACTTAAAGAGAAGACTGACAGAAACTCACTTCGCACCGCCTTTTCAGAGGCATCAAAGTCAACCCGAGAAAATCTGAAACGGGAGCTAAGCGATATGGATCATTTGAGCGGGGAAGGTCTCGACTAACCAGTGGAAGCAATTCAACACGGACATCTTTATTTGGCAGATCTCAATCCGCGTCTCGGAACTGAACCTGGTAAGCTTCGACCGGTCCTAGTCGTTCAAACCAACTATCTCAACCAAGTAGATCATCCCTCCACTTGGGTCCTTCCTTGCACAACCAATTTGGTGGGCGACAATATTTCGAGAGTGATTTTGCCAAAACTAATCGCTGGAAATGCGGAAAACTGCGAAGTGATGGTTGATCAAAGCCGTACCATCGATAACAAACGGTTTAAAAAACATCTTGGAAAATTACCGTCGTCTCTTCTCAAAGAAGTTAAAGAAAAGCTTCGACTGCATGCAGAGATTTAATGGGACATCCGTCGAATGTTTAAGGAACGAATGGAGCTCGACTGGGAGGCCTTACGGGATCGCGGACTGGGTTGCGCACGGTTGGGCATGAAATGGAGTTATCCGCATAATTTACTCGTGAGAATTTGATATTTTTTACTTCCAAATATTCTCCATACGCCGGATTTCCACAACTTTTCACGACCATCGTATCGACGGGGCAAACTAAATACTCTCCGTTCACCGATGCGAATTGTATTCCGTTCACTCGCGAGACATCCACGTAAGACACTTGAGTTGATTTGCAATCGGCATCAGAAAAATAAAGTTCTGCTTTTCGCTTTTCAAACTCTAAGTTGCAACCATCCACATTCAAAGAAGGCTGAAAAAAGGATTTTCCAAATGATTCAATGTATTGAATTCCATCCGGTCCCGTCCACCCTGGTGCGCTGGTGGTATAAGAAGGAACAGAAATACTTCCGTTGTTGGCAGTGCCAGGGTGAGTGATTTTAATCGATCCGGTGCAAGTCTTTCCTGAACAGTTTTCCTCATACCAAGAGGAGGTGGGTTTGGTGCAGTTCGCCCCCTTACAAACATTATAGTAATCTTGCGGGGGTTTGTAGACTTGTAAGCCTTGGGGATAAGTTCCTAGATAAATCGAAGCTTTTGAGGATGAAGCTCCCGCGGAAGTCTCGCTTTCAATTAACCGATTTTCTTTTGAAAGCAAAATGCCCTGCGGACCAATCTGCGCTTTCACATGGCATCTTGCGGAATTATTCCTCGCAGATGCGGCAGCAGCACAAGTGGTGTCCATGTTTTGAATGACCTTTTGATAGTCGGCGAGCGTGACCCGCATATCGCCAGTTTGATCGCCTTGCGTATACGCGGCTTTGGTATGGGCTCCGTTCAATTGAAAAAACTGATATTGGACAATGAGCTTGTCAAAACCTGTTACTTTTCGGTCGCCGTCCACGTCTCCGGCGCAGCGTGAGTAATAGGTGAGTCCCGAAGACTTCACGAGCGCTTCAGCGGTGACGAGTTCGCGGGAATTGAGCGGAGGCACTTCCGTGGGAAGTCCTTCCTGAGCGTGAATTTCGATGGATTGAATTAGCGATAGAGTCACCACCCAAAAAGCGAATACAAATCTGATCACATACCCTCCCACTTAAAAAACTTTACTTACTATAACGCGGAGTTGCAGAAACCGAATAGACCCTGCGGAAGCACCAGAATTCGCAAGGAACTAAAGTTTACAAAAGCCGCTAAGGATGACTTTGCCGTTCTGCTGACCTTCGGCGAGGGTTTGGTAAGCTGTTTTGGCATCTTCGATTTGAAATGTGTTTGAGACTTGCGGTTGAATTTTATGCCTGGAGACCCACTCGAGCATTTGATGAAAGTGGAGAAGACTGCCCATCGTGGAGCCAAGCAACTGCAACTGGCGAAAAAATAAGTGTCGAAGGTCGAGAGTGGCATTGAAACCCGAAGTGGCTCCGCAGGTTACAAATCTTCCATTGCGAGCTAGCAGACGAATGTTGGTGGCGAAGAAAGCTTCACCCACGTGATCAAAGATCACGTCAAAATGTTTTAATCCCCACTGTTGCAGGATGGCTTTGGGATCGCCGACTTTCACTCCTCGATCTGACCAAAATTTTAATTTCTCTGACGATCGAGAGGTGAGGGCAATTTTCTGGAATCCCGCGCTCAGGCAAAGTTCCAGCAGGGCCTGAGAAACTCCGCTACCTGCGGCGTGGATCAAAATGGGTGCATCCTTTTCAACGGTCGGACGCAGTAAATCCGCTTTCTCGGCAAACATCTGCCAGGCGGTCAAGTATCCCAGCGGAAGAGCGGCAGCTTCGCGCTCATTCAGATGCAAAGGCATTTCAAAGACGTATTTTTCATCAATAAGAAGTTCTTCCACGAAAACTCCGGGCATTGTTTCGCCGCGAATACGAAAATCTTCGCACAGATTTTCAGGCATCGGTTGGCCTTGCTCATTTAAGCCGGATGATTCGCCCGGGTAGACGATAACCTTCGAGCCGACTTTCCACTTTCCAGATGGGCAATCTAAAACTTCCGCGCAGATATCCATGCCCGCAATATGCGGAAAATTATATTTCAATTTTGGAAGTCCCTGGATGACCCACAAATCCAAATGATTGAGTGCGCCCGCTAAAAATTTCAGGCGAACATGTAGCGGAGGCGTGGTAGAGGGTAGCGAAGAAACATTCAGGATTTTTAATTCTTCGATCGAGCCCGTCTTTTCAAACCCAATGGCGCGCATGGAGCTAAATTTTCAATGTCTCGTGAATGAAATGGTACGCTAAGAGTGCGCCTAGGCGCGCAGAGTCTTCCGTGAGTGGGTCATGCGCGGGCGCGCACTCGTACAAACCAAGCCAGCGACTCGCTTTAGCGTAGCTTCGAATTGCTTCGACTCCATCCTCCGGAGAAAGACCGACAATGGCAGGAGCAGAAACTCCGCGAATTCCAGCAAATGCATCTAAACAAACGGATAGACCTACTGGCCCCGAGATTTTCGGAAGTTTTTCCCGATAAGATAAAACGAGCGCGCCGGCTTTTTCCGCAAATTCAAGATGAGACACCGCATTACATTGCGGTTGAATGCCCCATTCCACCAGAGGCTTTCCGCCGAAACGCTCGATAAAGCGATAGAACGGTGTTCCAGAATTGAACTCTTCATTGACGACTGGCCGCACATCGAGATGGGCGTCGATGTTTAGGATTTTTCCGCTGGAGTACTGATAGAAGGCGGAACTATCGGGATAGCCATAGTCATGACCGCCGCCGAGCGTGATGACTCGAAAGCCCTCCTTCAACAAATTCAAGACGGACCGCTCCGCTGAAGCATGTCTGTCTTTTAAGGGAGGGAGTTGAGTATCCGTGTTCTTATCATGAAATCGCTCCAAGATAAAAATCTCCGGGGTATCGTGAAGACGGTGAACGTATCGTCCCAGAAAATACAGAATACGAGCGGGCCCTTCTGCGGCTCCCGGTCGACCACGATTAATACGCACTCCTTCGTCGTCGGAATAGCTCAAAATGACAATAGCGTCTTTCGATCCGATCTCCTCGATGCGATCGAGCGAAAGTTTCTTCCAGTGCTGTTCAATCCGTGGGTCGCGCATCACATTTTTGGTCCGCAAAGTGCTTCGATGTCTGAAATTTTCTTCGGACAGGGAGCGGTTAACACCTCATGGCCGCGAGTGGTTACAAGGACGTCGTCTTCAATTCGAATTCCAATGCCTCGGTATTTGGGGGGAACCGACTTGTCATCTTTTCGGAAATAAATTCCGGGCTCGATCGTAAGGACATTTCCTGCTCGAAGTCGAACGGGCTTCATAGGATTCTTTTCTTCCGTGTAAGTTCCAGTGTCGTGAACATCCATCCCAAGCCAGTGAGAGGTGCCATGAGGCATGTAGCGACGCCACAACTTGTGCTTCAAAATGTCGCCCACACTCTTTCGTTTGATCACGCCAAGAGCGATGAGCCCCTTAGCCAGTACCTTCACGGCAGCTTCGTGCGGCGCCGTGAATTGAGCCCCCGGTCGACATGCGGCGATTGCCGCCAATTGCGATTTCAATACCCAATTGTAGACTTCCGCTTGTGCCGGCGAGAATTTTCCAGCGATCGGATAGACGCGTGTGATATCCGAAGCATAGGTTTCGAACTCACATCCCGCATCGATGAGCAGAAGATCACCACTTTTCAATCTCTCGCGATTAGTTTTGTAGTGCAGTGTGCAGGCGTTATTGCCTCCAGCCACAATGGAACCATAAGCTACATCGCTGGCTCCCAATTTTTTAAATTCCCGCTCGAGTTCGGATGCGATCTCGTATTCAAAACGTCCGGGACGCAGACTTTTCATGGCGCGAATGTGGCCGAGGGAGGCAATTCGTCCGCTCTCTCGCATCACTTTGATTTCTTCCGCGGTCTTCACCCGACGCATTTCATGCAGTTGAATGCGGGCATCGCCAATCGCCTGAATGCGCGGCAGACCGCGCGAAAGCGTGTTCGCCTTGCCAATCCAGCGGGTGAACTTCAAATCCCACTCGGGAAACTCTCCAAAGCTCCAAAAAATTTGGGGGACCTTGGCGAGCAAGGCTTCGACTTCAGATGAGACTTGATGAATGTCAAAAGCTTCCTCGACACCCAATGTTTTCACCGCGCGCTCGACACCCAGGCGCTCGCCTTCCCAAACTTCGCTGCCTCGGTTGGCAGAGAGATCTCGAGGACGAAGGGCGAGGCGAGAGAACTTTCGTCCGTTGATGGATTGCAAAATCAGCATCGTGTCGGGCTCTGAGAATCCAGTCAGGTAGAGAAAATCCGATTGAGCACGGAAGGCATAATGATTGTCGTTGTTGCGGATGAGTTCGGACCCGCTCCAAAAAAAAGCCACAAAGTCAGAAGACGTTTGGCGGCTCAACTCTTTCAGCAGTTGATGGCGGCGCTGACGATACGTTGCCGCTGAAAATGGCCCGAAAAACGGTGAATTCTTTTGCATTAGGTCCGAGTTTCCCAAAGGCAATTGTCCTTGTCACGGACTCCAGTTAAAAATAAGGGCTATGTCCAGCCGGCCCGCACGCATTGAAAACCTGAGGAAGGCCCTGCGTTCTCGCGTCTTGGTGCTGGATGGGGCTATGGGCACCGCTATCCAAGCGATGAACCTGGGGCCTAAGGATTTTGGCGGGGAAGTTTATGAGGGCTGCAACGAGTATTTGATTGTGACCAAGCCCGATGCCATTCGATCCATTCATTCCGCTTACGCCAAGGCGGGCGCAGACATTTTGGAGACCAACACATTTGGAGGCACGCCCCTGGTGCTTGCTGAATTTTCTCTCGGAAGCGAGGCGCACCTTATCAACCTGCGCGCTGCGCAAATAGCACGAGAGGTTGCAGATGAGTTTACAACGCCCGATCGACCTCGATTCGTTGCCGGATCCATTGGGCCGACGACGAAGGCTCTTTCCGTAACGGGCGGCACCACCTTTGAGAAATTGATTGATGAGTTCGCCGCTCAGGCTCGAGCCCTTTACGAAGGTGGCGTAGATTTTTTTCTCATCGAAACAGCACAAGACACTCGGAATGTGAAGGCCGCCCTACTTGCGATCGATCGGGTGCATAAGGAAAATTCGGGAAAGGAAATTTTACCAATCGCCGTGAGCGGAACCATCGAACCCATGGGCACGATGTTGGCAGGACAAAATGTGGAGGCGCTCTATACCTCAGTGGCGCATCGCGATCTGCTTTACCTCGGCCTTAACTGCGCGACGGGTCCAGAATTTATGACGGATTCCATTCGATCGCTCGCGCAGATCTGTAAATTTCCGGTCGCTTGCGTACCGAATGCAGGTCTTCCCGATGAGGATGGAAGGTATTTGGAATCGCCCGAGATGATGGCACGAGTGTTGAAGGGTTTTGCCGACAAAGGATGGATTAACCTCGTCGGGGGGTGTTGTGGAACCACTGCAAAACACATCGAAGCATTTGCGGCCATGGCTAAGGCTGCGACGGCGAGAGATTTTTCAAAGCCAGGCGTAAGCTATCGGACGGGATCCTTCCTATCTGGCATAGAATTTTTGGAAGTGAGCGAGGATAATCGGCCGGTCCTGGTGGGAGAGCGAACGAATGTCATAGGCAGTCGACTCTTTAAAAATTTGATCGAACAAGAAAAGTGGGAAGAGGCTTCGGAAATCGCTCGAAGACAAATCAAAAATCAGGCGCAAATTATAGACATTTGTTTAGCCAACCCTGACCGCGATGAATTTTCTGACATGAAGAATTTTTTGGAAGTGGTGATTAAGAAGATCACAACTCCCATGATGATCGACTCCACCGACGCCAAAGTCATTGAAATGGCGCTTTCCTATTCGCAGGGAAAAGCGATCATCAATTCAATTAATTTAGAAGACGGCGAAGAGCGTTTTGAAGACGTCTGCCCGTTGGCAAAAAAATATGGTGCTGCCGTGATCGTGGGGTGCATTGATGACGACCCGCAACAGGGGATGGGCGTTACGGTGGAAAGAAAACTAGCGATCGCGGAGAGATCCTACCGCCTTCTCACAGAGAAATACGGTATTCCACCTGAAGATATTTACTGGGACGCCTTGGTGTTTCCGGTGGGCACGGGCGATCAGAATTATATTGGAAGTGGGGTTGCGACGATCGAAGGCGTAGGTGCACTCAAGAAGAAATTTCCAGGGACAAAGACTGTGCTTGGAATTTCGAACGTCTCATTCGGTTTACCCAATTCCGGCCGCGAAGTTTTGAATTCCGTTTTTCTCTATCATTGCACGAAGTCGGGGCTGGATCTTGCAATCGTCAATTCAGAAAAGTTAGAGCGCTTTGCGGAGATCCCCGAACACGAGCGTAAACTTTGCGATGATTTACTTTGGAATCGCGGTGCGGACCCTGTTCAAGCGTTTAATGCCCATTTTGGTGTGAAGAAAGTGAAGGCCGCCAAAGATTGGAAATCCACGATGCCGCTCGAGGAAAGACTTGCTCGCTACATCGTCGAAGGATCAAAAGACGGGCTTGTTGAAGACTTGAACGAAGCCCTTCAAAAGATGAAGCCTCTCGACATCATCAATGGACCGCTCATGGCGGGGATGGATCAGGTCGGCAAACTCTTTAATGAAAATAAGCTTATTGTCGCTGAGGTTTTGCAAAGCGCTGAAGCCATGAAGGCCTCCGTCAATCATTTGGAACCTTTCATGGAAAAATCTGGAAGCGCCAATCGCGGAAAAATTGTGCTCGCTACTGTGAAGGGAGATGTGCACGACATCGGAAAGAATTTGGTCGAGATTATTTTGAGCAACAATGGTTTTGAGGTGATTAATCTGGGTATCAAAGTTCCTCCGCAGGAATTGATTGAAGCCGCGCGAAAGCATTCTCCCCAAATTATCGGGCTCTCCGGGCTGCTCGTGAAGAGCGCGCAGCAGATGGTGGAGACAGCCTCGGATCTGCAGACCTCCGGCGTGCGAATTCCCATTTTAGTCGGGGGCGCGGCGCTCACACGAAATTTTGTGGATAAGCGGATTGCGCCAGCTTATGGCGAGGGTTTTGTGGAATATGCGAGCGATGCCATGAATGGACTCGAGTTAGCGAAGCAGATTGTGGAGAAGCCGCGCTTTGGAGTGCTACAGGAAGCGGTGGAAAAGCGCCGACAGATTTTACAAGAGAATGCGTCGAAGGCCCCGAGCATTCAGTTAAAGCCAGCATCCGGAGAGCGCGAGATTCCTGTTCAACAAAACCCTCCGGAGGCGCCTGACTTTGATCGTCACCGTGTGAGTCTGCCCCTCGAACAGGTTTGGTCATTTATCAATCCACTCATGTTGCTTGGACGACATCTTGGCGTGAAGGGAGATCATATTCGCGCTCTCGGTGACCCCGAAAGGGCGCGTGCCTTTAAAGACGATCCTCTTTTTGCGAAAGCGGAGGAGATCGCACGCGTTCTTCAAGAGGTGAAGAGCGAAGTCCGAAACGGATTGTTGGAAGCGAAGGCCGTGTATCAGTTTGTTCCTGCAAGCTCCGATAGAGAAATTTTGGAATTAGATTGCGGTTCCAATAAAATTTTGTGGAAATTTCAGCGCCAAAAGTTTGAACCGGGGCTTTGCTTGGCAGATTTTGTAAATCCGAAGGGCGCCGCTGCCGATCATGTTGGACTTTTTGTGACGACGGCGGCGGGGCCGGTGCGTGAAACGGCAGAGGAATGGAAACAAAAGGGTGATTATCTCCGCTCCCATATCCTTTCTTCATTGGCGCTCGAGACCGCCGAAGCGGCGGCGGAGCTCATGCACTCTCGCATGCGCACGCAATGGGGATTTCCCGATGATCCCAACATGACGATGATGCAAAGATTTCAGGCAAAGTATCGTGGGAAACGATATTCCTTTGGTTATCCGGCCTGCCCAGAGTTGGATTATCAAAAGGAGCTCTTTGCTATTCTTCAGCCTTCCGATATCGGAGTGACCCTTACCGAAGGTTTTATGATGTCTCCGGAAGCTTCCGTTTCAGCCGTCGTATTCTCTCATCCAGACGCCATTTATTTCGGTGTGCAGACTTAAAGCTTACAAAACTGTAATAGTCACTTTGACTGCTTGCGGCGAAGCGACTCCGCTCACAGACTAGCTCCGTGCGAGTGGGCGAGCTTGAGGTTGGTCCTAGGCGCATGCAGATCTGAGGCGAGTGCCTCCGCTGCAAATCGATATCTCTTAAATGAGGAGTAATTATGAAACTTTTTTCCACAGTATTGTTGGCTTCGTTCCTTGGATTCATGAGCATCACGGCCGCTTTTGCGGACAGCCATGACAAGGCCAAGACCGAAGAAGAGTGCAAAAAGGCCGGCGGACATTGGAACGCTGAGAAAAAGGTCTGCGAAGCGAAGCATTGATTCGTCAGATTTTTGTATCTCCTTAGTACATTACAAAGGCGCCCTCATTTGAGGGCGCCTTTTTTTGTCTATTGGCGCGGCTTCGCTCGCGCATTGACCTGCGGGTCGATAAACTTTGTGGATGGCGTTTCGAATTGTGCGGGCTGTTTTGATTGGGTTGGTGCTCTCGTTTCTTCTGGCGTGCGGCTATCTTTATTTCAACCAGACAAAACTGATCTTTCCATCCGTTCATAAGCCCGGCGAGTTTGAACAATGTGAAGGGATGAAAGCGCTAGGCTTTGAAGCGAAGCAGATGAACGGCATTCGCTTCTTTCACCGTCCGAATCCCCACCCCAAGGGTTTTCTGTTTTTCATTCACGGCAATGGGTCCATCGCGTGCGACTCACACTGGTTATTTTCGCGCATCTTGAATCAGCCCCTCGATTTCATCGCCTACGAATATCCAGGCTATGCCGGTGACACTCGCACGCCGGCAGAAAAAATTATTTTGGAAGAAGTCACCGCGCTGTTTGATGAAGTCCGCGGCAAGGTGAAGGGAACTTCATTCGTCTTTGGAAAATCTTTGGGCTCGGGCCCCGCTGTTTATCTCGCTGCAAATCGAAAAGTGGACCGTCTTATCTTGGAGGCTCCGTACGATTCTGTCGCGGACATCGGCCAAGATCGCTATCCCATCATCCCCGTGCGATTACTCACGCGCAGTTCCTTCAGCGCAAAAGATTGGGCGCCCAAAGTGCAAAGTAAAACGCTCATCTATCTGGCAGAGACAGACAACACTATCCCGCGCATTCGCTCCACCAATTTCATACGCGCGCTCACCAATTCACCCACGGTTGTGGAGCTTCCACTCGCCGGTCATAATAATATGAGTAGTGGCGAAAGCGCGAAACTGTACTGGGATGAGTTCATTAAATTTATTTCTGAGAATCAAGCGCCGTTAGAAAGACAAAGGGCCCGATGAGGGCCCTTTGCACTATTCGAAATGTCGAACAGTAAATTTAGAACAAGTATCCAGCGTTCAAGCCGAATGCCACGTTCGTAATATCTCGAGTCGATTTATCGAGAGGAACGGAGGCATAGAGCGCCGCTTGGACATTGTCATAGTTCCCAGAGATGGAGGGAACTACCGCATGTCGCCATTTTTTAGTGGCGGTGCTGCCGAGAATGCCCAATCCGGTTTTGGTTTCATTATCAAAGATGATTCCATTGTATTCCAAGTTTCCTTGAAGGTTCGGAAGAGCATGCCAGGTCAAAGCGGTTTGAGTCGTGAAGGTGTTTCGGTTGTGATCCGTCACGCCCGTTCCTTGAACGTAGCTATAACCATATCCAACATTCAACTTCGCAGTGATCATGTCGCTCGAAAGCCAGCCGCCAATCGTCGGAGTGGCAGAGGTGGTCTTCGGAGAATATTTGAAGAAGTCCGTGGTGGGGTTGATGGTCGCCATCGCGCCACCTTCCAACTTACGAGAAGTTGGGAAGAACACATCACCCGTAAAGGCAAGACCGTAGGTCCATGCTTTGTCATCTGACATGGCCGTCCAGGCATATCCGCCACCTAGGCTGATATTTCCAAGCGCGCTTCGGGAAGTTCCGGTTAAATCTTTGGTTGCAAAATAAAAGGGAAGTCCGCCACGGAGGTGGGCTTCTTCAATCGGATTGTAAGCTGCTTTCAATTCGAGAGCATTGACGAAGCTTCCAGATCGAGCGCCTTGTTCTTTGACAGGCGTGCCCGAGTATCCGAGGTTAATCATATTTTGTGTTTGAAGGTTTTCACCGACATAATAGGTCGCTGCCGAAGCAGAGCTTGCACCTAAAACGGCGACGAGCGCTAATGCGATTTTCATTGTTGTCTCCTTAGTTGGTTCGTACATAGAGGATACTTTCTATCCTTACTTCTCATTTATCTATTCGGTCTTTCGTTCCAAAATGGTCGAACCTCAAGTGTCCGGCCATGAGGGTGATTTTTTCTGAAGGCTGGAAAGGCTGTCAATGCGAAGATCGCGCCAAATACTAGCGGTTATGCGCCTTTGCGGTGCGAAACGGCCCTAGGTCAGGGATTATCCCTCACAATTGGACTTGAAGCCGTAGTAGTACGATCCTAATTCGTCGACCCAGAATTCCCCGCGAAATGGCCAGAATTGTACAAGGCCGTCAAAGTCCACATCGCCGAGATCGATCGTTCGAACGGGGATCTCGGAATCGTTTCGTCCCATCAAAATGTTTGCTTGGCGCTGCAAAATTTCAATGGAAATGACGTCCATTTGAGCCAATGTTTTGGTGAGAAGCTCATCCATTCTTCCGAGCATGCGCTGAGTCTGCTGTGCAAGCTGATATTGCACGGTGTTCACGGCTTGGGTGGTGAGATTCAGATTCGCTGAGCGAGAACCACGCATTTCGGATTTCAAACCAAAATAAGCGCGAAGCAAGGAGCGGAAATTTTCGTTGGCCATGAGTCCACCCACGATGCGCGGATTGACTTTGTTAAGAGCAGCGTCGTCAAAGAGCCAAGTGCGAGGATCTCGACTTCGAAGATCGCGTATTTGATTCAAGATGGGCTGATAATCTTTTTTGAATTGCTGAACCGTGAGATTGGCACGATCGAAATAGCACATTTGATAAAATGCCGCTGCTCGCACGACAAAAGCTTCTGGGAAAAAACTTTGATCGAAGTAGGGAGAGAGAAAACTCAGCGTTACTCCAAGAGCGCCGTTCATGTCGCCGTCTTGATAAAAAGACCAAGCCTTTTCAAACACCGCTTCAAAAAATTCAGGCTCAAGTTGGCGAACCATCGTGTAGTGGTAAATCGCTTGCTTGTAATCGCCTACTTCGTGGAACACGCGAGCGGCACCCATGAAGGCGAGGTTGGTCATGTGGTTGGAGAGCTCCGAGCGATTGTCGATTAGCTCTCGAAAACTTTCCAAGCTGGACTCGTATCGTTTGAGCGCGGCATCCAAAACGCCTTGAAGATAAATCACCTCGTTCTTGAATCGATTTTTATCGATGGATCGGAGTCGCTGCTCAGCCGCGGCGAAATCTCCGGCTTCAATGAGGCGTCCTGTCTCGCGAAGTGCGTAGAGCGAGCGCGTGGCGGGAGCGGAAGGTGCTTCAATGTCTAAAAAGAAATCGATTTTTCGATCGCGATACGCCGAGAGAAGTTCACTTTCGTTGCCTGCGCGCGCATCCAAGATCAGAGCGGTGTAAGGGGCGTTACCCCGAATGGAATCTCCACCGGCAGCCCAAAGGTTCGTGCTCACGAGGCATGCTATTGCCCATCCAATCATTCTCATGCGTATCCCCTCCGTTTTTGCGACTCACTAGTACTTCGGTCGCATCGGAAACATAAACGACACTCCGGCAGTCAGAGCGTAGTTGTTCCAAATGCGTGAAGTGGTTCCCGTTGTGCTGCGGATATCCAACTTGTAGATATAGTCGCGAAATTCAATTTTTGTGGAGAGCCAGTCATTGATGAAAAATCGATAACCGAGTCCAATATTTCCCATACCCGTCGTACCGCTCCGTAGGCCGGAGTAACGCACAAAACCTGCGCCACCCACCACGTAGATGTCGTAATTCCAAACGGCATAGGTAAAGAGACTTAGTTTCCCGTAAAGCGGGGAAAAGGTGACGCCGCCTTGGTAGAACATGAGCTTATTATTGTCTTTTGTTTGAAAGCCGAAGCCGCCGTTGACTGCTTCCACGCCAAAGCTTTCGAAAAAGTGGTACTGATACTGGGCCACGCCGAGGAAGTAACCGTCGTGATTCATGATCCCGCCGGCGGCTACGGTCACTTCATGACGACCCTGTTTGGTGTAGAGTTTTTTGTGGATGCTATGAATGTCTTCGCGGTCGAAGTTCTTCAGTTGCTCCTTTAGGGCGTCCTGCGCGTGAAGCGACGCTCCAACAAGTCCAAATGCTAAAGCCAAAATGTATTTAAATACTGGGAATTCCCGTAACTTACGCATACACACAGAGTGTAATATGAAGAAAGAGGGCGACCAAGCTGAACTTCCTCGGACCTCATCTCAGATCGAATTGAAATCTGTTTACGGTGCGTCACCGCTTCCCGGCGAATTTCCGTTCACGCGCGGTCCCTATCGTACAATGTATCGCCAAAAACTTTGGACGATGCGCCAGTATTCTGGTTTTGGCAGCGCCAAAGAAACCAATGGGCGCTTTCACTACCTCTTGAAGAACGGTCAGACGGGGATTTCCTGCGCTTTCGACCTACCCACGCAGATGGGCTTTGATTCCGACGCTAAAATGGCCTCGGGGGAAGTGGGACGGGTAGGCGTTGCGATTTCGCACGCTGAAGACATGCAGCTGCTGCTTCATAAACTGCCGTTGAATGAAATCTCCACATCAATGACCATCAATTCCACGGCGGCAATTTTGCTCTGTCTTTATATTCATGTCGCAAAGAGTCGAAAGATTGCGCCAACGGAACTTCGAGGAACGATTCAAAACGATATTTTAAAGGAATATGTCGCTCGCGGAACTTACATCTATCCGCCGGCATTTTCCTTGAAGTTGGTGGCCGATACATTTCGATTTTCCAATGCGATTGCGCCGAAATGGAATCCCATTAGTATTTCTGGCTATCACATTCGCGAGGCTGGTTCGACCGCCGCCCAGGAAATCGCCTTCACGCTCGGCAATGCTTTTGCCTATGTGGAAGCAGCAAAGACTGCGGGCCTGAAAATCGAAGATTTTGTGCCTCGACTCAGTTTCTTTTTCAACGTGCACAATAATTTGTTTGAAGAAGTTGCCAAATTTAGAGTCGCGCGAAAAATTTATGCGGAAGAAATGCGCCGTCGATTCGATGCCCCTCCCGCCATTCTCGCTCTACGCTTTCATGCTCAGACCGCGGGCAGCACCTTGACCGCTCAACAACCTATCAACAATTCCATACGAGTCGCGTATCAGGCGCTCGCGGCAGTTCTGGGTGGAGCGCAGAGCTTGCATACGAATTCCTATGACGAAGCTTTAGCTCTGCCCACGGAGGAGAGTGCGCTTCTCGCTCTTCGCACGCAGCAAATTCTGGCGGAAGAAACCGGGATTCGATTCGTCGCCGATCCTTTGGCGGGCTCCGATTACTTAGAAAATCTCTGCGAGGAATTGGAAATGAAAACCCGCGCGATTTTGGGACGCGTGGATGCCATGGGCGGAATGTTGAAAGCCATTGAATCGGGTTACGTGCAAAAAGAAATTCAACATGCTGCATTTGAAGCACAAAAATCGATCGACGATGGCGATCAAAAAGTTGTTGGCGTGAATTGCTACGAAATGAATGAAAACCCGCCGAAGAATTTGCATCGTCTGAATCCGAAGGTGGTGAAGGACCAGCTTTCGCGTTTGAAAAAATTCAAAGCAAAGCGAAAATCTAAGCCCGTGGAGTCGTCGCTTCAGGGTTTGGAAAAATCCGTGAAACAACTCTCTGAGGCTGGCTCTTCGGACGTTTGTGAGAAAATTCTTTTGGCTTTGGAAGCACGAGCGACGCTTGGCGAAATTTCCGATGTAATGCGCACCGTCGCCGGTGTACACCGTGGATAATTAATTCACTTCTATCGGCTTCCGAAGCTGAGTAAATTCAGTGTGTGATTTTTACCATTTTATTAAGCTCAGTCATTGCGGTGGTGCCTTCGAAAATTGAAAACCTTAAGAAAGCCCTAAAACCTTGGGGATCAGAGGCGGGATTTTCTCTCGTCGATTCAAAGAAGCGAGAAATTTTTCAACACAATGGCCATGAATTCTACACGCCTGCAAGTATTGCCAAAATGATCTCAATGGCTTGCTCGCTGAAAGAGCTTGGCCCTCAATACCAATTTCAAACAAAGTTTGGAGCGACCGGATCCATTACGCCCGGTGGGGTTTTACAGGGCGATCTCGTCATTGAGGGGCTGGGCGATCCCACCTTCGTCATAGAAAATCTCAAGGAGAACTTGGAACGACTTTTTGTGGTGATGGGCGTTCGAGAAATCAAAGGAAGTCTAATTTTTTTGAATCGGTATTTTGAAAAAAATACTTACGAAATTGCCGATGGTTTTGAAGGAGATTCAAGTCGGGCCTTTACGGCGCGGCTAACGAGTAGTCCGCTCAACTTCAATTCCTTTTCCGTGTGGGTCTCGGGTCGTACGGGTTTCGCACGTGCCGAAATTTTACCCAAAGACGTGTGGGATATAAAAGTCTCTAATCATTTGACCGTGCATCCGGGCGCCCCCAATGTGCAAATCAATTATCCTGTCGGAAAGAATGGACTCTCCGTTTCGGGGGGAATCTCGAGAGAAATGGAACCCCGAGCGTGGTACCGATCGCTTCCGGATCCTTATGGAAGTTTTGCGCGGCTTGTGACTCGCATTTGGGATGAGCTTGGGGGAACATGGACCGCTCCGAAGTATCAGGTCGTAAGCACACCGCTCAATTACACACTTCTATTCACGCATCTCTCTCAACCGCTTTCTAAGATCATGATGGACATCAATAAACTTTCTACGAACTTCGCTGCGGAAATGGTTTTGATGGCTGCGGCGAGCGGAGGTGGCAAGAGATCGACCTCGCCCGAAAAGGCAGTCAGTTATTTGCGGAGTTGTATTGAGAGTTTTCCCGGCGATGCGAAGGGTTTGATTCTTGGGAATGCATCCGGTCTTTCTCGTGAGGCAAAAATTCGACCGTCGAGCTTCGCAGGATTTTTACAAGAGATTCCTTCCACAAATGTTTGGCCCGAGTACGCGTCTACACTTTCTGTGTTGGGGCGCGATGGTACGACCAAATCTCGAATGAAAGAATTTGAAGGACGAGCTCGCCTAAAAACAGGCTCCCTTTCCACCGTGAAGTCCCTCGCGGGTTATGTATTTCCGAAATTTGAAGCGGCACCCATGAGCTTTGTGCTGGTGGTGGAGTGTAAGACGGCGTCTTGTACGCCCCAGCGCATTCGCGGACTGGAAGATCAAGTTTTGGAAACCCTTCTCTCTTGGGGTCCTGAAGAATGAGTTCAACCGAGAAACGTCTTCTCAATATAGCGCATCGAGGATTTTCCTCCGCTTTTCCGGAAAATACTCTGCTTGCGTTCGATGAGGGAATGAAGGCGGGAGCGGATGGATTCGAATGCGATTTGAGATTATCGGCGGATGGACATGTCGTGGTGTTTCACGATGACGATCTTGTAAGACTCTGCGGACGGTTGGGCTCGATTGAAAAACTGACGTGGAAAGAAATCCAAACGCTGAAAGTAAAAAATAAGGCGCCCATTCCTTCGCTCGAGCAATTGCTCACCGATTTTCATACGACGCGAATCAATTTAGAAATTAAGAGATCTGATCGTGAACCCGTGCTTGTTGAGGCGGTACTTCGAGAGCTCACGAAAATTCGTCCGAAGGGTAAAATCTTATTTTCCTCATTCTCCGCTTCTATCCTTCGTTGTCTGAGACTCATGGATGCCGAGGGAAAGCTCGGAGACTTAGGCATTCTCGTGGAGAAGGAAGAGATCAATGAGCTGGCCGCACTCACTCAAGAACTACGCCCGGCCACTTGGAATGTTCCGAAGCAGATTCTTGACGCGAACCTGAAGGGCCTTGGCGGATCGCTCAAACTTCCGCCGTTATGGGTTTGGACATTGGAGGATCCTGGGCTCTGGAAGCGAGTTTTAGATTCCGATCTTCCTTTTGAGGCCATCATTACCAACCGCCCGGACGCGCTAAAAGCGTTCCTCGACGCAGAGATGGCAGACAAGTAATTTAGGAGAGATGAACGCGACGGTTTCCGAAGGCGTCGATATTTTCGGTTATCTCGATTACCGAGCCTATTGTCGCGACTTCTACCAATGGAAAAAGAAAACGGAAGACGCTTTTTCCTTCCGCGCTTTTGCAAAGAAGGCGGATGTTGCGAGCTCCTATTTGAAGCATGTCATCGATGGAACTCGCAATCTCTCGAGTGAGATGTCGATTAAGTTTGGGCATGGCATGGGACTTAGCGCGAAGGAAATCGACTATTTCGAAAATCTCGTGCGCTTCAATCAGGCCGTCTCTCTTGAAGAAAAAACATTGCAGTTCGATCGTCTTCGTCGAAAGCGCGCTCGTGCACTCAAGCCCATCGGATTAACAGAAGCGATCAGCTTGCTTAGCCACTGGTACGTGCTGGCCATTAAGGAATTGGTTGTAAATTTTAACACCGATGACCCAAAGGTGATTCAGAGAGTATTGAGGAAGCGCCTCAGTGAAGCACTCATTCAAAAGACGATCGAAGATTTACAAAAGATGGAGTGGCTTTTCCAAAAGGATGGCCGCTGGATGTCCCAAGCTTCGCAAATTCAATTCCCCGATGAAGTAAAAAGTTATTTGATACGGTCTTATCATCGACAGATGTTGGACTTAGCGGCGGGAGCCTTGGATGATGAATTAGACGAGAGAGAATATGGCGCCATGATGTTCACTCTGCCGAAAGCTCAACTGCCAGCGCTGAAAGAAAGAATTAAGGAGCTTGAAAAAGATATCATCAGCTTTGTGCAAGACGTAGGATCTCGTGCGAACGATGATGACGAGTTGAAGGTTTACCATTTGGGGATCCAGTGTTTTTCACTGCAGAAATCTGGTTCCCTCGTAAAGGAGTCAAGCGATGCAAATTAGAAACAAATTGAGTTTTGCGGCCTGTGGGGTTTTGGCAGTTGGAATGATGCTGAGTTTGGAATCCTGTATTTCGGAAACCTCGAATGAGGGTGTGGTCATTATTGGCAATGGCGCTGACGATTCTCAAAAATCCATTTTAGCTCTGAATGCAGAAGGACCGCGAATGGAAGAAACTTTTGTGGTGGATGAACTTGGCATTCGCCCCTTTTTAACGGACGAAAAAAAGGCGATGTCCTCAGAGACTGCATGGATTCCGACTGCGGCAGAAGCCCCCTCCGTGAATATCGAATGGTTGGCGGGGGCCGCAGCCGATTCCTACGTCTTTAAAATTCAGGATCGAGTCTCTCTCGAATTGCCAGAAGGCGAGGAGGTAAATCCCTGCCAGTTCTTTAGAAAGAATGTAAATACCGGCGAGCTGACCTGTGAAGCAAAGTTAGAAAAAATCGGAGCGAAGCGGCTAGTGGCAGAACCCAAATACATGCACGACGGCTCCTTCTATAATCTGGAAGCTCAAAAACAGCTGACTTATCGACGGGTGGACGGCAAAAAATTTGCGATCGCTGAAAGGGTCGACGAATTTTATCTGGAGCACGCAGGAAATTTATTTTTACGTCGCGGAACTCAGTGGACGTGGATCTCTACCACGGACCTTAGAAAATGGAATGGAGAGAAACGACTTGTCGAAACCATTCTTCCAAACCCCATTTATCTCTTCCAAAATAGCGCGCTCGAGGTCCGCTATATTCGAAGAGGTGAAATCTTTGGGTTCAATAACGCTGCAGAAAAATTCGAACCTCTGAACAAAATTACAAATGAACAAGTTCCATTTGTCCAAAATGTGGAATTGAAGCCAGTCGGACGAGATAAGGGGGGAGTTTTCATTGTCACTCAATCCGAGAATCTCGGAACTCCATCTCGATTGTTGCGTTTATCGGATGAGGGCTTAGAGGTTATCCGCGAAGGAGGAACGGCTATTCCTCGGCGGATGATGGTAGGAGGTCCAGACGCTTCTCGCTATTTACTTGTTTCCGACGAAGGAGAGCTCACCGTTGCGGAAACATGCGGGCGCAAGGAAGACGCAAGATGGGTTTGCGAGTTGGCCAAGGTTAATCAACCAAATCTAAAGGATGCTGTTGTTTGGAAAGAGCACATCCTTGCGATATTTCAGAGAGATTTAGATCTCGTAGCCACCCTGACGAAAATTAAATCTTCAGACGAGGCGATCGAAGAGCCGAAAGAATTTGTTCTAGAAAATGGACGGTTCAAAGAGCTTCGTCTGTTTCATACTTTTCCCGCTTGGGAAAAAGCTGAAACTCCTGTGAAGAATCTTTAAAATTGATAGCCGAACGAGAAGGCGCCCGAGAGCGTCGTGAAAAAGATTTCATTTCGCACGTAAAGTCCCTGATAAAACGGAATTTGCAGTGCTGTTCCGTGTCGCATGAACTGTTTATTGATATACGGCTCGGTCGCGGACATGACCGCATAAGTGTATTGAAAAATGTAGCTCATCTGCATGTTCGTCTGTCGGTGATAAATTCCTAGGCATGACTGAGCCGTGAATGCCATGACTTCTGGCTTATTGAATGTCCGCATGAAAGTTCCGGTCACAGACAGCGCCGGAATCAAATCGAAATAAATTTCTCCAGCAAGATCGAGAAGCTGATAGCCCGCTGAGGCGTAGACTGAAGTAATGTGGTGATCGTAAATCGATTGCGAGAGTCCGCCTTCCACGTGAAAACCAAAGGGAAGGCCGACGCCACCTTTGCCGTAAATGGAGTGGTAGTAATTCGGACTGCTTCCATTGCTCGTATAATTACGAACGATTTCCTCTTTAATATCTGTGACTTGATACCCTAGTTCCAAATGCGGAATGAAAGCCCCCGGGAGTTTCGCACGTGTCTCAGATTTGAGAAGCGGCAAGGTTGCGGCTTCAACGACCGATTTCAACTGTCGACCTGCGGCGGGATCGCCAGAGTTGATGGCTTGTTGAATGAGCCCCGTGGATATCCCCGCCTCTAGCTTTTCCGTAACAATTCCAAGGGTGGTAAAAGCCAGCGCGACATTTAGGAGAGTGGTAAATTTTGATGGTTTCATCTTTTATCTAGGATCTTGTAAAAACTAAGTTAAAACAAGGCAGGTCGTGTCAGAAAATGGAAGGCTCAGAAGATGGTCGCTAAGAAAACATATTCAGTCGCAGTAATGGGTGCCACGGGACTGGTTGGAACGGAAATGCTAAAAGTTTTAGCGGATCGTCGTTTTCCGGTGGAGCGCGTCTATGCGTTTGCGTCGACGCGAAGTGCTGGAGAAAGTGTGTCCTTCGGCGATGAAGAAGTTTTGGTGGAAGAGCTGAATGAATCTTCCTTTGATAACAAAAAAATTGATTTCGCACTCTTCGGAACGGGTGCTGACCTTTCGGCGAAATTTGCTCCTCTGGTTGCCAGCAAAGGCGCTGTAGCGATCGATAACTCCAGCCATTTTCGAATGAATCCGGAAATTCCTCTGATGGTGCCCGAGGTAAATCCCGAGGCCTTAGCTCAGGCAACTTCTCATCGAATCATCGCAAATCCCAATTGCTCGACCATCCAACTTGTGTGCGCTTTGCAACCTATCCAAGAAGCCGCGGGTTTAAAGCGGGTTGTGGTTTCTACCTACCAGTCAGTGTCCGGCGCTGGAGCCGATGCGATGACGGAACTTGAGCAGCAGGTTTCTGATCTCTTTTCCCATGGCGAAATTCGTAAAAAAGTTTTTCCTCATCAGATTGCTTTTAACTGCATTCCCCACATTGATTCCTTTTTGCCCAATGGCTTTACGAAAGAAGAAATGAAGGTGGTCAATGAATCTCGAAAGATTTTGAGTTTGCCGAATTTAAAAATCACTGCGACAGCCGTTCGCGTGCCGACATTTATTTCACATGCGGAAAGCGTCAACGTGGAACTAGACAAAGATCTCTCGCCTGAGGACGCGCGAGAAGTTTTGGAAGCGGCAGGGGTCCTGGTGTTCGATGACCCTTCAAGAAATCAATATCCTTTAGGATTTGAGACGGCGGGGCAGGATGGAGTTTTTGTCGGGCGAATTCGGCGCGACGAGTCGGTTCCTCACGGATTGCATCTGTGGGTGGTCGCCGATAATCTTAGGAAAGGAGCCGCGACGAATGCCGTTCAAATTGCCGAACTTTGTGTTGAGCGCCAATTTTTTTCGAAGCGGGCTTAATGTCACAATTCTCCTTCTAGCCAACTTTCTTCTTACCTTCAGCGATTCGGGCGTCCGGGCTGCGGAAGAGCCGAAGTTTGGATATCGGGGCACGGTTCAAGCCCTGGCGGGGATAGCCATGACCTCGATGAGTCTTCGCTCCGACGGTCGTTATTTATTTTTTACTCAGGGTGACAGCAACTTCTATGTCTTCGATACGAATGATATGGCAAGGCTTGCTGCGAAAGAGATCAGTGGAACAGCCCTTGCGGTTCGGCTGGCGTCCGACACAAGTTTGCTTGTTCTCACAACGACAGGCCTCTACTCCTACGATGTTACTTACCCCTTCAAATTGGATTCCAGTTCGACGATTAAAGAAAAAACCACCGCTTCGACTACCATCACGGATGCCTGCATCGATTCCAATGGCACTGGCTGGTATCTAGAAAGTGAGACAGATCCTGTCATACGCTCCATCGCGGCTGCAGGAGAGACTCAAGTCGCCGTGTTCAGTGCCGTCCTGGGATCTTCCGCAAATTTCACGACGACAGAAGCGAGAATTCATTGTGCGGGAACTCGTCATTTTATCTCCGCGACTAATACCGCAAGTGGGACGGAGGGTTTGCATTTCGGCTCAGTTGAAGACAAATCTAGAATTCGGTTGGAGGACTATCGCCCTACGAGCAGCCACTCCTTGGACGATCAGATTCTATCGGCGGATGGCTCGCGATTCGTGGCTCTGTTTAACCGAACTTCGGATCCAGCAGCATCCGACGATGCGGTCGCTTTGGTCTTTAATTTAGGAGGTGCGCTTGGCGCTCCAAATTCAGAGGTCAACCTAGGATCCGGAGGTCGGGCACTCACAAGTTTCTCCGAAGGATCCGATATTTACATCGGAGCATTCGTGGCGACGGACAATGCTCATGGAGCTCAAACAGATTCGTCAGATCGCTTTCTATATGCGAAGCAGGATAATTTTACATCCACAGCTCCGAACGATGCCTTCACCCATGGGGAGGGAAGCTCCGATGTGTCTGCAAGTAATTTTAACAGCACGGTATTCTCGACGGGAGATCATTACAAATATTGGATGGCGAATAACAGCTCTACGGGAGGATCGGCGCTTACTCTCCTGTCGAAGGCCGCCTCGCTGCAGTTCTTAACTTATCCGGGGGAGCCCACACTGAGTGGAAGCGCAGGATTGAGTTTTCAGATCACGTCAGATTCCAATATCACCTATGCCATCTACTTTAACGAAAATGCTTCGGATGACGGGGAAGCTTCGGGACTCAATCCCACTGCCGGAATTCAGATCGGGAGCGATGGAAGCCTTTCGGCTGGTTCGAGCTCCGACTCTTTTTCTATCACGGCAACCGACTTAAGCATCACTCAACAAAAAGTGCACAGTCTCATCGTAATCGCTCGCCGAGTAGAGGACGGTAGTGGAGCTCAGGTGGCGCGAGCCGGATTTCGCTTTGAGTACGACCCACCGCCTGGGCCGGTGAAAAACATGCGCACTCGGTTTGGAGATCAAGCCGTTCAGTTAGAGTTTGAAGCCCCCAGCGATAACGATCTCAAGGGATTTTACATTTTCTTTTCATTGGAGCGAACCGATTTGGAATCGTTAGACACGACCTCTTCGTCGCAATTCATTGGGCAACCGGGCTATGTATTTCAATCTCCAAAATTGGTGGAGGCGGAAGATTTTCATGGAAGTTTTAAGTTGGCACCTATTCTCAATCTTCAACAGGTTTGGTTTCGCGTGGTTGTGATGGATAAGGCGGGCAACCTCAGCACGGACAATCCCGACGCCGTTGGAGGAACTGCTTACCCGACTAAAAGTTTATCGGATGCGCTTCGGGGAGATACGAAATCCTGCAGTTTGAATCCTCTTGGAGAATTCGATGTTATTTCTCAAATTATTTGGCCGATTTTTGGGATTTATTTGCTGATCTTGCTGAAGGCTCGAAGAAAAAAAATTGGGCCCAGCACTTCTAGAAATCGGAGGGGAGGGGATTGAGATCTAAAGGGCGCTGGACCCAAACTTTCGAAAACTTTGATCCTTATGTAAGATTGATTACGCAATATGTCAAAAAAAAATTCCTGATTTTTCCTCTTGTCCAGGCACACATTAAGTAATTGTAATTACTTCGTTTTTTAATCTTTTTTATAGCTGTTCGGCCTAAAGAATTTTAGCGCCAATCTCTCTATCAGACTTCGTAGATTAAAGGAATAACCACGGGCTTTACGCCGTTGGCTTTTCGAAAAAATCGGCGGGTAACTCGACGAAACTCTTCTTCGACCTCCACATCGTCCTTTCGCGCCTCACTCGAGAACTCCCGAAAGCGCGTGAGCAGGTCGGAGCGAAGCCCGTCCAGATCGACTTCATCGTTCACGCCCCGAATATCGAAATCTGGACCTTCGAGAATCTCGCCCGTGTGTTTATCTACGACCAAGCTCACGACCACTACACCGGTATGGGCTAATTTTCGGCGATCCCGCAAAAGCTCTTCATGAATATCGGTAGAACCTTCATCTAAAAATATTTTTCCAGAGGGCACATAGCCAATCTTTTCAAAGGAATTTGCGGTGAGCTCTAGAAGATCTCCATTCTCCGCCACCAAGCCCCTCAAGTTTGGGAGGACCGACTTCGCGAGGCGAAAATGTTTCACCAGCATTCGATACTCCCCATGCGCTGGCAAAAAGAATTTGGGCTGCACCCATTCGATCAATTTTTTGAGTTCTTCTTGATAGGCATGTCCCGAGGCGTGAACAGGGGCCGAATCTGAATCGATCACCTCCGCTTCACGTCGATACAAATTATTGATCAAATGCGAGATGTTTTTTTCATTCCCTGGAATGTGGCGCGACGACATGATGACCGTATCTCCGGGCAAAATATCCACATCAGGATGATCGTTGAGGCTCATTCGATAGAGAGCGGACCGGGGCTCGGCCTGAGTGCCCGTCACAATCAGTGCGACTTCCTCCGGACGATATTTTTTAACATCCGATAAAAGGATTATGTCCTTTCGATCCAACTTCAAATGGCCAAGCCGAATCGCCACTTCCACATTGCTTTGCATGGCACGTCCCACAAAGCCTAATTTTCGTCCCGACTTTGTGGCCGCATCGGCAATGTGCTGAATGCGGTGAATGTTGGAGGCAAAAACAGCAATGAGAATTTTTCCTTGTCGAATTTCGGAAATGATCTTTCGAAGGCTTTCGCCCACTTCGGCTTCCGGCTTGCTCCACCCCGGGCGCTCCACATTGGTGGAGTCCGACATCAAAAGCAGCGGTTGTTTTTTTCCAGCCTTGGTAAGCGCGTCTTCATCTATTCGACGTCCATCGAGAGGGTCCGTATCCATTTTAAAATCGCCAGAGTGCACAAGTACTCCCACCGGCGTTTCGATGATGAGGCCCATGCTATCGACAATGCTATGGGTGACCTGAATGGACCGAATCTTGAAGGGTCCAACTTCAAATTGCCCCGGAACCTTTACAGAATGCACTTTTGTGCGAGAAAGTTTCCCAGCCTCTCGAAGGCGATCTTCCGCCAGAGCCGCGGTAAAGCCCGAGCTATAAACTGGCGGGTATTTAAGATCGTCGATCACATAGGCGATTGCGCCGATATGGTCTTCATGTCCGTGTGTAAGGATGATCCCCACTATTTCAATATTGGCCTTTGTGAGGAATTCGACATTGGGGACGATGACATCGATTCCAGGCATGCTGGCGTCGGGAAACATCACTCCGCAATCGATTAAAATGGCTTGCTTACGATGAATGATGACCATGAGATTCATGCCGATTTCGCCTAAGCCTCCAAGGGGGGCTAGGTAAACTGCGTCGGGACGCTCAAAGGATGGGAGGGGGATATCCGCTTTCACCGCATCGAAACATTAACGGGCGCGCGAACCTTTGGTAAAGCATCGGCGAGATGATTCGCCTTTATGTAGATTCGCATTTTGAGGTGGGGGCTGAGCTGGAGCTCCCTGCATCGGAGACTCGCTATCTCACCTCCGTTCGTCGTGGAATGGGCGATATCGAAGTATTCAATCGATCGGGTCAAGTGGGCTCCGCTGAGAGGCTCGGGCGAACTTCCGTCCGGATCACCAAGGTTTGGGAGTCAAAGGTCCCTCTGCAGGCTCTGCGAATGAGCCTCGCTCTTCCCGATCGAAATTTGCTCCCGGGACTGATTACCTCACTCTCCGAAATGGGGGTTGAGAGCCTACGTTTCTTTTGCGGGGACCGATCTCAAGCCGCTCTCAAGCGCATAAGCTCGCTCAACTCGGAATCGCGATGGAACAAACTTGCCATTGAGTCCATGAGGCAGTGCGCGCGGCCCACTCCCATTCAATTGCAATTTGCAGAAGTGGATCTCGAAGATCTTTCATTTGCTTCAAACGAAAGCGTCTTTTTCTTCGATGAGGCGACTGAAACGAGTGAGTCTGGAGAGGTGAAATCAAATGAAGATAACTTTCATGTCATTCTGGGCCCCGAAGGCGGCTGGTCGGAGAGGGAGCGCGAATTGAGTCGACGCCTCAAGTGGCGGACGGTGCACCTTCCAACGCCAATTCTAAGAGTAGAGACTGCGGCCGTGGCTGCGGCCTCGTGGGCAATCGTCCATCGGAAGAAAATCTGAGCGTTGCGTCAGGTAAGCGCCTTCTCCCAATTTTCCGCGAGTGGTCGCGGGGGTTGACCCAATGCTTGCGGCATTCGTACAATTGATAAATGAAAAGAGCCTTTCACCTGCGGAGCATGGTGGCGTACTCCCTTTTTGCTTTTCTCGCCGCTTGTTCTTCAAAGAACTCCTCGAGTCGCTATTACAATCCACAGACGGCACTTATCACCGATGAAGAAATGGGGACGACGGGCCAAACCAACCCCATTTTGGTGGAGGAAGAATATGAAGCGCAACAGCGGGGTGAGGTGACCTTTGATATTCCTGTTGTGCGCAATGAAAAGGTCGAGCAGTGGATCGAATATTTTCAAGGCCGAGGCCGAAAATGGTTCGTGCTTTATATGGAACGATCGGGTCGCTACGTTCCCATGTTTAGAAAAATTTTAAGAGATCATGACTTGCCCGAAGACTTGGTGAATCTCGCAATGATTGAGTCGGGATTTAGCGTGCGAGCTTACTCTCGTGCACGCGCTGTCGGTCCTTGGCAATTTATGAAAGCGACGGGGCGACTTTACGGCCTCAAAGTGAACTTCTGGCTGGATGAAAGACGAGATCCTGAAAAGGCCACTATCGCTGCCGCTCGGCATTTGAAAGATTTATACGATCAGTTTCAATCTTGGAAACTGGCCGCCGCCGCTTACAATGCCGGCGCTGGAAAAGTGACGAGGGCGATCAAGCGCTACAGGACGGAAGATTTTTGGGCGCTGACCAAAGGGCGCTATCTGAAGCCTGAAACTCGAAACTATGTTCCGAAGTTGATTGCGGCGGCATTGATCGCAAAAGAGCCCGAAAAATATGGATTCGTGAACATCGAATATCAAGATCCACTTCAGTACGATAAAATTATTTTGGAAGATCCTGTGAACTTGCAGGTCTTGGCCGATAAGTCGGGAACGAGTCTCGAAGAAATCATGGCACTCAACCCGGAGTTGAATCATCCGGTCACTCCGCCGGCTGTAAAAAATTACGAATTGCGAGTGCCGGTCGGACATTCGGAAAAGTTTTTGATGGCTTACAGAAATCTGGGACCTGAAGAGAGATTTCAATACACCGTGCATACCGTACGAAAGGGAGATTCCATTGGAAGGTTGACTCGTCTCTATGCAATTCCTTCGAAGGAAATCATGGCGTTCAATGGATTGAAGTCCGAGCGTCGGTTGAAGGTCGGCTCCACCATACTCATTCCAATTCCAAACACCATGGCTTTGGAAACCGTCGAGCGAAGAGCTGCTCTTCAGGAGCCCGAACCTCGCCGTCGTCGAGTGAGTTCAAGCGTCGCGCGTAACAGCGTTAATGGCAGTCGCGTAGCTTCCGCTGGACCTTCCGTCGAAGATGCCTCGGGTATTCACGTGGTTCGAGCTGGTGAAACGCTTTCTTCTATTGCGACAAAATACAATGTTCGCATTGGAGATCTCAAAAGAGAAAACAACCTCCGACGAAGTCGGATCAACGCTGGGCAGCGGTTAAAAGTCCCGGAGGGATCCAAAAGGGTCCACGTCGTCAGGAGGGGGGAGTCTCTAGCGCTGATCGCTGAGCGATACGGCGCCAGCATCAGCGATATCAAATCGCGAAATCGCCGCCGTATTCAGCAGGATCGGATTCTTCCAGGAACGCGATTGGTGATTCCAGCTGCGTCGGATACCTGATTAAGCCTTACTTGCTACCGCGAGTTGCGTAGTACTCAGCGATCAACCGATCATTGTAGGTGAACGGAATGTCTGCCGTTGTCGCTGCCGCCACAATTTTTCCGGTCTGAGCATCAAGCTTTTCCAAATGCGCAGGCAGATCCAATCGAGGGCGTTGGCTTGCTTGAAGAACGGAGGGCAATTCTTTCGCTTTATCTCGCACTTTCACTTCGTCGCCGACCTTCAAAACGACCGAACCGATGTTCACTCGTTTGCCATTCACTAAAACATGGCCGTGACGGACGAGTTGACGAGCGGCACGCATCGAAGGCGCAAATTGCATGCGAAATACGATGTTATCCAGACGCATTTCCAATCGACGGGAAAGCTCGGAAATCCAGTTGATCTCAGCCTGACGAGATTGCTTCACGAATCGCTGCAGTTGGCGCTCAGTTAAATCATAGTGCGCAATCAGCTTTTGTTTTTCGTACAAGCGAAGCGAATATTCAGAAGGTTTTCGGCGACTCGCTCCATGTTGTCCGGGAGCGAAGGGACGACGTTCCAAGGCGCCTGGTTTTCCCAAACCGGGAAGATCCGTGTTTAGGCGTCGTTGTCGTCGAAATTTCTTAACCGTGCTCGATTTGGACTTCATGTTCTTTGTTTCCTCTACGTAGGTAATTAGGCTAGAAAACTAGCAATGATCAATCCCTTTCATCACGAGAATTCCATGGGAAAAACCACTTCTATATCAAATTCATACGACTTTAAAGACATTCAAAAAATCCTCAAGGACGATGCGCTTCTGCAATACAGTTGCAAGGGCATCAAGCCGAGCCAACTTCACTTGCCGGGTCCGGACTTTGTGGAGCGGGTTTTTATACCGTCCGATCGATCTCCGAATGTCCTAAAAAGCCTGCATTGGATGTTTAATACCGGGAATTTGAAGGGAACGGGCTATCTGTCCATCCTTCCGGTAGATCAGGGCATTGAACATTCTGCGGGAGCGAGTTTTGCTCCAAATCCGGAGTATTTCGATCCTGAAAATATCGTGAAGCTGGCGATCGAAGGGGGCTGCAACGGTGTGGCGAGCACTTATGGCGTCCTCGGCGCGGTAGCGCGAAAGTACGCCCATCAGATCCCGTTCATTTTGAAGATCAACCACAATGAGTTGCTGAGCTATCCGAACACGTTTGATCAAAATATTTTTGCTCAAGTGGAAGCCGCTCATCAGATGGGATGTGCGGGAATTGGCGCGACGATTTATTTCGGCTCTCCGGAATCCCGCCGCCAGATTTTAGAAATCTCAACGGCCTTTCGAAAGGCTCACGATTTGGGAATGTTCACCATTCTCTGGTGTTATTTGAGAAACTCCGCCTTCAAAAAGGATGGCGTGGATTATCACTTGAGCGCCGACCTCACCGGTCAAGCTAATCACCTCGGCGTGACGATCGAAGCCGATATTATCAAACAAAAACTTCCGGAGAATAACGGCGGTTTCAAGGTGCTCAACATGGGCGGCGGTGGAAATTACGGCAAGACTGACGATCGAATTTACACGGAACTTTGTCGAGATCACCCCATCGAACTTGTGCGCTATCAGGTGGCAAATTGCTACATGGGTCGCGCCGGATTGATCAACTCCGGTGGAGCCGCTGGAAAAAACGACCTTGCCGACGCCGTTCGTACGGCTGTGATCAACAAGCGTGGCGGCGGAATGGGTCTCATTTCCGGTCGAAAGGCATTTCAAAAACCGATGAAAGATGGCGTGGCACTCTTAAACGCTATTCAAGCCGTCTATCTTACTAAGGAAATTACCGTCGCTTAGGTTTATTGGCCTCGCCTCGCTTCGGCATTAGCCTGCAGATAACTTGCTCGCAAATTCCGCGAAGCCTTTGAGCTGCGAATGCAGCAGCTTCAACGTCATCTCATTCTTAGGCGCGCCATTTTCATCCAGTTCCTTCGTCACAAATGGAATGAAGACTCTCTCGGGATAAATGTACGCATTTCGGTATTCGAAAATTTGCTGCATGTGTTCGCAGGCGCGAAGAGCTCCGAAGCGGCCGTCGCCCAATCCAATAAATGTAGCGGGCTTTCGCTGCAGGCTCGCCGGAAAAGGAAGCATATCAATGAAGTATTTGAAGATCCCGGGAGCGCCTCCATTGTATTCCGGCAAAATGGTTACAATTCCATCCGATTGGAGAATGACGTCACAAAACTTTTGAAAGTTCGATGGCTTTTGAGCGTAGGACGAGGGCTCGAAGATTTCCTTCGGGAGATCTTGAAGATCGATGAGAGTAACTTCCGCTTTGGCGGCTAACTCGGTTTTCAAATGCCGTTCGACGTAGCGAGACAGCTTTAGAGTGTTCGAGCCAGGTCGGTTGGTCCCTGAAATCACCGTCAATTTGAGCATTTCTAGGTTGTGCCGACTTGCTCGACATTCGCCAAGGGCGAAGTTAGCGTCAGCGAAAGACCGATGAGAATTTCCATTCTTTCACGTAAATCCGAACTCTATTCCACTCGTCGGTTGCTCGAAGCGGCAGAATCCCGTGGTCATGAAGCCCGCGTTCAAGACCCGTTTAAATTTACGATCCACGTTGAGAATCCTCCTAAACTGCTTTTTTTAAGTAAGCCCTTTCCGCTTCCGGATGCTGTCATTCCGAGAATTGGTGCGTCGATCACATACTTCGGTACGGCACTCATTCGTCAATTCGAGCAGATGGGAGTTTTTACTTTGAGTTCCTCTCGAGCGGTGAATGCCAGTCGAGATAAGCTCTATGCGCTTCAACTTCTCTCAAAGCAAAATATCTTGCTCCCAAAGACGGCCTTCGTGCGTCGCAAATCGGAGATTTTAAAGACCATCGATGAAATCGGGGGCGCGCCCGTGGTTATCAAATTGCTGGAAGGCACTCAGGGAATTGGAGTGGTTTTGGCGGAGCGTCTCAATACGGCTCAAGCCATCATAGAGCTTTTGCACGTGGCAAAACAAAATATCCTCGTGCAAAAATTCGTGGAAGAAGCGAAGGGCAGAGACATTCGAGCATTCGTTGTAGGCGATCGCGTTGTTGCGGCGATGCGGCGCGTTTCTGAAAATCCGTCTGAATTTCGATCCAATGTGCATCGCGGTGGGCGCGCAGAGTCGATCCAATTGCCCAAGGAATTCGAAGAAGTTTCTGTTCGCGCCGCGAAGACGTTGGGATTGAAAGTCGCTGGTGTAGACCTATTGGAAAGTAAGGAAGGTCCCGCTATCATCGAGGTGAATTCGTCGCCTGGTTTAGAGGCCATTGAAAATGTCTCGGGCGTGGATATAGCGGCAGAAATTATTCAATTCATCGAGCAAAATGTGGGACAAGTTTAAAACCTGGGTAAAGAAAACAGAACGCCGCGTTCTGGAATGGTGGATGGACTTCGCGCATCGCCATCAACACTCTCATATCCTTCCATTTGCCTTATTTCTCGTCGTCTTTTCCGACGCCTTCATTGTGATCATTCCAAGCACGCTGTGTTTGATCATGGCAGTGACGATCAGTCCTCGCCGCTGGCTCCTTTTCGTCTTTTGCTTTGCCGTCGCTGCCACGCTGAACAATGTGGCAACTTATCTAATTGGTCGATCGCTGCCTGCTCATGAAATTCATGAGTGGATTATCTCTCTGCATATTCGCGAGACGTACGAAAGTGCGAAGGAAGCTCTGCAAACCTATGGGCCCAGTGCCGCGTTTCTGGGAGCCTTAATCGGATTGCCCACGCAGATGATTCTTGGAGTGTTGGGTATGAATGACAGCCAATTGGGATTTCAAGGATGGGCCGTGAGTGCCGCGTTTCTGAAAGCTATCTTGTACGTCTTTTGCGGGCATCTCCTTAAAACGATGTTCTTTGGAGCGGTCACACGCTACGGGTGGCTCAAGCTCGAAAAAAAGTTTGGCCACGAAGACATCCTCGAGCAGACGAAGCGCCACTCGAAAAAGGATCCTATTTTTTCTTCCCGAAATTCGTAATGAGAGAGTTCAGCGCTTGACCCTGAGATTTGTTGAATTGAGTGATGGCGGCGGTGATGAGCGCCTGTTGAGTGCTTAGTTGTCTCAATTGTGTAATCGTGTCGGCAAAGTCCGCGCTATTGCTTTCGCGAACCTCAGCTGCGGAAATTTCAGTGGCATAAGCACTCGCTGCTCGAGTGCTGGCCGCGGACTCCGCGGCTCCTACTTGGGCTCGATAGCTGTTGTTTTGCGAAATCGCATTGTCAATTTGTTCAATCGCGTCTTCGGCCCCTTCTTGGGTCGTGAAATCCAAGTTGTTCAAGTCTAGTCCTGAAGTGGTCGCATTGACGGTGATGTTGGAATTACCTACAGAACTCGTTCCATTCAAGAGAGATTGGCCATTGTATTCCGTATTGTTGGCCACATAGTTGATCTCTTCGGAGAGCGCATTGGCCTCCGCCTGGATCGCCGCGCGATCCTCGTCGGAGAGTGTGCCATTCGAGGCTTGCACTGCTAGATCGCGAAGTCGCGAGAGGCCGTTGCCAACTCCTTCTAAGCTGGCGTCCGCATAGCGATACACCGCTTGATCTTGCTCCGCCGTTTGCCTGGAAATTCGCGCTGCCGATTCTGTGGATGCAGCTTGAAGGGAGCGAACGCGCTGAACGATATCTGCGCTTTGACCGGTTGAAAGCGCATTGAACGCCTTTGCGAGCGCCGATTGATTTTTATTGAGTGCATTTAGAAAGCGGGATGCGATCGATTGAAAGCTCGAATTTCCCACCCCACTAATGGCCATAACCTCTTCATTATGGGGCCTGGCGGCAAGAACGACGAGGCTGTCACAACCTTGACAGATAGAAAGCCAGGCGCCGTCTATAGCCATTTAAAACTATCTCACGGACACAAAAAAGCGCTGACCGTCAAAAATCGCCCTCAAAAATGCCCCCATTCCTACGAAAACTAAAATCATCAAGACCGCGCGTCCCACGATGGGAAGTAAGCTGAGCGCAAAGAGCAGGA
>ERZ761602.1432-NODE-1432-length-43354-cov-7.690732_pt1 | contig 43354 bp, 39 predicted proteins | sample MGYA00512165_ERZ761602 | MGnify/ENA primary metagenome ERZ761602 (study PRJEB28899, sample SAMN02445085) | bioreactor sludge metagenome | biome: EBPR sludge; isolation source: Thorneside wastewater treatment plant | place: Australia: Brisbane, Thorneside...
GGAGCGGGTCGGCTCGAGCGCCAGGTTAGGCGTCACTGGCATTGGCCGCTACTCGGTTACCACTCGCTTGGACTTGCCCCGTTCAGCCACTGTGGCGGAACCACCTCCGGCCTGGGCATACAGAGAAACCCCAGGTTCGGTGTTATTGTCCAGGAGCACTAGGCCGGCGCCGTCCTTGCTGGCACCAAGCTTGACCCGCACTTCGCCGTTGCCGCTGCGTAGACGCAGGTTTGCGCTACCGTCCTCTCCGGTGTGAAGCTGTCCGACTACCCTCCCATCTTGTGCGACAAGTTCAATCAGTTTCGCTCGGACTACTTCTTGAACCAAAGGTGGGTCAGCGGCTCTGGCGTTTGCCATGCCGCCAGCCTGAGACGCGATGTTCGCCCCCAAGAGAGCAATGACCACAATGAGAAGGACGTTCGTCGAACTTGGTTTCATGGAGGGCCTCCGCAAAGGGAGTTGCTGGTGTGAGGCCTAACGTCTTTGCTCACCGGGGCCGCGCCTTGCTGCACTTCAAATCACCCACAACCGATCATGGCGCGGTCTCCGGTGCAGCGACCAGTTAGGCATTTCCGATATCCAAGGCTGCTCGAAGAGCTTGGTTAAGTTCAACAAGTTTTGCGGGTGGCAATGAACCCACATAATCTGTTAGGACGGATTTAGGCAGACTTACCAAATCATCACAATGGATGCTGCTATCATGTTTCAAGCCTTGTTCGATTCCAACAAGGACTTGGGTGGAAAGACCATGATAGGCGCTATAAACCGGCGCATAAATCACTGTAGAAAATTTTGAATCAATCAGCGCTTGGCGACTAACCACAACGAAAACTCTGGATCGCCTTGGGTCGCGAGCCGATGGATGCGGAACCCGGTATAAATCGCCGCGCCTCAAGGAATCACCTGATAATCAAGAACATCCTCCGCTTCTTGATTTAGTTCGTCTGCATAACGGTTTAAGATTTCAAGGTCGCTGTTTGCAGCATCGTGTGTGGCGAAAAAGCAACGGAGAGCTTCTGCTATAAGAGCAGTACGCGCATCCGGTTGAGGTGCTCGCCGATACAACTCGGCGACTAGATCATCTGGAATACTGATAGATGTTTGAGTAGTCATAAATCTTACCAAGGGCATGCAATTTAGAAATGTTGGCGTTAGCAACTTTCCGGTGCAATACTTTAACTCTATCCACCGTATGCCTTAATCTATTGACGACCCATCCCATTTATAGTTGGGGTCAGGTACAAATGTGAGGCTTTGTACCTCAAAGTTGTCGTTGAACATTAAGACGAGCCATCCACCTGGGATTTTTGCCCGCCCTATGCTCGGTGAATCCTTAAACGGCGATAAAATCCCATGAGACGATTCAAGCTTTTTCCACTTCAGCATATTGCTTTCCCCTCTTGACTGTGTGTCTAACGAGCAAGCTCAGCCGCGACGGCCGAGGAGCGAAGCGACGAGGACGGCGTCGGCTGCAGCGGTTTGTTGGGCGTCACAAGCGATACCACCAGAGAGATCATGATGGAAACTCTTGGAATTGCGGCGCAGAACCGCCGATGTGATCCCACGGCGCTTTAGAACCTACAAAGACGTGCATGCCAATCTGGACCCCAGGATCTCCGTCTATTCCCCCCAAAGTAACACCATGCACGACTCCATTGTGAGTGCCGCACAGTGTAGTTCCACAGAGGCGGCAGAAACTTAGCCCCCATCCTACAGCTGATTCATAGTGCGTCAGTTCTGACTCCCCAGAGATCCAGGCGAATGATCCTGCGTGGACTTCTGCGTATGCGGACCCAGCGCCGCTGAATGCCTTTCTACACCGCGAGCAGTGGCAGCTTCTTGCGTTCACCAAGGGAGCATCGATTCTGTAGCGAACTCGACCACAAAAGCATCCACCGGATATCACGAAAACCTCTCCTGTGACGCCCAACGTGAAGGTCACCGGCGCTGCGCGGCTTTATCGCGCAGCGTCCGGTGGACCGTAGGGTTATGCAGCATGGGGGCGATCAACTGATGTCTGTGATTCTTGAGATCGCACCGTCTTGAAACTCGAACTCCGAGCGGCCAGAGAGATTTAGAACCTGCCCTTTTTTCAGGCCGTTCGGCAGATCGGCGGCAACTACGGCGCGAAAGGCGATGGTGACAACCGCTACGGGGCCTTGAATCTCGAAGGACTCGATCTTCTGATGCCTCTCCGAGAACAGCGATAGCGACTGCTGGGCGAGGGCTCTAAGCTCCGCGACTCCATTAGTGCTTGCGTTTACCACACCGGCAGAAATGTTCTTGAACTCAACCTGGGGATGCACGTCCACGAGCATGTCTTCAACGTCCATGCGGTTGTAGGCGTCGATGTAGCGGTCGACGAGGGTGCGAATTTCAGTGGGATTCAAGTGGTACCTCCGTAAGATGCTGCATAACGATGAAGTTCACCGGCCCGCGCACACTGAGCTTTGAGTCAGCGCACCGCCGTTGGGCGCGGGTCCGGTGCAACGGCTTGTTAGGCTGGTTGGTGTAAACACGCCGCTCGGTCGCACATCGACAACCGCCGTGGAAGGTGCGCGGTATGCACCCTACAGGGCTTTTGTCCCTATTTCATTTACACGCCACTCCGCGTCACCGACAACGAACGTAGCGTTCTTCCTTTTCCTTGCCCTCAGAGTAAACTAAAGTATTGCCGGAAACGGTCATACGAATGCTCTTGGTCCAAGTTTCGCCTTCGCCGGAGCATTCTGCTTTGGCGGTCCAAGTACCCGCGCTCTGCACAATGGACTTGAGATTACACCCACTCTCATAGAACGAGATCTCCCGCTCTCGGATCTTCATCGGCACGCCGTCTCCCTCCGCTTGGCAGAGTTTTTGGCTTTTCGCCCAAGTGCCTACATAACTTGGCGCACCGAAAGCTGGGGGGCGAGCACCGTCGCTGTTACCGCTACCGTCAGTAACCATCTTTTCATGAATTACCTCCGTTTCAACTGCGCTTTGGAAAAGGTGTGGAACCCCTGGAATCCTTATTCATAACGGACATCTGCTATCGTCAAATGGACTATCTTGACGAGGAAACCCGATTGTATTTTTTCCGAATGTCACTGCTACTCCACCATTAGCCCATCCCCAATTTCCTTTCCCGTACTGCGGAGAAGAAGCATCGCAATTCTTGCCAATGTGGATCGTTGTTTTTTTGGATTTAAGCACTACACCATCTTTGTTCTTAGTCATTGTGTACTCAACTCCGGAGCCGTCGACATATGCAAAACTACTTGCTGCTAGTCCGAAAAAAATGGCAGACGCCACAACAAATTTGGTATGAATTTTCATCTTTATCTTCCTCTCTATGTGTTGGCTAACGTGCCAAGCTCAGGCGCCCCGGTGGCGCGAAGCAGAGCGGAGCGTCACCGGGGTCGCCTGGAGCGCCGAGTTAGGCCAGTGCTTGATTGCAAGACCTGACACCCTCCCCTACTTCACAAAGAAAGGAAAATACGCGTCACCATTCATCCCGACATATTTATGAATGAAATACAATCCAGAGGGAGTATTTGGCTTCTGGACGAGCTTTACCACTTTGTAGCCTTTGACCGGATCGGAAGGTTCCATCGAGAAGAAAGAATCAATTGAAGACTCACTACCACTAGACTTATATGTATCGCCCTCTTTTTTATAGGTGAAAACATCAACGCCGGTATTCATGGGTCCCACTGGTAAGTCTCCATATAGTAGAAGATAGTCCCCTGCATTCAGTGTCATTACCTCAGGAAAGTCAGAAACAGGGAGTGGTCGCTTGGTTTCCCCGCTTCCATACTCCTTAAAGGATATGTAGTTGGAACTGCCATTTATCACGGTATAGAATCCTAGTGCCTTTAGATCGATTCCTGCTGCGTTCTGGCTTATTAAAGCTGTCCCAAAAATGAGTACCCCTATCATACATACTCTTACGGTTAAGACTTGCCATTGCATGTTCGTAACCTCCTCCTCGTTTGTGTGGCAATTCATCATTGCACCCGTGTGCCTAACGAATTTGCTCACCGGGGCCGCGCCTTACCGCACTTCAAATCACCCACAATAGTCAATGGCGCGGTCTCCGGTGCAGCAGCCAGTTAGACTGCTGATTGAATGCTGGGTTGCCAAACAGATGGCAAACCAACCTACGCGGCTACGTTGCTGGAGCGCCTTGTTGGGTGCCAAATGTACAAACGCCCTGCCTGTTGCGAGTATTTGGACAACCATTGAGTCGAACATCGAACATCGTAATTGCTCATTAACTGCAGGTAAGCCACTCATGGGTGCTGTTTAACACGTTGAAAATCCTAAAGTATTATTTTGATACATACCGGTTTACCTGCAGTTAATGAGAACTTACGAACATCATGCTACCGGTCACGATGAAATGGATTGCAGTCCTTGTAGGGCGCGGTGCTGCTGTACAGCCACCAGCCAGCAACGGGACTGGTGCGTGTGGCGCATACTGACTCACCGAGGTCTCGATCAATAAACAAGTAGTTGCATGGTTTCATCGCCGTTGCCCAGTCGAGTTCTGCGCCTTTCTTCTTCCAAGTCTCGGGGTAAACTCGTCGCCAGTCCGGGTAAACAAAGAAATCGGCACCACAGACGCCCTCGTAGGGAATGTGAATTTCGCCGCCCATCTTTTCTTCCAGCGTATCGCCTGTAAACCATTTTTCCGGTGGCATGTCCTCAAGCCCTGCATGAAGCTTGGCGACGCCGTGAATGCCGCTGTCCGGGCCGCATAGGAAGAACGCATCTCTTGGTGATTTGCCACTCAGATTTACTCGTCTAGCCTGCTCGGCCAACAAACCTTCCCATAGCCTGAAATCGTGGAACTGGCAGGAGACGGAATTTACGTCGTCGCGTCTTGCCATCGAAAGAATGAACTCGCGTAGATCGTTGGGGATGTCGGATCGGCTCATGTCAGAGATGTCGGATCGATTCATGTCAAAGAAGGAGTAGGCACCGTAAACATCAATGCGCTTCATTAGCGCCTAACGGTGGAGTTCAGCCGCGGCGCAGGAGGAGCGAAGCGACGAGTGCGACGTCGGCTGGAACGAGTTGTTAGCTTTCACCCGCGCTAGGTCCAGTCGCTTGAGAAATTCTTGCGAGATATACTATTTTACAAAAACCCAGTGGTTCAGGTTCGTCTGCGAGTTTAGAGAAACTATCTGGAGAAGTGACCAACCCTCCTTTAGCAATTCATCAACATGTCTCGGGTGGTCACGCTTGTCCATGTACCAGTCATTAAATTCGTACAAATTGGTAGATTTCGATAGCACGGCGCCATCGCTAACAAGAATAAGAATGTCCTTTTGGGCGGCATTCGCAATTGAAGAGAACTGCAATGCAAAGATTGCAGCGCTTGTAAGTAGAATCTTCTTGAGCGTACGCATCAGGGTTTCTCCTGTACTGGTGAAAGCTAACGTCTGAATTGAGCGGCCTGCGCGGCTTTTCGCGCAGGTCCGCTCGAATGATGGGTTGGGCGTCGACGGTTCAACTTAACCAACCCACTGACCGACGTTGACGGTGAACCTAATACGCGACACGCTTTCCTTTGAAGCTCCACCGCCGCCGCCCAGTTCTGCTTCAACGACAGAAAGCTTTAGCTTAGCGCCAGCCTTTCCTTCTCCGGCTTTCTTTGTTGTAACGGCCACATCGAACTCTATGCCGGCGCCATTCTCTGATTTACTTCCGGGGCGGAGAAAGAATGTGCGCGAAGCGTTTGGATCTTTCGCCTTTTCTCCGAGGCGGATGTTGTTTGCTTCGTGCACTCCGTTGGAAATTTCTAGGAGAGTTTCGGTCACGAATTCTTGAAGCTCCATTTGTTCCTCCGGCGATTCATATTTGAGGGTGGCTTACGCAGCCGTACCAAGCGACGCGTCCAGTGGAGACGCCCAACGCTCAAGCTGTGGGGCGCGCAGCGAAGCAAGCGTCCCACACGAGCGCATTGTTATGCGCATTAAAGCCTCCCAACTAAATGCTCCCATGTTTCAATGGGTGGCAAAAAGGGAGAACGTGTTTGGTTCAATAATTCATAAAACTCAAATTTGCTTTCTTGTTCGGTTATTTCCTCAGGAATAGTATATGAATACCTAATATCATCTTCTCTAACCAGAGATCGTTCGTATATTGGACGAATATACTGGACTATTCCGTAATAGACTTTGGCGCTCAATTCGCAAAGCTTAGTAAAATGATACCCACCAAAATCATCAAACAACCATGTGTCAATATCTTCAAGGATGAGTATTTCGGTACCAGGATCCAGGCTTGCTCCACTCTCGTTATAGATTCGTGTGATTTTCTTCAAAATAGCATTAGACCTGGTTAGAGAGTGCTTACATCTATTACCAATTAAATATAAGGCATCCTTTCTCGTTAGTTTGATTTTTAATTCTTTTTGAATATTTGCAGACCACATATCATATTCGAATTCGTGTTTAAGCCAGTCTTCGAATTCTTCAACAGATCGTTTTAATGCGGATGCACTAGCCTGGCTGTCACCAAGAATTGGTGATATTGATATTTTGTGTAGTAATCTTAGCAGGCTGTCTCCATCTTCTTTGGAAGGGATGACTTCCTTATTAACCCCCGCGATAATTTCAAGTAACAAAATATAAAAGTATTTCTTTGCTGTGATATCTTTGGGTAGAACTGTTTGCACTATCTCTGTCCGATCTTCCGGAAAGCAACACGTAGCATAATTCACATAATTGGTAATAAGCTCTACGGTTGTGTTTAGTACACGTATTTCCTGCTGGATGTTCATTTGTTTTTACGCATAACGAGCAAGTTCAGCCGCGCCGCGAAGCGGCGTCGGCTGCAACGGTTTGTTGGGCGTCACAAGCGGCACCTACATTGCCGTCACAATGGAGATTCTTGGAATTGCGGCGCTGAGCCACCAATGTGGTCCCACGGCGCCTTTGACCCTACAAAAACGTGCATGCCGATCTGGACCCCGGGATCTCCGTCTATGCCCCCCAAGGTAACGCCATGTACGGCTCCATTGTGAGTGCCGCAAAGGGTGGTGCCACACTTGCAGCAGAAATGTAGCCCCCAGCCTGGCGCTGATTCAAAGTGCGTTAATTCTGCCTCCCCCGAAACCCAGGAGAATGATCCCGGATGGACCTCAGCATATGCGGAGCCCGCACCGCTAAACGCCTTTCTACACCGCGAGCAGTGGCAGCTTCGTGCGTTTGCCAAGGGAGCATCGATTCTGTAGCGCACTCGACCACAAAAGCATCCACCGGATATCACGAAAAGCTCTCCTGTGACGCCCAACGTAGAGCTAACCGGCGCTGCGCGGCTTTATCGCGCAGCGTCCAGTGAGCGAAGCGAACGAGGTTGAGCGCCAGGTTAGGCATTGATTTTTGCCCCAAGAAGTGGCGACGTTGCAGCAAGTGATGCTGACAAGATCAGAGCGACGAGGAGACTTGGCCAAAGGTCCAAGATTGGGGACACGACGCTCAGTGTTATAAAGAACGATGCAGCCGCAATCGCTCCGGCGCAAAAGCCATTCAAGGCGCCTGGAACACGTTGAAACTTGTAAGAGCTCGCAACGTAGGCAAGAAGTGAAGCGACTGCACCAACAAAGCAAAAAAGCAGCAACGACAGACCTGCCATATCAGGTTCGGCGTCGGTGCTAGCCAACAAAAGTGCCATCGGGATACCGACTGCAAGAAATGATCCGAAGAAAGATACCCGACTCATAGCCTGATGCCTAACGTGGAAGTGAGCGGCCTGCGCGGCTTTTCGCGCAGGTCCGCTCGACTGCAAGGTTATGCGTCGGGGGTCTAGTCATCAAAGTGCTCATCGTCGAACCAGAAGAAGTGGCTTATCGTCTTCTTGGCGATGGCAAGAAGCTCGCGTTCGATTTCTGAACCCTCGGTAACGGACTCGTCAAGTTCAAAGGCGCAGATACTTGCCTTTGAGTCGTAGCTGACCTCGTTGACATAGTGCGCGACAGCGCCGACAGCAGCGGCTTGGGCGAACTGAAGCATTTCGATCATTTCCCCGCACTTGCCGTAGCGACTGGTCAGGCTGATGCCGAATGCCTCAATGGTGTCAGGTGAGACTTGATGCCCTTTGTCGGAGAAGGTTTCGGCGTTTCGGGCCAGGGCGGAAATCTTGTCTTTCACGCTTCAGTACTCCTTTGGGCGGCGATTCGCAGAGATGGCATCTCCGACGCATAACGGCTCGCATCAGCTGCGTGGCGGGTGAGCCGAGGCCGTGTCGCCCGACGACTCGCCAGTGAACCGAAGCCGCTCGGATTTGGGGCCCCGGGTAGCCACGTCAGCTGCATGCGTTCGTTAGCTGGCGACTTGCCGATAGAAACCAGCCAACACCGACGACAAGTATGCCACCACTCACGCAGGGCCGGCGGCCAGGCCGAGATCGCAGCGGCGGCGCCAACCGAGACTCACCTGCCAGCCACGAGCGGCGCACCGAAGACTCACAGCGGCCCGCGCCTATGGCGCGACGGCTGCCGGCTTTTTCCTCAATCGGGCCGCGTAAAACGGCCAGACAACTCGGTGCGCCGCGACCTACGACCTGATTACCCTTGTCTCCAGCACCAGCCAACCCGCCGCCGCGTGACTTTCAGGCGCACCGCCGGCCCGTGACCCGACAACAACCTGGCGCTCGACCCCGTCAGAATGGCTCGGCAACTCGAAAGCGCGCCGCTGCCAACTCGGGACGATTCGCCTGCCTTGTCGTGCCAGCTAACGTGGAGGTGAGCGGCGCTGCGCCGCTTTTTGGCGCAGCGTCCAGCGACCGAAGGGAGCGCGCTCGACCGTAGTGTTAGACATCGGTTTGCCCATCGTGCTCGGTTGGATAAACCGACAGACACAACGAAACACCGGTAGCCCCCGCAAGGCGTAGTAGCTCGGCCGGGAACGTGAACGAAGCCCAGCCTGGGGGATAGATCTCGGCGCCAAAATCAAGAACCGCGCTTTCCACCCCAGGGAAGGAAGCAAGCTCAGTCACGGCTGTTTGGTTCTGTCGAAGAAACAAGATGACATCTTCGATCTGCTGAGAGAGGTTGGAGAAGTCGGCTTCGCTCGCCAGAATGCGAATCCCCGATGAGTCGTTTGTCGCCTCCTTGGCTTTGTTCAGGGGGAATCTCTTTTCGCCCTTGCGCCAGAGGGAGTCCGTAACCAGTGACGTTCGCGCGATGAAGTGGTCAGCTTCAAAGGTAGTGCCACTTGCTCGGAGAATGCACGTCATAGATGTCTAACGCTCCGGTTCAGCGGCGGGCCGCGTAGCGGATCGTCCGCTGCAACCGGTTGTTAGACGTTCAGCCTTCAAGCTCATCGATGACCTTGCGGAGTTCGACCACCTCAAGTGGACACTCCGGCCAGTTGTGTTCCCAGCACACAATCAGATCGCAGCCAGCGGGATCGTGCCCGTGGTCTCTGAAGGTGCGGGATCGGAACTCGAACTCGATACGCACGCGCTGCCACCGCTGGCTCTGTCGGTCGATGCACCGCTTGGCCTCGCAGTCGGGGAAGGCAGCGTGAACGGCCTCGACGATGAAGCCGAGTTCGTAGCTGACCATCCCGAAGAGAAAGACAACGCCCTGTTCGTTGATGGGGGCGTGACGCAAACCGCGAAAGTCGATGGGAGGGCCGTACTCGGGGCCATCCACTTTGGCCCACGAGGCAGACGGCGCCGATGAGATCGGACTTCCACCGGTGGAGTTTTGCGGCGGTGGCGGCACCTCGTGCCGGGACTGCGCGCGAAGTTCCGCCAACAGCGCCGAATCAGGGTGGTTCTCCTCGAGCCAAGCTCGGTAGCGCTTCAGCGTGCCCTGGAGGCCGCCGAAGCGGCGGCGAACCACATCTGCTGAGATCCCCGCGTTGTGACCGAAGAGCGCCCAAGTCGGCATGCGGCCGAGCTTGGTGGCCACCGCGTGGAACTCCCCAAGCAGGTCGTCATCCGAGAGGGGCTGATTGTCCTTGGGGTGCCTGTCGATTGCGGCGAGGCGTTTGAGCTCGGACCACCCGCCTTCGGGGAAGAGCCTGTAGATGTGGTACTGACTGATGCCCGTGATCCGCTCGAAGTCTGGCCGAGCCAAGGGGCCAGAACAGTCCGCAGCGGCCTTCTTGGCGGCGTCGATCAGATCATCTCGCGTCAACTCTGCCATGCTTCCCCGATACGTCTAACGTTCATGTTCAGCGGCGCGCCGCTTGCGGCGCGTCCGCTGCAATGTGTGGTTAGCCGTCTTTTTCGAGGGCGTCTCCCAGCCCAAAGGCTTAGCCGTTGGTCTCTTCATCGGCGCGTGAAAAGGGCTGATTATCGACGAAGTAAGTGACAGGGAGAGGAACGTCACACTTCAGGTGAAGCTTTTCGGTCAACAGGTCGTAGGTCCGGCTGACGTATTTCGCAGACCTGTACAGGTAGTCCGGATCGGTTCTGAGCTCTGGTATCACAGGGATGCGGTGATTCTTGTGGAGTGGGTTTTCGCACGGCACGACGTTATACAGTCCCACGTGCTGCCACATGCTATGGGCCGGGCCGCTGAAGGGGACGTAGGCGAACTTGTACAAACCCTCGCATCCCGCCTCAATTGCCATATCCCTCGTGGACTTTCCGGACCACGAGCCGACGTTTACCTCGATTGCCCATTCCATGAGTTGCGAGTTGAGCCAGTCTTTTCTCATTTCGATCATTTCTTTTACTCGCTCGTCCAACTCGCCAGCAGGAGCCTGATCCGCTTCATTCTGGAGATACTCGATGAATAGCTTTTCTTGTCCGAGGCCGAAGCGGATGTAATCTCTGCTTCGCTCTAGCGGAGCGCCGAGAATCCAAGCCAACGTTATGTGGGTATCGGTCATGCACCGAAGGACAAGCGGGGCGATGTGCCCGTTCCAGATGCCAGGGTTTCTGGCAATCTCGATGGCAAGCGTGGCTTGGCGGGCCGCCAAGCCACCAATCGCCTCCGAGATTTCGTTGTCGTAGATCTCCGGTTTGTATTTGTCCCAACGCTCACGGAAGCCCGCCATAACGGTCTCGCAATATCCAGAAACAAAGTTGACCAATGCGTTAGGCGTCTCATCACTCATCGCGAGCATATTCAGGTAGTTGGCAAGGTGCGAGCTCGGCGCCACGATTCCAGAAGTGCCTGGCCCAGGTTGCCGGAAGCTCTAGCATTCCAAATTCGCCAATTGCACTTGCGCGCATGAACGAGGCAGCCCTCTTAGCTTCGTCAGACTCGGGTCGTTCGATTACTGCATTGAAATCTGGAATTTCAATGTGGGCAGCAAACTTGATGGTTCCAGCAACGAGCCGGGTCAATAGCATTGCGCCGTTCAGAACGACTCCTGGTGTTTCGTACTTGCTGAGATGTTTCTTTACACAGTCGGTGATGCGTTGAATCAGCGCGTCTCGACCGATCACTGTTGGTGGTGGACCCACGAATGAGAGCGCGAAACCATCGTACAACAGCACCAAAGGCGCCACTGCGTACCTAATGTCATCGAGCAGATCAGCCCGTGCCAGCGCGTCTACGAGTTTCGCCTTTTGCTCGTGCGTTAGACCTTCATATGCCGTTTGAAGCGCGTAGTTGCGGGGGCTGTCGTTCTGCCGCCATGCCTCTGCGGCTTCGACAATCGTCTCCAAGACCCGCGCACCGAACCGATATCCCTGTCGATCGTGGATGAGCCCCAACCAAACAAGCTCGGGCAGCATATCTTTGACGTAGCCTTGCTCACGCATCGGCAGCTGCTTCATCGGTGGGATAAAGCGCTTGCCTTCGCGTTTGTAGCCTTCGAGGTTTCGCTTCTTGACCATGCGTTCGTGCTAAACGGCTAACGAGCAAGCTCAGCCGCGCCGCGAAGCGGCGTCGGCTGCAGCGGCTTGTTAGGCCACTTTCTCACGGCACGCTTAGGCGCGCGCAAGGTACTTCTTGATGCAATGCGCGGCACCAAGGTTGGCCGCAAACGGATGAAAGTCCGGCAACAACTCAACGACATACCCGATCGATTCCCAAATCCGCCTGTTTTCCGCATCGGTCGCGGCAAACTTGGCCCAGTGTCCGTGTCCGTACGTGGGGATCCACACCTTCCTTGGGTTGTCCTGCGTCAAGACGTTGTTACCCGTGGCAAAGTACCAGTACCGCACTTTCTCAGAGTCATCATCGTCATAAGCCATTGGCAGTGGATTACGAATGACGTTGAACCCCAGAGCTGACAGACCGGCAGCTATGTCGTCGAAGACGTCTTGCATAGCACCTTCCGGCAACTGCTCGCCAAGCACGTTGGCTGCCAACTCCGGGCTGCCGACGAGGACCGTATAGGTGCCATTGGCGCCTCGCCCGACGAGACTTACGAACATGTCGATATGAAACAGCGGTTGAACCGTTCCTTGCGCATTGCCGAAGTAGATCACCTCATGCCACAACTCGCCGTTCACCATAATTGGACGCTTCTGCATCGCCGGAACGGGAACTCGAGACCCGACGGTGATGAGTCGACGATTGCGCTCCATGAATGATCCGTAGACTCGCGCAATGGCCTGGGCCGCTGTTTCCCCTGGTTGCGGTACGACGAAACCGAGTTCGAGGGAATGCGCGGGGTAGTCTGCTCCGATGAACCAGAAGTCATCCCCGATCAAGACGTTTCCGCCCTGGAAGTAGAGTTGAACCTGAGTTGACTCCAAATCGGTCTTAGGTGCGACTCGATCGGCGATGTACGCATCTTCGGCACGATTGAAGCTCGCTGGTTCTACAAAATACGTCTCCCCGTCTGCGACGTCCTTGCAAATGCAATACGCATCCTCTGCCCAGACGGTGAACTTCATGGCGTTCGGAGCTGTCACGAGTTCGGTGCGGGCGGTCAGACCGAACTCATTGAGCCAGCTCCGAGCCTTTTCCGCCGATACCTCGTGCGTAAAGAGGATGACTCGGCACGCATTTGGGAGCGTGGAGAGAATGTGTCGAAACGCGTTTGCATACTTCTGGATCAGCGCTGCCTCCCCGGGAAAGGACTCCGGGAAGAAGACCCAGTAGGGGATCGTGAACAAAACGCGCGCGATCTCGCCGTGCAAACTGGAAACAAGAGATGGCTCGTCGAGTTTCTTTAGGCGCTCCAACTCCAGAAGGTCGAAGAAGCGCGCGCGAGCCTTGAACGCTTCTGGTGTAGCGGAGGCGTCCTTCTCGAAACGAAAGGGGACGAGCTTGGACTTCACGAAGCCGTTGACCAAGAGCGGGGGTGTGTCTGCCATTTGGGTCTCCTTTGGAACGTTGGTTAAAGTGGCCTAACGCCAGGGCTCACCGGCAACCAAAAGCGGAGTGGCTTGGAGCGTAGCGGAAAGCCACGCAGCTTTTGGATGTCCGGTGTAGCCCATTGTTAGCGCTTTTATTCAGCACGCAATGCAAAGGGTACTGTATCTTCTGAAATGCGATTATCGATAGCGTTGTATACTTCAAGATTTTCTGGCTCCCTATCCTCATCCGGTCGCAAATATGCAGGCATGTTCTTTTTCATGTAAGCCTCTATTTCACCGTCTACATTGAACAGCTTTGGTATATCTTCATGGCGGCCTATATAACGGAACGCCACTTTTGAAGCGCTAGGGTAGGCAGACATTTCGTCTACCCCTCCTGACAAACACAGTATCACGCCGTTTAATTTTGGTGGCTTTCGATCTGGCAAGTTGGTGGCATAAATAATTATTTCATTGTACAGCTCGTCTTTTTCCAAGATAAAATACAACATCCCCTTTATAGGGAAGCACACGCCAACATAGCTAAAATAGCCATCAATAATCTCACAATTGATAAAGCCATCTTCATTTATGTCTTTTATTATGCATAAATCTCGACTAACAAATTTCTCCCCAAGCCGGGATACAGAGTAATAGTATGAATACCAGTACCCTTTTATTGTTTTGTGAATATCTCCAATCATCCTGATGTCTTTAATTCTTGATGAAAAATCAATCCCGGGCATCCTGGCTCCCGTTAAAATTGAAACCTTTTGTGCCGCAATCCCTAAGTGCCGCCCAAAGGCTTCCAAATCTAAGAACCATACGCTTTCTTCTATTTCATATATATTGCATAGTTTTGAAAAGACGCGCTGGGGCACAGTGCGCGTACCATTTCGTAATCTTGAAAGAATATCAGGACCGATTTCTAATAATTTACTCAACTGACTTGCGGTGCGGATATTTTTTGTTCCAGTTTTCAACAAGAGGTCGAGTTTTTTCCCAAAATCCGGGATACTCGTATTGTGGACTGACATGCTAGCCCACTCCCTGGCAATACTTGTCAATAGTTGCCAATAGTTGGCAACTATTGACCCATTTTTGGAAATAGTTGCTTAAATGATTTGCTCCTAGCATTGACACTGCCAGCAACGTCAACACAGGAGATATGCCATGACTACTGCAACCGCCCCTTTGAAGCCGGCCTTCATCCAGGCAATCGAGGGTTCCGTAAATGAGAGCCTCGACCGCATTCGTTCTCACCCGTTCATTCTGTATGGTCACAACAAGAAGCTGACCAGAGAACAGGCGATCCGCTGGGTTAAGTGCGCCGGACGCGAAAGCCGCTCTTTTCCGCACATCATCGAGAACATGATCGCTCGCACTGATAACCAGTCGGTCGTTCAGATTCTTCAGGAGAACCTTGACGATGAATATGGTCATGGAAATCCTGACCACGCTCATTTCATGCATTACCTTCATCTCCTCGACGAGATCGGCGTTAGCCGTAAAGAGTTTGAGGAGTATGAAGAAAAAGCGGGTATCAAATTGGCTTTGAGTCTTGCGTACAACGTCTCTATGCAAGACAGCCAAGGTGTTTCCCTTGGCTATATGCTGGTCAACGAAGGCATGACCTGCATCACTTACTCGTCCATGAAGGATGCGTTCTCTCCTTACTACCCAGATATCAAGACCCCGTTCTTCGATATCCACATCGAGGTAGACGAGCATCATGTCGCCGAACTCTATAAAGCCGCACATCACCTTGGGGAAAAGCATCTGAATGATATCCTTTTCGGTGTTTCGATCGGTGAGAGAGGAATGGCGGTACTTCTCGATGAAGCGTTGGGGATTTACGACCATTGCAAAGTCATCCCGGAATATTCAACCGACATGTAACCTGTAATAAAAGCGGCGCGCCAGCGCCGCTTTCTATTTCCATAACGTAAATTTCCCTGTCAGTTCAGACACAACTCCTGCTGCCCCATAGATTACCGCTCCGAGATATTCAATATTCTCGCCGTCTATCTTCGCGATTTCTTCGGCCAACTCATCGTCATGGCCCGTGGTTAGCATTTGCTTTGGATAGTCCACCAATAACAAGCCATCTTCTTTCCGGGCATCCTCAACTAGCCTTTTTAGACGTCCTGGCTTCACCTTCGTGATAATAAATGGATATTTAGAAATTCCCACATGCTCGACGCCGCTATTGTCAACGAGAACCTTCCTCCCCATTATATCTGCATCAGCATATGCCCCGATAGACACGGCAAGATGTCCAATAACATTGAGAGCCACACCAGCTTCCAGATTGGAGGCTAGTACAGCCACAATTTTCTTTTCTGGATACTCGTAAGACATTTTGTCTCCTGTTTGTTCTTTGACGTGATGTTCCGGCGCTAACGCCAAGTTCAGTGGTGGCCGGAACGGAGCAGATTTTTGCGCAACAAAATGCGCGAAGCGCATTGCGCAAAAATCTGCGGAGTGTAGGGCATCCACTGCAACGACTTGTTATAAGACATTTTCAACTGGGATCTCTTCAGCCAAGTCATTCAGGTAACACTCAAGATTGCCTTTGACTTTCTCAAAGACCATAGGAAAGTAGATCGCTAGCTCGCGGAACGTTGGGTTGTCTGATTTAGGACCATGATGGTAATAACGCATATGTTCGAGAATATCAGCCTTCTCTTCAGCTGATAGCGCATCGAGCGGATTTGATGAGTTATAACCATGAAAGTTGGAGAGATGAATGAAGGCACAACCGAACTTATAAACAGAGCGTGCCCAACCTTGAAATTTCTCGGATACCGCAACCATGTCTGAATCTGTGACGATAGCTTGCTTACCATTTTGGGTCGTGACCTTCCAGCGCTCCCCGTTAATGGTACAGGCCATAAGCCTTCTTCTTTCTGCAAGATCGGGAATAGAAAGTAGATAAAGAACTCGAATTAGAGAATCAAGCTCTTGTCGCAGAATCGACATCATTGAACCAGGAAGGTCATGTAAGCGAGAAAATGCCATCTCGTGCTCATCTGAGCGCGACTTTATTAGCTGAATGAAATCTTGCACGCAACCTCCCATGTCTTATAACTACAAGTAGACACCCTAAAAGGCATGTTATTTTGCACCTGATAGGTGTATATTAGCAATGTCATGCACATATCCTCCTATGTGGAAAGACATTATAAAGATACCGATCCCCTAATGATCAATAAAAATACACCTCACGCTGCGGTGAGTCAACCCCCGAAGTTGCTGGATAACGTTCGCGACAAGATTCGCCTCAAACACTATAGCATTCGCACTGAACAAGCCTATGTGGATTGGGTGCGGCGCTTCATCTTGTTCCACGGCAAGCGCCATCCCAAAGAAATGGGGGCAGCCGAAGTCGAAGCCTTCCTCACCCATCTGGCGGTGCGGGGCAAAGTGGCGGCCTCCACCCAAAACCAAGCCCGCAGCGCCCTGCTGTTTCTGTACAAGGAAGTTCTCGGCCAGCAACTGCCTTGGCTGGATGACGTGGAACAGGCCAAACGCCCGCAACGGTTGCCGGTGGTGCTGACCCACGCCGAAGTCAAGGCCGTGCTGGATCGGCTGAGTGGAACGCACCGCCTCATGGCCAATCTTCTGTATGGGACGGGGGTGCGTCTGATGGAAGGCATGCGGCTGCGCGTCAAGGACATCGACTTCGAGCGACGGGAAATCCTGGTGCGCGACGGCAAGGGCGGAAAAGATCGCGTCGCGCCGCTGCCGCTCGCCTTGGTCGAACCGCTACGCAACCACCTGGCGCGGGTCAAAAGCCTGCACGAAGAGGATTTGCGGGCGGGCTACGGCGCGGTCTACCTGCCCGACGCCCTGGAGCGAAAATACCCCAACGCCAACCGCGAATGGGGCTGGCAGTACGTGTTTCCCTCGCGGCAACTGTCGGTCGATCCCCGTTCCGGCGTCACTCGCCGCCATCACGCCGACGAGAAGGGCGTGCAGCGGGCCATCAAGCAAGCGGTGCGCGATGCGGGCTTGGCAAAACCGGCGACACCCCACACCCTGCGCCACAGCTTCGCCACGCACCTGCTCATGGCCGGCTACGACATTCGCACCGTGCAGGAATTGTTGGGCCACAAGGATGTCAGCACCACCATGATCTACACGCACGTCCTCAATCGCGGCGGCAAGGGCGTCGTCAGCCCGCTCGACGCCATCTGATCGAACCCACGACGTTCCCATGGACCTCAGCCAAATTCACCCACTCTTCACCCGCCTGCAAGCCGCCCGTCCCCAGCCGACCACCGAACTGTGTTATCACAGCCCGTTCGAATTGCTGGTGGCCGTGATCCTCTCGGCGCAAGCCACCGACAAGAAGGTCAACGAAGCCACCGAACGGCTGTTCGCGGTCGCCAATACCCCGCAGGCCCTGCTGGACCTGGGCGAGGAGGGCCTGAAGGGCTACATCAAGACCATCGGCCTCTACAACACCAAGGCGGTCAATCTCCGCAAGACCTGCGCCCTGCTGCTGGAACGACACGGCGGCGAGGTGCCGCGCGACCGCGAAGCCCTGGAATCGCTGCCGGGCGTGGGCCGCAAGACCGCCAACGTCATCCTCAACACCGCCTTCGGCGAACCGACGATTGCCGTGGACACTCATATCTTCCGGGTCGCCAACCGCACCGGACTGGCGCCGGGCCAGACCGTGCGGGACGTGGAAGACGGTCTGTTGGCCGTGACGCCGGCCGAATTTCGCCAGGACGCCCACCACTGGCTGATTCTGCACGGCCGCTACGTCTGCACCGCCCGCAAGCCGCGCTGCCCGGATTGCCCGATCCACGACCTGTGCGAATACCCCGACAAGACGAGGTGAACCGATGTTTGGCAACGACCGCGATCGCCTGCGCCGCTACTACTGCACGGTCTGGGATAAGGCCAACGCTGGCCAGCCGCTGGAGCCGCTGGAACACATCATCGCCGAGGCGATCCGCGCCCATCCCGAATACCAGCCGGTGCTGACCGATGTCGAAACCGCCCTGGGCCGCGAGTACACCCCCGAACAGGGTCAGACCAACCCCTTCCTGCACCTGGGCATGCACATCGCCATCCGGGAGCAATTGGGCAGTAACCGCCCGGCCGGCATTCTCGACCTGTACCAGCGCCTGTGCCGGCGCGCGGGCGACGCGCACGCCGCCGAGCATCGAATGATGGAATGCCTGGGCGAGACCCTGTGGGAGGCCCAGCGCGCCGGCCGGGAACCGGACGAGCGGGCCTATCTGGAGCGATTGCGGCGGCTGGCGCGAGCGTGAACCGCCGGCGGATGGAATAACCCGGTCACGGGTTCGCGGCGATGGCCCGCCTCGTCCCGGCGGATCAGAACGCCTTCGACATGAAGATTCTTCGTCAGGGACGGGCGGTTGCGCTCGCGGACGCAGCGGCCTCCCCGGTAACCGTCGCCGCTTGATCCTTGGTCAGCGATTCCAGGATCCGGTTCTCGGCGGCCAGCCAGAAGTCGAGCGTCGAACCGTACTGACTCCCCGCCGCTTCCCACAGGTAATAGGCCGTCTTGCGAATCTGTTCCAGGTAATTCGCGGGAGAAAAGGCCTCGAAAGCCTTGGCCATGGCCTCCTCCCGGCCGAGGCGGGCGCCAGCGGCGCGCGCCGCCGATTCGGTGAGCAGGCGCAGATGCTTTTCCGCGGCTAACCAGTAATCGATCGAGCGGTCGCTTTGTTCGGTACCGGTCGACCACATGCAGCGGGCCAACTCGCGAATCCGGTAGAAATACAGGGCGCGCAGGGCCGAAGGCCAGGCGACCGTGGTTTCGACCGCCGAGGTGGCGGTGTTGGCCAGACGGACCGAATCGGCCGTCAATTCGATGACCATTCGCTGGGCCATTTCCCAAAAATCGAGGGCTGTCCGACCAAACTCATTGCCGGCTGACTGCCACAGGTGATAAGCGAGGTTGCGAATCTCGGGCTCCAGATCTTTTTCCATGGGATGAGGGGTCCTGTCTTTGAGTTGATGATGCAACGGGACGCGCGTCTTGCCGATACGGCGACGAGGCGCGTAATGCGCAAACCGCGACAACCTTAATAAATGTAGCTGATGGCCCGAAAAGTAAAACGCCGGCTTGCGCCGGCGTTTGCGGTTCTGGCCTGGTTCAGACCGGTTGCGGGTCGGTGTCGCTGTCCTCGACCAGATCGCGGTAGGCGTGCCAGGTGGCGTGGCCGATCAGCGGCAGCGCCAGCGCCAGTCCGAGATAGAAGGTGAGCAGGCCGATGCCGGTGAAGATCACGATCAGCGCCGCCCAGAGCAGCATGGGCGTCGGGTTGGCGCGTACCGCGGCAAGGCTGGTCAGCACCGCCGTGATCAGGTCCGCCTTGCGGTTCAGCATCATCGGCATGGAAACCACGCTGACGGCGAACACGGCGGCGGCGATGACAGCGCCCACGACCAAGAAGACCAGCAGGAAGGCGAGGCCGCTGCCCGAAAAGAACAGTTGCGCGGTTGACCCGTCCAGGGTCAGGTTGTTGCCACCGACGATGACGCCGAACAGCAGGGCCGACAACCGCGCCCAGACGATCATGAGCAGACCAGCCAGCCCCCCAAAGGTCAGGATGGGGATCATGTTCCGCCGCCAGGCGGTGAGCGCGTGTCCCAAAGTCGCCGGCTCTCCCGCTTCCAGCCGGCGGCTGAGGTCGTACAAACCCATCGCCAGGAACGGACCGACCAGCAGGAATCCGCTGGTCAGGGCCAGCACATATTGGAATCGGGCCTGAACCATATAGACCATCAAATAGCCAAGGACCACGAAGATCAGCCCGTGGAAGAGACTGGCGGCGGGCGTCCGCCACAGATCTTTCCAGCCGGCGCCCAGCCACTCCCACGGCCGGTCGGCGGGGACGACGCGGACCTTGGGCGTGGTCAGCGAACTTTCGATCACGGGAATGGAAGCAGCCATCTCTATCCCTCCTCATTCAGGTTACGGTGCGTCATTGCTGGGGTTTGACGCGGGTGGCGGCGTGGGGACGCCGGCGCCCGCGGCTTCGTTTCAAAATGACCCTGCAAGTGAGAAAGAGTTGCGACAACCAGCCGAGGAACGCCGCAGCCTCCTCCTGGTGGGGGAAGGCTGGGCTGGGGGAGGAGGAAAACGGTTAGGCTGGACTCAGCGGCGGTGAGGGGCTGGCGGCCACGCCGCGCTCAGCCGCGCTGCGGGCGCAACCGGCGGTAGAGATCGTAGGTCTGCTGGGCGATGCTGCGCCAACTGTAGTGGCGCTCGACCCGGTCGCGGCCGGCCTGGCCCATCCGCTCGCGCAGGGCGGGGTCGGCGGCGAGGCGGTTGATCGCGTCGGCCAGCCCCTGCTCGAACCGGGCCGGAGCCACGGGGTCGTGCGGCGGGTCCAGCGACAGGTGGGGATCGACCAGGAAGCCGGTTTCGCCGTCCACCACCACCTCGCAGATGCCGCCGACCGCGCTGCCCACCACCGGCGTGCCGCAGGCCATCGCTTCCAGATTGATGATGCCGAACGGTTCGTAGATCGAGGGGCAGCAGAAAATGGCGGCGTGCGAGTACAGGGCGATGGTGGTCTGGCGCGACACCATCTTGGGGATCCAGACGATGCCCGAGCGGTGGGTCTGCAACTCCTGCACCATATCCTCGATTTCGCGCTGCATCGCCAGAGTGTCGGCGTCGCCGGCGCACAGCACGATCTGCAACTTGGGATCGAGATGCGGAATGGCCTGCAACAGGTAGTACAGCCCCTTCTGCCGGGTGATCCGGCCGACGAACAGCACATAGGGACGGTTGGGGTCGATGCCGAACTGGGCGATGGCGGCGGGATCGTGGACCGGATGGTATTCCTCGGTGTCGATGCCGTTGGGGATCACCACCACCCGGGTCGGTTCGACGTTGAACAACCGCAGCACGTCGTCGCGGGTGCTGCGCGAAACGGCGATGATGGCGTCGGCCGTCTCCAGCGCGGTCTTTTCGATCCAGCGCGACAGGTCGTAGCCCGGCCCGAGCTGATCGCGCTTCCAGGGGCGCAACGGCTCCAGCGAATGGACGGTGATCACCATCGGGATGTTGTAGAGAATCTTGGCCAGGATGCCGCTGAAATGGGCGTACCAGGTATGGCAATGGATGATTTCGGCGTTGCCTTCCAGATCGCTGATGCCCTGGCCGACGAAGGCCAGACAGGTGCTGAGCGCCTTGAGCGGCGAGACGAAGGATTGCGGGCAGCCGGCGAAATGGGTGGTGTCCATCTTGATGCCGCGCACGTGCAACTGACCTTCGTCGACCCTTTGATCGTGGAAACTGCGCACCTCGACCGGGGTCAGCTTGGCCAGCTCGCGCGACAGATATTCGACGTGGACTCCCGCGCCGCCGTAGACGTAGGGAGGATATTCGTTGGTGGTGAGCAGGACGCGCATTGTTGTTGTGCTCCGTTGGCCGGGTCAGCGGCGGTGGGGTGAACGGATTCCGATGGAGCGTCCAGTCGGAAGACCTTGAGGAACAGCATTATGCCAAGCGCCGCGCGGTTTTTGAACGGGCCGGGCGCGGCTCAAAACGCCGCCGCCAGTTCGCGAACCTGATTCAGCATCACCCGCCGCTCGGCGGGGGCGCTGGTGGTGACCTGGTAGAACGCCCGGTGAACGACATGGCGAACCCCGCAGGCGCCGAGCACGCCCTCGGCCATCGGCCGCACCAGCAGTTCGTACCAGCGTTCGCGCTGATAGGTCGCTTCGTCGCCGCCCAGGGTGTTCACGATCAGCGCCCGTTCGTGGGTCAGCAGGCCCCGCATCCCCTCGGGGCCGAAATCGAAGGCGAACTTGCGGGTAAACACCCGGTCGATCCAGCCCTTGAGAATGGCCGGCGGGCCGAACCACCAGATCGGATAGACGAACACCAGCCCCCGGGCCCAGTGGACGGCGTCCTGTTCTCGCCGGGTATCCGCCGGCAAATCGCCGCGCCAGTTGCGTAGCAGGTCCTCGCCGTCCAGCACCGCCCGAAAGCGCATCTGGTACAGGTCGTGGACGCGGGTGGCGTGACCGTGCTCGCGCAAGGTGGCGTCCACCGCTTCCAGGATGGCCCGGTTGAAGCTGCGTGGGTTGGGGTGGGCGTAGACGAGCAAGACGTTCATGCCGCTCAAGCCACCCGCGCGGCGAACTCGTGGTCGGCGAGGCCGAGGATCAGACGATCACCGGATCGCAGCGGTCCCACGCCGGCCGGGGTGCCGGTTAACACCACGTCGCCCGGTCGCAGGGTGAAATGCGTGGAAATATGCGCCATGAGCTCGAAGATGCCGATCATCATCAGTCGGGTGTTGCCTTGCTGGCGCGGTTCGCCGTTGACCCACAGCGTCAGATCGGTTGCCTGAGGATCGGCCAGCGTCGCGGGTTCGACGAACGGCGACAACGGGCAGGACCCGTCGAACGCCTTGGCGATTTCCCAGGGGTGGCCCTTCTTCTTCAACTCATTCTGTAGATCGCGCAGCGTCAGGTCCAGGGCGACGCCATACCCGGCGACGGCGCTCCGGGCGGTCGTGGTGTCGGCGGCGCGCAACGTCCGGCCCACCAGCACCGCCAGTTCCACCTCGTGATGACATTCGCCCCGCCCCGTCGGCAACCGAATGGGTTCGTCCAGGCCGATCAACGCAGTGGCCGGTTTCATAAACAGAATTGGAGTTTCCGGGACGATGTTGCCCAGTTCGCGGATATGGTCGAGATAGTTGCGACCGATGCACACGACCTTGCCGACGGGCAGGTCCAACGGATCGCCTTCCAGATAACGATGCCGGTAAGCCACGATGACCTCCCTCGGGTCTTCCGCAAGATGGGAGTCGTATTGTCGGGGAAGGGGAGACGAGGGGCAACCAATGGGGCGTCGGCCGCGCGCTCGTCCGATCCCGGTCCCGCCGCGGGCTACGGGCTGGGACGAGTAACCCCATCCAAGGGCCGGCTGCCACGAAAGTACCGACCTTCATCGTCCGGGGTGGTGTTTCAGCGACAGGATCGTTAGGGCGCCTGCCCGTAACCCGCCGATTCGGCCGTGGTTTCGGGCGGGCTACGCTGCGCTGGCCCGCCCTACGCCTCGCTCAAGGCGCCGAAGAAGGGTGGTTGGTCGCAGGCCGTCCAAACCCGGGGGATTTGGAATGATTGCGAATCAGCGTGGCGATGTGATCGGCGGGATGCGGTTGACTCAATAGAAAACCTTGTATCTCGTCGCAGTTCAGCGCCCGCAGGAAGGCGAGCTGGGTTTCGGTCTCGACGCCCTCGGCGATCACGCTCAGTCGCAGGCTGTGGGCCATGGCGATGATCGCCGCCGCGATGGTTTGATCGTCGTCCTCGCCGTCGATATCCCGCATGAAGGATTGGTCGATCTTGATGCGGTCGATGGGCAACCGTCGCAAATGCCCCAGATTGGAATGACCGGCGCCAAAACCGTCGATCGCCAGGCGAACGCCCAGTCGCTTCAGCGTCCGCAAGGCGTCGGCGATGCCTTCCCACGCAAGCAGGCATTCGGGGATTTCCAGTTCCAGATAATCCGGCCGCAAGCCGGTTTCCCGCAGAACCCGGGCGACGACCTGGGCAAGTTCGGTGTCGGTGAATTGGTGCGGCGATGCATTGATGGCCATGCGCAACGGCGGCAAACCGATCTCCCGCCAGATTCGGGCCTGGGTGCAAGCGGCTCGAAGCACCCACTCTCCAATCGGAACGATCAGGCCGGTTTTTTCGGCGACGGGGATGAATTCGGCGGGCGTCATGTTCCCGAGAAGCGGATTTTGCCAGCGCAGCAGGGCCTCGACCCCCACGATTCGTCCACTGTCCAAATCCATTTGCGGCTGGTAGTGCAGCGTCAGCTCCCGCTGAACCAGCGCCTCGCGCAGCAAACCCGCCATGTCGAGGCTCCGGGTCGCGGCGGCGGATGTCCGGTTCGAATCAGGCCGCGCATGACTCCGCGCCGCGCCCGCGGCGCAAGGCGGCGCAACCGCGGTGTTTTGCAATCGGCCATCCATGCGACAGGAGAGGAGTTCCGGTGTCCGGTTACGCATGAAAGGCCCCCAGACGCCCGGCGAACTGGACGAATTCCTCGATCGGCGCCGGTTTGGAAAAATAAAAACCCTGCGCGTATTCGCAGCCCAGGCTCCGCAGCAAATCCAGTTGCGCCTGATTCTCGACGCCCTCCGCCACCACCGGGATGCGCAGGCTGCCGGCCATCGCCAGAATGGCTGCCACCAGGGCGCGATCGTTGGCGTTGGCGGCGATATCGCGCACGAAGGATTGATCGATCTTGAGCCGATCGATGGGAAACCGTTTCAGATAGGCCAGCGACGAATAGCCGGTGCCAAAATCGTCGATGTCCACGCGAACGCCCAGGCTGCGAATGGCCTCGAGCCACTGCTGGGCCTGGCGCGTATCGTGGATCAGCACGCTTTCCGTGATTTCGAACGCCAGCCATTCCGGGCGCAGATCGTGACGCTGGAGCAGCGTTCGCACGCTTTCCACCGACAGGCCGTGCAGGATCTGGACGCTGGACAGATTGACCGAGATCGGCGCGCGCCAACCCTCCCGGCGCCATCGCCCGAGGGTTTGGCACACCTGTTCGAGCACCCAGGCGCCGATTTCGTGGATAAGACCGGTCTCCTCGGCCAGCGGAATGAAATCGCCCGGCGACACCAGCCCGCGTCGCGGATGCCGCCAGCGAACCAGCGCCTCGGCGCCGGCCAGTCGATTGCTTTTCAAGTCGAGGATCGGTTGGTAGTACACCATGAGTTCGTGCCGCTGAATGGCCAGCCGCAGGTCGGTTTCCAGCGACAGTTGCCGCAACATCTGGTCGGCCATGACCGGTTCGTACCGTCGATAGGTGTTGCGTCCGGAGGTTTTGGCCTGGTACATCGCCAGATCGGCGTGGCGCAGCAGGGCGTCCACGTCCGAACCGTGGTCGGGGTACAGCACGATCCCGATGCTGCACCCGATCTGAATGGCGGTATTGCTCAAGTCGAACGGTTGCGCAATCCGCTGGATGACCTTCTCGGCGATGGCGTAGGCATTGGAAAGATGGGCGATGCCCGGCAGCAGCAGGATGAATTCGTCGCCGCTGTAGCGGGCCACGGTATCGGTTTCGCGCACACAGGCTTCCAGCCGCTCGGCGGTCTGACACAGCAGTTCGTCACCCCAGGCGTGTCCCAGCGTATCGTTGACTTGCTTGAAGCGATCCAGGTCCAGGAACATCAGCGCCAGCCCTCCGCCGTGACGGCGCACCCGTCTGAGCGCCTGGTCGATGCGCTCGTGCAACAAACTGCGGTTGGGCAATCCCGTCAGAGGATCGTAATTGGCGCGGAAGAAGATTTCCTGCTCGGCCAGCTTGCGTTCGGTGATGTCGCTGAAGAAGGCGACGTACTGGACAATCTGATGGTTCGTATCCTGAACCGCCTTGATGGACATCCACGCCGGATAAATCTGACCGTTCTTGCGGCGTTGCCACATCTCGCCCGACCAATGGCCGGTTTCGGCCAGTATCTGCCAGAAACTGGTGTAGAACTGCGCGTCGTGACGGTCCGATTTCAACATGCTTGGCGTTTTGCCGATCGCCTCGTCGCGGGCGTAGCCCGTGATCGTGATGAAAGCGGGATTCACGGATTGGATGATTCCCGTCGGGTCGGTAACCATGATCGCGCTGGTGGCGGTCTGGAACACCGTTTCGGCGAGCCGTTGCCGCTCTTCGTTTTGCTTGCGCTCGGTGATGTCCAGGATGGCGCTGATGAAGCCGGTCTCGCTCGATCCGGGCGGGTTGAATGTCGCCCGATGGATGATGACCGTCCGCTGTTCCTGGTGGATGCTCGACATGTCGGCTTCGTAGACCTGCAAACCGGCCTGGTCATCGGAGGCCGTTCCCGGCGGCCTGGGCAAACTCCGCCCGCCGAACAGGGTTTCGAAAGCCGGGTTGTGGGTCAGGGCGCGACCTTGGGCGTCTTCCACCAGGATCGGCAACGGCATGGTTTCGATCAGCGCCCGCTGGAACTCCGCCCGCTCCGCCACTTCTCGCAAGGCCTTGCTGGCGCGCAGGATATAACGCACCCGTTGCGCCAGAATGGACCAGATGATCGGTTTGACGATGAAGTCGGTGGCGCCCGCGTCGTAAGCGCGCTGGATGGATATCGAGTCTTCCAGCCCGGTCATCATGACGATGGGGACCTGCGCGCCCGTGGGCATCTGGCGCAGTCGTTGGCAGGTGGCGAAACCGTCCAGCTTCGGCATCATGACATCCAGCAGAATCAAATCGCCGCCGGTCGCGGCGAAATGCTGGAGGGCATCCTCGCCGTTGTCCGCCTCCACCACCACGAATCCATTCATCTCCAGGATTTCCCTGGCGAGCAGGCGGATTGTCGGATCGTCGTCAACCACCAAAATCCGCGCGGTTCCACTATTCATGATCCGTTCACGCGCACCCTTGAGTAAGCGCAGGCTGTAGTTGACGCAACCGTTCAGACCCCTCCCGTCCCGCGCCATGATGGGTTTCGCTACGCTCAACCCATCCTACGAAAAAAGATGGCAATAAAAAATAACAAGAAAAACAATTTGTTGCAGGATAGACTGATGAATGAAACCCATCGATGTGGGGCAAAACCACCAGGGGATCCGAACGGTTACTAGTTGACGACCAGTCTAGGGCGGGTTTGTAAAGCGGTGATCGACCGAATGTAAACTATTGTAACCGTCGGATTCTTTCCGGACTGGGGAAGAGAGGGATAGGAGATGGGACAGGATGGTTTTGTGGAAGCGGTGCGAGGCCGCGGTGCGGATGCGTCTCTTGGGTGATTTTCAGCCGATACCTTACCTACTCTTGACATCTCGTTCCCGCGCCCCAGCGGGAGAGCCTGGCTGGGCCATTTCATTGCAGGAAATCGCCTTAAAAGGACCACCTGAGCTGCCCGTAGACGGCGCGCTCCACCTGCTCGGGAAAAGGGTAGGTTTCCTGCACGTACTCCACATGCGGCGCTCCCAGCAGATTGGTTCCCATCAGCGACAGCTCCCAATCCTTGCGCGGCCGCCAGCCAAAGCGGGCGTTCACGCTGAAGTAGGAGTCGACGGCCGTCGTGCTCGCCGGCGTGCCGATGGCCAGGTCGGACATTGCGTCCACGTAATACAGCCACAGGTCGAACTCCAGATCCGGGCGGATATCGAGGCTCGACAATAGCGAAATCAGATTGCGTGGCTGCGAATCTTCGCGCACCACCGGGATCAGCCCGGAAAATCCCGGCTGGTTTTGCAGATCGACACGCAGATGGGAATAAGCCAGTTGCAGCCGCCAGTCGTCCGTCGCCCGCCAGTTCGCAGCCAGCTCGAAACCCCAAGTCCGACCCTGGACGGCGTTGACGAACAGGGCGGGAATCCGCACATAACCGTCCACCACGGTCGCGAGGTCATTGCGCTGTTGCACGGCGCGCAAGTCGTCGTAATCGTTGTAAAACGCGGTAAGGTCCAGCGACAACCCCGTGGTCGGCCAAGTCCGGTAACCCAGTTCGTAACTGGTCTGCTGCTCCGAGCCGAAGTCGGGATTGCCCTGGAACACGATCAGCGCGGGAAGATCGAGGGGGGGTTGAGGCGGTAACACCATCAGGTTCAGCTCGACGCCCTCGTCGCCGCGCGAGGGGGTGCGCACCGAGCGGGACGCGACCGCCCACACCCGATGCCGGGGATGTGGTTTCCACAACAGCCGCGCATTCGGTTGAAACTCCCAGCCGGTAAAGTCGTTGCGCTCCAACCGAGTACCCAGGGTCAATTCAAGTTCCTGGGGAATCAGGCTGATCTGGTCCTGGACGAAGGCGCTGAACAGCGCGTAATCCAGTTCGGCCGGGTTCATCGAACCCAAGGTCGTGTGTTGATAATGGTCGCGGTAGCGGCGATAGCCCAAACCCCAGATCAGCGCGTTCCAGTCGTTCAACGCGAAAGTGTGCTGAAAATCCAGGTCGAAGGTGTCGACGTCCAAACCCAGTATCGCATCCTGGCGCTGCTGGTTCTGGTAATACATCTGCAAGGACAGCCGCGAGGTGTCCGACAGAATCCGCTCCCAGCGGCCTTGCAGATAACTGCCCGATACCTCCGCCGTATCCCGCTCCAGTTGCGAGAAGGGGGGCGTCAGGGAAGGCGCGAGCAAGTTTTGTTGCAGTGTTCCGTCGTACCGGCCGCCTTGCAGGGAAACGCTGTCCTGGCCGGAAGGCGCCCAGTCGAGCCGGAACCCGCCGCTGCCCAAACGCCAGTCATCCCCGGCATCCTGTCCCTGCTCATCCAGCAAACCGCCCTGGTGCAAGTACTTGCCATATACTCGGAAGTGGGCGTCATCGCCCAGCGATCCGCTGTAGCGAAGGCCGACGATGGTGTTCTCCGGGTTGCCGGCGGTCAGGCTGACCAGACCCTGAGTATCGGCCGCTCGCTTGGTCAGGATGTTGATGACGCCGTTGACCGCGTTCGCGCCCCACAAGCTCGCGCCCGGCCCCCGGATGACTTCGATCCGGTCGATGTCTTCGAGCAAGAGGTCCTGAATTTCCCAATAGGTCCCAGCGAAGGCCGGGGTGTAAATCGAGCGCCCGTCCACCAGCACCAGCAACTTGTTGGCGAAGCGACCGTTGAAGCCGCGGATGGTGATCGCCCACTTGCTGGCGTCGATCCGTGCCACCTGGACGCCGGGCGCCAGCCGCAATGCATCGGGGATGTTGGTGACGCCGCCGCGGCGGATATCGTCCTGGGTGATCACGAAGATGGCCGAGGCGGTGTCCGCCAGCCGTTGGGCCTGCTTGGTGGGAGAAACCACCTGCACGCTCATCAATTCTTCGATGCTGAGTTCGGTCAAATCGGGCGCGGCGGCCTGGACTTGGCCGATGGTTATGCCCAAGCTGGCCGACACAAGCAGCGCACACGAAATTTCTAGCGATTTGGGGTTGCGCAAGGCCGTCTCGGGTCGGGTTTCCACGCTTCAGTCGGCTGGAGATAGGGGTGATCGCTGGTTTTTTCCGATTGCTCATGAAGTCTAAGACGGCCGCTGCTCCAGTTCCAAGGCGTCCCGCGTTTGTCGATAGCGGGTTTCCAGCTCCCGCAGCAATTCGGCGCTGTCCGTCAGCCGCTGCTCCCGTCCCCTTTGCTCCAGTTGCTTGCACACCGCCGCCAACTGGGTCGCCCCCAGGTTGGCGCTGCTCGATTTCAGACTATGCGCGGCCTGCCGCAACGCCTCGCCGTCCTCGGCGGCGACGGCCTCCCGCATCTGTCGGAGCAGTTGCGGCGAGCTTTCCAGGTACAGGCCGATGATCTTGTGCAACAGGTCGGGCGCCCCGGGTCGCTGCAAGGCGCGAATCTGATCCAGGGCGGACCGCGCCAGAGGGGAAGAGGTCGGATCGGACGCAACGGGAAAAGCCGGCTCCGCCGGAGCGACGACCTCGGCGCCCGCTGGCGGCGGGGAAATCGGGGGCGACGGCGCCGCGGGCGTGGGAACGGGGCGTTCGCCAGCGGGCAGCCAGCGCTCCAGCACGGCAATCAACTGTTCCTGCTCGAACGGCTTGCTCAGGTAATCGTCCATCCCCGCCACCAGGCATTCTTCCCGAAAGCCCTTGATCACGTTGGCGGTGAGGGCGACGATGGGCAGGCGCGATCGACCCTCGGCCTGTTCCCAGTGACGGATGGCGGCGGTGGCGGCAAAGCCGTCCAATACCGGCATCTGGCAATCCATCAGGATCAGGTCGTACCGGGTTCGGGTCACGGCTTCGACCGCTTCCTGGCCGTTGGCCGCCACCTCGGCCTGGCAGCCCAGCGTTTCCAGCACGGCGCGCGCCATTTCCTGGTTGACCAGGTTGTCCTCGGCGATCAGGATCCGGCCGGCGAACCGGGCCGAACGAACCATGGGCGACGCGGGGCGCTGGCTGATCGGCTCGGCCACCCGGCGCAGCAACCGGTACAGGGCGTCGTACAGCTCGGCCTGGCGCACCGGTTTGTGCAGCAGCTCCCGCATCCCGACCCGCGCCGCCTGCTCGGCCAGGGTTTCGCCGCCGTTGGACGAGAGCAGCGCCAGCCTGAGCTTGGCGAGCGCGGGATCGGCGCGGATTCGCCGCGCCAGCTCAAGGCCGTCCATGTCGGGCATCCGCATGTCCACGAGCGCCAGGTCGTAGGGTTGGCCCGCCTGGACGGCGTTTTGCAGCCGGACCAACGCTTGGGGACCGTTTTCCGCCTCGTCGTTCGCCAGACCCCAAACCATCAACTGCCGTCGCAGGATTTCGCGATTGGTGGCGTTGTCGTCCACGAGCAGCACCCGCAACCCTCGCCAGTTGGACCATGCCGACCAGAACGGCCGCACGCTCCCGATGCGCTGGGACAGCGGCAGGGTGAACCAAAACCGGGAACCCGCCCCCGGCGTGCTGTCCACGCCGATCTCCCCACCCATCAACCGCACCAGCCGCCGCGTGATGGTCAGCCCCAGCCCAGTGCCGCCATAACGGCGGGTCGTGGAACCGTCCGCCTGGGTGAAGGCATCGAAAATCCGGGCTTGCGCTTCCGGGACAATCCCAATGCCGGTGTCCTGAATCTCGAAGCGCAGTCGCGGCGTCATCGCATCCTGATCCAGGACGCGCAGCCGAACGAGCACTTCGCCCCGCTCGGTGAACTTGATGGCGTTGCCCACCAGGTTCGCCAGGACTTGCCGCAGCCGCACCGGGTCGCTCCGCACCGAGTCGGGCAGATTCAGCGGCAGATCGCTGATCAAGTCCAGCCCCTTCTCATGCGCCCGCTTGGCCAGCAGCAGCATCGTATCCTCCACCAGTTCCCGCAGATCGAACGGCGCGATATCCAGCTCCAGCTTTCCCGCCTCGATCTTGGAAAAGTCCAGGATGTCGTTGATGATCGCCAGCAGGGCGCGGCCCGAATTCAGGATCATGTCGGCGAATCGCCGCTGCTGGTCGTTCAACGGCGTGCCCAGCAGCAACTCGGCCATGCCCAGCACGCCGTTCATGGGCGTGCGAATCTCGTGGCTCATCGCGGCCAGGAATTCCGATTTGGCCCGGCTGGCCGCCTCGGCGGCGTCCTTGGCCTGTTGCAACGCTTCCTCCGCCCGCTTGCGGTCGGTGATGTCCTGCCCGACGCCGGCGAATTCGACGATTCGACGCCATTCGTCGCAGATCGCCCGGTCGGTCCAGTGCTGCCAGCGGATCTCGCCGTTCGGCAGGATGACCCGATGTTCGACGGTGGCCGTGGGGTTTTCCCAGCTCAGGGTGGCTACCCGCGCCTCGACCAGCCATTGATCTTCCAGAGGAATCAACGGCATGAAGCTGTGGCCGAGCAACTCCTCGCGCCGCTTGCCGAAATAGCGGCAGTAGGCTTCGTTGACGAACGTGATCACGCCATCCGGCGCATAGCGGCAGATCAGTTCGGTTTGATCCTCGACGATGGCGCGGTAGCGGGCCTCGCTCTCCTGCAAGGCGGCCGTTTGCGCCGCGACCTGGCGCTCCCGCTCTTGCAGGCGGGCGGCCATGTCGTCGAAGGCCACCGCGACCCGGCCGATTTCATTGCGCGGATCCAGACCGATGCGATAGCTCAAATCCCCCTGGCCGATGTGCTGGACACCCGCTTGCAGGTGCTGCATCGGTCGCAGCAACTGGCGCGAGAGCAGGGCGGAAATCACCTGACCGAGTGGCAGACTGATGATCAGCGATCCACCCAGCAGGCTCCACCAGGCGGTTCGGCTGGTGGCGTGGGCTTCGGCCTGGGACACTTCCGCCACCGCCATCCACGAGGTTCCCGGCACCGGCGCCGTGGCACCCACCACCGGCTGGCCTTGCAAATTCCGGTAATCCCCGACCCAGCTTTCCCGGCCGGCGCGCGCCAGGGCGAACAGCCTGGAATGATTGTCCAGGTGCGTATTGGCCAAGACGACCGCGGGATTGGAGTGAGCGATGACGCGACCGTCCTGATTGACCAGATAGGAAAGACCGGATTCGCCGAAACGGAGGTCGGCCATCACCTCCCGCAAGATCCGCATTCGCAGACGAGCGGCGATGACTCCACCTTGCCGGGTCGGCATGGCCAGGATCAGGTAGGCTTGATCCCCCATGGACACTTGTACGTCACCGACGTGGTTTCGGCCCTGCCGGGCCTGCATGAACCAACGTGATTGCGGAATGGCGAACAGATTGGCCAGCACCGCGCCGTCCCTGGGTGCATGAGCCAGAACTTGACCAGTGGCATTCAGATACACGACTTCCAGAAAAGCGGGATTACGCCGCGGCAATTCCTCCAGCTTGGTCGAGTGTTCCTTGGCCAACTCGTCGCGACCGAACAGATCCAGCAACAGCAGTATTTCCTGTTCCCGCGCCAGGAAGGCCCCGACGGTCGCGGCGGCCCGCCGCGCCGCCTCCTGCTGGCGGCCTTGCCAGCCCGCCTGCTCGGCGCGGTTCACCAGATACGCGATCCCCAACATGCTCGCCAGCAGCACGATGAGCAGCACGGTTCCAAACACCGTCAATAGTTGTCGCCGCAGGCCGCTCCGCAAGCGTATCCGACCCTGGCTCTGGTTCATGATGACGTTCTGTTTCCCGTGCGCGAGAAGGCGGGCCTAAAGGTCGGGTACGATCACGCGCCCTTCGCCGTTGCCCAAAGAGGATGTCGGCGGGCGATGAGCCGGCGATCGGCGAAGGCGCGCCTCAGCCAAGGTGACATTATGATGAGCGGACGCCCTTGAACAAGGTGTGGGTCATCATGGCGGCCATGGCGATCATGCCAAAGCCGAACACCCAGAGAGCATCGATTGGCGAGCCGGTTGCGTACTGCTTGGTGAAGACCAGATAGGTATAGGTTTGATTGGCGATGAAATACAGCACGAGTCCCGCCAGCACATACCACCACGCTTTTCCCACCACGCCGCCATATAGGGCGGATGCGACTTGCAGGGTTATCGCGAGCAAGATCGGGTCAAAAAAGATGTAGCAAATCGAAACCAGAGGTAGAACGATTCCTTCCCCAAGGACCCCGTTCCAATTCGCCATCACCGAGATGACCAGGGCTCCGGCGAACAGAAGAACGGACACCAGTTTCCCCCACAATGGAGCCGAAACGCCCAGCGCGTTTTTCATCAAAAGCAGCGCGATGACAGCCAGGGGAACCAGGGCAAGATATCCAATGTCCGAATAATAGGGATAAGGCGTTTCCGCTCCATCGTTCAGCAACGGATAGGAACCGAACAAGGCGGCGCCGATTCCCCAGGCCAACATGCCGCTGCCAAGAAACCCCCACACCCTGCGCATGGGGCTGCCTGCTGGAAAATCGGTCATGGTCCGATAGCACAATATGGCACTTAGGACCGACGAAAGCGTCTGCATGACGTTCGAGTAGTACAATCGAAACGCGGCATCCACATCCAGGGCGGCGAACAGCAAAATCAGGGAACTCAATGTAAACCAAATTGCCACCACGATCAAAGCAATCGGAGTCATTTTCTATCTCCTTGGATTTCAAGGTCTTCAAAATATGGGAAGGGATGAACGCCGTTATCGCGCATGGATCGACTCAGATTATTTTTTTATAAAGCGGTTGAAACATCTTCTCCACCTGATCCTTGCTCAGCATCAGCATGGCCTTTGCCTTGCATTGATTCAGGAATTCATTTGGATTTTGATAGGGTGAATGGGATTCGGCAATCTTTTCAATTTCCTTGACTATCCCTGGTCCGTAGATTTTCTTGAGCAATGCTTCCACTTCTTTTTGCAGTTCATATCGAAGCTCCTGCCGAAGCAGTTCGTGCTGGAAATCGGTATTTTCGACAACGTTACCGGAAAGCAGTTTTTCAAGATCGATCAGCACATCGGTGATGGAAGGAGTATTGGGTTCCTTCGCGCTGCCGCCAACGTCCGAGCGCGGCATGAAAATGACTTCCTCAATCGCAATCGACAGCAATTTTTCGAGAGCGGCCACGCCGGTTCTTTGGGAGTAACTGATATCTAAAATTTCTCCAAGACCAACCTGCATCATCCCGGCGCGCCTGGAGCCGTTTTCCCTGGCGTAGACATAAATCCTGCCGGTTTTCCTATCGGTCCTTATCGATGAAAGCGTATGGTAAAGGTCTTGCAGGGACATGGTATCGATCCTCTCTCCAATGCCGCGACCGCTCCGGTAAGGCAAGCTCGAAGGCCTGGCTTCCGTCGGGAACGGATTCGAATTAAAAAATATACATTCGTTAATATTAAAGGACGGTTCCAGAACCGGCCCACACTTCAATCCAACCGTTTTATATAGAGTGAAGATGGTTAAAATGCAATTTTTTGTAAATACAATTTTGCAATCAATGGACGAAAGTTCAGCATTGCGACTGCGGAACCTTGAGAGTGTCGCATCGACGAGAATTGAGCACCTGTCCAAGAAACCCTGGCGCGTTCGCCGGCCGATAAAGGGCAACACGCAATCGTTCAGATCCCCTGGTGGTTTCGCCCCGTATTGATGGGTTTCGCCCCGTATTGATGGGTTTCGCTACGCTCAACCCATCCTACGAAAAAACAATGGGTTGTAGGATGGGTTGTAGGATGGGTTGTAGGATGGGTTGTAGGATGGGTTGAGGAACGAAACCCATCGCCGTGCGGGACGAGGGGGATCTGAATGCTTACAAAAACGCCTTCATTTTGGACGCACTATTGAACATCGTTGAGTCGCTGCCGAACCCAATGCGCCAACTGTTTTTTGGAATATGGCTTGGTCAGCACCGGGATGGGCGGCGGAGCGTCGGTGGATACGACGCGCGCTTGCTCGTAGCGGCCGGTCGCCAACAGGCACTTGACGGTCGGGCGATGGGTGGAAAGCCAGTTCGCCAAATCGTAACCGTTCAAATCGCCCGGCATGACGATGTCGCTGAAAACCGCCTGGATATCGGGTTCGGTTTCCAAAATCGCGATGGCTTCCTGAGCGTCGGCGGCTTCCAGCACCGGATAGCCGAGATCGCGCAGGTAACGGCAGGCCAGCCGCCGCACGCGGGTTTCATCCTCCACCACCAGGATCGTCTCGGCGCCTTCCGCCGGGGCGAGGAGGCGCGGCGACGGCGGCAAGGGGGGTGGTGGCGATGGCATTTCTCGCGCGATCCGCGCGCTGATCGGTTCCAAGGCGGGCAAGAACAGACGGACGGTGGTTCCCCGGCCGGGTTGACTGTCGATGGTGATCCCTCCCTGGGATTGGGTGGCGAACCCGTACACGGTGGACAGGCCCAGACCGGTCCCCTTGCCGAAGGGTTTGGTGGTGAAGAACGGTTCGCAGGCTCGCGCCAGGGTGTCGGCGTCCATGCCGATCCCTGAATCAGCCACCATCACTACCACGTACCGGCCCGGAACCAGATGAGTGACCGGCGCCACCGCTTCGCTTTGGATATCGAGGGTAGTGGTGTGGACATCAAGAATTCCTCCCTCGGCCATGGCGTCCTGCGCGTTGATCATCAGGTTTAGAAGCGCTGCCTGCAATTGCCCAGGATCGGTCATGACATCGGGAAGCGTCGGGTCGGTCTCCACCCGCAGGCGGATGGTCGGTTCCAGCACCCGATCCAACAAACGTTGAAGACTCTGAACGACTCGATTTACCCGGGCGCGTTGTAGCCGCAAGGGTTGCTGGCGGGAAAACGCCAGCAGACCGTTCGTCAATTCGGCGCCCTGTCGCGCCGCCGACAAGGCATCCTCGATGAGCAAGACCCCATCCGAATCGGATCGATCGCCGTTTTGCTCTTGAAGGATTTCAAGATTGCCCTTGATCACCGTCAGCAGATTATTGAAATCGTGGGCGATTCCTCCGGTGAGTCGCCCAATCGCCTCCAGTTTGCGCGCCTGCGCCAATTGCGTTTCCTGATCGCGTCGGGTTTGCATCTCCCGCTCCAACAGCGTCTTGGTGGCTGATAATGCGTTTTCGGCTTCCTTGCGTTCGGTGATATCGCGGACGATCGCGATGATTTGGGCGCCCTTCTGAAAGGGCACTATGCGCGCCTCAAAGTGTCTTTTTCCCAGAGGCACGGTCAGGGAGTACTCGATGCACTCCAGCAAGCCGGTGCTGAGGGCCCGTTCGATGGCCTTCCGAAATCCGGCGGCCAAATCCGGCGGCAAGATCTGATCGACGTGCTTGCCCAGGAATTCCTCTGGTGGGACATAGAGATGCGAACAGTTTCCAGCCATGTAATCCAGGAAGGCGCCGTCGCGGTCAAGACGGAAATAGAGATCCGGCAGCACCTGGAAGACGGCGGCCAATTCGTCTATTGCTCGCCGCTGACCTTCCTCGGCCTTCTTGCGCTCGGTGATGTCCCTCCCCACGCCAATGATGGCCACGACCTGGTTCTGTTCGTTCAGCACCGCTGTGTCGGCCCACCCGAACCAGCGCCAGCCCGCCGCGGTCAGGGCGCGCTGCTCGACATAAGCCCGGTAGGGTGGCCGGAACAGATCCTCCATGGCCTTGGCCGTCGATTCTCGGTCCTCTTCATGCACCAGGGGCATGAGGGTCTGGCCCAGTAATTCCGCCTCGGTTTTGCCAAAGGTTTGGCAGTAAGAGGGGCTGACGAACAGGAAGCGGTTTTCGGGATCGACCTTGACGACCAGGTCGGTCTGATGTTCGATCAAAAGGCGGTATTTCTCCTCGCTCGCCCGTAACGCCACCTCGACCCGCTGGTGTACGACATGGAACATCCTGGCGATCAGGAACCCCAGCAACAACCCCAGAACCAGGGCGACGCAGTGCAACGCGGCGATCCAGGTTGCATCGGCCCGAGTTTGTTCCATGCAAAAATATTCGGTCAGGCCGACGCTTCCGAAGACCAGCAGCAGGAGAGGCGCTATCAGAACGGCGCGAGGGGGAATGCCGCCGGACCCTGGTGACCGGAGCCGGAATTGTCGACCTGGCATTGCTTTCTCTCCTGGCTGGCCCCATGAATCACCCGTGGTTTCCGCGCCGGTCTCGGCAAGGCCGGCAATCGGCGCCGGGTGTCGTGTGATCGCTTTTCCGAAACCTTACGGATATGTCTCTTCGGTTCCTTAAGGAAACTCCGACTCTTCCGAATGGATATCGGGTTTTTTCGCCCCCCAAATTCAGGGTTTTCCCGATACCCAAGCTTTCCCCAGGCGCATACCCTACTCATTGTCGCAATCATGATCATGAATTCGATGAACCTTCCGCGGGTTTTCCGCAAAAGTCGTGCGGACAAGACCTGGTAATCATTCGTTAAGGCCAATGGGTTAAGAAGCCATGCTTAACAATCTAGCCCGCGCTGAGAACCGTCGCTATCACCAGGAAATTCACGAAAGAACGATTTGCAATATGAATCGGGAAGGGAGCATGAGCGATACCGACTCCATCCTGGTCGTCGATGACGACCCGCGCATCCTGCGACTGGTCGGCCATTATTTGCAACGCGAAGGCTACACGGTCCGCGTGGTCGCCACCGTGCGCGAGGCGCGGGAGCAGCTATCCGTCCTGTCGCCGAATCTGATCATCCTCGATGTTGGACTGCCCGGCGAGGACGGCTTTACCTTTGCCCGCGAAATACGGTCCCAGTCCGACATCCCCATCATCATGTTGACGGGCAGGGTGCAAACGGTCGACAAGGTGGTGGGGCTGGAACTGGGCGCGGACGATTACATCACCAAACCCTTCGAGGAGCGGGAGTTGCTGGCCAGGATCCGCAGTCTCCTGCGGCGCTATCGAGCATCTCCGCCCCCCTCTCCGAAAACAACCGGTGGCATCGCCCGTTTCGCGGACTGGCGGCTCGATCTGACCCAGCACGAACTGTTCTCCTCGACCGGTGAAACCGTGTACTTGACCAGCCACGAATTTCGTTTGCTGGAAACGTTCGTTCTGCATCCCGGTCGCGTCCTGTCCCGCGATACGTTGATGGATCGGGTCGCCGGTCGCGACTGGAATCCCCTGGATCGCAGCATCGATGTGTTGGTCGCCAAGCTGCGCAAGAAGATCGAGCCCAACCCGGCGCAACCCACCCTGATCAAAGCTGTTCGCGGGGAAGGCTACAAGTTTACCACCGAGGTAGTGATCGAGTGAGATCGATGAGGTGATCGTTGTCGGCCAGGAAATCCAAAGACCATAGCGGCATCTCCGGCTCGGCCAGGATCAGGGCCTTGGAATCAAAGCAGGCCGGTTGTCCGTTCACACCGTCAGGTATTGCCTGACCAAGCCATCGTCCAGGTCCGCCATCGCCCCGATTGCCACCGCCCGACCCTTATCCACGATGCAAAATCGCTGCGCGACCCAGCGGGCGAACGGCAATTTCTGCTCCACCAGCAACACGGTCATGCCCTGCTCCCGGTTCAGCCGTTGGACCGCCGCGCCGATTTCCCGGACGATGGCGGCCTGTTCGCGGACCCGGTCGATCTGTTCCTGGTTCAACTGACGGATGACCCGGCCGATTTCCCGGACCACGTTAGGCTGGATACCCTCGGTGGGTTCGTCGAGAATCAACAGGCGTGGTTCCAGCACCAGGGCGCGGCCGATGGCCAACTGCTGCTGCTGGCCGCCGGACAGGTCGCCGCCGCGCCGCTTGAGCATGGTCTTCAGCACCGGGAACATCTCGAAGATCATTTCGGGAATCTGGCGCGGCCGCCGGGGATTGGCCGCCAAGCCGATTTTCAGGTTTTCCTCGACTGTCAGCAGCGGGAAAATCTGCCGGCCCTGCGGCACGTAGCCGATGCCCAGCGGCGCGCGGCGTTCCGCCGGCAGGCGGTTCAGTTCCGCGTCGGCGAAGGCGATCCGGCCGGAGCGGATCGGCAGCAATCCCATGATGCATTTCAGCAGAGTGGTCTTGCCGACGCCGTTGCGGCCCATCAGGCTGATCACCGCGCCTTCCGGCACCTCCAGCCCGAGATCCCACAGGGTGTGGGATTCGCCGTAAAACTGGTTCAGACCTTCAATGGTAAGCATCGCCGGCTCCCAGATAGACTTCGATGACGGTCGGGTCTTCCTGCAACTCGTCCAGCCGCCCTTCCGCCAGCACCCGCCCTTGGTGTAACACCGTGACCCGGTCGGCGATGGAGCGCACGAAGCCCATGTCGTGCTCGACCACCACCACCGAATGGCTGCCGGCCAGCGAGCGGAGCAGTTCGGCGGTGCGATCCATCTCCGCCGGAGTCATGCCCGCCACCGGCTCGTCGACCAGCAGCAGGCGCGGCTCCTGCATCAGCAACATGCCGATTTCCAGCCATTGCTTCTGGCCGTGCGCCAGAATTCCGGCCAGGCGCCCGCCGTGCTCGGTCAGGCCGATCCGATCCAGCACGGCGGCGATGCGGTCGCGTTCCTCGCCCGACAGCCGAGTGGTCATCAACCCCCGCAGCCGCTTGGCGCCGGACATCGCCAGTTCCAGGTTTTCCAGCACCGTCAGCGGCTCGATCACGGTCGGCCGCTGGAATTTGCGGCCGATGCCGACGCGGGCGATGGCCGGCTCGTCCAGCTTGAGCAGGTCGATGGTCTGGCCGAAGAATACCCGCCCGGCGTCGGGTTTGGTCTTGCCGGTGATGATGTCCATCATCGTGGTCTTGCCGGCGCCATTGGGGCCGATGATGCAGCGCAGTTCGCCGTCGCCGATGTACAGCGACAGATTATCAATCGCCTTGAACCCGTCGAAACTGACGCTGACGCCTTCCAGATAAAGGAGGATGCCGTGGGTCGCGTCGACCGGGCCGACCGGCGGATGCATACCCGCCGCGTCGAGTTCCGAAATCAGTTCGCTCATGCCGTCGCCTCCCGCCGCCGCAACAAACCGATCAAGCCGTAGGGCAGCAACAGCGTGACCATCACGAACAGCCCGCCCAGGGCGAACAACCAGACTTCCGGCAGCGCGCCGGTCAGCCAGGTCTTGGCGTAGTTGATCAACACCGCGCCGACCACCGCGCCGACCAGGGTGCCGCGCCCGCCGACCGCCACCCAGATCACCGCTTCGATGGAGTTCAACGGCGCGAATTCGCCAGGATTGATGATGCCGACCTGCGGCACGTACAGCGCTCCAGCCACTCCGGCCAGCATCGCCGAGAAGGTGAACACCAGCGCCTTGACCTTTTCCACCCGATAACCGAGGAAGCGGGCGCGGTCTTCGCTGTCGCGGATCGCCACCAGCACCCGGCCCAGCCGGGTCGAGACCAGCCAACGACAGGCCAGATAGCCGCCGGCCAGCGCCAGCGTCGACAGCACGAACAGCACAATCCGAGCGCCATCGGCTTGCAGAGGAAAGCCGAGCGCGTCCTTGAAGTCGGTCAGGCCGTTGTTGCCGCCGAAGCCCATCTCGTTGCGGAAAAACGCCAGCATCAGCGCATAGGTCAGCGCCTGGGTGATGATCGAGAGATAGACGCCCGACACCCGCGAGCGGAAGGCGAACCAGCCGAACACGAAGGCCAGCAGGCCGGGCACCACCAGCACCATCACCGCCGCGAACCAGAACAGGTCGAAGCCGTGCCAGTACCAGGGCAGTTCCTGCCAGTTCAGGAACACCATGAAGTCGGGCAGCACCGGATCGCCGTAGACCCCGCGCGTGCCGATCTGGCGCATCAGGTACATGCCGAAACAGTAACCGCCGAGCGCGAAGAAGGCGGCATGACCCAGGCTGAGGATGCCCATGTAGCCCCAAACCAGATCCACCGCGACCGCCAACAGGGCGTAGCAGAGGTATTTGCCGAGCAGGGTGACGGTGTAGGCGGTCAGGTGCAGCGGATGGTCGGGCGGCGCCAGCAGATTGAGCACCGGTACGCCGACACCGATGATCGCCAGGATAGCGAGCAACACCAGTCCGGCGCGGTCGGAGAGTAGCCAGGGGGGTAAGCGCATCGTCTAAACCTCAGCCGCCCGACCGCGCTGCGGGAACAGACCGCGCGGCCGTTTCTGAATGAACAGAATGAGAAACACCAGTACCAGAATCTTGGCGAGCACCGCGCCGGACCAGGGTTCCAGCAACTTGTTGGCGACGCCCAGCGACAGACCGGCCACCATCGTGCCCCACAGATTGCCGACTCCGCCGAACACCACCACCATGAACGAGTCCACGATGTAGCTTTGGCCGAGGTTGGGGCCGACGTTGGTCAGTTGCGACAGGGCGACGCCGGCCACGCCGGCGATGCCGCTGCCCAGGCCGAAGGTCAGCGCGTCCACCCGCGCCGAGCGCACGCCCATCGCTCGCGCCATCGCCCGGTTCTGCGCCACCGCCCGCACTTCCAAACCCAGCCGGGTGCGTTGCAGGGCCAGCCACAGCAGGGCGAACACCGCGATGCAGAAACCGAGAATCACTAGCCGATTGAGCGTGACTTCCAGCGGTCCCAGCAAAATCGTGCCGCTCATCCAGTCCGGGGTGGCGACCGAGCGGTTGAGCGGCGAGAAGATCGAACGCACCGCCTGTTGCAGGATCAGGCTGACGCCGAACGTCGCCAGCAGCGTTTCCAGCGGCCGGCCATAGAGAAAGCGGATGATGCCGCGCTCGATGGCGATGCCGACGAGGGCGGCGACCAGAAAGGCCAGCGGCACCGCCACCGGCAGCGACCAGTTGACCGGCAGCCATTGCTGGGTCAACCAGGTGGTATAGGCGCCCAGCATCATCAGCTCGCCGTGCGCCATGTTGATCACGCCCATGACCCCGAAGGTCACCGCCAGGCCGATGGCGGCCAGGATCAACACCGATCCCAGCGACAGGCCGAAGAACAGGGTTTCGGCCCAGCCCAGCATTTGCAGGCGGAACTCGGTGCGGGCCAGGGCGATGCGGGCGGCTTCCTTGGCAGCGGGATCGCCGTCCTCGGCCGCCATCCGGGCGAGGGGACCGCGAATCTCGGTTTCCATCCGCCCGCCCAACGCGGTCGCGGCTTTGGCGCGGACGGTCGCGTCGTCGCTGGCCAAATCGGCCAATGCCAATGCCAGCCACAACAGCTCCTTGATTCCACTGTCCGTTTCGACCGCCAGTCGCGCCCGCAACCGTTCGGCGCCCGCCGGATCGGGATTGCGCAGGAAGGCTTCTACCGCCGCCTTGCGTTGCCGGGGATCGGCGCTGGCGAGCCCCAGGCTGGCCAGACGATCTTCGATCAGGCTGCGCAAGCGATTGTTGGCCGTGATCCGATCCAGATCACGCTTGCCGACTTGGCCGAGGGCCGCGCCACTGACCGCATCCTCGATGGCGATGTCGGCGGCGTCGCCGAGGCCGATCACCACTCGATCTCCCTCTTCCTGATAGTACAAACGGCTGTCGGACAACGCTTTCAGGATCGTGGCGATCCGGGGATGATCCAGCGCCACCAGCTTTTCGATCATCTCGGTCTTGCCGTCGAAATCGGCGTCGCGCAGTTGCGCCAGAATGGTGCGCACCGAATCGTCGTCGGCCGCACGGGCGGGCGAAGCGCCGAACAGAGCCAGCAGCGCGAACGCGAGCGCGAAGAACCCGGCGCGACTTGGCGTGCGGGAAGGCATGGGCGAAGCCTCGGGTAAAGGGCTTGGAAGGATACCGGCGCACCCTCACCCCCCACCCCTCTCCCCGTAGGAGAGGGGTAAGGAAAGATAGAAAGGGAGGGCGGATTCGGCTTACTTGTAGTTCTGGCCGGAGCAGGTCTTGGTGACGGTGTTGTAATTACCGCACTTGATCTTGGGGTCGGCCCAGTCGGCGATGATGTCCTTGCTGCCGGGCAGGAAGTCGGACCAAGCGTCGCCCGGCACCAGATCCTTGGTCTTCCACACCACGTCGAACTGACCGTCGGCCTGAATTTCGCCGATGAACACCGGCTTGGTGAGATGGTGATTAGGCAGCATCTTGGCAACGCCACCGGTCAGGTTCGGAAACTCGATGCCGATCATCGCGTCGATGACCTTGTCCGGGTCGGTGGTCTTGGCCTTCTCCACCGCCTTGACCCACATGTTGAAGCCGATGTAGTGCGCTTCCATTGGATCGTTGGTGACCCGCTTCGGGTTCTTGATGAAGGCGTGCCAGTCCTTGATGAAGGCGTCGTTGGCCTTGTTCTTGATGCTCATGAAATAGTTCCAGGCCGCGAGATGGCCGACCAGCGGCTTGGTGTCGATGCCGGACAGTTCCTCCTCGCCGACCGAGAAGGCGACGACCGGAATATCCTTGGCGGAAACGCCCTGGTTGCCCAGTTCCTTGTAGAACGGCACGTTGGCGTCGCCGTTGATGGTGGACACCACGGCGGTTTTCTTGCCG
>ERZ761602.1433-NODE-1433-length-43324-cov-5.534886_pt1 | contig 43324 bp, 74 predicted proteins | sample MGYA00512165_ERZ761602 | MGnify/ENA primary metagenome ERZ761602 (study PRJEB28899, sample SAMN02445085) | bioreactor sludge metagenome | biome: EBPR sludge; isolation source: Thorneside wastewater treatment plant | place: Australia: Brisbane, Thorneside...
CCCACAGCGAGCGCAGCGGGCCGGTGATGAGGCCCTGGCCCAGCAGACCGGCCAGGCCGACGGGGATCGTGGCCACGATGACGTACCACCCCATGCGGTGGTCGAGTTGGCCGCGGTACTCCGAACGGAACAGGCCGAGGGTCCAGGCCCGGACGATGTTCCAGATGTCGCGGGCGAAGTAGAGGATCACCGCTGCGATGGCACCCATCTGGATGACGGCGGTGTACGCCGTGACGGCGGGGTCGTCGACCTCGAGTCCGAGCAACTTCTCGGTGATCGTCAGGTGGCCGGTGCTCGAGACCGGGAGGAACTCGGTCAGCCCCTCCACCACACCCAGTACGACCGCGTCGAAGTAGTCCACGCGACAGGAGCGTACGGAGAACCCGGACACGACCGTGCCTCGGGTCTTGCGAGTGGGTGGCGTGTCGGGAGGTTACGGTGTGCCTCGTGCAGCACAGGTCCCTGGGTCGGTCCGGTCTCTCGGTCTCGCGGCTCGGGCTCGGACTCATGACCTGGGGCAACCACACCGACGAGCACGAGGCGCGCGAGCAGCTCACGACGTTCGTCGAGGCGGGCGGGACGCTCCTCGACACCGCACACACCTACGCCGGCGGCGCCTCCGAGGAGCTGCTCGGGAGTCTGCTCGGCGCCGTGGTCCCCCGCAGCGACGTCGTCGTCGCCACCAAGGCCGGGGTCGGCCTGCGCCGAGGCAACCGGGTCGTGGACACCTCTCGCGGCTACCTCCTCAGGTGTCTCGACCTCTCGCTGAAGCGGCTCGGACTGGACTCGGTGGACCTGTGGCAAGTGCACGTCTGGTCCGATGACACTCCCATCGAGGAGACTCTGTCGGCGCTCGACACCGCCGTCTCCACCGGACGGGCGGCGTACGTCGGCGTCTCCAACTGGTCGGGCTGGCGCACCGCCCAGGGAGCGACCTGGCAGCGGGCGGTGCCCGGTCGGGCGCCGCTGGTCTCCACCCAGGTGGAGTACTCCCTTCTCAACCGTGGCATCGAGCACGAGATCCTGCCGGCAGCGCAGGAGCTCGGTCTCGGCATCCTGCCGTGGTCCCCGCTCGGGCGCGGAGTGCTCACCGGGAAATACCGCAGCGGCACGCCGGCCGACTCCCGGGGCGCCTCCGAGATGTCCCAGTGGGTCGAGGGCTACCGCGACGAGTCGTCGTCATACGTCGTCGAGGCGGTCGTCAAGGCGGCCGAGGGGCTCGGCTGGACGCCGCTGGAGGTGGCCCTGGCCTGGGTCCGCGACCGGCCCGGCGTGACGGCGCCCGTCGTCGGCGCGCGTACGGCCGCGCAGCTGCGGCAGGCCCTGGCCGTCGAGCAGCGCACCCTCCCCCAGGAGCTCGTAGCCGCTCTCGACGATGCCTCGGTGGAGCGTCGATGACGTCCCGTCAGGGGCCTCGCCTCTCCCGAGGGGTGGAGTGGGAGTTCGACAAGGTGACGTTCTCGCGCGAATACCCACGCACCGTGGTGACCAAGCTGCTCGTCGAACGCGCCGAGCACGGCGGCTGGGAGCTCGACCGCGTACGCATCACCGCCGACGGCACCCGTCGCGTCGTGCTCCGGCGCCGGATCATTCGTGCAGTACGCACTGGCTGACGCGAGTACCTGCCCAAGCTGCGGAGGTTTCGACACGCTCAACCACCGGTGATCAGGTCTTCGCAAGCTCAGACCTGATCGAGGAACCGGTCCAGCACGCGCACCCCGAACTCGAGGGCGTCGATCGGCACCCGCTCGTCGACACCGTGGAACAGCGCGGTGAAGTCGAGGTCGGCCGGCAGCCGCAGTGGTGCGAAGCCGTAGGAGCGCATACCGAGGGTGCGGAAGTGCTTCGCGTCGGTGCCTCCGGACATCAGATAGGGCGCCACGATCGCGTCGGGGTCCTCGGCGAGGAGGCTTCGGTGCATCGCGTCGACGAGTGCTCCGTCGTACGGCGTCTCCCACGGATCCTGGTGGGAGAGGTAGCTCACCTCGATCCCGTCGCCGATGAGCTCCTCGAGCGTGGCGAGGAACTCCGCCTCGTAGCCGGGCAGCGACCGCGCGTCGACGTGCGCGGTGGCCTCGGTCGGGATGACGTTGACCTTGTAGCCCGCCGAGAGCATGGTGGGGTTGACGGTGTTGCTGAGGACCGCGCCCAGCATCCGGCTGGCGCCGCCGAACTCTTCCACCAGGGCACGGGCGTTGTCCGGAGTGGCCTCGGTGCCGGCGAGCTCGGCCACCGTCGCGAGCAGCACTTCCATGGTCGGCGTGAGCCGGATCGGCCACTCGTGGGCCCCGAGCCTGGCCACCGCGGCGGTCAGCCGAGTCACCGCGTTGTCAGCGTTGAGCATCGACCCGTGACCGGCCCGGCCGCGGGCGGTCAGCTTCATCCAGGCCATGCCCTTCTCGGCCGCCTCGATGAGGTAGATCCGGCGGTCCCGCACCGTCGTGCTGAACCCGCCGACCTCGCCGACCGCCGCGGTTACGCCCTCGAACTCCTCGGGGTTGTCGCGGACCAGCACTTCGGCCCCGCCGTGCCCGCCGGCCTCCTCGTCGGCGGTGAAGCACAGCCGGATCGGCCGCGACGGCACCCGCCCCTCGCGCTGCCGCTGGCGGACCACCGCCAGCAGCATCGCATCGAAGTCCTTCATGTCGACCGCACCTCGACCCCAGAGGTAGCCGTCCTCGATCTCCCCGCTGAACGGGTCGACCCGCCAGTCGCTCGCCTCGGCGGGCACGACGTCGAGGTGGCCGTGCAGCAGCAGCCCCTCCCCCTCCTGCCCACCCCAGGTCGCCATCACCGAGGTCCGGCCGGGCTCACCCTCGTACAACCGGGCCTCGATCCCGACCTCCTCGAGCAGGCCGGCGACGTACTCGGCGGCCTTGCGTTCGCCCGGTCCTGAGTCGTCGCCGTAGTTGCTGGTATCGATCCGGATCAGGTCGCGACAGAGGTCGACGACCTCGCTCTCGGCTGGGTCGTTGGCAGGTTCAGCGGCCATGTCCCCGAGCATGTCACGGCCGTGCTCGAGAACGGCCACCGCGATGCGGGAACGAGGCACCGACGGTGCTATCGTCTCCGGCGCACTCGTCCGGGTGGCGGAATTGGCAGACGCGCTAGCTTGAGGTGCTAGTGCCCTTTATCGGGCGTGGGGGTTCAAGTCCCCCCTCGGACACGCTGGTCAGAGCCCAAATTGCGGAGACCAATACACGGTCAATACACGGAATCGCACTACGGTGGGCTTGTGCCAGGCATCGAGAAGCGGCCCATCCGAGGCGGCGTGCGGTACGTCGTCCGGGTGCGGGACCCCGAGCGCGGCAAGTACACCTCCGCCACCTTCGCCACCGAGCCCGAGGCCGAGCGGTTCGTCAGCGACGTCGAGCAGCGAGACGTGAGCTGGGCGCTCGCCGAGTACCGGCGGGCCAAGGATGAGGCCGACGAGCTCACCCTGAACGAGTGGGCCGAGATCCACTTCTCGGCGCTCACCGAACCGTCCGGCGCCACGGTCCGGCGCTACCGCAACATCTACGCCGAGACTTGGAAGCCCGCGCTCGGACACCTCCGCCTCTCACAGATCGGCCGCGTCCAGGTCGCCCAGGCCCTCAACGCCGTCCCTGGCTCAGACAAGACCGTCCTCAACAAGTGGGCCGTCCTGACCCACATGTTCAAGATGGCCGCGCAGGACGGGAAGATCACCCGCTCTCCCACCATCGGGGTCAAGCCCGGCCGTCGCACCGAGCACGAGACCGAGGAGCACCGCTACCTCACGCACGCCGAGTTCTGGGCCGTCGTCGAGGCGACGCCCGAATACTGGCGACCCTTGGTCATCACCCTTGCCGGCACTGGCCTGCGGTGGGGCGAGCTGGCCGCCCTCACGGTTGGCGACGTCGACACCGAGCATCGCCTGCTCAGGATCACCAAGGCCGAGAAGCAGGACCCCGACAACCCGAGCAAGACCATCATCGGCCCCACGAAGACCAAGAAGAGTCGCCGCAGCGTCAGCCTCCCCGTCGAAGTACTCGACGTGCTGGAACCGCTCACCGAAGGCCGACGCCGCAATGAACGGCTGTTCCTCCCGCCCAATGGCGGGCCACTGCGGCATCGGACGTTCTACCGCGACATTTGGCTCAAGAAGTCCGTCGGCAACTCCGGCATCCGCCAGCCTTACCCGCGGCTGCACGACCTGAGGCACAGCCATGTCGCGTGGCTCCTCGCGATCGGCGTCCCGGGCGGGCTGGCGACCATCCAGGCGCGGCTAGGTCACGAGAAGATCACGACGACCATCGACACCTACGGACATCTCGAGCCCGATGTTCAGCGGGCCGCAGGCGAGGCGGCCGGGCTGGTGTTCGCGGCCCGGCCACAGCTCGCCTAGCCTCACGTCTAGCCCTTTCGGGTGGTTCTCACTACTCAGGTTCCGAGACGCGTTAACGTGCCTGATACTTCCCCAACAATGGGGATGGAGAGCTTCGCTCTCCTCATGCTGCTCGGCGTTCGCGTGAGGGAAGTGTGCGACTTAGACGAGGGCAACGTGTGGCTGCCAGAGGACCGGCTGCTCTTCATCGACTCTGCGATGAGCCATCCTCGGCGAGAGGCGCTTGCTCAGGCTCTTCTGGCTGAGGCTTCTTCCCTCGACGACGCGTGTTGACCTGGACCTGAGTTGCGGCCTCTTCCGGGACCATGGCCTTGATGAAGGCGGATAGGGCTCGCCGCTGGTCGGGATTGAGAAGGTGTGCAGCGTCGGGTGGCTTCCACGGGCCGTAGAGCTTGAGGCTGCTCCCCCGCAGCTTCTGCACGCGATCCGCGTCCCCGCCAAAGAACTCGTCAGCGACCTTCTGGATGGTCGCATTCGACACACCCTCCCCCCTCACGAGCCGGTGCGCCTTGGCTGGCGATCCCCCGATTCGCTCTGCGAGGTCGCGGTAGCTGTGCACGCCCTTCTCCCCCAGCGCTGCGCCCCACGGCTCGGGCAGTTCGGTGGTCACGTCTAAGAGCGTCCTCTGTGCTGGGCGGTCAGGTCGAGCGACCCGCTAGACGGGCCGTCTAAGAGTTCCGGGCTTGTGATTCTGGCATTGAGCGTGAATCTGGGCCAGATCGGGGTTGCGTCGTTAGACGTTGCCGTCTAATCTCGTTCCATGTATTGCGGAACGCGATACGCAGGGTCTAACCTCAGGGGGGTTCATGAAGTACGACAGGTGGAGGTTCGAGATGCGGGTCATCGACCGCCGGGTCCTCGCCCACTTCATCAAGCATCGGAGGCTGTCCTATGGGCAGCTCGCCCAGAAGGTCGGCTGCTCCAAGGCGACCATCGGGCACTTGGTCAGCGGGCACGTGAAGGTGACGAAGCAAGAGTGGGCCGATGCCATCGAAAGGCATCTCGACGCCCCCTCCGGGTCTCTTTTCGAGCCCAAGGTGTATCGCGTTTCGGAGAACGCGGCATGAAGAAGTGGCTGACACCATCGGAGGCCGCCGAGGAGATGCGGTGCTCGGAGCGGTTCGTCAAGGACGAGCTACGGCGCAAGAAGCTCCGTGGGATCAAGACAGGTGCCGGGTGGCGAATCAGTCCCGCCGACATCGACGTCTACATGGACGCCAAGGCGAACGTGCGACCCGTTCGGCGGTCGGCATGAAGGGCCACATCTGCTGCAAGCCCCACGTGGTTTACCGCTGCTACGACGCTGACGACCGCCTCATCTACATCGGCGTCACGTCCCGGCCCGTGGAGAAGCGCCTACTCGGCCACCGAAGCACCAACCCGGCCGTCGCCGAGCAAACCGTCAGGTGGACGACTGAGACGTACCCCGACCGGGAGACGGCTCTCGACGTGGAGGCGAACGCCATCTACCGGGAGAGGCCACCGCTGAACTATCGGTTCAACCCGGCGCGTAGCCGTCGTGCTGGATCGGTCCGGGTCGAACCGACGCGCGAGGAGCTGGCTGAGGCGATCAACCGTCTCGGCAGCATCCAGGGCGGTGCCGCATGACCGCCGGCCTCGACGCCTGGCTGGCATCCAGGTCCGACCGCTGCCCCCACGGGTGGGTAGTAGCCATTCAGGGCTGCACCTCCTGCGGCCAGGCGCTCAAGTTCAAGGGCCAGGCGATCACCTCCGCAGCCCACGCGGCCGACCGTCAGAAGGTGGACGCGGCCATCAAGCAGCTCGCGTCTCGTGGCGGTCAGTTCTCGAGCAACGACGCGCGGAAGCTCCACAACGTCACGGGTGCGGCTGCGAAGTCGGGGCTCATCGTCCGGGTGGGTTACGAGCCGTCCACTGAGCCGGGAACTCATGCACATCCCGTGGCGGTCTGGAGGGCGGCCGCATGAGCACCTTCGAGGTCGTGTACGCGGACCCGCCTTGGCGCTACGACAACGGCACCCCCGGCCGCGAGATTGAGCGCCACTACCCAACCATGACGCATGAGGAGATCTGCGAGCTCGAAGTTCCGGTCGCGCGCAACGCCGTCCTCTTCCTCTGGGGCGTAGCTCCCAAGCTGCCCGAGGCGCTGGAGGTCATGTCTTCGTGGGGCTTCACGTACCGCACGGGCGCAGTCTGGGACAAGGAACTAGTCGGCATGGGCTACTGGTTCCGAGGCCAGCACGAGCACCTTCTCGTCGGCGTGAAGGGCAACTGGTCTCCGCCGCCGCAGCCACTTCGGGTCTCGTCGGTCTACCGCGAGGCGCGTGGGCGTCACAGCAAGAAACCGGACATCATCCGGCAGCAGATCGCTACGTGGTGGCCTGACGCGCAGCGGTTGGAGATGTTCTGCCGTTACCCCGCGCCGGGCTGGCATGTCTGGGGCAATCAGGTCGACTCCACACTGGCCGACTTGCCGTTCGAGCGCTTTGACCCGCACGCAGATCCGGCGCAGGACTCACTGTTCGGCGGTGCCGCATGACCGCCCTCGTCCTCAAGGCCAAGTGGCTCTGCTTCGTGGTCGGTCCACTCGTAGCGGTCGTGGTCATCGGCGTCGGTATCTGGGTCAGCCGCACGACTGGCACCTCGTAGTCCACCGCCGTCCGCGCGTGACGAGGGTGGGGCGGCGGTGTCAGAACTCGTCCACTCGTCAATCAACCGCAAAGGGAGAACCAAGAGATGCACACCAACACCAGCGTCCTGACCGCGAACGGCGTGGACCTGACCAACATCGAGCTACCGGAGTTGGAGATCCCGGTTCTGACGGGCTCGCAGCGGCAGGGCGATGTGCTCGTGCTGCGCGTCACGACCGAGCACAAGGGTGAGCCGCTCGCCAAGGGCGTCACTGTCGTCCGCGCCGAGTCGAACTCGTCGAACACTCACACTCTCGTCGGCGATGGGCTGTGGGAGTCGAACGCGCGAGCGAACCGTGAGGACGAGTTGGTGCAGGGCTGGCTCACGGTCCCCCGTGGCGGGGAGGCGTTCCTCATTCACACGGAGGAGCACAACGCGATCGGCATCGGCGCCGGCACCTACGAGATCCGCCGTCAGCGTGAGTTCGCTGGCGAGTGGCGCCGCGTGGCGGACTGAAAGGGCGCGCCTCGTCATGGTCAAGCGCATTGACAAGCTGACGCCGGAGCAGGAGGCGACGTTCCCGGACTGGGTTGAGCAGTGGGTCCAGTGGGGTCTCTCGGCCGAGCAGTTGACGGAAGAGGAGTGGGAGACCGTAGAGCAGGGCGCGCGGGCGTCCTATCGGCTCTCGGGCCTTACTGAGCCACAGTTCACCTTGCGCATGTCGTCACCTCTCGGGGCGGCGCTCGCTCCGCTCTACCTGGAAGCACTACTGGGCCAGGTCGGGGGCCAGGTCGGGGGCCAGGTCTGGGACCAGGTCGGGGACCAGGTCAGGGGCCAGGTCGGGGACCAGGTCAGGGGCCAGGTCTGGGACCAGGTCGGGGACCAGGTCAGGGGCCAGGTCTGGGACCAGGTCGGGGGCCAGGTCTTGAGGGCCTTCGACCACGGCAACTTCGAGGCTGGATTCATCTCGTGGTTGGAGTGGTTCCGACGGGTTGGACGCCTCGAACTAGGTGGCGATAAGAGCGAACGCGCTGACGCCTACCTCGCTGCACATACTGCTGGGCCGGCCACGTGGTTCGCGAACTGTTTCGCTGCGAGTGACCGGCCCGCATTCATTCACCTCGACCGTAACGGTGCTTTGCATTCCGATGATGGCGCCGCGATCGGGTGGCGTGACGGCTGGTCCATCAACTGCTGGCACGGGACGCGGGTGCCGGATGACTTCTACTCGTGGTCGGTCGAGCGGTCGCTGTCGGAGCGCAACTCCGAAGTCCGGCGCTGCGCGATCGAGCGGATCGGTTGGGAGAACGTCACTGAGCGACTGACGTTGGTCGCGGAGTGCGATGACCCGGGGAACGCGCCGCACAAGATCCGGCTCTACGACTTGGGTCGCGGCATGGCGGACTTGTACACGGAGCCGGCGCGGATTCTCGTAGTTCAGAACGGGTCGCTGGACAAGGGTGGTGCGCGGCGGTCGTTTGGGTTGCCGGTGCCTGCGTCGCACGTGGACCCATTGGCGGCGGCTGCGGACTTGTTTGGGGTGCCTGTCGCTGCGTATAGGGCGCTGGAGCGCGCTTCTTAACCCAACTTCCCGGCGGCGACAGGGCCCACCCCCGCCGTCGTCGGGAGCAAGCAGTCCATCAAATGAAGCGTCCCGGCAGCCGTAGGGCGGCGTACCGGGACTGAACCTCAGGAGACAGCATGACAGAGCAGACAGTGAACATCCCACTTCTCCGCAAGGCGGTCGAGTGGGCGGAGGTGGAGGCCGCGAAGCCGAACAACGGCTCCTGGGAGCAGGGCGCCTGGTTCGTCGCGACGAGCGTCACCGACCCGAACGTCGTGATTCCGGAGCACTGGGATGAGTCATCCATTGCGATGCGCCGCGAAGGGTATGGCAAGCCCGCCGAGTGTGGGACCTGCTACTGCATCGCTGGCTACACAACGGCGATGGTCGACGGCCGCGTGGACGCAGCCACGGTGGAGGAACGCGCCGCCCACCTTCTCGGCCTCAGCCCCTACGCAGCCGCCGACCTGTTCTGCGCGTCCAACTCCATCGAGGACGTCCGTCGCATCGCTGAAGACATCGCCGGGGAGCGACTGTGACGCCGCCGGTCGAGCTGGTCCGCGCGCCGCTGACCGAGGCGGTGGGTGCATGAGGCTCACGTTGACGCTCATCGACAAGCGGCAGGTCATGGAGGACGCCTACTACTCACGCCCAGCCAAGTTCGAGGACTACGAGCGCGTCAAGGCCGAGGACATGGTCGGCAACAAGGCGGTCATCGCGGCCTTCCTCCGTGGCGTCGCCGACAACATCGACCCGGCGGTGACCTCATGAGCCCCGTCGTCGTCCAGGCCATCGCCCTCTGCCTGCTCGGCCCCGCCCTCCTCGCGGGCACGAGCGTCGCTGTCTGGCGGCGGTACGGGGAGGTGCAGTGATGGCCTACGCACGCTTCTCCTTCGCCGACGTCTACGTCTTCATGTCCACCAGCGGCCACCTCGAATGTTGTGGCTGCTGGCTTGGCGACCAGTGGGCGTTCGACTCGACGCAGGCGATGGTCGACCACCTCGCCGAGCACCGAGCGGCTGGCCACGACGTGCCCGACGGCATCGAGGCCGAGTTGTGGGAGGACGACCGCGACAACTGGGTCGACTACCGCCGCTGCGATGTTGACGGCTGCGACCTCCGCGTGACGTGCGGGTCTCCTGCTCCTGACGGCTACGTCTCGGCGTGCTCTGTCGCCCACGCTCGAACCCTCGGCGGATTCGCTGACTGGCCGGGGCGCGCGTCATGAACCCCGGACCGTTCGTCGCGGCCATCGTCTGCACAGCCGTCTGGGTCGCCGGCGGATGGGTCGCGTTCAACGTCGCCCAGTGGGTGACCTCCATGGACTTCTGGCAGCTCGCCTTCCTCGCCGTCCTCGGCTCCATCCTCGCCGCCTGCGCCACCTACATCGCCTGGGAGGAGACGCGATGATCAGGAAAGCGGACATCGAAGCGGCCGACCGTGGGCTCAAGGCAGCTATGGCAGCAGCGGTGCGTCACGTCAAGGCCGAGGAGCTCGCCGATGCGGTCGCGGTCCTCATCGCCGCCGGGACCACCGCTGACCTGCTGTTGGTGGACCGATGAAGCTTCTCGACCTGTTCTGCGGCGCTGGCGGTGCGGCCATGGGCTACCACCGCGCGGGCTTCGAGGTGGTCGGCGTCGACATCGAGCCGCAGCCTGACTACCCCTTCGAGTTCCACCAGCTCGACGCGACCGCGCTCCGGCGTGACGTACTTAATGGGTGCTTCCACGAGTACGGCCCCGGGTCGGCGCTCCCCGGGCGTTCTGACGTATGCCTCGGTCGCTTCGACGCGGTTCACATGTCGCCGCCTTGCCAGGCGTCATCGGCCCTGACTAAGGGGACGAACCGTGGCCGGGAGTACCAGCAACTCATCCCGGCGATGCGCGAGTGGGCGGCATCAACCGGGCTCCCGACCGTCCTCGAGAACGTCCAGGGCTCAGACCTCCGCCGCGACCTCACTCTGTGCGGCGAGATGTTCGGCCTCGACGTCATCCGACACCGGTACTTCGAGGTCTCCGGCTTCACCGCCACCCAGCCCGAGCACAAGCCCCACCGCGGCCGGGTGCGCGGCTGGCGTCACGGCACCTACTACGACGGCCCCTACGTCGCGGTCGGCGACGGCGGAGGTAAGGGCTCGGTCGCCGAGTGGCAGGCCGCCATGGGCATCGACTGGTGCTCGGACCGGAAGTCGATCGCAGAAGCGATCCCTCCGTCCTACACCGAGCACATCGGCCACCAGCTCGCCGCCCACATCCGAGCCAAGGAGGCCGCGTGAACGACTTCGACGCCGACCCGCTCATGGACTCCCTCGTCACATGCCAGGGATGCCAGGCGCAACTGTTCCCGCACGAGGTCTGCGAGCACGAGGACTGGCCCGGACCTTGCTGCGTTGACCTCTGCTGCCCGCGGCATCACGAGCACTTGGAGGCGGCGTGAAGATCACCAAGCCCGGTCTCTACCCGGACCTCTCGGACGTCGACTACCGCGCCCAGCACGAGTGGCTGTCGGTCTCAGGAGCCAATAAGTTGCTGCCGCCGTCATGTCCTGCGAAGTACCGGGCGACCGTCGGTGTCGAGGAGCACAAGGCGCAGTTCGACTTCGGGAAGGCGTTCCATGCGGCGGTCCTTGGAGACGGGTCGGCCACGGAGTGCATCGCGGCGGAGAACTGGCGGACGAAGGAAGCTCGCGAGTTCCGCGCCGACTGCTACGCCCGCGGCGTGGTGCCGCTGCTGGTCGCGGAGGCCAACGAGATAGACGCGATGGCGGCGGCGGTCAAGGCCCACGACACCGCCCCGCACCTATTCACCGGCGGCACCGCCGAGGTCTCCGCGTTCTGGGTGGACTCGGCGACCGGCGTGCAGTGCAAGGCCCGATTCGACTACCTACCCGAGAAGCAAGACGACCGACGCCTCATCGTCCCCGACCTCAAGTCGGCCGTCTCCGCGTCACCGAAGGACTTCGCCAGCGCCGCCGCCCGCTACGGCTACGTCATGCAGGACCGCCACTACACCAGCGGCCTGCGTCACCTCGGCATCGACCAGGACCCCGCGTTCGTCTTCGTGGTCGTCGAGAAGGACACCCCGTACCTCCCGGCGGTCATGCAGTTCGCCGAACCCAACGAGCTGCGGCTCGTTGAGACCGCCCTGGACAAGGCGCTGCGGCTCTACCGCGACTGCCTCGCCACCGACACCTGGCCGGGCTACCCCGGCATATCCCAGCTGAGTCTCCCGACTTGGCACCTCTACGACCTCGAGGAGATGACCGCATGACCACCGCCGAACTCGACCGCATCGCCCAACCCCGCACCCCCGAGGTCAGCCAGACCACCGCCGTCGAACAGGCTCGTGCGATCGCCGAGGTCCAGGCTGCGGTCGTCGTCGCCCAGAACGTCCCCCGTGACATGGACCGCGCGCTGGGCGACATGCGCGACTCGTGCGGCCGACTGGCCCTCGCCAACCGCGCCTTCTACTCCGTACCGAACCGTGGCAACGGCCCCAGCGTCCACCTCGCCCGCGAGTTGGCGCGCATCTGGGGCAACGTCCAGTACGGCGTCCACGAGCTGCGCCGCGACGACGAGAACGGCGTCTCGGAGGTGCAGGCGTTCGCGTGGGACGTCCAGACCAACGTCCGGTCCACCCGGACCTTCCAGGTGCCGCACGAGCGCATGGCGCGCGGCAAGCGCCAGAAGCTCGTCGACCTCGGAGACGTCTACCTCAACAACCAGAACGTCGGCGCCCGGGCGGTCCGCGAGTGCATCTTCACCGTCCTCCCAACGTGGTTCACCGAGGAGGCGCAGGACATCTGTCACCGCACCCTTGAGAAGGGCGAGGGCGAGCCGCTGACTGACCGCATCGCGAAGATGGTCAAGGCGTTCGCCGACCTCGGCGTCACCCAGGCCGCATTAGAGGACCGCCTCGGACGCAAGCGCGGCCAGTGGACCGCCGGCGAGGTCGCGCAGGCCACGGTCATCTTCACCAGCATCGGCTGCGGCGAGGTCAAGGTCGAGGACGAGTTCCCGCCCGCCGAGCCCAGCGGCAAAGTCACCGCCGCCGATGTCGACCCCGGCGCGATCCCCACCCCCGAGCCGGAGTCCCGGTCATGAAGCGCATCCACACCCCCGCCGAGATGCTGACCATCCTCCAGCGCGACTTTGGCGTCACCTACGACCCCGACAACGTGCGCACCGCCACGAGTGACGACGACGGTCCTCCCGTCCGCGTCATCGCCCAAGCCGACCTGGACGACGAGGCCGACCGTGAGTGCGACCGGTGGGAGCGGTTCATGGAGCGGGATGGGCGGTGGGCGAGTTGAGCGAGACCTGCCGGCACTGCCACCAGCCCATCCGACTCATCACCTACGCGCTTGGGAGCAAATGGATGCACGTCAACCAGCGCGCGTCGTTTCCTACCGAGCACAAGGGGACGGCGTGGCGTCACTGCCGCCTCTCCGTCGCCGCCCCGACGGAAGAGGCCGCCTCATGACCGCCGAGGACGCAGGCGCGGCGGCGGTCGAGCGGGTCCGCGAGTACCTCGTGACCCGGGACTCGTTCTACGGACGCGAAGCTGGCGACGACGACGAGCTCGACAGCGCCTACGTCGGTAGCGGCTACGAGGGCTCGGTCCCACTGTTGCTGTCGGACCTCCGAGCCCTGGTCAATGCCCCGATGCCGGAGACCTACGACGACCGCCTACTCGCCACCCCCGAGGGCGCTGACGGTGCGGACGGTGAGTCATGAGCAGCGAGCGACTGACCGACCAGGAGCGAGAACTACTGCGCCCCGTTCTGGCTAGGTACGCACAGTGGCCCGACGCTCACGACGGCCCCGTGTTCGAAGCGTTCGAAGCCATCCTCCTCGCCCGCCGCACCACGCCGAACGAGACGCCGCTGAGAGAGGCGTGGGCGTCCGTCGTGGACTTCGCGAGCAAGCACAGCGCCTCGCTCTCGACCGCCGCAGACAACCCGCTCGCCCCGAGCTTCGGCGACGACTGGTGCGCCCTACTGGATCGCCTCCGCGCCGTACTCGACGCCACCGACACCGAAGGCAAGTCGTGAGCACCGGACGCCCACAAGGCGGGTTCAGGTCTGACAAGGGACGGGCCGCGTACTGGCGCATGCAGTACGAGTCAGCCATTGGAGCGCTCAGCGACCTCATCGCCGAGAACACCGAGAACATCGATGCGCTCCGTCGTGTGGTTGCCCTCGGCAACGAATGGGTCGGCTTCGACGACTCCCACCACTACGGCGACGCGTTACTCACCGCCGTCGGTCCCGAGATCACCACCTTCATCGCAAACAGCGCCACCGACACCGAACGGACGGAGGAGACGTGAGCACCGACGAGCAAGTCATCCGCGGCGCGCGCGAGACCCGAATCTCCGGCAACTACGAGTGCGTCAACCCGTACCCCTGCGACGGACGACACGCGATGCGGCTGCTGGTGAGTCGACCGGCCGAGGAGGACGAATGAGCGAGACCCTGTTCGATGGTTACGAGCCAGCCGAGGTCATCCCCGAGCCGAAGCTCTCCGCTGACCGGCGGCGCACGAAGCGGCAGGCCGACAACATCGCGGCGGGCATCCACCCGCTGACCGGCGGTCCGCTCCACGAGTTGGCATCCCGTCACCGCGACTCGTCCGCGCCCAAGGCTGACCCATTCACCTGCGGCTCCTGCAAGTGGCGAGAGGTGCTGCGCCACCCGCACGGCAAGCGGTTCCCGAAGTGTGTGTTCCCGGGCAACGCGGACGCCGCCGACTATGAACGGCCAGGGTGGACGCCGCCACGGTTCTCCGCGAGCGCAGCCTCCGACGTCCGCGCCTGGTGGCCCGCCTGCCGCAGCTACACGCCTGGTGACACGCGCCTGAGTCCTGACGCTGCGAGGTGCATCCCATGACCACGAACTACTGGGCCTGCACGTGCGGCGCGTCCGGCTCCTACCCCTGGAAAGACGCCCCAAAGACCGACGAAGCCTCCGCCGACTACAAGCACAACAGTCCCAAGCACGCGAACTGCACCGCCGGCAGCGTCAACAGCTCCACCGACGTCGAGAAGCTGACGAGGGTGATGGAGGCGATGGCGGCATGAACGAGCAGCAACGCGTCGCCGACGGCACCCTGACGTGGTCCGACCTGTGGGGCATGGACCCGGACTACCCGCTCACCGACCGCGACCAGGCGGAGGCCGACATCGCTCGCTTGACCGCTGAGCTCGAGGACACCAAGCGACAGCTCAACGGCGCACGGCTCGCTCTGGCGGTCGTCAAGGACGCGCTCGCGGCAGAAAGGGCGGCCAAATGAGCAACCTTCTGCGGTCCACAGGATGTGGACGAATCACACGCTGGGGATTCATTCCTGGGGCAGTTGTCCCCAGCGTGTCCACAGACCTGTTCACAGCTTGGAGCCGGGTATCCACTGCCCCAGCGCGAGTGATGCACAGCCCTGTTGATAGCTGGCTTCCCACCGTCGGAGTCGCTTGGGAGAATTTCCAGCAGGAGACGACAAGCAAGTCGACCCCCGGGTCAAAGGTGCTGGAACACCTCGCCGGGGGCCTTGCCGACCGATTGGAGACGACCGACTCATGACCACCGTAGCGACGCCCATCGACACCCTGCAACACCGACGATCGCAACCTGGGGACGCGACGATGGAGTCCGTCCTGCCGTCCGCCGTGGCGCTCAGCATCGCCGTGGCCGACTTCGACGGCGACGCCGTGTCCCGGATCCTCGCCGACCTGGGGCTCAGTGAACTACAGGCGCTCAGCATCCTGCTCGCCGCACACGTCAACCTCGACCGGCCCCTGACTATCGACCTGCCCGACCCGGTCACTCCCGACCGGGTTGTGACCCGGGCCGTCAACTTGGCCGCCGAGATGTTCTGTGTCAGCCCGGGAGACCTCACGGGCGATGCCCGCCAGCGGCCCGCCCTCGATGGTCGGGCGGTCGCGATGGCTGCGCTTCGGCTCTGTGGGATGTCAAGCCCGTCGGTCGGTCAGGCGTTCGGCCGCGACCACTCCACCGTCCTCTACGCCCAGTCCAGAGTCGGCGAGAACAGCCGCCTCCGAGCGCTCTCCCAGCGCATCGCCATGCAGTGCGGATGGGATCGCGAGAACGTCGAGGAGACCGCCTGATGGCCCGCGAGTACTCCAAGACGAACGTGACCATCTGGCAGGACCAGGACTGGCGCTCGCTGCCCTTCCCGGCCCAGCACGTCTACAAGATGCTCTGGGAGCACCCACAGCTCTCTTACTGCGGCGTCGTGGACTGGCGCCCGTCTCGGCTGAGTGCGTGGGCCGTCGGCCTCGACAAGGGCCTGGTGGAGACGCTGACCGATTGCCTCCAAGCCCGCCACTTCCTCGTGGTCGACGAGGAGACCGAGGAGTGCCTGGTGCGCTCCTGGGTCCGCTGGGACGGCCTAATGCGCCAACCGCGGCTCGCCGTGTCGTTCGCCAACGCCTACGCCGCCGTCGGCTCCAACACCCTTCGCGGCGTCGTCATCCACGAAATGGAGAAGCTCCGGAAGCGCGAGCCAGATGCCGGCGGATGGGCCAAGCCGCAGGTCCAGGCGATGTTTGATCAGCCCTCGATCGACGCCAAGAGTCTCCCCGTTCCGCAAGATCCGTTTGGGTCAGGTTTCGCCTTCACTTTGGGAAGCGTTTCGTCTGGGGTTTCGGAAGCGTTTCGTCCAAACGCATCTAGCGGTTTGGGAAGCGTTTCCCTACCCCCTACTCCTTCTCCTGCTCCATCTCCTAGCTCCAGTACTCCAGCAACATCGGCGATTGAACTCGCCGAGGCGCCGCGAGCCGACGTCGCACGCATCTGCGAACACCTCGCGGACCTCATCGAGGACAACGGCTCCAAGAGGCCGACCATCACGGCCAAGTGGCGCGACGCAGCTCGACTGATGCTCGACCGCGACGGGCTGAGTGAGACCGAAGTGCTCGGCGCCATCACCTGGTCGCAGCAGAACGAGTTCTGGAAAGCCAACATCCTCAGCCTCCCGAAGCTCCGCGAGAAGTACGACCAGATGCGGCTCCAGGCCCAACGCGAGCAACCACAGCGACAGTCGCGGGCCCAAGGTTGGCTCGACCTCGCCCGCGACCTCGAGGCGGGTGGCCAGTGAACCCGAACGAGGCGGCCCAGCTCTTGGCCATCGCTGCGGCTTACGACAATCGCAAGCCCGACGCCACTGCCGCCCAAGCTTGGGCTGTCGCGCTGGCCGAGTACAGGTTCGAGGACTGCCAGAAGGCCATCGTCGAGCACTACCGGACGAGCGACGCCTGGATGATGCCCGTGCACGTCATCACGGCCGTCAAGAAGGTCCGCGGCGGTCGCATCGAGGACAAAGCACCACAACCCCCACAGGGCCTCGACCCGGACGACACCGCCGCCTACCAGGCATGGCTCCGAGGCGTGAACCGCGCCATCGCAGACGGCCGCGAAGTGCCCACCGAGGACTACCGAGCCACCCGACACATCCGCGAACTCAAGGCGTTCCGGAAACCGCCGGCCATCGAGGGCAAGCCGCACGAGAAGTCCGCCGACCACGACGAGCGCAAGGCACAGGCGCGCAAGGAGTTGGAGGCGCGGCGCGATGTGCCCGTAGCCGACCCGCTCGACGACGACACCGAGGAGGCGTCATGACCGCCCAACTGCCGAAAGAGCCACCCGTGCGCGAGCCCGAACCCGAGGAGGCGCTGTGAAGTACTACGACCCGTGCAGCGGCACCAGGACGGTCAAGTGGCGGTGGCGCACCGCTGGCTGGCTCAACCGGCTGCCGAGGACGTGCTGGGCCAACATCGTCTCCTGGGCGCTCGGTTCGCGGCCGATCTGGGACCGCGAGATGGGCGACGACATCCGCCGCTCGCCGATGTGCTTCGAGCCCGGTCAGGAGCGGTGCTACTGCGGCAAGTTCGCCAACCCCATGCGCGAGCCCGTGACCACCAGCGAGAGCGAGCAGACGTGAGCGAGAGAGTCGGCCCGTTCGTCGGCCACTACCACGACCGCGTGTACTGCGCGGCCTGTCAGCACTGCGGGCGCGAGTTGACCTTGATGGCCAGCCACGCGAACGGCGAGTGCTTCATGCTCGCCATCTGCGAGACGTGCGACGGCGGCTTGGCCGACCGAATGTGGGGCGAGTCATGACCAGGTGCGTGTGCTGCGGCCGATTCGGCGCGAAGGGCCACATCAAGGTCGACCGTGGGCTCATCCACTTCGACTGCTACGTCGAGCACCACTGCGGACCAGACACGCCGTGGCCGCCCGACCATGAGTGCGCCGCCGAACCAGCCAGTGAGAGCGCGGCGAGGGAGGCGGAGGCGTGAGCGAGTGCCCAACCCCGCGCAAGATCCGCCACAAGACCCACGCGGCGGCGGTCTCCCAAATCATGTCCATCAAGGCCCGCGAAGGCCGCAACGACAACACGCTCAAGCCCTACCGCTGCGGTGACCACTGGCACATCGGCCACACGCCTGGGACGGGCAACGGTGGACTCAAGGGCAAGATTCGCCGCGCACTTCGGGAGGCTCGATGACCGTCCATGAACTCATCCGCGAGTGGGAGGTACGCCGCAATGCCGCGAGTAGGCGAGGGCGCGGAGGTGGCCCCTCCGGAGTTGGTCGACGAGCCAGGGCAACCGCGCGGGAATTGACCCGCTGCATCGACGAGCTTCGGGCCACCCTCGGCGAGACCAAAGCCGAGCCTGCGATGGGTGACATCGAAGCGCTGGCGACGGTGGTCGACGCGGTCAGGATGTACGGGGTCTCAGCTGAAGGACTGGCTGAGCACATCCTCGCCTCTGATTGGCTCAAGCAGCACGACGCCCGCCTACGAGCCAAGGAGGCCGCCGCCGAGAACGGACCAACCGCCGATGCTGTGGCGGGCGAGACGACGAGCGAGGGCGAAGGCTGATGGCGCGTCAGGCTTGCAGGAACCGGGCTAGGAGCGCCGAACGGGGCATGGTCGGTGGTCGGGTCCACCGAACTCTTGTAAGGCTTTTGAATCGCAACACTGAGATTCGACCCTGCGGCGCGCGACCCATCCACCTCCGCGCAATGACGGGATGCGACAACCCGGCTGAGCATCAAGGTCCACACCACGCCTGGTGGGCCGACATCTCTGGCGAGTACACCGTCATCTGGGAGGACCGTTGACCGACTGCCGCTACGACCGCGAGACCGGCGCCTACCTCAGCCCCGACGGCGAGACCTGCGATGTGCCGAGGCGAGAGCACTGCTCGGCGCGGAAAACGTGCAGCCAACATCTCGCGTGGGGCGAGCTGACGTGCGCGAGGTGTCTGGGACGGACGCGCACGGACATCCGGCAGATCGTCGAACGAGCCGCACTGATGCTGCCCGAGGCGCTCGTGGCCGGCGTCGACTCCGAGGCTGCGAACCTGGCAGGTCCAGCGGCTGATGTCGAGGCTTGGTCATGGCGCAAGGTCGCAGCGAAGCAAGGTCGTTCGTGGCACCTGTCCGAGGTTGAGGATGACGACGAGCACCACCCCGTGACCGTGCTGGGTGTCTGGGCTCGCATGATCGCCGAGGACTACGAGCTCGACTGCCCCAACCTGAGCAACCTGTCCGCGTGCGCCGCGTTCCTCGAGCGCAACCTGCACCGCATCGCCAACGACGAGAATCAGGACTTCCGGCTCATGCGTGACGAGATCCGCCGATGCCGAAGCCATCTGGAGTCCGTGCTGCATGATTCGCTGACGCCTGAGCGTGGAGCCCCGTGCCCAACCTGCAAGGACCGCGGCCAGTTCGTCCGGCTGCAACGCGAGTTCCCCCACTGGTGCGACGACCCCGACTGCGCGCAGCAGTTCCACTTCACCACCGACGAGGCCGACATCTGGGCGTGCCCTGCGAATCGGGAGCACTGGTGGACTGCCGCTGGATACGCCGAGTACCTGGACGAGAGGATGGGCGCGTGAGTTGGCCACCACCACCGCCACGCCCGCCAATCCTGCCCTGCCGCTTCTGACACACGGCAACGGTTGCTAGCCGATGTGACGGGTGTGGTTTACGCTTCGACTAGCGCGCACCTTCGCACCCCCTGTGCTGCTGCATACCCTGAGCGTGCTGCTGCATACCCTGAGCCCAGCCTGATGGCTGGGCTCCCGTCATCTCGGGGCGGTGACCATGGCCAAGGCGCAGCACCGCACGCGTGAGTACATCGCTGCCTACCGCGCCATCAAGCGGGCACAGGCAGCGGGGCAAGAGCTGTGGTGCAACGAGGTCGAGTGCGTGTACCGAAGCCGAGTCATCTACCCATGGCAACGAGCTGCGGTGCTGCACGACCAGACAGGTACCCGAATCTTGGGACCCGGGCACCACCGTTGCAATGCTCGCGAAGCTGCGATACGCGGCAACAAGATGCGTGGGCGGAAGCGAGTGAGACGCCTTGTTCTTTAAGAATCGTGCACTGCTCAAGACCCCGGAGTCGACGTTTTTTTTGGGCGCGCGATGAGCGATCCAACCCACGTCGAGCGCCTGACCGAGGACCGCGATCGACTCGAACGGGCGATGGACGAAGCCGAGCCACGCGAGCTGGCTGCGCTGGTCCGCGAACACCGCGCGGTCCTCAAGGAGATCGCGCATCTGGCGGTGCCGGCGAAGGGGACAATTCGTGACCAGCTCGCGGCGAAGCGTGCGGCGAGGGAATCAGACGCCGCGGGTTCTGCTGCGGCCAAGGCATGACTCCGAGGACGACGCTCGCGACGCTTGCGAGCTGATCGAGTCGTGCGGTCAGCCTCTCGACGAGTTCCAGGTCCTGCTGACGTGCATGACACTGGCCACGCTCTCCGGCCGCCTATCTGCCTCCGAGGTTGGCGCCTTACTGGCCCGCCAGAACGGCAAGGGTGGGTGGCTCGAGGCAGTCGCGATCTGGTCGCTGTTCGAGGTGTGGCTGTACCCGGACCGCGACTTGGTGGGCCGGAAGAACACGACCCTGTGGACGGCCCATGAGTTGAAGACCTCGGATGAGGCCTACGGCCGGGTCAAGTCGCTGATCGAGGCGAACCCGGACCTGGCTGCCGAGGTGGTCATCTGGAACGGTGGCTTGACGGGGACGCACATCATCCAGCTCAAGGATGGTTCGCGGCTCGTCTTCCTGGCTCGGTCGAAGTCGTCGGGTCGCGGCTTCTCGCCGCGGCGGATCATCTTCGACGAGGCGCAGGAGTTCTCGGCCCTGGCGTTCCGGGCGATGATGTACGCGACGTCAGCCCAGGGCGCACGTCGGCAGCTCATCTACGCCGGCACGGTCCCATCCGCCGAGAACGACGCAGCGATCTGGACGGGTGTCCGTGACCGCGGTAGGTCGGGCAAGGTTGGCCGGCTCGCGTGGGCGGAGTGGACTCCCGAAGGTTCGGACGACCCGCGCACGCCCCCGGACCCGACGGACTGGAAAGCTCGAGCTGACGCGAACCCAGCTCTCGGTGACCGCATCCTCGCGGACACGATCGACGAGGAGTGGGAGGCGGCCCAAGCCGACCTCGACGGGTTCATGCGTGAGCGGCTGTCGGTGTGGCCGTCGTCCGGCGCCGGCTTGTATGGCGCGTTCCCCGAGTGGGGCGACCTTGTTGCCGATGAGCCCACCGTCCAGACTGGCGCCCTCGGCGTGGCCTGCGATGTCGAGGAGACGCGCGTAGCTGCATGTTGGGCCGAGTCAGAGGTCCCGTCGTTCCTCGCGGTCAACGACGTCCGCCCATGGACCGAACGAGCGTCCTTCGCGGCTCATGTGGCCGACGTGCAGAAACGACTCCAGTGCGACGTCGTGGTGCGCGCGAAGTCGTCCCTCATCCCCGACCTCGAAACCGCAGGCGTGGCGTTGACCCTCGCCAATCGAGACATGCGGATTCAGGCGGCCTCGGACCTGGCGCTGGCCGCCCAGCGCGGCGAGCTTCGTCATGGCGACTACCCGGAGCTGAACGCGGCAGTTGCAGCGGCGACCTGGAAGACCATCGACGGACGGCGAGTCCTCGTCGACCTCCGCGGGGAACTGGAGGCGGTCGCGCTCGCTCGGCACATCGCTGTCGAGAACGACTACGACCCATTGGATTCGGTTCTTACGTGAGGAGGCCGCCATGTTGACGACCGTCCTCGAGCTGGTCGCCGTAGCCCTGCTGAGCCTGTGCCTGTTCGCAATCTGGTCATCCCCGGCCGCGGTGGCGCTGCTGCCGTGGTCGGCGCTCGCCGGCTTCCTGGCGTGGAACCGTGGCGGCTGGGGTCGTGGCCGGTGAGCATGTTCCGGCGCGAGCAGCGCAGCACCCTTGACGGGTCGTGGTCGAGCGTCTCTGGTGGGCCGCGGAGGTTGAAGGCGGACCGTCCTGGACTGGTGCCGTTCTATGCGGCCCTTCGGCACATCGTGGACTTCCTGTCGACGCTTCCGGTGGATGCGTACCGGTTGAACGGGGATCAGCGCGTCTCGACGAGTCTGCCGCCGCTTCTCGCGGACCTCGACAGTCCGGTGAACATGGGCCGGACTTCGCTGTCATCGTGGATCGGTCAGTGGGCTTATGGACTGGCGACAGGCAATGCGGTCGGGTACATCAACGCGTTCAACGGCTACGGGCTACCGTCGGACGTTCGGTGGCTGCGATTCGGGGAGTGGTCCTACGACGAGTGGGCCGGTCAGTGGCGAATCAACGGCCAGCCGATCTCGCGGCAGCGGATCGTGCACTCGCCGTGGATCGTGCCGCCTGGTCGGACGCTCGGCCTCTCGCCGGTCGAGGACTTCGCCGAGTTCTGGAAGGCGGGGCTCTCCGCGCAGGAGTACGCCGACATCAAGCGCGGCGGTGGCCTGCCGCCGGCTCACCTGAAGAACAACGCGAAGAAGCTTGACCCCGGCCCCGCTGAGGCCATCCGTGAGGCCGCGGTGAAGGCGTTCGCGACCGGGAAGCCGTTCGTCTCGGGCCAGGACTGGGACCTGAACGTGGTCAATATCCCGCCGAACCAGGCCCAGTTCCTCAACGTCCTCCAGCTCAATGCGAACCAGACGGCGGCCATCTTCGGCATCGACCCGCGTGAGATCGGCGGTTCTGCGACTGAGTCGTTGACTTACGCCACGGACGAGTCGCGCGCCCTCAACCGGGCCAACAACATGCGCCCGTACCTGACTCGGTTCGAGCAGATGATGTTCCGCCTCCTGCCCGAACGTCAGTACGTGAAGCTCAATGTCGACGCGACGATCCGCACCGACCTGAAGACGCAGACCGAGGTCATGGGCGCCCAGATCGCAGACGGTCGACTCTCGGTGAACGAGGCCCGTGCCCTCAAAGACCTGCCTCCCGTCAAGGGTGGCGACTTCCACAACGTGCCCGCACCGAAGGCGGACCCAACCACAAGGGAGACACCATGACCGACGCAGAGCGTCGCTTCACGGCGGTTCGGGTCGAGGTCCGTGCCGCCGAACAGAGTCGGACCATCGGCGGTTATGCCGCCCTGTTCGACTCGCCGAGCCAGAACCTCGGCGGATTCCGGGAGTTCATCGCACCAGGAGCCTTCAACCGTGCCGCGTCGCGGAACTGGCCCGGTGGTGGGACGGGCGTCATGGCCCGCTACAACCACGACGACAACCTGCTGCTGGGCAACACCGACTCTGGGACACTCCGGCTCTCTGTGGATGAGACCGGCCTCCGGTACGACGTCGATGTGCCGACGACCGGGAACGCCGCCGGCATCTACGAGCTGGTGCAGCGTGGCGACGTCCGGTCGTCCTCGTTCGCGTTCATGACCGACGACGACGAGTGGTCCACGGACGACTCCGGTTTCCCGGTCCGCACCTTGCGTCAGGTTCAGCTCATCGACGTTGCGCCGGTCAACACGCCCGCGTACCTCGACACGTCGGTGGGCCTCCGCTCGCTGGCGAAGAAGTTCGACGCCGAGTTCGAGGAAGTCCGCTCGCTGGCCGACAAGAACGAGCTGGTCAAGTTCTTCAAGCGCAGCGACGGCAGCAAGCCGGAGACCAAGCGCTCCGCCCAGGCCGCCCTCGCTCGGGTCCTCGACCTGACCTGACCCCTGATCCACCGCTGACGGGCACCGTACCGACGCTGCCCCGACTGCGGCCTGCAAGACCTCCCCCACCGGACCCCCGCTGGGACTCATCCAGATCCACCCGAGTCCCATCGAAAGGGGACCAGATCATGGCTAAGTCCATCTCCGAGGAGCTGCTCGAGCGCCGCTCCCGGATCATCACCGAGGCCCAGGACATCGCCCGCAAGGGTGTCTCCGAGGGTCGCGACCTGACGGTCGAGGAGCAGACCGGCTTCGACCAGCGCATCGCGGAGGCTGAGGCCCTCGCGACCCGTGCCGCCGCCATCGCCAAGGGCGAGCAGGAGGCCCGCGACCTGGAGGAGTCCTTCCGCAACGCCAGCGGGCGTGGCGAGGGCACCGAGCAGCGGACCGGCGAGGAGTCCGGGTTCGTCAAGTGGGCCCGCGACTCGCGTGCCGGTGACAGCTTCGTCGTCGACACCGTCCCCGGCGCTGAGCGTCGCGCCTACGGCACCTGGCTCGGCGGCCACGAGTCGCGCGCCATGTCCGCGACCGGCGGTGTCGGCCCCGACGGCGTGTACGGCCTGCTCTGGGAGTACGCGGTGGCAACGTCGCAGATCCTGCAGGCCGGCGCCGAGGTCATCTCGACCAGCGACGGGAACACCATCCCGCTGCCGGTCGTGACCGCGCACGCCACCAACGCTTCGGCTGCGGCTTCGGCCCCGATCACCGCTTCCGACGCGGTGCTGACCACCGTGAACCTCGGCGCGAACAAGCGTGGTTACATCACGCTGGTTCCGACCGAGCTTCTCCAGGACGCGACCTTCGACCTCGAGGGTTACCTGGCCCGCGCGGCTGGTCGCGAGCTGGGTCGGGCGGTCTCCAACATCGCGGCCTCCGCGGTGACCGGCGGCTACGTCTCCGGCGCGGTCGGCCCCACCGGCCAGTCCGGATGGGTCGGTTCGCAGGTCTCTGCCGACCAGGGTGGCGACCTGCTCATCACCCTGTTCCACAGCGTCCTCCCGGACTACCGGGCCAACTCGTCGTGGCTGATGAACGACTCCACGGCGGCGCGGGTCCGGAAGCTGAAGGACTCGCAGGGCCAGTACGTGTGGGAGCGGTCGCTCCAGGTCGGTGACCCGGCGCTCATCGAGGGTCGGCCGATCTACTACGACCCGTTCCTGCCTGCGGTCGCCACCTCGGCGCGGTCCATCTTCTTCGGCGACTTCTCGTCGCTGAAGGTCCGCATCGCTGGCGGCATCCGCTTCGAGCGGTCGAACGAGTACGCGTTCGGCAACGACCAGGTCGCCTTCCGCGCCCTGGTGCGTACCGACGCCGCTGTCGTCGACCCGAACGCCGTGAAGTTCTACGTCGGCGCCGCCACCTGACAAACCAAACAGAGGAGTCCCGCCCATGTGTCATCCGTCAGTTCTCACATGGGCGGGCTCCCTGTCCCCCGACCTAGTCGCCGACCGCACGATTTGCGAGGTTGGGTCATACGACGTCAATGGCAGCGTGCGGCCCACTCTCGCCGCGCACGGCCCGACGTCCTACGTCGGCGTCGACCAGACCCCCGGACCCGGCGTGGACGTCGTCGCCGACGTCGCAGACCTTCCCGAGCTCTACCCGGCCGGCTTCGACGTGGTCATCACCACCGAGATGCTGGAGCACGTCGAGGACTGGCGCGCGGCCATGTACGGGCTCGTCGCGCTCGTCAAGGTCGGCGGCCATCTGGCGCTGACCACCCGTTCGCCCGGGTTCCCGTACCACCCGTTCCCGATCGACTGCTGGCGGTACCCGGTCGACACGATGCGGGAGATCCTCACCGCGCTCGGGCTCGAGGTCGTCTCGTGTGTCGACGACCCGGAGGCGCCGGGTGTGTTCGCGGTCGCCAAGAAGACCAAGACCACGAACCACAAGAAGAAGGACCCGCTCGCGGCCATCGAGGTCCCGGGTGTCTGACCCCTTGCGGGTCTTCGCCTACGAGGACGGCTCGGCCTGCGGCTACTACCGGCTCCGGATGCCGTTCGAGCATCTCGCGGCGGCTGGACATGACGTCGTCACCCACCAGTACGGCGTCTCCGAGACCGCCACCGAGTACCCGGTCATCGTCGCTCAGCGCGCTGGGCACCCTGGGTTCGAGCTGACCTGGCTGAAGATGTGGCGCGACCACAAGCTGGTCTGGGAAGCCGACGACGACCTATGGGCCATCGACCCCACGAACCGTCGGGCCGCGAAGCGGTACACCACCGAGACGCTGAAGTCGACCGAGTCCACCGCATCCTTGGCGCACCTCGTGACCGTCTCGACAGAGCCGCTCGCCGAGGTGATGCGCCAGTTCAACCCGAACGTGGTGGTCATCCCGAACCACATCGACGGCGCGCTCCTCGACGTCGAGCGCCCCCACCGCGACAAGATCACCATCGGCTGGGCCGGCGGCGACAGCCATGAGCGGGACTGGGACTACGTCGCGAACCCACTGCGGCGGTTCCTCGAACGCAACCCCGACGTAGACATGCACACCATCGGGTCGAACTTCCACCGCTCAGCCAAGATCGTCGGCCGCGCACGCCACACCGGCTGGTCGAACGACATCTTCAGCTACTACCGCAGCATCGACTTCGACATCGGCATCGCTCCACTCGAATCGACCGTCTTCAACCGCTCCAAGAGCCACATCAAGGCCCTGGAGTACGCCGCGCTCGGCATCCCCGTCGTTGCCACCCACTCCGAGCCCTACCGCGAGTTCGTCATAGACGGCGAGACCGGGTTCCTCATCCGCCACGAGCACGAGTGGGACCGGCGGCTCCGCGACCTGGTGAACGACGAGGCCATGCGGATCGAGATGGGCAAGCGGGCGAAGGAACGAGCCGCCGACTTCGTCATCCAGGACGGCTGGCGGCAATGGGAATCGGCCTACAGGAGGCTCACATGAAGGTCCGCACCCCCGACGGTGAAGTCCACGACCTGCCGACCCCGGAGGCCGTGCGTCTGATGCACACCAGTGACGCCGTGCCGGTGGTCAAGGGCGACGACAACGTGGAGACCCGTCCGGCTCCGGCCACCAAGAAGGCCGAGACTCGTCCGGCGAAGACGAGCACCAAGAAGCGCTGAGCAGTGGCCGAGCCGGACTACTTCACCGTCGAAGAGCTTCAAACGCTCCCGGACTGCCAAGAGTTCGGCGAGCCCGAGATCCTCGCCGCCGCCGCATACTTCGTCGGGATCGTAGAGCGCGAGATCGGCTACGCGCTGATCCCGCGGGAGTTCGCCGAGACGCTGCGCGGCGACGGCTCGACCACCCTCGTCCTGTCGCAGCCCTACGCGCGGTCACTAGTCTCGGTGACGGTCGCGGGGGCCAGTGTCGACGTCAGCGGTCTGGACGTGACCGGCGGAGTCCTCCGGTACGCGTCGGCTTCGTCAATCGGGACCGCCGCATGGGCGACCGGCGCTGCGGTCGTGATTACCTACACGGCCGGCGCGTTCGACGAGTGCCCTGGCGACATGAAGGACTCGGTCATGTGGGCGACCCGCGACCGGCTCATCACACAGTCTGAAGAGTCGGGCTCGTGGGACCGGAAGACCTCCCAGACCAACGAGTTCGGCACCACCAGTTACGTACTTCCGGGCGAGAAGCGACCCACGGGTTACCCCGAACTGGACGCGTTGATCGCTTCGTACTCTCGGACTACCGCAAGCCATGGGTTCGCCTGACGTGGCCACCAAGATCGTCGCCGTCCGGTCCTTGCTGATCGACGGCATCAAGGGCCTGCCCGCGCTCGACGGAGTTGAGACCACGTTCGGCTACAGGTGGGGCTCGAAGAAGCGTGAGCGGGTCTGGACCGGCAACACCGAGTTCGACCACCAGCCCGCGAACATGCGCCCGGTTAAGACCTTCCGCGACGAGGTCGCTCAGTTCGAGGTCGTGATCCTCGTTGAGGGCATCGGCAAGGGCCCGGAGTGGACCTCTGCGCGTGCCGTGGAGATCGGCACCGAGGTCGAGGAGTGGGTGGCGATCCACGAGAACTGGGACACCGCCATCGACGGCCTGAGCGCCATCAAGGTCCAGGGCGCCGGCCAGTTGGTCGAGGCGTTCAACGACAAGGGCGCCGTGTCCGAGCTGACCTACACCGTCGTCTATCAAGCCAGACTCACCTAGGAGTGCGCGTGCAGACCTTCAAGTACACGGGCGATGACCCGGTAGACCTGCCGGCCCTCGGGCTGGTTGAGGTCACCAAGGGCACGCACGTCGAGTTCGCGCCGGAGCAGGTCGAGAGCGTCGAGGGCTCGCCCCTCTGGCAGCACGTGACGAAGCCCAAGAGCAAGGAGTCCTGAGGTGTCCGGTTACGACCAGCAGATGATGGTGGCGGACGAGTCGACGTTCGGCACCAAGGTCACTGTGACGAAGGGGTTCCCGTACAACGGCGACCCGATGCCGTTGAAGCCGATCGCGGGTCGCACGGAGACGAATCCGATGCGTCCGGGCACCCGGGCTCGTCGGCAGGCTCGCGTGGTCCCCTACGCGCACCACGCCGAGGGTCACGTGGACCTGGACTGGATGTCCAAGGACATGTCGTTCTGGCTCAAGCACCTCCTCGGGACGGTCGGCACCACGGGCTCTGGTCCTTACGTGCACACCGGCACGGAGGGCACGACCGGCGCACTGATGGGTAAGTCGTTCACGGCCCAGTTCAACGCGCCGTTCCACCCGGCGGGCACGAACCAGGCGGTCACATTCGGTGGCTGCAAGGTCCCGAAGTGGACGCTGGGTTGCGACACGGACGGGATGCTCGTCCTCGGGCTGGACCTGTGGGCGGCGAACTGGACAACTGGCACGGCGCTCGCGACCTACGCGGAGACCGCCTCACAAGTGAACTTCGCCTGGGCGCACGGCGCGGTCACGGTGGCCGGTACGCAGCTCGACTTGGACTCCTTCACGGTCGAGGTCGACCAGGGCATGAACGTGGACCGGCGCCAGATCCGGGGGAACACCGAGGCCAAGGAGCCGTCGCTGGGCGAGTTGGCGATCACGGCGTCGATGACGGCGGACTTCGAGTCGCTGACGCAGTTCAACCGGGTGCACGCCACGTCGGTGTCGTCCCTGTCGGCCGCGGTGGTGGCGACGTTCACGAACGGCTCCGACATCGTCACGGCCACGATTCCGGGCTTCCGGTTCGACGAGCTGTCGTTCTCCGGCGACCGGGGTGCGCTCAAGCAGGAACTGTCTGGCGTTGCGGAGTGGGACGGCACCAACAGCCCCATCTCGCTCGCCGTCACCTCCTCGCAGACGCTGCCTGGCTAAATGGCCGGCACCACCCGCATCAAGACCGACGAAGGTGCTTTCCGGGTCCACGGCCTGAACGAAGTCATCGCTCGACTCAAAGCCCTGGAGAACGGCTCGGAAGTCGCCGTCAGGGTTGCCAACAAGGAAGTCGCCACGACCGTGGCGGACGGTTCGCGTAGTGCTGCGAGCGCACTGGGCGGGGTGGCGGCGCACGTCGCGCCTGGCATCAAGGCATCTGCGGGCTTGAAGTCTGGCTCGGTAGCGCTCGGTGATGATCCCGCTGCGCCTGGCGCGGAGTTCGGTGGTGGACGTCGCCCGACCACGCAGCAGTTCAAGCCGTGGCGCGGCTCCGGCTCGGGCTCCGGCTACTTCCTCTTCCCGACCATTCGCCTCAAGTCGGAGCGCATCAACGAGACGTACCGGGACGCGCTCGACCGGATCATCAAGGAAGCAGGGCTCGACTAGTGACCGTCTCCCCGATTCAGCCGCAGGACCACCGCCCGCCAGCCAAGCGCGCCACGGCTTCGAGCAAGAAGCGCAAGCAGGCCGCGATGGACGGCGAATTCTTCGCGATCCGCGTGGATGGCGTCGACTACGTCCTCAACCCGAACGACATCACCGGGGCCGTGGAGTACAAGTTCCGCCGCGAGTTGGGCATGGGTCTCGCCGAGTACGCGATGGCGGCGCAGGACTCTCCCGGGGTGGACCAGGTCGGCGCACTCATGTGGGCCTGCCGCATGGCGCACGGCGAGGACATCGAGCTGCTGGACGTGCTGGAGACCATCTCGATGGGCTCCTCGATCGAGGAGATCGAGGACGCGACGCCGGCCCCAAAAGCATCCGGCAAGAACTCCTGACAACCCTTCCTTCCCTGACCGAGTTTTACGGACTCACTCCGGCCGACATTGACCAGATGACCTGGCGCGAGATCACGGAGTACGTCGACCAGTTGGCCGAATTTCGACAGCGGCAGGAGGGCTGACCTGTGGCGCTCGGTGGATCTGGCCGCAAGATCGTTGTCGAGTTCATCGGCGACGCCTCAGCCCTCAAGGCCGGCGTTCGCGATGGCGAGGCGGCTCTCCAGGGCTTCGGCAGCAAGGCCAAGGCGGTCGGGAACATCGCGGGCAAGGTTCTGGCCGGCGGGCTGCTCCTCGGCGGCGTAGCTGCGGTCAAGGCCGGTCAGGCGGCCGCAGCAGACGAGGCGGCGCAGGCTCAGCTCGCTCAACAGCTCCGTCAGGCGGCGGGCGCTTCCGATGCTCAGATCGCGTCCACGGAGGCGTGGATCACGGCGCAGGGCAAGGCTACCGGCATCGCGGACGACGAACTTCGGCCCGCCATTGCCAAGTTGGCGACAGCGACGGGCGACGTCACCAAGGCGCAGCAGCTCGCCGCAGAGGCGATGGACATCGCGGCCGGCTCCGGGCAGTCACTTGAGACCGTCACTAAGACCCTCGCCCGCGCCCAGGTCACCGGCTCCGTCGCCGCCTACGCAAAGCTCGGCGGCGCCACCAAGGACGCCGCGGGCAACACCCTCGACCTCGCCACTGCCACCCAGCAGCTCGCCGACAAGTACAAGGGCGCCGCTGCGAAGGCTGCCGAGACGACTGCGGGCAAGCAGAAGATCCTCTCGACTCAGTTTGGCGAGCTCCAGGAGCAGATCGGCGCGAACCTGCTCCCCGCGATGGTCAAGCTCGCCGACATCGGCCTCAAGGTCACGAACTGGGTAGCGAACAACACCACCACGGTCGGCGTCGCTATTGGGGCCATCGCCGCGCTGACCGCCGTGACATGGGGCGTCGGCGCGGCCATCTCCGCGTGGACGGCCATCACCAAGATCGCGACGGCGATCCAGATCGTCTGGACCAACGCTCAGTGGGCGCTCAACATCGCGCTCTCGGCGAACCCGATCGGCCTGGTCGTGGTGGCCATCGCTGCACTCGTGGCGGGCATCATCATCGCCTACAAGAACAGCGAGACCTTCCGCAACATCGTGGGCAAGTTGTTCGACGCGATGAAGAAGGGTTGGGACCTAGTTCTCAAGGGTTTCAAGATCGCCTGGGACTTCATCACCAGCCACTGGCGCCTGATCATCACCATCCTCGGCGGCCCCATGGGTCTGGCGGTCGCGCTGATCACCAAGCACTGGGACAAGATCAAGGCCGGCGGGCTGATCGTCTTCAACTGGGTGAAGGACAAGTGGCCGCTGATCAAGGCCATCCTCACCGGGCCACTGGAGAACGCGAAGACCGCGATCGGTGCTGTGTGGACCGCGATCCGCAAGGGCGCCTCGTTCGTGAAGGACGTCGTCACGGGCGCGTTCCGGGCCATCACTTCGGCCATCCAGTCCGCCATCGACCGCGCCCAGACGCTGCTGGAGAAGCTGCACCTCATCTCGCAGCAGAAGGGCTCCGCGGTCAAGGGCAACGACGGCAGCAAGCAGGCGGCCGAGGGCGAGAAGCTCGGCGCGATGACGATGGACGGCTACAAGAAGGGGTTGACCAAGGGCGCGAAGAAGGCGATCGCCGCGCTCAACGAGCAACTCCAGGCCGTCCGCGACCAGTTCTCCTCGCTCAAGGAGTCGGTCACCTCCTCGTTCTCAGACGGGCTGTTCGACGCGGACAACGCGAAGGACTTCCTGTCCGGGCTGCTGACCAAGTCGGGGCAGCTCTCCCAGCTCAAGGCGGCGTTCAAGACGCTGTCCGGGTGGGGTTGGAAGCCGGCGGCGCTGTCGGCGTTGTTCCAGTCGGGCAACGCGGGTCTGATCCTCGACCTGGCTGCGAACAAGGACATGGCGACATCCGGCGCGGGTCTCTACGAGAGTGTCACCGGGGCTGCATCAGACCTTGGCTTCGGTGTCGCACAGAACCAGTACGGCGGCGAGATCCAGTCCCTGGTGAACCAGATCGACGCCATCAAGGGTGGGCCGGCGTACCAGAACCGCACCTACAACGTGAACGTCAACGTGCCGGTGAATGGGGACCCGGTCGCGACTGGTCGCGAGGTGGTCAAGGTCATCCGCTCCCTTGAGCGCAACACCGGCCGTCAGTTGCTCGTCTCTCGCGGCTAGGGGGCTCGGTGCCGACCTCGAGTTACATGCCGGATGTGACAGTGGCGGTCGCGTTGAACAGCGGCTACCTGACCCCGGCCGCTTCGCGCACGTACACCGACATCAGCAGCTACGTGGAGCTGGCCTACAACATCACGATCAACGTGGGCCGAGGCGATGAGCGGTCGACGGCGGACGCGAATACGTGCGTCTTCACCCTCGACAACCGCGACGGCCGGTTCACCGCAGGGAAGACCTCGGGGCCCTATGGCTCGGACTGGAGGCTTGGCCGCCCGATCCGCGTTCAGGCCGACCCGGTCGACGGTGCCATCCAGACCGAGTTCGTCGGGTTCATCGACGAGATCTCGGTCAACTGGGAAGACACCGAGGGCTACTCCTACGTCACGGTCACATGCACGTCGAGGCTGTCGCGGGTCGGGCAGCAGGCGGTACTCAAGTCCCTGGTGGAGACCACGATCCTCGCGGACTCTCCGATCGCGTACTACACGATGGGCGAGGGCGAAGGGGCGACGCGGGCGAACGACTCCTCGGGCGCTGGACGCGACCCTCTCGTCGCGCTTGGCGACCCGGCTATTCCCGTGGTCTTCGGCTCGGCCACTGGTCCTCCTACTGACGGACTGACGGCGGCGCAGTTCGCGGGCGGGCAGTACCTCCGCGGCGGCGCGTTCACACCGTCGACCACGAGCCTGACCTACGAGGTCGCGTTCAACATCGCATCGCCACCTGGCACCGAGACCGACCTCATGGCGATACCGCAACTTCTTCCCGGAAGTGTGACGCGTTCAGTTGCCATGAGCACAGCCGGCCTCGTGAAGATCGGCGGCACGCTGGTCACCAGCACCGCCTCCTACGCGGATGGCGCCTGGCATCATCTGGCGGTCACTATCGCGGCAGCGAACCTCGAACTGTTCGTGGATGGCGTCTCCATGGGCACTGGGGTTTGGGGCGGTGGCTCACTGAGCACTTCCTCGATCTACGAGATCGTCGTGGGCGGGACCGCCGGGTTCAGCACCATGACAGGTGCCTTCGCTCACGCCGCCGTCACACAGAGTGTCCTCTCTGGCGCGCGGATCGCGGAGCACGCGGCGGCGCAACAGACCGGGTTCGCGGGCGAGACAACGTCGGCGCGGTTGATTCGGTATGCGGCCTACGCTGGCATCGCGTCGAGCGAGATCTCGGCGGAAACCGGTCAGACGACGGTCGCGCACGTCGACACGACCGGCAAGCAGGTCTTGGAACTCATGCGACTCATGGAGACCAGTGAGGGTGGTTTCCTGTACGACGAGCGCGACGGGTCGACGACGTTCCACAATCGGGCGCACCGACTGACAGCGGCTGCGATCTACACGCTCGACATGGCTCAGCAGCACGTCGAGAGCGACTACGCACCGAAGCTGGACCGATCTGGGCTGGTCAACGATGTGAGCGCCGCCAACGTCGCAGGCACCTACTCCGCGCACGTGTTCGACACGGCTAGCCAGACCGAGAACGGATACGCGGCTACGTCGATTGAGACCGCTAGTGATGATGACGATGAGCCGTCGTATCAGGCCAACTGGGCGCTACTCAAGTACAAGGATCCCAAGGTCCGGGTGGCTTCACTGTCGGTGCAGGCGCTCGCCCAAGTTGGCAAGACGCCGAACTGCTCGGCCGTAATGGCGACCGACCCTGGCGACAAGATCACCGTGAGCAACCACCCGTCGCAGGCCGCCAACTCCTCGACGTCGTACTTCGTGGAGGGCTACACCAAGGTCTACGGTCCCGAGTCGTTGCTCATCACGTTCAACTTGAGCCCGACGTCGCCGGAGGACACGACCTTTGTGCTCGGGGACTCAACGCGGGGAGTGCTGGGTACCAACCCGCTTGCCCTCTAGTTGGGCGCGTAGTCGCTTGATGATGCCGGCCTGGACTCGCACCTCGCGTTCGAGCCGGTTCGCGCGGCGGTGCTGCTGCTTGTGGGCGCGCTGCTCGATGGTGAGTTCTCGCCGCGCTTCGTAGAGCAGGTCCGAGACGTAGTCAAGGTCGGCCAGGGTGCAGACTCCACCGGTCCCGGGTGTGATGGGCGGCGGGCTAGTGACACATCCCTCGGGCGGACACGGCGGACCTTGCTGGTCCGCGTGGGCGGCGGGCGCGATGCCCATGGCGCCCAAGACGGCGACGAGTGCGACTGTGGAACGGATACGGTTCGACATAGGTGATCAGGCTCCTAGCTAGCCGGTTGCCTAGACCCACCGTCGCCTGCCCGCGGCGGTGGGTCGCTTACGTCGAATCACTGTACGCCGGTCCCGTCCCAAGTTCTGAATAGTCCGACCGGAGGGTTGACGTGACGACGTTTACCGGCACCATCCCGACCTTCACCGCGGGCGACACCACAAGTGTCCCGACGAACCTGAACATCCTGCGCGACGCACTCAAGGGCACCTCGGAGGCGTGGACGAGCTACACCCACGGCTGGACTGGCACCCTCGGCAACGGCACCATCGTCGCGAAGTACATGCGGGTCAACAAGTTGGTCACCTTCCGCATCCAGCTCACGTGGGGCTCGACCACCTCACACGGCGCGTCGAACCAGTCGTTCGCCCTGCCGGTCGCGGCGCACGCCGACTACACGGCGAACATGCACATCGGCAACGGCATCGCGCTCGACAACAACGTGGCCGCCTTCAACTCCATCACCGCCGGCTGGCTGACCAGCACCTCAGTGTTCCTGCTCACCAGCGCCAACACCGCTGTCAGCAACACCGTGCCGTGGACGTGGGCACAGAGCGACAAGCTGTCGATATCCGGCACCTACGAGACCGCGTAGCGAGAGACGCCCGTCGCCGGGAGCGGCGACGGGCTGGCCGAAGCGCACCGACTGCCATCGGGCGCCGCGGTTGATACAGCACCATCCACCCTTTCGCCGCCGCTTCGGAACGGCCCGACCGGGTGGTTGACATCTGCGCAGGGGGGCGCGCTTCACCAATGGGGACCTGGGAGGGAGCGCCCGCATGAACACCACACAGCAGTGGCTCGCGCTTGTCATCAGCGCCACGACCGTGCTCGCGCTGGTCGGCGGCTGGTGGCGCTGGTTGCGGCCACGGTATCGACGACTGAGGGGCGAGGTAGTCGGGATACGTGACTCGATTCTTGGCCGCGAGGCGATCACCGACTCGATCACCGGCCGCGAGATTGAGCCCGCCCTGCCTGGGATGGGAGTCCGGATGGCCGGTTTGGAGCAGGCGCACACCGCCCTGGAGCAGTCACAGGCGCGCCTGCTGGATGCCATCGCGGCGTTGACCGAGTCGAACGCCATCGTCGCGAACCACGAGCAGCGCATCTCCGCCCTGGAGATGGCGTCGGTCGAGCGTGTCGTCATGCGTGCGGAGTCTGCGCAGGCGTGGCGAACCATCGAGAAGGCTTACGAGTCCGGCCAGCCAGCCGATGACGAGTCCTGATTCACCGTCTGCGCCTGTTCCTGGCGCGACTCATCACGGGGTCACCTGAGGAGAGCAACATGGCCACACCCACCCCGACGCTCGTCGTCACCTTCAACAAGTCGTCCTACAACTACGGCGAGAACGGGTACGTCACCCTCACCGTGCAGGGCGCCGACCCCGAAAGCTTGAGCGCGTCGTTCTCGGTCGAGGTCGACGGCGCGACGCTGACCGGTTCGAGCACCACGCTCCTCAACCACGTCATCGGCAACTGGGCCGCCGCGAACCCGATGTACACCCAGGACTCGGGTCAGCCCAACCGGTTCAACTTCGTCGCCAAGGACTGACCATGCCGACCCACGCGTTCAGCGTGAAGGTCGACGGACAGACCATCTCGGGGAGCGGTTCGTTCACGGTCCTTCCCGCGCAGACGACCGGGCTCAAGAACATCGGCATGTCGTCGCCCGCGAACCTGTGGGACCAACGGCTCTCCGAGGTAGGCGCGAACGGCATCAAGTCGCGGCGCATCTACGCCGACGTCTCGGCGTCCGGCATCTCGAACCGCGACCTCATCGAGGACGCCATCGCCGCCGGGATGACTCCAGTCGTGTCGTTCAAGCTCCCGTCGTTCGCGCCCACGTCATGGACGGCTACCAACACGTGGGTCACGACCGCCGCGAACCAGCTCCAGGCCTACGGGGTGCCCATCCTCATCGCCTGCTGGCACGAGCCCTACGACGACATGACCGGCCCGCAGTGGCTCGCCATGCAGCGTCAGGTGCTGCCCATCCTGAACGCGAAGGCGAACCTGTCGACGTACTGCATCCTCCACGGCTGGCTGCTCGACAACCGCATCCAGGACTGGAACAGCTTCATGGCGCCGGACGTGATGGCGATGCTGACCTACTTCGGCTGCGACTCCTACCAGTCGGGCACGAACACCGCGCCTGGCGACAAGGACCTGTCGACCCGGATGCCGACGCTCCTGTCGTGGCTGAACGCGCAGGGCGTCCCGAACAAGCCCGTCGTCATCGGCGAGTTCTCCGCCTACACCGCCGCGTCGCTGACCTCCATCGGGGAGACCATCCTCTCCACGCCGCAGGTCAAGTACGCGCTGGAGTTCAACTCGAACACGGGCGGCAAGGGCGAGCCGCTGGTTCCCGGCACGACCCGGATGACGGCGTTCAAGAACATCAAGGCCGACCCGCGAGCAATGCAGTAGGAGGTCGCCGTGGCCGTCCCCACCATCATCGGCACAGGGACCGACACTGCGGGGACCACCGGCACCACGACCTACCCGCTCCCGGCGGGCTACGCCTCAGGCGACCTGCTCCTGCTGTTCGTTGAGACCAACGAAACCGGTGGCGTCTCGCTCACTGCCGGCACCACCGCGAATGGCTGGGTGGCGCTGCCTAACAGTCCGCGGGCGCAGGGCTCGAACGTCACGTCGCTCTCTGTGTTCTGGAAGCGGGCTACGTCAGGTTCAGAGACCAACCCGGCCTGCTCTGGAGCGGCCAACCATCAGGTCGGATTCACGATGGCGGTCAGCGGGTCAGCGGACCCGTCGGACTTCACCCCTGTCGACTCCGGGAACGCCTCCGGCGCGAACATGAGCGCAACCGGTGGCACGACGACCACCACAGACGTCCTCATCCTGTGCGCCTCGGCCAATCAGACCGACACCGCCTCGGACAACTACTCGTCGCTGGACAACACCACCCTCTCGAACGAGCAGATCGAGAACCAAGCCTTCACCGCGAACGGCAACGGCGGCGGCGTCATGGTCGCCTCTGGCTCTCGGGCCACCGCCGGGGCGACGGGCACGTTCACTGCGACCATCACCACTGTGGGCGCGACCGCCAACCTCGTCTTCGGCCTGGCGCCGGCCTCAGCCAGTCCTATCAGCCAGGACGTCGATGTTGCGGCACTGGCGCTCGCGGGCATCGATGTGGACGCTGCGGGCTCCGGCTCGGCGGACATCGCGACCGACGTTGCTGCGCTCACACTCTCGGGCGTCGAGGTCGCCGCGGCCGGCAGTGGCGCCACGTCCGTCACCCTTGACCCCGCCGCGCTACTCCTGAGCGGTGTGGACGTCGTCGCCACCTCGGGGGCGACCCAGGTCGACGTGGACCCGGCGGCACTACTGCTCTCCGGCGTCGACCCGACTGCGGCCGGCTCGGGAGCCGCCGCGGTTGCCTCCGACGTCGCAGCGCTGACGCTCACCGGCCTGACGCCCACGGCTGCTGGCTCTGGCGTGGCGAGCGTCACGGTCGACCCGGCGGTGCTCACCCTCTCAGGCATCGACGCGACCGGCGCCGGGACTGGCGCAGCGACCCAGGTCGTCGACGTCGCGATCCTCACGCTGACCGGCGTCGAGGTCGGCACCTCGGCCGCTGTGGTCGTGGACGTCGACCCCGCCGCGCTGACACTGTCCGGGGTCAATCTCACGGTCTCCGGGTCAGGCGCTACCACGGTCACGGTCGACGTGGCTGCGCTGACGCTGACCGGGCTCACACCCACCGCGCTTGGCTCCGGTGCCGCGTCGGTCATCGCCGACAGTGCCACCCTCACGCTCGGCGGCATCACACCCACCGCGGCTGGGACCGGAGTCACCTCCGTCCTTGCTTCCACCGCTGTCCTCGCCCTGACCGGGGTTGAGGTCGTCGCACTGTCCACCACCGCTGACCCCAACCCCATCACCCTCACCGTCCGCGACCGGGGTCACGCCACCACAGTCCGAGCCAACCGGGCTCGACTCACCCAACGATCGTCCGCGAAAACCACCGCAAGGGAGAACCGACCATGAGCCACTGGCTGACCAACAAGGGCAAGCAGCTTCTGATGCAGGGGCTCTGGGACGACGCGGGCGCCTCGGCCATCAAAGTCGGATTCATCGTCGGTTCCAGTATCCCCACCGCAGCCGACACCGAGGCCGAGATCCAAGACCTCGACACCGTCGCCGCGTTCCTCGCGCTCTCCGGCGTCACCGAGGGAACCGGCGCGCTCGCCACCCGGCAGTCACTCTCCCGGACCAACGCCACCGAGGATGACACCAACAACCGGTCCAACCTCGACGCGGCCAACGTCACCGTCTCCAGCGTCGCCGCCGGGCAGACCGTCCTCGGGTTCTTCTCCTACGACGCCACGACGGACACCAACGACACCACCCGCATCCTGCTGAGTGTCGGCTGGTTCGCTGCCGGTGTCCCCACCAACGGGTCGGACTTCACCCTCACCATCAACGACTTCATCCGCGCGTCCTGAGCGGGGCTCGAGCCATGCCCACGCTCACCTACTACCGGACCGCCGAGCGCCCGGCCATCAAGCTGTGGCTGCTCGACGACGACGGCACGCTCATCGACTTCTCCACCGGCTACACGTTCGAGTTCAAGCTAGGACGGCCGGGTGCTGCGGCGACGCTCACCAAGACGACCGGCATCACGGGTGCCGCTGGGTCTGGGACCGAGACGTCCGGCACACCGAACGTCAACGTCTCGTTCACGGCGGGCGAGCTGGATGCGCTGGTGCCGAAGGGCAACACCACCTGGCAGCTCCGCACCACCACGGGCGGCGTTGACCGGGTGTGGCAAGGGCCGTTCAAGCTACTGGACGTCATCTCGTGAGTGTCATCACCCGCGGCATCGACACCTCCGCCCGCGCGATATTGGCCTCGGACTACATGTGGTCGTGGTGGCTGAACGTGGTCGACGACCTCGGGTGGACGCCGACCATCGTGCAGGGCGCGTGGATGTCCCGCGTCCCCGGCGGTGGCGCGAAGGACTCGGCCGGCTACCACGACAAGGGCGGTTGCTTCGACCTCCGCACCTGGGACCTGACGCCGACGCGGCTCGACCAGCTGGTGCGCGTCCTGCGTGAGCACGGTGCGGCTGCGTGGCGGCGCGACCAGACCCACGGCGGCATGGACCCGCACCTCCACTTCGTGCTCGGGACCGACGCCGACCTCGCCCCTGGTGCCGCCCAGCAGTGGCGTGACTACCAGGCTGGCCTCGATGGGCTGGCGTCGCGGGGCAAGGACTACGAGTGGCGGCCGAATCCGCTCGTGCTGAAACCACCGGAGGACGACATGCCGTACACCAAGGACGAGCTGATCGCGATCGTCCGCGCCGCTGTGAAGGCCGAACTCGCGGAGGGCAAGCCGCAGGGTTCCGACCTCACCCGCGACGAGCTCGACAAGCGCACCTACAAGGCCAGCGTCGAGGCGCGCGACATGCTCAAGGCGAAGAAGTGAACCTCACCGCCGCCTGCCCGACCTGCGGCATCGTGCTCACCTACGTGTTCGACTTCACCGCCTGCTCGGTCTACCCGGCCAACCACGTGTGTACGACATGGACGCCGAAGTGAACGGCTGCGCTGACTGCTGGGCCTCCGAGGTGGGCACGTGCTCATTCCACCGCGTCTCGAACATCGACTTCGACGGCTGCGATCGGCACCCGCTCAGGACCGTCCGCCTCGTGCCCGCTGAACCTGACGAGACGGACTGGTAATGCCGCGCCACGCCCGCGACTTCCTGTGCGTCTGCATCGGAGTCGTCTTCGGGGCCCCGCTGATAGCGCCGCTGGGTATCGCCATCTGGGAGCGTCATCTGCGGCGCGAGGGGCTGTGGGAGTGGGCGCGGCGCTAGGCCTCGTCTGCCTGCTCCAGCGCTTCTAGCCGCTCCAGCGCCTCAGCCAACCCTGCGGACATCCCGCGCGCCTCGAACACCAGCGTGATCGTCACGCCCTCCATAGCCATGTCGCCCTACCCCCGCTTCACGTAGCGCTCTAGGGCGCGGCGGACGACATCGGTCAGCGTCTCGCCCTTCTCGTCCGCCTTCGCCAGGGCGGCACGGTACAAGTCCTCCGGGATGCGGAACGACTTGACCGGCGTCTTCGGCTTATTCGGCACGGGGCTCACGGTAGTGGTCACAGTGCGGCCTCAAACATCTCGCGGGTCCGTCCCACCCATTCGGAGCGAGTCGACTGGGGTAGTGCGGCCCACTCCTCGGTGACGCTCCGGTCTCGCGTCATCGGCAGCGTCGCGATGTAAGCCATCGCCGCCGACGCCTCCAGCGCGGTCAGTCCCGGCAGCGTCGAGGTCGGCAACGAGAGGGTCAGTCGTGCATACGCCGCTCGCTGGTCCGCGCTGGGAAGAACCCAAGTTCGTGTCATGACACCAAGAGTAGCAGGTGTCATGACACCGGGCCACCACGTCGCGCCGAAAGTGAGGGGCAGCCATGACCGTGCGTCACTACGCGTTCGCCAACCTCGGCCGCGACAAGAGTGAGACCAAGTCCACCCAGCCCATCGACCGCCGCGCACTCGCAGCCATCCACGAAGCCGTCGGCGACAAGCAAGCCGCCGTCGTGTTCTGCGAGATCAACGAGGGCGATGATAATGACGAGCTCGCACTCCTCCGCGCCGAGTTCAAAGGCTGGCGACTCTACGGCCGCACCACCCGCGAGCCCGTCCTGCTCAGCCCCGACCAGCCTCGAGCGAAGGCGCACGTCCAGTGGGTGCCCGACACCGCCGTCCCGCACTGGTCACCGCGGCGGTCCTGGCTCACCGTCAACCTCGCCGACTGCGACGACACCATCCTGTCCGGTCACCCGGCGGCCGGCGCACACGGCAAAGGCAGCCGACCCAAACGCTGGCAGCCCGCCATCAACACCAGCTTCGACAACATGCGCGCCGCCAAAGAGAACAAGGTCCACCGACTCCACGGCAAGGGCCGCAACCTCGTCATCCTCACCGACGAAAACGACTTCGACATCCCCGACATCCACCCCCGCGTGAAGACCGTGTTCCACAAGTGGTCCGACTACGGGCAAGTCATCCCCACACGAGGCTACGGCGCCGAGTTTCGCGCCGGGGAAGTCGTGCCCATCGGCCTCGACAGCCACTCGGGGCGGCTGATGCACGGGCGGTTCGTCAAGCGGTGAAGCTCAAGCGCTGCAACTGCCACTCCGTCTGGTGCTGGCTCGACTCGGCACTCCACCGCCTGCACATCTTCGTCCGACCCGTCTGCGACCGCCACGACCGACACATCCTGGGAGAGTGACATGAAGAAGTACCTGCCCGGCAAGCGCACCGCGAAGGCCGTAGCCTCCGCCGTCGTCACCAGCGCCGCGTACCTCGTCGGGGTCATCCCCGCATCCGGAGGCTTCGACGATGTCACGACCGTCCAGTGGCTCGGCCTCGTCGTCTTCCTCGGCGGCTCCTACGGCATCACCTACGGTGTCGGGAACGCCAAGGACGAGCCCGTGGAGTAGCTCCGTGGATAGATGATTTAGTCATCTCGCCGCCCGTCTCAAGCCTCGTGCTTGGGGCGGGCGGCTTCTGCATTTCGGCGCTTGAGCTCGTTGCACGCCGCACAACCGTCGGTCGGGATGAGAGTCGAGCCGTGGGAGTGCCAACCAGGTACGGGGCTGTGGTACTCGAGCTGGCGGAGGACTTCGGCGGTGGGGATGGTGCGGGGCTCAGGCATCAGTGCTTCCTCCTGACCTCGGCGATGATGCGCGGCCCGACGATTGCGAGGCCGGCGACACCAGAGAAGAGCGCACCGAGCGGGTAGCCGATGACAGCGAACACGACCGCCGCGACGACCGCGAACAGCGGCAGAAGTGAGTACGCGACCGCCGTGACCGTGACCGAGACCGCCTCAGCCTTGATGGGCATCAGCGCTGCGGCAGTGCGTGCGTCCAAAGCCTTCTCGGCCATGGTGATGATGCGGTCAGCCGCCCCGGGCTCCACATCCTCATACGCCTGCAACTCAGCGGCGTCCGGGAGCGGCCCCTCCCGGTAGGTGAACTGGCCTGTGACCCTTACCGGGAGACCCGGCTGCCCGGTGCTGACATCGAGTCCCGAAGCGCCTGACCAACGTCGATCCACGCTTGAGCTAGGTGATCCTGCTCGAGCGACTTCGCCTGTAGTTCCCGCAGATGATCCGTGTTCGGGTTGATCGCGATCCGCACTCCGCGCCGAATCCCCCTCGCTACCGCTTGGGTCATGCTCAGGTCGGCCATGCTTCGAGGGTAGCGCGCCGTCATCATCCCCACCATCTGCTCTAGGCGAGTCATCTGCCACCGCGGCAGGGTAGCGCCTGAACGCGACAGCGCCCCGCCTTCGTGGGGCGGGGCGCTCGTCGGGGGCTTGCTACAGCCCGACCTTGTCAGCGGCGTACTCTGCCTGCGCCTGCGTGAACTGACTTCCAGCCTTGGACGACAGCTGCTGGATGAGCCCGTCCCGCGAGAAGCCGCTGATATCCAGGTACGCCTTCGCCGCGAGCACCGCCTGCTCGTTGTAGTCCACCTTGATGTGGTCCACCGCGAACACAGCGTCGGCCTTCTTGTAGCCATCCCCAGCCTTCGAGGTGAGCTGCTGAATCAGACCGGCGCGACTGAACCCGGTCCCGAGGTCGAGGTACGCCTTCGCCGACCGGATCGCGTTCTCCTGCGCCGTGGTGAAGTCCTCACCCTTGGGCTTTTCCGCGCTCGTGGCGCTACCGCCCGAATCACTGGCCTCGTCCTCCGGCACCTCGCAGGCGCTGAGCGAAGCCATGAAGGCGATGGCCGCGATGCCGGCGCCGACCCTGGTCAGTCTCGGTGTCCCCGTCATGAGCGCGATGGTAGGGGCGGGGTGAGTTCGGTGTCGACGCCCAAGTTGGGTGATTGTGCCTTGTCTGGGCTTGTGTATACGTACACGTTAAGCCTCCCGGATACACACTGAGCCTCCCCCATCCGACCGGCCGAAATGGCCTCTGACCTGCACATAAGCGAATCGAGGCAGGTCAGCCACACCTCTTGAAACGGGTTCAAGTCCCCCCTCGGACACGGAAATCGGGGCGGTCGCCCCACACAGCGGGTTGAAGGGCAGGATCCCGCCGGCGGAGTTCGTCCGCCGGTTCAACCCGCTCCGGGCCGCTGTGGGTCACGAGCCCCTCGGCGAGACCACGTTCGTCAGCGGTCACCGGCCCGGCCAGCCCACTCACCTGCAGGGCCGGGTTCGCGCCCCCGGTCGCACCAACACGCACGCTCTCCTCGAGGT
>ERZ761602.1434-NODE-1434-length-43298-cov-10.722059_pt1 | contig 43298 bp, 40 predicted proteins | sample MGYA00512165_ERZ761602 | MGnify/ENA primary metagenome ERZ761602 (study PRJEB28899, sample SAMN02445085) | bioreactor sludge metagenome | biome: EBPR sludge; isolation source: Thorneside wastewater treatment plant | place: Australia: Brisbane, Thorneside...
CGGCTGCACCTTCTGCTCGATCACCGAGCACGAGGGGCGCATCATCCAGAGCCGCTCCGAGGAATCGATCCTGCATGAGATCGAGGAGATTCGCGACAAGACGCCCGGCTTCACCGGCATCATTTCCGACCTTGGCGGACCAACCGCCAACATGTACCGCCTGGCCTGCAAGGACCCGAAAATCGAGTCCTCGTGTCGCCGCCTTTCCTGCGTCTTTCCGGGTATCTGCGAAAACCTGAACACCGATCACACGCCGCTGGTCAATCTCTACCGCAAGGCGCGGGCCATTCCGGGGGTCAAGAAAGTACTGATCAGTTCAGGGCTGCGCTACGACCTCGCCGTACGCGATCCGCAGTACGTCAAGGAACTGGTCAGTCATCACGTCGGCGGCTATCTCAAGATCGCGCCCGAACACACCGAAGAGGGGCCACTGGCGCACATGATGAAGCCGGGCATGGGCTCCTACGATCAGTTCAAGGCGATGTTCGAGAAGTTCTCGAGAGAGGCCGGCAAGGAGCAATACCTGATCCCCTATTTCATCGCCGCGCATCCGGGAACCACCGACCGCGACATGCTCAACCTGGCGCTGTGGCTGAAGCGCAACAAGTTCCGCCTTGACCAGGTGCAGACTTTCCTGCCGACGCCGATGGCCCTGGCCACGGCGATGTACCACAGCGAGAAGAACCCGCTGGCCAAGGTGGGGCGTGCTTCGGCGGCGGTCGAAACCGTTCGCAACGCTCGCCAGCGCCGCCTGCACAAGGCGTTTCTGCGCTATCACGACGCCAACAACTGGCCGCTGCTGCGCGAAGCGCTGAAACAGATGGGCCGCGCCGACCTGATCGGCAACGGCCGGCAGCAATTGATTCCGAGCTTCCAGCCACCGGGAACCGGAACGCGACGAACGCCGGCATGCGCCGAGGTGAAAACGGCCCCGCGTTCGCCAGTACGCGCCGGGGCTACCGTGAGGGTCAGTGTCAAAACTGCGCCGGCTGGCGCGCGGACGCGCAAGCGCTGATTCCGGCTGCCGCGCGGCGATGGCCGAAGTCGGCGCTCAGACGGGGAGGGCGGACGGTCCGTAGTGGACCGCCAGCCAGATCGTCGCCTGCCCGGGCTTCGTCCAGTCAACCCGATGCCGCCGCCGCGGCGCGATATCGACGTAATCCCCCGCCTTGAGGTGCAGCACCTGCGGCTGGTCCTCGAAGCGCAACAGCGCTTCACCCTCGAGCAGCAGGATCCATTCGCCGAGCGCCTGTTCGTACCAGAAACCCGGCGGGCTGGCCTGGCCGGTCGATACGATACGTTCGATCCTGAGCCCCGGCCGGGCAAGCAGTTCGAGGAACTGCTCGTCGCGCGATGCGCCAGGCGGCAGCTCGGCGAAAATGTTTTCCATAGCTTCTGGCCTCGAGAAATTCAGTGCCAAGCGCCGGCCGACGGCCGGAGCGGCCTGTTTCGTCCAACTCGTGTACCCGTAGGGGCGTTAAAATCCTTCATCCTGACTCCTACATTTTCTGTAGCTCTGGTGGCGACAAGCTTGCTCAGCAAGCTGACAGCGCAGATGCTGCGGCCGACACAGCCAAACCGAAAAAGGATGCTCCATGCCCCATGACAAAGCTGCTTCGATCATCGTCTTCGACGTCAATGAGACGCTGCTCGACATCACCACGCTCGAACCCCTGTTCGACCGCGTTTTCGGCGACGGCGCCGTTCTGAGGGAGTGGTTTGCGCAACTGATCCTCTACTCCCAGACCATGACCCTCTCGGGTCTCTACACCCCGTTCGGCGAACTGGGCGTCGGGAGTTTGCGCATGCTGGCGTCAATCCATGGGGTGCTCCTCGCCGACGGCGACCTCGATGAACTGAAGAAGCGGATGAGTACCATGCCGGCGCATCCCGACGTCGTCCCGGCACTCACTCGACTGCGCGATGCACGATTCCGACTGGTGACGCTGACCAACTCGGCGGCCACTTCCTCGCCGACGCCGCTCGAGCGCGCCGGCATTGGCGGCTTCTTCGAGAAATCCTTCAGTGTCGAGTCGGTTCAAAAATTCAAGCCAGCCCCCGAAACCTACCGCTTGGTGGCAGGGCAACTGGGCGTCGAGACCTCAGACCTGTGCCTTGTCGCCTGTCACTTGTGGGATACGATTGGCGCCCAGGCCGCTGGCTGCCGGGGCGCACTCGTGACACGTCCCCACAACGCGATTCTGCCGGCAGCGGATGTTCCGATTCCGGACCTTGTCGCACCAGAACTCAGCGACCTCGCCGATCAGATCGTTCAGCGCTGGAGACCGCCTCGCAGCGAGTCTCATGCGTAGTAAGTCGCCACGTAGTCCGCAAACCGACCCTGCGGCAGTGATTCCAAGCGCTGTTTCTCGGCCAATGAGGCGTGAACGCTTGCCTCGAACCTGGCCAATGTAGCCGCGTCCAGCGGCTGCGCCAGCAAGCTCTCGTGGTGTTTCCGGGACTGTGTCATGGCGAATTTGAAGTAGCTTTGGTGCTCCCTCGCGGCAGCCAGTACCTGCGCCGACGGCGTGCTCTCCGGATGATCAATGCGTGTGCGCAGGCCGGCCAGCGTGGATGTGTAGCGATTACCTCCGTAGGCCACGTCCAGCATCTGGGCGAAAGGCTGCATGTCGTCGAACAGGGCGTGGGCAATCGGTGGGAAGGCTTGCTCGCGGTTGTGCACCAGCAGGCTCAGGTTCGGCCGGCGGCCCTGGTTGACGATACGGGCCTGGTTTACATCGTTCTCACCCTGCTCGCGAGCCGTGATCGGTGGGCTCTGGCGAAAGAGGCACAGCAGCAAGAGGATGTCGGCGAAACTACCTTGCTCGGGGGCAATGCCAATGTCCACGAAGGGGTTGAGGTCGAACAGGCGTACCTCAAGGTATTCGACTCCGTATTTCTTTAAGGCCAGCGCCGGGCGCTCGCCAGCCTTGCCAATGCGCTTGGGGCGAATGCCGGCATAGAACTCGTTCTCGATTTGCAGCAGGTTCGCGTTGAGCTGCTTCCAGTGCTCGCCTTCACGCACGCCCAACTCCTCGTAGAACGGATCGGGGGTGCGTATCGCCGTCTCCAGTGCCTGGGTGTACTCGGCCAGAGAATTGAAACTGACGTGTAGCTGATCCTGCGCCCGGTTCTGATAGCCGAGGTCGCTCATGCGCAGGCTGGTCGCGTAAGGGCGGAACAAGGTGCCTGGAACGAGGTCCTGGAGGTCCGAATTTCGGCCTTGCAGGAATGATTGACAGATCGCCGGCGAGGCGCCAAACAGGTAGGGCAGCAACCAGCCAAAGCGCAGGAAGTTGCGAATCAGTCCAAAATAGCGCTCGCTGATAAATTCCTGCATGCTGCCTGTTCCGGAGCAGCAGCCTTTCAAAATCACCCAGAACTCGTCAGGCAGCGACCAGTTGTAGTGTGACCCGGCAATGGTTTGCATATGGCGCCCGTAGCGAAGGCCCAGGCCTTCGCGATAGACGGCCTTCATCCTCGCGGAGTTGGAGCTGCCGTAGTCGGCAATGGCGATGTTCTTGTCGTCACCGACGACGCAGGGCATGGATCCGGCCCACATGGTCTCGTCCCGCAATTGCCGGGCCGTGAAGCGGTGAATGTCGCGCAGGAAGTCGAGCGGGAAGGCCGGATCCTGTGACGCAGGCGTAATGAACTCCAGCAGCGCTTCGGCGTAGTCGGTAGTAATCCAGGGGTGGGTGAGTTTGGCGCCCAGCGTCAGGGGGTGAGGGGTCTGGGCCAGATGGCCGCTGGCGTCCACGCGCAAGCATTCGCGCTCGTAGCCGCGCGTGATGCCGCGCAGGACCTGCGCGTTATCTGGCGAGAGGAACGGCCGGATTTCATCACAACACGTGAATGTCAACATAGGGCACGATAGAGCGGCATGGGGTTTTTGTCCAATAGAACGATGCCGCCATCGCCGATTGCCAGGATTGTCGCGTTGGCGTTTACGACCCTCAAGGCGCGATCGTGTTGCTCGCCCTTCACCGGGACCACCGGCACGCGCCCAGACTCCGCCTCGGCTTCTCCACTGAACGGGCTAAGCTTCATCGGCTTCGGAGTGGGGCGGTCGTTGAATTTCAGCATGCTTTCTTCCCTTATCGACAAGCCTCTCAGACGGCGCTTTCAGGTGCTGGCTTGTCTTCGGACCTGCGATCGAAATCCGCGGCGTCATGGCGTTCGGGGAGCTGTTCTGAAGGCTCGCCCCAGTTACGATTCACCCTGCGTCCACGCTGGACGGCGGGACGCTCAAGGATCGCTTCCGCCCAGCGACGCAGGTTTCGGTAGCTTTCGACCTGCAGAAACTCGCCGGCGCCATAGGCCTTGCCCAACACGAGGTTGCCATACCAGGGCCAGGTGGCTATGTCGGCGATGGAATATTCGTTTCCTCCCAGAAAAGCGTGTTCGGCCAATTCGCGGTCCAGGACGTCCATCTGCCGTTTTACCTCCATGGTGAAACGATTGATCGGGTATTCGAATTTCTCGGGTGCATAGGCGTAGAAATGCCCGAAGCCGCCGCCCAGATAGGGCGCCGAGCCCTGCAGCCAAAACAGCCAGTTCATGAGTTCTGTGCGCGCCGCACCTTCCCTGGGCAGGAAATGCCCGAATTTCTCGGCCAGATAGAGAAGGATCGCGCCGCTTTCAAAAACACGACGACCGGTCTCGGTATCCAGGAGAGCTGGGATTTTCGAGTTTGGATTCACTTCGACGAAGCCTGTCGAGAACTGCTCGCCCTCGCCAATCCGGATCAGGTGCGCGTCGTATTCCGCGCCGCTTTCGCCCAACGCCAGCAACTCCTCGAGCATGATGGTGACCTTCTGGCCATTGGGCGTGCCCATCGAATAGAGCTGCAAGGGATGTTTCCCACGCGCTAGCGTGGCCGCGTGGGTGGGCCCGGCGATGGGACGGTTGATCTTCGCCCATTTCCCGCCATTTTCGGCGTCCCAGGTCCACACTTGCGGTGGCTGGTAATTGCTGGTGTCAGACATGATCCTGATCTCTTCCTTTCATGTTCGCGGCAGGCCTGCGGATCGGGCCCTGCTGGATTTCCGACAACGCTTGCAGGAAGCAGAGGTTGAATTTCTCGGCGCCTTGCGCACCGCCAATGATGGCCATTGCGTTGTTCAAGGCGCTTGACTGCAGTTGTTCTTCCCGGTCCCTCCGGCCGCACCGCCATATCGAGTGAGTAAGCGTTTAAATCGCTTGGTTTAGATTTGCCTAGTCTAAACCAAGCTGTTCAGACAAGCGCCTACCCAACCGTGAACCGCACTGAGGGCATGCTTGGCCCCGTCAGCGCAACAGACGTTGTGCCTGGGCGGCGATCGTCTTCAGCGAGGACTCGTCCCACATGCCGCGGCCAAGCACCCGGATGGCGACGATCATCGCCAGCAGACCTTTGGCAGTTGCTTCCGGATCAAGGATCGCGGCCATTTGCTTGCGCGCCTGCGCAACTTCGACGCTGCGCCGAAAGAAAGCCTGCAGCTCGCGCAAGCCATTGCGCACGATGCAGTTCACTTCTTCGCCATGCGTCGTCAGTTCTGAGACTGTGTTGACCAGAAAGCAACCCTTCCTCTCGGCATCAGCGACGGTTTCGGCGACAAGGCCGTCGAAGAGCAGCGCAATGGCCCGTTTTGGATCATCCATCGCCTCCAGTTCTGCCAGGCGAGCACGGCGCTTGTCCTTGTCGTATTTCTGCAGCGCCTTGATGAACAACTGCTCCTTGCCGCCAAAGGCGTTGTAGAGGCTGCCACGGGTAATGCCCGTGCCGGCGATTAGGTCGGCCATGGAGGCGAGCTCAAAGCCCTTCGCCCAAAAGACGTTCATCGCCTGCCCGACGACCTCATCTTCGTCGAATGACTTTTTCCAGGGCATGGCGCGCCACCTCTATTGGCTTTATCAAGGGCTAATACTAGCATGTTTAGATCGTAAGGTTTAGACACCGCCGAATGAGCCCTTCCGACTTACCCAAGGATTCGTACCGACCCGGGGGATCAGGGCCAAATGGCCCCAAGCGATCATCCGCATCTGGAATAGCGGCCTTGTTCCGACGATTTTCGCAGCCCCCTCGAAGCGATCCAGCCGGGTCGAAGCGCATCTCTCCGGTAAGGGCCTAGACCATGCCGACCGTCACACGGGCAAGGCCGGGGACTGGCGCAGCGACGGCCAGAGTGGGTATGCTTCACCCTTTGCTGGTGTAGGCAGCCGGCGCGCAGCCGCCAGCAAGGCGCAAGAACTCGGGGAACTGCTCATGATCATCAACAAGCAAGCACTGCTTCTGCTCATCGTCGTCCTCAGTGGCTGCGCTGCGATAACCCGGCACACGCTGAACGAGGAGTACGGCGCACCGGACCCGGCGCGCTACGATGTGCCGGCCACGCCGCCGGCCGGATTGTCGTATCGTAGCGATGTGCAGCCGATCCTTGAAAAGCGGTGCGTGGTCTGCCATGCCTGTTACGACGGGCCGTGCCAGCTCAAGTTAACCGCCTGGGAGGGAATTGCCCGTGGCAGCAGCAAGGAGCTCGTCTACGACAGCGCTCGCCTCGACGAAGCGCCGATGACGCGCCTGTTCACCGACGCGCAGACTGCGTCACAATGGCGCAGCAAAGGCTTCTCGGCGGTACTCAACGAGCGCGAGCAGACGCCGACGGCGAATCTGGCGGCGAGCGTGATGTATCGCGCCCTGAAGCTCAAGCAGGATCACCCCCTGCCCGAGACGGCAATTCTGCCCGAGGCCTTCGATTTTTCGCTCGACCGGAAACAGCAGTGCCCGCGGATCGACGAATACGAGGGCTTCGAGCGCAAGAATCCCCTCTGGGGAATGCCCTTCGGCCTGCCCGGCCTGAACGATGGGGAAATGGCCACCCTGCGGCGCTGGATCGAACTGGGCGCGCCTTTCGAGGGCTTGCCGCCGATGCCTGCAGCCATCGACCAGAAGGTCGCCGACTGGGAAGTGTTCCTGAATGGCGATTCGCTCAAGCAGCGCCTGGCCAGCCGGTACATCTACGAACATCTTTTCCTGGCGCATCTCTATTTCGACGACGATCCGGCGCATCACTACTTCCGGATGGTCCGGTCGCGGACGCCGCCGGGACAGCCGATCGACCTCATTGCCAGTCGCCGGCCCTATGACGATCCCGGTGTCGAGCGCGTTTACTACCGGCTCGACCGCGAGCGCGAAACCATCGTCGACAAGACGCATCTGCCCTATGCGCTCGGGCCGAAACGCATGCAGCGCTGGCGGCAGCTGTTCATCGAAGCGGCGTACGCGGTCACCGAACTGCCTTCCTACGAGCTGAAAGTGGCTTCAAACCCCTTCGTGACCTTCCAGGCCTTGCCCACATCGGCACGCTATCAGTTCATGCTCGACGAGGCACAATTCACGATCATGAATTTCATCAAGGGACCGGTCTGTCGTGGCCAGGTCGCCCTGAATGTGATCGAGGATCGGTTCTGGGTGTTCTTCCTCGCCGATGCCGATGTGCAGGATCAGGCCGGCGAGTTCCTGTCGCGCGAATCCAGTCTGCTCGCCTTGCCGGCGGCACAGGGAAGTGACGCCGGGATCATCGCTCCCTGGCGCAAATACGCCAAACTACAGGGCGAGTACCTGCAGGCCAAGTCGCAGTTCCTCGATCGCTACGCGGCGGCGAACAAGGGCCCGAATCAGGCGTGGATTTGGGACGGCGACGGCAGCAACGCGAACGCCGCGCTGACCATCTTCCGCCACTTCGATAACGCCTCGGTGGTCAAAGGCCTAGTCGGCGGTCCTCCGAAGACGGCGTGGGTGATCGGCTACGGTCTGCTCGAGCGCATCCACTACCTGCTGGTCGCCGGTTACGACGTCTATGGCAACGTTGGCCACCAGTTGCTGTCGCGACTGTACATGGACTTCCTGCGTATGGAAGGCGAGTATAACTTCCTCACCTTTCTGCCAAGGGATGACCGCAAGAAGGTGAGCGACTACTGGTACCGCGGTGCCAGCGAGGAGGTGAAAAACCACGTGTACGGAAAACTCGCCAGTTTCGATGGCCAGAGCGGCATCCGTTTTCGTACTGACGATCCGCAGCGCGAACTGTACACGCTGCTCCAGCAACGACTGGCGCCAGTGTTGAACCACCAATACGATCTCTCGCAAGTGCGCGATGCCGCCTTGCGCAAGGAACTCGCCGCACTTGCCAGGCCGCGCGGTGCGCCACTTTCATGGTTTCCCGAGATGGTCTTCGTGCGTCTTGAGGACCCGCCGCGCGCACCACTGTACTTCACGCTCCTGCGCAATACTGGTCACCGTAGTGTTTCCAGCCTGCTTCGTGAAGGACATGAGCTATTGCCGGCCGAGAATACGATGACCGTGGTGCCAGGTTTCATCGGCGCCTACCCGAGCGCCATCTATCGCCTGCAGCGCTCGGAGATCAGGGACCTGGCCGCGGCCATCGGCAGCTTGTCGTCGGAGGACGGCTATCGTGCGCTGGCCAATCGCTACGTCGTTCGCCGCAGCAACCCGCACTTCTGGCAGGCCAGCGACGAGCTTCAGGAAGCGCACCTGCAGTTTTCGCCGATCGGCGCCGGCCTGCTCGACTACAACCGTCTGGAGAACCGCTGATCGCCGATTTCGTCGCTCGCCGGCATGCGCAGTCCTGTCGCGCGAGCCGAGCGGGCGCCGGATCCGCCGCTGCCGCGATATTTACTTCTGCTGCTGCTTCATCAATTCCTGGACGCGCGGGTCCTTCATCATCTCGTTGAGGTCCATGCCGCCGATGGTCGGCATGGATATGTCTCCCGGTTTCTGGCCCGGCTTGCAGGGCCCGATCCAGCGGGCGTCGAGGGAGGCTTTCGATTCGCTGACGCCGTGCAGCGGCGGTGTGAAGCGGGTATGCATGTTGCCTTTGTAGGCAACGTCGAAAGTGCCGACGAAGGTTGCGTCGGTCGTCGCGGTGCTGCCCTCGATCTTGCAGACCGAGTGCACGGTGGCCTTGTTGCCCTGCGTCTTGACGTCCAGAACACTGCAGTTGTGCTTTTCCTTTTCGGCCCGCTGTTGCATCAGGTCGTCCGTGTCGCGGTCAATGCATTGCTGCATCGCTCCGATAGACGGCATGCCTTCCATGCGCGTATTGAGCTCCCATAGTCCCGGTTTGCGCTTCGGCAGCTCGCTGCTGGCGGCGTGCAGAGTACTGGTCAGGGTGCACGCCGCCAGCGTCAAAAGGAGCAGGCAAGGGGTACGGCGGCGGCTGTTGGCGGCGGTCAGGCGAGTCATGGAGATCCTCATTGGCAATAGGGCGGGTGGATAAGCGCGCAGAGAATAGCAAACATGGACGGCGCTTGGGGATGCGGCAAGCGCCGATCGTGGCCAGCAGCGCTCGGCAAGCTTGGTCGCACTGCTAGAATGGCGGCCATGAGAGTTGATGGCACGCCGACAAGAACGATCTGGCCGCTGGCAAATGCCGACGCGGTCGAGATCATCGACCAGACCGCGCTGCCGCACGAGTATCGCGTGTTGCGCCTGGCCAGTCTGGAGGAGGCGGCGCAGGCAATTTGCAGCATGCAGGTCCGCGGCGCGCCGCTGATCGGCGTGACTGCCGCCTACGGGGTGGCGCTGGCGATGGCCCAGGGCGACGATGACGCCAGCCTGCTGACCGCCGTCGACAGGCTGGCCGCGACGCGGCCGACGGCGGTGAACCTGCGCTGGGCGCTGGCGCGCATGCGGCGCTGCCTGTTGCCATTGGCGCCGTCAACGCGTGCCGAAGCCGCCTGGCAGGAGGCGGCAAGGATCGCCGACGAGGACGTCGAGCAGTGTCGCCAGATCGGCAAGCATGGCCTGCAACTGCTGAGCCGGCGTGCCGGCGAATGCGGCCGGCTGGCGATCATGACCCACTGCAACGCCGGCTGGCTGGCAACCGTCGATCACGGTACGGCGCTGGCGCCGGTCTACGCCGCTTTCGAGGCGGGCATCGACGTCCATGTGTGGGTTTCCGAAACGCGGCCGCGCAATCAAGGGCTGTTGACTGCCTGGGAGCTGGCTCAGCACGGCGTGCCGCACACGCTCCACGCCGATAACGCCGCTGGCCTGCTGCTGGCGCGCGGCGACATCGACGCGGTCATCGTCGGTGCCGATCGCATCGCGGCCAATGGCGACGTTGCCAACAAGATCGGCACCTATCTCAAGGCGCTGGCGGCCGCGGCCGCCGCTGTACCCTTCTACGTCGCTGCGCCGCGCTCGACGATCGACTTCTCTTGCCCGAGCGGGGCGGCAATTCCGATCGAGGAGCGCGCCGCCGACGAGCTGCGAGTCATGCATGGCCGCGATGCGGCTGGCGCCCGCGGACAGTTGCAGCAACTACCGTGCAGCGAAGCAATCGTCAACCCGGCTTTCGACGTCACGCCGGCGAAACTGGTAAATACCCTGATCACCGAACGCGGCTGTTGCCCGGCGAGCCATGACGGCCTGCTGGCACTTTATCCGGAGGAGCGACATGGCTGAGCTTCGCCAGCATTTGATCGACAGCGCGCAACGGATGGCTGCCGCCGGGCTGAACCGGGGCACCGCCGGCAACCTCAGCGTCCGCGCTGGCGGCGGACGGGCGGGCTTCCTGATCACCCCGACGGGCATGGACTACGATGCGCTGGAAGCGGAGGACATCGTTTTCATGCGCCTCGATGGGACGCCCGCAGGCCGCCGTCTGCCATCCTCCGAGTGGCGCTTTCATCGCGATCTCTACGTCGCTCGCCCCGACGCCGGCGCCATTCTGCACGCCCACTCGCCGTTCGCCACCAGCCTGGCCTGCCTGCGCCGCGACATCCCGGCCTTTCACTACATGATCGCGCGCTTTGGTGGCGACAACCTGCGCTGTGCCGACTACGCGACTTTCGGCACGCAAGCCCTGTCCGACGCAGTGCTGCGTGCGATCGCCGATCGGCGCGCCTGCCTGCTCGGCAACCACGGCATGCTGGTGCTCGGCACTGATCTCGAGCAGGCGCTGGCGCTTGGCGTCGAACTCGAAACACTCTGTGAACAGTACTGGCGCGCCTGTCAGCTCGGAGAACCCGTGCTGCTCGATGCCGCCGAGATGGCAACGGTGCTGGCCAAGTTCGCCAGCTACGGACAGCAGGCCTGAGCGCCGGCGGACCTGGAGAAAAGCAAACGACCATGTTGCGCGTCAGCGAAATCCGTTTACCCATCGACCATCCGCCCGAAGCACTAGCGGCGGCGGTCGCCGCACGCCTCGGCATTGCCGTGCCGGAGATTGGCGAGCTGAGTGTTTTCCGGCGCAGCTGCGATGCACGCAAGGCGAGCGCGCTGGTTTTCAGTTACAGCGTCGACCTGAGCTTGCCGGACGAGGCGGGCCTGCTTGCCCGCTTTGCGGACGATCGGCAGGTGCAGGCCGCGCCGGATATGCGTTACCACTTCGTCGGGCGTGCGCCTGCGAGGCTGGCCAGTCGGCCCTTGATCGTCGGTTTCGGTCCGGCGGGCATTTTTGCGGCGTTGATCCTGGCGCAGTCCGGCTTCAGGCCGATCGTTCTCGAACGTGGCAAGGCGGTGCGCGAGCGCACGCAGGACACCTGGGGACTATGGCGCAGGAAAGTGCTCGATCCGGAGTCGAATGTGCAGTTCGGCGAAGGCGGGGCCGGCACCTTTTCCGACGGCAAGCTCTACAGCCAGATCAAGGACCCGCGGCAGCATGGCCGCAAGGTCCTCGAGGAATTCGTCAAGGCCGGCGCGCCGGACGAGATTCTCTACGTAAACAAGCCGCACATCGGCACTTTCCGGCTGGTTGGCATGGTCGAGCAGATGCGTCGCGAAATCGAGCGCCTGGGTGGCGAGGTGCGCTTCCAGCAGCGCGTCACCGCCGTGCGCATCAAAGCCGGGCGGGTGTCTGGCGTGACCCTGGCTTCAGGCGAAGAACTGCCTTGCGAGCAGCTGATTCTGGCGCTCGGCCACAGCGCTCGCGACACCTTCGAGATGCTTGAACAGGCGGGCGTGTTCATGGAAGCCAAACCGTTTTCGATCGGCTTTCGCATCGAACACCCGCAAGCGCTGATCGACAAGGCGCGTTTCGGCGCCCACGCCGGCAATCCGGTGCTCGGTGCCGCCGACTACAAGCTGGTCCATCACTGCCGCAACGGGCGCTCGGTGTATAGCTTCTGCATGTGTCCCGGCGGCACGGTGGTGGCGGCGACTTCGGAAGAGAAGCGGGTGGTGACCAACGGCATGAGCCAGTATTCACGCAATGAACGCAACGCCAATGCCGGTATCGTCGTCGGCATTACGCCGCGTGACTACCCGGGTGGGCCGCTGGCAGGCATCGACTTGCAGCGCCAACTCGAGAGCCGCGCTTTCGAACTCGGTGGGGGCAGTTACGAGGCACCGGCGCAACTGGTCGGCGATTTTCTCGCCGGGCGACCGTCAAGCCATCTCGGGAGCGTCCTGCCCTCCTATCAACCCGGCGTCCGCTTGACCGATCTATCGACGGCCTTGCCTGACTACGCGATTGCCGCCATCCGCGAAGCCCTGCCGGCCTTCGAGCGTCAGATTCCCGGCTTCGCCATGGCCGATGCGCTGCTCACCGGCGTCGAGACACGCACCTCGTCACCCCTGCGCATCACCCGTGGAGTGGATTTTCAGAGCCTGAACGTCAGAGGTTTGTATCCGGCGGGGGAGGGTGCCGGCTACGCCGGCGGAATTCTCTCCGCCGGCGTCGATGGCATCAGGGTTGCCGAAGCGCTGACCCGCGACCTGCTCCAGGCAGGCGCGGCGTAGCGCAGGTCTGGCGGACGGCGGGTAGCGAAAGGCGGGCCAGGTTAAGGTTCAGCCGCCGAAGCGGCGCTTGCTCTGCTCACGGCGCTCCTGGGCTTCGAGACTCAGGCTCGCCGTCGGGCGCGCCAGCAGGCGGGCCATACCGATCGGTTCGCCAGTTTCCTCGCACCAGCCGTAGCTGCCGTCGTCAATACGGCGTAGGGCTTCGCGAATCTTCTGCAGCAGCTTCCTTTCACGATCGCGAACGCGCAGTTCCAGCGTGTGCTCTTCCTCGGTGCTGGCTCGATCGCTCCAGTCGGAACTGGTCTCCGCCTCCTGCAGGTGACCGGCGGTTTCCTTTACCGCCGAGAGCAGGGCCTCCTCCTCCTCGCGCAGGCGCTGGCGAAAGAACGCCAGTTGCCTGGCCGACATGTACTCCTCCTCGGGCGCTGCCAGTAGCATTGCCTCGGTCTCTGCACCCCCGCGCACGGCGAGTTTGTCCATGATTCTCTCTCCTTGTGTGGCTGATTGACGCCGAACACCGACCTCTCGCTGTTGACGGCGCATGGTAGCGCATTGCGCTGCGGCGGCATAGCCGCGGCCATCCACGGCGGTGCTCAGGTTCACAAGGCACGCGGGCGCAAGCAGGCTGTTTCCCGATCGCGCAAGAACCTTCGCAAAACTGCGCAGCCGTCCTCGCTTATCATTCCTGACGGGCAATCAGAATGACGAGGGATAGCGAACATGAAATCGCCGGTAGCCAACCGCGCGTCTGCGCAAGAAGCCAACGCGGGGCTTATTTTTCTGATCTTCCTACGTCTGGGGCTGACTTCCTTCGGGGGGCCGATTGCGCACCTGGGCTATTTCCGGGAAGAGTTCGTCAACCGCCGTGGCTGGCTCAGCGACCAGGCCTACGCCGACCTGGTGGCACTGTGCCAATTCCTGCCCGGCCCGGCGAGCAGCCAGGTTGGCATCGCGCTCGGCTTGTCGCGTGGCGGCTACGCTGGCGCGCTAGCGGCATGGGCAGGTTTCACGCTGCCCTCGGCGATTGCCCTGATTGTGTTCGCGCTGGGCATTGCGAGCTGGGGCGAGCTTCTGCCGGGAGGCGTTCTTGATAGCCTCAAAGTGGTCGCCGTGGCAGTCGTCGCGCAAGCTGTCTGGGGAATGGCGCGAAATCTTTGCACCGACACGGCGCGGATCACGATCATGGCGGCCGCCAGCTGCCTGGTCCTTGCCTGGCCCAGCGCCCTGGGGCAGGTCGGGGTGATCGTCGGTGCCGGCATCCTGGGCCTGTTGCTGTTCAAGGCCCCACAAGACGTGCCGCACGAGCCCCTGCCGATCGTCGCCAGCCGCCGGGCCGGAACTGCCTGGCTGGGCCTGTTTGTGTTGCTGCTGCTCGCTTTGCCGATCGCGGTACAGGCATGGCCGGCCAGCACCTTGGCAATGATTGATGCTTTCTACCGCTCGGGGTCACTGGTTTTCGGCGGCGGTCACGTCGTCCTGCCGCTGCTGCAGGCCGAGGTGGTGCCTCCTGGCTGGGTGAGCAATGCCTCCTTCCTCGCTGGCTACGGTGCCGCGCAGGCCGTGCCTGGACCGTTGTTCACCTTTGCCGCCTTTCTCGGCGCGTCGATGACGCAGGCGCCGAGCGGCTGGCTGGGCGGCTTGATCTGCCTGGTCGCGGTTTTCGTACCGTCGTTTCTGCTCGTTTTCGGTGCGCTGCCATTCTGGGAGCAGCTGCGCCGCAGCCGTCACACCCAAGCGGCCCTGGCTGGCGTCAATGGCGCAGTCGTCGGCCTGCTGCTGGCGGCGCTGTATCAGCCGGTATGGACCAGCGCCATACGCCAGCCTGCTGATTTCGGCCTGGCACTGATCGCGCTGATCGCCCTGATGTTCTGGAAGCTGCCACCGTGGCTGGTGGTGATGGCCAGCGCGGCCGCCGGCTGGCTGTTGAGCAGTCTCGGCCTCGCGGCGTGACGCCTCGCCGCACGGGCTTTGCCGTTGTTTGCCGTGCGTCGTGGCTGGCGAACGAAGCTGCGCTTGAACGAGTAGAATGAGTCCATGGGGTCAACGAGCTACTCGCAGCCGGAAGTTCAGAGGGTTAGAGTGGATAAGCTGGATAAGCTGAATAGGGTGGATAAGATGGCGGATATCGAGAAGGCGATCGGCAATCACGCGCTCTGGATGTCGCATCTGCGGGACGCCATCGTTCAGGCGCATCCGAGCGTCGACGTGGCCGAAGTCCGGGCGGAAGACCAGTGCGAATTCGGCAAGTGGCTGTATGACCCGTGCCTGTCGGTTGAAGACCGGGCGAGCAGCGTTTACCAGGATGTGAAACGCTTGCACGCCGACTTCCATCGGCTGGCCGCGCGGGTAATCGAACTGGCGGCGTCCGGGAGACCACTCGATGCCTACGCGCTGCTCTATGGCGAGTACATCACCATGTCCGGCCGCCTCGCCATCGCCATGCGCGCGTGGCAGGACCGGCTGAAAGGCTCCTCGTGAGCTCGGCAGCCGCGCTTAATGTGAAAGTCGCGCAAGCGACTCACGAATCTCCTTTCTCCCCTCGCGGGAGAAAGGCCGGGAAAGAGGGGGAACGGTCATGACTTCCATGGTCGGTGGCATATCGACATGTCATGATCATTACCACGGCTCGCCTGACGGCGTGATCGCCATGTAGTGCACCGCCAGATCGTCGAGCGTGCGCAGGCGACGACTCAATTCCCTGGCCAGATTGAGCACGATCAGGGTAAAGGTCGGTAGATCGGACTCGTAGATGAGGAACAGGTCGCCGTTGGACAGTGCCAAGGCCGACACCGGTTCAAGCGCCCGCACCGTTGCCGAGCGGCGCTGCATGTCGATCAGCTCCATCTCCCCAAAAACGTCACCGACTTTCAGCACCGCGAGGCGCTTTTCGAAGTGGCCATCTTCGGCAGCGCTTGCCTTCAGAACTTCGACGGAGCCACTGCAAATGATGAACAGGGTGTCGCCGTCGTCGCCCTCGCTGACGATCGCCTCGCCGGCTGCAAAGTTCAGCTCGCTCAGCAAGGGGATGATCGCCGCCATCGCACGATCGTCTACGCCGCCGAACAGCGCTTGTTCCTGCAAGAATTGGATGGTGGTCATGGCTAGTAGGCTCCTGCTGTTGACTTCGACGGCGCACCGCGGAAGGTGCTGAATGCTGGCGGCTAAGTCACCACGTCACACAAGTTCCGCGTTCTCTCTCGACTTGTTGCCTGAGGCTTCAGGCCTGCTGTCCGCCTGGACGAGAACGCTCGGCCAGTTGCTCCACCAGCGCGAGCAGCCGCGGCAAGGTCCGCGATTCGAGATCCAGATGCTCCTGGATGTCCCGACGGGCTTGCGCGCGCAGAGTCGTCATCTGGCCGGGATCTTCGAGTACCGAGATGATCGCCTCGGCCAAGGCTTCTTGTGAAAAGAAATCGACCAGCAGGCCGTTGCGACCGGCTTCCATGACTTCTCGTACCGGTGCCGTGTCCGAGGCAATCACCGGGCAGCCGCAGGACATCGCCTCGAGCAACGACCACGATAGGACGAACGGGTAGGTGAGGTAGACATGCGCGCTGGAGAGACGCAGGATGTCGATGAATCGGCGATAGGGCAGCTTGCCCATGAAGTGCACACGCCCGCCGTCGAGCAGGCCACCCACTTCACGCCAATAGAGTTGGCGATAGCTTTCTCCGCCAGGCAGGCGCCGCCCATAGCTGACTTCGTCGCCACCGACGATCACTACCTGTGCCTTCGGCCGTGCGCGCAGCACCGCTGGCAGGACGCGCATGAAACGATGGAAACCACGATACGGTTCCAGATTGCGCGCCACGTAGGTGATCACCTCGTCTCCCGAACGAAGCGTTCCGCCGCCTGGCAGGGCAAATCCGGCGACCGGTCCGGGGCAGACGACGTCAGTCTGCACGCCGTCGTGAATCACCTCGATCAGACCTTGAAACGCCTTCGGATACTGTGCGCGCTGCCAGCGCGTCGGGCTGAGGCCGGCGTCGGCGGCTTCGAGGCTGATCAGTTGGGTGGCATTGCGCAGACGGATTCGGCACTGGTCGTCGAACGAGGTCGGAAACTCCTCGTCGAAGTTCATGTCGGAGCCGCGGGCGCGATAAAAGAACTCGAGATAGAGCAACAGGCGTGCGTCCGGGTAGACGTCCTTGAGAAACAGCGCTTCGCCCCAGGCCGGATGTGCGCAGATGACGTCAGGGACAAAGCCCTGCTTGCGCAAAGCCATGGCCAGACGCAGCACTGCTTGCCCACGGCGCACGGCGGCCTCGGAGCTGTGCAGGTAGTGGTGCGTCTGCTTCGAGGCCCCGACCGGTTCGGGATAGGCGAGGATACGAATGCGCGGATGAAAGCCCTGCGCACGCTTGACGTTGGCTTCCTCGCCAATGGCAACGACCTGATTGCCAGGCGAGTTGGCCAGTGCAGGTGCGAGATGCTTGTATTGCCCGGGAAAGTTCTGGTGGACGAAAAGGATGCGCATGACGGACGGAACTTCTTGCGGTCTGGATCAACGAGGCTGTCAGGCCATGGTACCCGATTTGCGGCGCATCTTCGATGGGCAGCTCGTGCTGCGGCAGACAGCGCGATTGCCCGTCGATCGCTGCGGTAGAATGCGCGCGATGAACGACGAATATTACATGCGCGAAGCGATTTCCCTGGCGCGCGCGGCCGAGTGTCTGGGCGAGGTGCCGGTCGGTGCACTGGTGGTTTGCGACGGTGTGATCGTTGGCCGTGGCTTCAATTCGCCCATCGGGGAGCACGATCCGACGGCGCACGCCGAGATCGCCGCGCTGCGCGATGCGGCCCGCAAGCTGCAGAACTATCGTCTGCCGGGATGCGAGCTTTTCGTGACCCTGGAGCCCTGCGCGATGTGTGCCGGGGCGGTGCTGCAGGCGCGCATCGCGCGTCTGGTCTATGGTGCCCGCGACCCGAAAACCGGCGTCCATGGCAGCGTTGTCGACCTCTTTGCGGTCGAACGGCTCAATCATCACACCGAGGTTCTGAGTGGCGTCCTGGCTGCCGAATGCGGCCAGCTGCTCTCGGATTTCTTTGCCGCCCGGCGCCAGCGCGGGGGAGGGTGAAAGTGCGTATCGACATCTCGATCGGTGGACAGACGCTACGCTTGTCGGACGCGAGCGGGAAGTTGCTGCGCTCGTATGCGGTATCGACCGCGGCGAACGGCGCTGGCGAAGTCAGTGGCAGCTACTGCACGCCCCGCGGCAAGCACCTGGTGCGCGCCAAGATCGGCGGCGGACTCGCCGAGAACACAATATTGGTGGGCCGCCGTCCGAACGGCGAAGTCTATGGCCGTGAGCTGGCCGAACGTTTCCCGACGCGCGACTGGATCCTGACGCGCATTCTCTGGCTGTCCGGCTGCGAGCCCGGGCGCAATCGGCTCGGCAAGGTCGATACCATGCGCCGCTACATCTACATTCACGGCAGCCCGGACACGACGCCGATGGGCCGTCCCGGTTCGCACGGCTGCATCCGCATGCGCAATGCCGACATCGTCGAGCTGTTTGAACGGGTGCCGCCCTATACGCCGGTCGAGATCAGCGAGGACTGAAGGCGGGCCCCCTGGGCCTTTCAGGCCGCTTCAACGGTCATGACAGACGAGGCTGGTCAACGACAAGCCCGCCGAAGCGGGCTTGTTGTCGCGTTGACGTCGAATCACTTACTGCTTACGGCGGCGCGACGCGGCGAGACCAGCGAGGCCAAGGCCAAGAAGGCCGAGCATGGCTGGTTCGGGAACGGCCCCAGGGATGACCTGGCCGCGAATTTCACCACCCGGATTCTGTGCGGTATGCAGGTTGATATACCAGTTTCCCGCCAGTAGATCCGTGATCTGCTGGGCGCTAATGGTCGTTGCACCGATATTCGGGTTCGGAAGAAGACCAATGAGCGCTCCGATATTCACCTGCACACCGGCATTCACCCCAGGGGCCGCCGGGCCGTGGAAATGCATCCCAACCAAAGGGCCGGACAGGCCGCTAAATGCTATGTTCCAGGCGAGAGATCCTGAGACGTTGTCAATAGTCCCGGAAGCGGAACCCGTCGCCATGGACGGGTTGGTCGGGAATTCCTGGGCTGAATTGATGGTGGCCGACCATGGAATGATGGTCGCCTGAGTGGCTGCAGAAACAAGCATTCCGGCCATGGCAATCAAGCCGACCAACGTCTTTTTCATCATTGAGACACTCCTTGGCTAAGTGATCAGAATTGCCTCTACACGGTAAGCAATTTGCGGGCCAGAAAAAAACACTCAGCGGATCAACCGGATGGAAGAGCATCTTTCCCGAGGTGTAAAAATTCCCGACAGTTTTCGTCAAGAAATACTCTCGCAGACTTCGCCGCTGGGCAGCGCGCCAGCGCCGAAACTACGTTCGACCAGGGTCGTCAGACCGTCCCGGTGGCGGACGAGCAGGGTTGACGCGCGGGTCCCGTAGTCTTCGGAGCGCACGAAGACCGCCGAAAGGATGCGCTCCCAGGCCAGCGGTACGCCGGTCTCCGGCAGGTGCGAGTCGGCAACGATTTCCTGGTCGGCGAGCAGATCGAAGAAGGCTGCCTGGCTCGGCAGCTCGGCCAGGGCTTTCGCGAAGCTCGCTTTGGCAGTCGCCAGCTTGGGCCACGGGGTGTCGAGAAGGTGGTTGGAGAGGCCGTAGATGCCGGGACCCAGGACGCGTGGCGGACTATCGCCGCGGTTCGTGTAGTAGGCCAGCTGCTGGCCATCGGCAACAAAGAGGTTGAAGCCGTTGTAGTCGGCGGCCCGCGCCGCGACCTGTGTAAGGTACGCAGCCGGGCTGGCCGCGCCGGTAAGGAAGTCGGCGACCAGGGCGCCGCGCGAGTGCACATTGGTAGCCGCCTGGCCACCCTCACGATAATTGGTGAGCGCCGCGAAACGCTGTTCGCGGCTGATTCCCAACCAGGTGCCGCCGGCTTCGAGATCGCGGCCCGCCAACACCTGCGGCGCTTCCGGCCAGAACGCGGCAGCCGCCGACGGGCGCGCAAAGAACTCGTCGCGGTTGGCGGCGACGACCAGGGGATAGTCCGCATGTGCCTGCCAGGCGATCAGGATCAGGCACATTGCTGAAAGATCCGGACTGCGCCCCTGCTTCGCTGAACGAAATAGTCGCGACAGCGACTCACGAAGCTCCTTTCTCCCCGCGCGGGAGAAGGGTTGGGGAAGAGGGGGAAACGGTCCTGACTTCCATCATCTGGGCGTCTCGACTGTCATGACCGTTACCGTGCAAGCGGCTGCAGGTCGATATGCGCGCCGCCCGGGGCGGCAATTTCCAGATCGCCGGCGGCGGCGAAACTCTCCTGGACAATCGCCAGCGCGTCGTAACCACCGCTCGGCGCCGGAGCCGCATTGGCGACCATGCCGCAGGGATGCTCCGGACTGGCCGGCGAATAGATCTTGGTGCCGGGAGCAATCGGGCTACTCGAATGGGCGCGGTACAGATGACGCTTGACCTTGCCCAGATACTGCGTGCGGGCAATTATTTCCTGGCCCGGATAGCAGCCCTTGTGGAAACTGACGCCGCCCAGTTGCTCGAAGTTGGCCATCTGCGGGACGAACTCTTCCCTCGTGCCACTGGTAATCAGGGGGATGCCGGCGTCGATGTCCAGCCACTGCCAGACCCGGGTACCGACCGGCCGCGCCGCCGGCAGTAGCGCTTGCCAGAGCCTGGCCGCGGCCTCGTTGTCGACGAGCACTTCGAAGCGCTGCTGGTCCAGGCGGATGACGAGGCCATCGGCCGAAGCCGTGCAGCGAAGCGCTGCGTCAGGAAGCGCAAGGCCGGCCGCATGCAACGCCTGTTCGGCGTGTGGGCCTGATACACCGATGATCTGACGAGCGTCAGAGAGGTCGACGATGCGCACCTTGCTGCGCAGTACGAACATCTGCAGGCGCTTGAGAATTGCCGGCAGCAGGTCGGCCGACAGTTGCAGTTGATAGCTGGGACCACTGCGAAAAACGAGAAAGCTGGCCAACATGCGACCTTTTGCCGAGCACCAGGCAGAATGCTGCGCCTCCCCGTCGGCAAGATGCTTGACGTCGCTGGTCAGCTGCTGGTGCAGAAAAGATGCCGCATCGGCGCCACCGACTTCAATCACCCCGAGATGGACCAGCGGCGAGGCTATGGTCGCCTCGGCTCCTGCCAGCAGCTCTGCGGCGGCGTCGCCGAAATCCGCGACCAGGTCCTGGTCGATGTGTGCTCCTGAAGCACAAAGAAACTCCTGCCAGTTTGCGTTCATCGTTAAGTCGTTCTCGTCAATTGTTCGGGGCCGGCCGCCTCATGGTCTTCGCGGGCGAGCCAGTTTTGGCGACTGGCCGGGGCTTCGAGGAACTCTGACCTGGTCGACAGCGGCTGAGTTCAGCCGCGCAGCTTTCGGCTATTATACGGGCCACCAGTCGAAGTTCGTCCTCACCTCCCAGCCCCGCAGACTGTGCGCTGCGTCGGATTGATGCGCAAACACCTCCTCAAGCTGTTCCTTTTCACCGCCATTGCTGTCCTTCTGCTGACTGCCGCGGCTGCCTGGATAGTGCTGGCCCCGGTCGCCCTGAAGGGGGAGCAGGTCGATTTCACGATCGTTCCCGGGAGCAGTATGCGCGTCGCGGCGCGGGAGCTCGCGGCGGCGGGCGTCGAGCTCGAGCCATGGGTTCTGATTCTTCTCGGCAAGCTGATGCGCGTCGATACCTCGATCAAGGCCGGCAGTTACGAAATCCTTGCCGGCATTACACCGCTGGAGCTGCTGAAGAAGTTGACCCGCGGTGACGTCACGCAAGCTGAAGTCGCTTTCATCGAAGGATGGACTTTCCGCCAGATGCGCGAACGTATCGACGCGCATCCGGATCTGCGCCACGACACCCAGGACCTGCCGGAAGCGGAAATCATGCGCCTGATCGGTGCGCCGGAAGAGGTTGCCGAGGGCCTTTTCTTTCCGGATACCTACTTCTTTGCCAAGCGCAGCAGCGATGTCGACCTGCTTGCCAGAGCCTACCGTTCGATGCAGCAGCATCTGGCACGCGCCTGGCAGGAGAGGGCGGCCGAGCTACCGTATGAAGAGCCCTACCAGGCCTTGATCATGGCCTCGATCGTCGAAAAGGAAACCGGCCGTGCCGATGATCGACCGCTGGTTGCCGGGGTGTTCGTCAATCGCCTGCGCCAGGGAATGCTGCTGCAGACCGATCCGACGGTGATCTACGGTATCGGCGAAAGCTTCGACGGCAATCTGCGCAAGCGTGACCTGCGTACCGACACGCCGTACAACACCTATACCCGGCCTGGTCTGCCACCGACGCCGATCGCCATGCCCGGCCTCGCTTCCCTGCAAGCGGCTCTGCATCCGCCGCCCACCGAGGCCCTTTATTTTGTTGCGCGCGGAGATGGCAGCAGCCAGTTTTCACCGACTCTTGACGAGCACAATCGCGCCGTCAGGCGCTTTCAGAAAGGCGGAAGACCGTGAGTGCGAGTCAGAGCGAGCGTCGACAGCGCGGCAAGTTCATCACTTTCGAGGGCATCGACGGCGCCGGCAAGAGCAGTCATATTGCCGGCGCCGCGGCGCTCGTTCGCGGCCGCGGGTTGAACGTGCTGACGACCCGTGAGCCCGGCGGCACCGCGCTTGGCGAAAAGCTTCGCGAGCTGCTGTTGCACGAAGCGATGCACCTCGAGACCGAAGCGCTGCTGATGTTCGCTGCTCGCCGCGAACACCTCGAACGGGTCATCGAACCGGCTCTGGCGTGCGGCGACTGGGTCATCTGCGACCGCTTCAGCGACGCCACCTACGCCTATCAGAGCGGCGGGCGCGGTCTCGACAAGGCGAAGTTCGCGCAACTCGAACGGTGGGTCCACGGTCACCTGCAGCCGGACTTGACGCTGCTTTTCGACTTGCCGTCGTCGATCGCCAGCCAGCGCATTGCCGCTCAAGCCCGCCAGCTGGACCGCTTCGAGCAGGAGCGCGCCGAGTTTCATGAGCGCGTGCGCCGCGCCTACCTGGAGCGTGCGGCGGCAGCGCCGCAACGAATTCACTGTATCGACGCCAGCCAGGCGCCAGATATAATCAAGACTTTGCTTCAAGAAGCCATCGTAGAGCACTGTTTATGAACATAATTGAAATGCACAGCCAGGGCTGGCAGCAGCTTCGAGAACGGCGGGCAGAGTTGCCGCACGCGCTGCTGATTTCCGGCCAGCGCGGGATCGGCAAGTTCGCGTTGGCGGAGAGCTTCGCCGCCTCGCTGCTCTGCGAAGCGCTCACCGAGGCGGGCACTGCCTGCGGGCGCTGCCCCGCTTGCGGCTGGCTGGCACAAGGCAACCACCCGGATCTCCGCCTATTGCAGCCGAACGCGCTCGCCGAAGGCGAGGGGAGTGATGCGGCTGCGGGCGACAAGAGCGGCAAGAAAAAAGCCAGTCAGCAGATCACCATTGATCAGGTGCGTGCGCTCGATGAGTTCCTGCATGTCGGCACCCACCGTCATGGCGCCCGCGTGATCTTGCTCAACCCCGCCGAAGCCATGAATCGGGCGACGGCAAATGCAATTCTTAAAGCACTCGAAGAACCGATTGCAGGTACCTTATTTATATTGGTTTCAAGTGAGCCGTACCGCTTGCTGCCGACGATTCGCAGCCGCTGCCAGACAATTCCCATGCGACCGCCACCCGCGGCCCGTGCGGTCGCCTGGCTGCGCCATGCCGGCGTCCGCGACGGCGAACAGTGGCTGGCACTTGCCGGTGGCTCGCCGCTGCTGGCACTCGAACTCAGTGCCAAGGGCGAACGCGTGCTGCTCGATTCCCTGCTCGGGCAGGTATCGCGTGGCAGAGGCCTCGATGCCGTGGCTGCGGCGGCAGTGGTCGACAAGGCGGTGAAGGCAGAGAAGCGCCCGGCGCCATTGAAGCGTACGCTCGAGTGGTCCCAGAAGTGGTTGTTCGATCTGACCCTGGTCAGCCAGGGCTTGCCGCCGCGCTACTTCGTCGCGCACGCGCCGCAGTTGCTGCGTCTGGCGCAGGGCATCGATACCCGCAAGCTCTTGGCATTCAATCGAAAGGCGATACAATACAAAGCCCAGTGCGAGCAACCCGTGAATAGCCGCCTGTTTCTCGAAGAGTTTTTCCTGAACTACGTACGGCTTTTCTGAACCTCCCGAGGGGATATGGCAGAAGCAGACAGCCGCAAGCAAGCGGCACCCGGCTCACCGCGCCCGAGCGTATTGTCGCTGAACATCAACTCGAAATCGGCGCTGTACGCGGCGTATATGCCGCTGTTGCGCAACGGCGGAATTTTCATTCCGACGACCCGCAATTACGCCATCGCTGACGAGGTATTCATGTTGTTGTCGCTGATCGACGATCCAGCCAAGCTGCCGATTGCCGGTACGGTGGTCTGGATCACCCCGGTCGGCGCCCAGAACAACAAGGCGCAAGGTATTGGGGTGCACTTCAACAACGACGAAGGCGGTCTCGAAGCCAAAAGGCGCATCGAAGGCCTTCTCGGCGGCGTGATGCAGTCTGGTCGCCCGACCCATACGATCTGAGGAATACCTGCCGAAGAACACCGATGCTGATCGACTCGCACTGCCATCTCGACTTTCCGGATCTGTCGGAACGAATCGCGTCAATCCTCGACTTGATGAAGGATAACGAAGTGGCATGCGCGGTGTGCATTGGCGTCACGCTCGAAGACTTGGGTCGGGTGCTGGCGCTGGCCGAAAGCTGGCCTGCGATTCTGGCTTCGGTCGGCGTCCATCCCGAGGCCACCGCCGGACGCGAACCCTCGGTCGGCGAGCTGGTCGAGCTGGCTGCTCATCCGCGAGTCATTGCCATTGGCGAGACCGGTCTCGATTACTACTGGCACAAGGACGCACCGGAGTGGCAACGCGAACGCTTTCGCACCCACATTCGCGCCGCCCGCGAAGCGCAGAAACCCTTGGTGATTCATACCCGCGAGGCGGCTGCCGACACACTGCGGCTGATGCAGGAGGAGGGGGCTGCGGCGGCCGGCGGGGTGATGCACTGCTTCACCGAGAGCTGGCCGGTCGCCGAGCAAGCGCTGGCACAGGGCTTCTACATTTCGATGTCCGGCATCGTGACCTTCAAGAAGGCCGCCATCGTGCGCGACGTGGCGCAGCGCGTGCCGCTCGACCGTCTGCTGCTTGAAACCGATTCTCCCTATCTTTCCCCGGTTCCCCATCGCGGCAAAACCAACCAGCCTGGCTACGTAAAACACGTCGCCGAAGAGGTCGCGCGCCTGCGTGGCCTCACTTACCAGGAAGTGGTTGAGGCCACGACGGAGAACTTTTTCCGCCTGTTCCCAGAAGCCCGTTCGAAAGTTGCTCGATGAAGACACTCGTTCTGCTGTTTGCCCTGCTTCTGCCCAGCCTCGCCACGGCAGGCGCCCAGGAAGATATGGAGGAGGCGCTGATCTCTGGCGATACCTCGTGGGCCCTCAAGTTGCTCGACAAGGGCATGGACGTCAACTCGGTAGACGCTGCCGGCAACACCTTGCTGATGCAGGCTGTGCAGCGTGACAACGCCGACTTGCTGGGCCAGCTGCTGCTACGCCGTGCACGCCTGAACACCCGCAATCGCAACGGCGAGACGGCGCTCAGCCTGGCCGCCTTCAAGGGTGATCTGCCGGTCGTGCAACGACTCGTCGAAGCCGGGGCGGACGTCAACCTCTACGGTTGGCCGCCTCTGATCTACGCAGCGTTCAATGGCCACACGGCGGTCGTCAAGTACCTGCTCACGAGGGGTGCCGACGTCAATGCAAGAACCGAGACCGGTTCGACAGCGCTGTTCTTTGCGGCCCGCTTTGGACACCTGCAGATCGTCGAATTGCTGCTGCAGAACCAGGCCGATGCGACCATTGCCAACGATCGGGATGCGACGGCTGACGCCTGGGCGCTGCAGACCGGGAATACCAATATCGCCGATATCCTGCGCCAGGCAAGAGACCAGACACGGGAGGCAAGGGCGCAGGCAAAGAAGGCAAGGGATCAAGCGAGGGAGGCAAGTGACCAGGCGGCCAGGGCCGAGCTCGAGGCCGAGCTCGGGGCCGATACCGAGGTTGATGAAAGCGAGCCGTCAAAGTGAGAACGGGGGCAGGGGACGAATGCCGATCTTGCCGGCCTGCAAGAAGCGGCCGATGACGCGGTAAGTGTCGGGATCGAATGGCAGGCCGGTCGGCCCGTCCGCTAGCCGCGCCTGCAGCGCCTCTTCATTGGCTACGCTGGCTACCAGGCGCCACCGGTCCACCAGGTGAAACTCTTCACGCATTCCGAATTCGTCGCGCTCCCGTAGCAGCAGTGGCCCCTTGTAAGGCCAGGGCTTGAGCTTGAATTTCGCCAGCGCGGTCAATACGCGGGCGCTGTGCAGGGCAATGGTTTCCTTGCCAATGCAGACGCCGCGGCAGCTTTTCTGGCGATAGGCGGCGCAGGCTCCAGGCTTGGCGCTGTCATCAAGACCGAGCAGCTTGTAGCACAGGCGGTGGGCATCAGCGAGTTTTCGCAAGCTGCGCGAGGCCTCACGATGACTCGGGTAGAGGCCGAACAAGTCGTCGGCGATGGCAAAATCGATGTCCTCGGCGAGGACGAGTTCGGGCCGAAAGTTACCGTTTTGCAGTGCCCGAAGTTGCCAGGAGCAAAGCGCCTTCGCCGCCGCGCCGGGGCCGTCGCCTGAGCCTTGTGGCCGCGTCTGGGGTCCACTCTGCGCCGCCGAACGGGACATTTCGATTTCACGCAAGCGAGCACCCAGATCGCCGGCTGCGTCGCGCCAGTCGACACGGCGGAGATCGCGCAGCAGCGGCGTGTCGTGCTTGGTGGTGGTGAAATGCGCCAATACCTGCTGGCGAAGGTTGCTCGCCCGCCGCAGTAACAGCAGGCGATCGTCTTCGCCGTAGAAGGCGTAAGCACCGGCAGCCTCCGGCAGATCGTCGATCAGCGCGGCGTCGAGCTGCGCTGGCAGCTGGGGACGGCCAACAATGTGGGCGACCACGCTGCGCATCGTCTCGACCGGCAGTTGCCCATGCCAGCAACGCCACAAGTCCCACAGCAGGCGCGCATCGGCCAGGGCACGGTGGCGCGAGCCAGCCACCGCCAGCCCATGCCGGACCACCAGGCTGTCGAGATTGTGCCGGTGGTGCTGCGGGAACAGCTTGCGCGAGAGCTTGACGGTGCACAGCGTGGGCGCTCGGAACTCGATCCCGAGTCGCTTGAATTCGCATCTCAGGAAACCGTAGTCGAAACGCGCGTTGTGCGCGATGAGCAGTCTTCCCCGCAGTCTTTCGAGCAAGGACGGCGCCAGTTGCGCGAAGGTCGGCGCCGTGCTGAGCATCGCGTCGTCGATGCCGGTAAGACCGGTAATGAAGGAAGAAACAGGGGCTTCCGGATTAACCAGCGCACTCCATTCACGCGCCCCCTCGCTGTCCACCTCGACCAGGCCGACTTCGATGATCCGGTCGTTCGCGAAATTGGCGCCGCTCGTTTCCAGGTCGACAAAAACCAGCGCCTCGGGGGCAACAGCAGGATTCATGGGCAGCGACGGGCGAGCGCTTGCGGGCGAGCGGGAAGAGCCGCCAGGCCAAGGCGGACCATCTGGCCAAGCCCGGCCGCTTGTTGCTGGCCCTCGTTGCTCACCGCCTGCCAGAGAATGCTCAGTGTCGGCAGCGCTCAGTGCTCCGACAATCGCGCGATCGCCGCAATCGCATCGGCGAACACCTCGGTCAAGGCCAGCGGCAGGTCATGGGCCATTCCTTCGATGACCTGCAGTTTCGCGCCCGCGATGTGTGCTGCCACGTCGCGACCACAGGCGACCGGAATCAAGGGGTCTTCGCTACCGTGCAGGACCAGTGTCGGCGCGCTGATCGTCCGCAGCAGGGCGCGCCGATCACCACTGGCCAGAAAAGCAGCCAGCTGACGCGCCACGCCGCGCGGATAAAAGCCTCGCTCGTGCTCGTCGACGAGCACCTCGCGCAAGCGTTGCGGACAACTCGGGTAATCGGGGCTGGCGACAGCCAGCTGGCGCTTGAGCGCGTCTTCGATCAGGGTTTCCTTGTCGCGAGTCGCCGGCAAGGGGGCCAGCAGCGCTTGCGAGGCCTCAGCAGTCGGCGGCGGCAGATCCGGATGGCTGCTGGTGGACATGATGCTGGTCAGCGACAAGGTGCGCTGCGGATACTGGGCGGCAACAATCTGCGCGATTGCGCCACCCATCGATGCGCCGACAAGATGCGCCTTTTCGATGGCCAGGGCGTCGAGCAGAGCAACGCTGTCAGCGGCCATGTCCGCCAGGGTATAAGGCACGCTCAGTGGCTTACCCGTGCGCAGCGCCTGGCCGACATTCGGCACCCCGGCCTCGTCGAACTTGCTGGACAGGCCGCAGTCGCGGTTATCGAAACGAAGCACACGAAAACCGCGCTCGACGAGTGCGTCACAAAATTCGCGGTTCCAGCGGCTCAATTGTGCACCGAGTCCCATGATCAACAGCATGGCTGGTGCTGACGGAGGACCGAATGACTCGTATTCGATTTGAAGATGGTTGGCGGTGATCTGGGACATGAAAGCGGAGAAGGGGGTTCGCAATGAGGGGCAGTGGCGGGCCGGGCTGCAGCCTCGGCAATCTACCACTTGCGCTTGATGGCAGCAAATGCGCGCGGGCGCTCAGGGCAGTCTAAAACGCTTTCCGCGCCCGCCCAAGCACTCTATCTGTGCTCTCCGGGAAATTTCTTTGCGGCGCTTTGCGACATTGTTCTCGTTCGCCGATCAATTGCCAATCACCCGCAGCCGCGCCTCATTTAGACTTCGTCCATGTCATATTTCTTAATGAGGAGAACGCATCCGATGAAGCACTTTGTCCGTCACTCAATCATGATCGCCTGCCTGGCCGGTTCACCAACGCTGGCCTCTGCCGAGCCACTGCAGCGAGTCGATCCTGGCGATGCCCAGCTCGACTGCTCGGGGCTGACGGCGCAGCAACAGGCGATGGCTGAATTCATTGCCGCTGGCGATCCCAGCGCCCCAAGTGTTGGCAAGGCGGCGGCGGGCGGTGCAGCAAACGTCGGTGGACAGGTCGCTGGCGCAGCGGTGGCGCAGGGTTCCGGACTGTTCGGCGGACTTGGCGGTCTGGTCGGCAAGGTCGCCGGCGTCGTCGCACAGCAGCAGGTGGAAGAAAGCATGGCTCCGGACGCCGCGGCGCAGCAGCGCGCCGCCGAAGCCAGGGAACGACAGGTCTTTCTTGGCAAACTGGCCACAGCCAAGGAGTGCCGGGCGGATGAGCCCGGATACCCGGGAAAAATGCTCTCCGCCGACGAATTCAGGATGCTCGCCGAAGGGCCGGCCGGAGGAGAGGTTCAAGCCTTTACGGTCGCCGCGGTGCAGGCAGCCGCGTCTGAGCCGATCGTCGTGCTTGATGGCAGCGGGCTCCTGGAAGGAAAACTGCATACCGCCGGCAAGCGCGTCTACATCAGTGAGTTCCGGGTGCTCTTCGAAGTGGCTGGCGAGGTTTCCGCCAACACTCGTGCCGGCTATCTGCCCGGGACCAACTACGGCGGCACCCGTTCACGAATCAAATATCAGGTCGCCAATGTCGATGTTGCCGCCTTGCAGGCCTTGACCGACAAGGCCTGGGCCGATTTGCAGGAACGGCTCGCGGCCGGTGGCATCAAGTTTGAGGATGCCGCGGGTTTCACTGCCGAGAACGGCGCGGTGTATGCGGCGACCGAGGCAGCCAGCACGGCCGAGGCGCCTGTGTATGTAGAGCAGGACCTCGGACATACGACGCGCAGGTATCTGGTACTGACGCCGACCGGCATGAAGCTCCATGAACGTGGTTTCGCCGGCATGGGCGCCGGTGACATGGGCAAGCGTATGGACTGGAGCAAGAGTGGCTTCGACGGAATCACGGTCGGCGTGGCGATCAATATCGCCGCGCTGGAGACTTCCGGGTCGGGCTCGTCGATCTGGAATCGCGCCGGCGCCAGCACTGGCGCGGGCGAAGGAATGACGATTACCGCGCCGCCACAAGGAGTCGCCGCCAGCGGCCATGTTGACGGCGGTAGTCTGCGAGCGCCAAAAGGCATCGCCGTGGCTGGAAATTTTGCCCGCTTCCGGGAAGTCGGTGGCTTCGACTCGCAGAAAAACGCAGCCGTCGTAGCGCTGCAAGTCGTCGGAAATCTCGCCGGCGTCGCCGCCAACAAGTCAAAGGTCGTCGAAATGGAAATTGATCTGGACGGGCCTACGACCAGCCGCATGATGCTAAGTGGTTTGGCAAGCTTCAACCAGGCCTTGACCGAGCAGTTCAAGGTCGGGCAGCAGGCAAGTGGCAGCTAGGATCTAGCGACCAATCGCCAGGCCCTTGAGAGCGAGCACTTCACACGCTCCCAAGGGCTTTCCGACCGCGACCCAAAAGAATTCGCATAATTTGTATTATGTAAACTCACAGACAAGAAAGGCAATAAGGAAAACGGGGCCGCAGCCCCGTTCAGATCTGGAAAGCGAGGCGCACAGAGCCTACTTGTTAGCGAACTTTGCTTTCGCATCGGCGAAGGTCTGGCGCACCGTTCCCCAGATGCTCTCGCTGCCGTTTCTGAGTTCTTCCCAAGCATCGTCCGCTGCCTCTTGCAGGGCGTTTATCCGGCCCTGCGCCAGCGTCTTTTGATATCTGAGTTCCTCGGCCTTGGCCTGGTATTTTTCCTTGAATTCGACGTCTGCTTGTCGAGCCTTCGCTTCGATGGCGTCGAGGTCTGCGCTCCACTCATCGAGCTGCAGTTTGAGTTTTCCAATATAGGCATCCTTGGTCTCTTTCAGACTCATGTGTCGCTCCTTTCGCAAGAGTTAACAAAACCGGCTCCAATATTACCAGCGCGCGGGCCATGTGGTCAGCCTTAATCGCCAGCCAGGCCTTTGACTCACGGACAGCACGCTCCGAGTACGCTGATCAGCGGTGGCCGCACTTATTTCTTGGCCACCGGTTTCCGACCACAGATCGGCCTATACTGGCCTCACACCTGCGTTCGCGGGTGCTCACGAGGAGGACGATCATGGGCAAGATAAGACAAGGAAACAAGGAAGCGAAGAAGCAGGCGGCTTTGACCCCAAAGGAAAAGAAGGCCGTCAAACAGGCGGAAAAGCATGCGGCTGGTGTCGCGCCATTGATTCAACGTTGAGCCTGTAGGTTGCAGATCGCACGCCAGAGTGCGATCAGGCCGTCGGTAGCCCGATGCTGGTTGAGCAGCCAGCAACCTGGAGCACCGGCGGCCTTTTTCCCTTCAGGAGGCTCCGAATTGCGTGCTGAACTCCCTCACGCACTCCAGATAATCACTCCCAGATCATTTCCCGGGCTGACTTAAACGATCGAGTCGCAAGCGTTGACGTTCGTCGAAAAGCCGCCTGGCAGCAAGGCCGACGGCGACGACGGTGCCGAATCCGGTCCCCCCGGCGATAAGAAACATCACCAGAATCTGGTACTTGACGGCCTCCACCGGTGGCGTACCGGCGAGGATTTGGCCGGTCATCATGCCCGGCAGGCTGACGATGCCGGCGGCCGACATGGCGTTGATGATCGGAATCAGGCCAACGCGGATGGCTTCGCGGCGGCTGTCTGAAATTGACTGCTGCCAACTCTGCCCCAGCGCCAGGCGACTCTCGATAATCGGGCGTTTCTGGGCGGCATCCTGCGTCAGACGGTCGAGTCCCAGTGAGATGCCGTTCATGGTATTGCCGAGAATCATTCCCAGCAGAGGAATGGCATATTGCGGCGCGTACCAAGGGCTGGTGCCGATCACCAATAGCAGCGCCATGACAGTGACGGTGAACGACGAGATAAACATCGACAGGGTACCGACGCCAAAGCCCCACCAGCCAATGAAGCGACGTTTTTGGCGGACCATGACTTCGCGTCCGGCCACCAAGATCATGACGCCTGCCATCAGTGCCACCCAGGCCAGATGGACGTTATCGAACAACACTTTGAGCACCAGACCGATGAGCAACAGCTGGATCGTGCTGCGTGCCGCCGAGGTCAGCAATTGACGCTCGACGCCAAGGCGCAGGCGCAGCGACAGTCCGGCGAGGGCGAGAATCAGCAGCGCGGCAATCGCCAGATCCAACGGCGAGAGGTTGATCACGTGCATCGCAGCCCCCTCTCCTCTTCCGCCAGGCGGCCGTCGCGCAGAAGGAAGCGTCGCTGCGCGACGCGTTCGATTTGCCCGGAATCGTGACTCACCCAGAGCACGGCGGCTTGCCGCTGGCGTCGATACTCGGCCAGCAGCTGCTCGACGCGATAGGTTGTCGCCTGGTCGAGATTGCCGGTCGGCTCGTCCAGCAACAGTGCGCCAGGGTTCTGCATCAGCGTTCGCAACAATGCCAAGCGCTGTCTTTCGCCGGTTGAACATCGGGACAGCTGCCAGTCGATGGCCGCCTCGGGCAAACCGAGCTGCTGCAGCCAGCTGGCGTTAATCTCCCCCTCGAAATGCTCGCCAACACGCTCGCCCCACCAGTGGCTTTCCGCTGCCACCAGGGCAACCGAACGCCGCCAGTCCGGAGCCTGCAGCTGCGAGCAGCGTTGATCATCGAGATAGGCGTCGCCGGCATGCGCATCAAGATCGGCGATGGCACGCAACAAGAGCGTCTTGCCGCTGCCGGACGCTCCGTGGATACAGACGCATTCACCGGCATCGATATTCAGTTCGATAGGGCCGACATGGCGGGCGCGCAGATGCTGGAGACGCAGGCTAGGCATGCTCAAATTTTTCCGAAACCGGCATCACGAAGGGACGGGAAAGCGGGCTGCGCGTGCATACGGCATCCAGACGGTCCTCGCCACGAAAACATGCCTCAGTACTCACGGGATTTGCCAGAGCGGCGATTGTAGAGGGAATCATGGCGATGAAGCCTCGCCGTCAGCTCTAGCGGCCATAACACGACGGGACACCCCAAATCGTGAAAGTCGTAATCGCCCCCTCCCCTCGCCGCGCGGAGGCGACTTTCAACATCAAGGAAAGTGCTGAAAAAGCGCGGGGCGCTCTGGGCGCCCCGCGCTTTGCTGTCGTTGCCGATCAGGGCTACAGAATCGGCGTGTGCCCGCCTGATGGATGACCTGTCGTTCCGCTGGGTTCGTAGACCACATGCGGACGGCCGACGAGCAAGGGGTCAATGGCGCCGATGGCGTCAACGTCTTTGCCGGTGTAGTTGAGCTTGTGCAGGACATAGCGCATGGCGTTCAGGCGCGCGCGCTTCTTGCAGTCGGACTTGATCACCGTCCATGGCGTTTCGGCGGTATCGGTATGGAAGAACATCGCCTCCTTGGCCTTGGTGTAATCGTCCCACTTGTCGAGCGACGCGAGGTCGATCGGCGACAGTTTCCACTGCTTGAGGGGGTGGACCTGGCGCTCCTTGAAGCGACGGCGTTGTTCCTTGCGGCTGACCGAAAACCAGAACTTGATCAGGTGAATGCCGCTGCGCACCAGCGTACGTTCGACTTCCGGCGTTTGGCGCATGAACTCGGTGTACTCCTCTTCGGTACAGAAGCCCATCACCCGTTCGACGCCGGCGCGGTTGTACCACGAGCGATCACAGAAGACGATTTCACCGGCAGTCGGCAGATGACGCACGTAGCGCTGGAAATACCATTGCCCGCGTTCTTGTTCACTGGGCTTCTCGAGTGCCACAACGCGTCCGCCACGTGGATTGAGGTGCTCGGTAAAGCGCTTGATGGCGCCGCCCTTGCCCGCCGCGTCACGACCTTCAAAAATGACCACCACGCGCTGCCCGGTTTCCTTCATCCAATTCTGCAGCTTGAGCAATTCGACCTGCAGGCGGTATTTCTGCTTCTCATACGCCTTGCGCGACATCAGGTTGCGATAGGGGTAGGAACTCGTTTCGCGCCAGCTCGACGCCAGTTCATCGTCCGGGCTGCTTGGCGGCCTTGCTTGCGGCTCCTTCCGGTCTTCCAGTAGCGCCTTGCGCAAGGCCGCGGCGTCATCGGGAGACGAGCCGGTCATGATCGCTTCGAGCGTCTTCGCCAGCGATGCAGTGTCGCCGACGGTGGCATGGGCAATAATGTCGCGCAGGGCGACTTTCTTGTGCTCAATCGCCGAACTGGCCGCTTCGGCAACATCGAAAGCTTCCATGGCGGCAGGCGTGCGCGCCGGAGCCACGTCTCCTGCCGCTGCCCGACGCGGCTGAGCTGCCGCCCGCGTCGATCCTGAAACAGCCCGTGCCCGAGGGGCTCGTGCTGCCGGCTTGACGGCCGGAGATTCAGTACTTTCGGCTTCCGTTGTTCCTCCCGCCGTGCTGCCATCGCTGCTTGGGGTGGGCGGCGGAGTTCTCTTGTCCATCTGTGTCTCTCCCAGTGGGTGTGTTCTGCTGCAAAAATGCCGCCAGATCAACGCTTGACGACGTCTGCCATAATAGCGCCGACATGTTCGTCGTTTCAATCGCTTGAGAGCCAATAGTCGCCTGTTTTGCGCACTTTTCGAACTTTTTCCCGGTCAGCCTGCAAATCTGTCATGGCTGATCGACAAGTCGGAATTTCTTGTCCCGACCAAGGTTTTCTGCAGCAACGGGCACAACCGCTTCCCGCCAGCGGCAGCCAAGATTCCGGCCGGCGCCAGTCTTCCGATCGCCAGCAGCGTCGTCATGGGACTTGCGATATTCCGCACGTTCGTATGCCACCGGGCATCGGCGCGGCGCGCAGTCTGCTCGTACAATGGTACATTCGGCTTTTGGCGATTGCCGCAGGGTGGTTCGGTGCAGCGGAGGGAATCGATGCTTGCGTCAATACTAATGACGGTTCGCAAACGGCGGCAGCCAATCATCCGTCTGGCACTCTCCACGATGGTCGCAGCCCTCCTGCTCGGCGCGCTTGCTTGTTCGCCGCCGGAGCCGGTGCGCATCGGTTTTCTCGGCGGACTCTCGGGGCGCGTCGCCGACCTCGGTATTGGCGGTCGCAACGGTGCCATGCTCGCCGTCGAGATGCGCAACCGACAAGGCGGAATCAACGGTCGACCAATCGAACTGATCGCCGAGGACGACCGGCAGGACGTCGAAGTCGCCAAACAGGCCGCTGGCCGACTGCTGGCCCAAAAACCCGAGGTGGTCATCGGTCCAATGACCAGCGCCATGGCTTTGGCGATCCTGCCGCAGTTCAACACTGCCGGCGTCCCTCTAATCTCTCCGACGGTGACGACGAACGCGCTGACGGGTCTCGACGATCAATTCTTCCGAGTCGTCGCACCCACTGCGGCGCACGTCTCCAAGTCGGCTGAATACCACTTCCGAGAAAACGGTCTGCGGCGCCCAGTACTCGTCTGTGACCTCCGCAACAAGGCCTATAGCGAGAGCTGGGCAGGCGATTTCCGAACCGCCTTCGAGCGCCTCGGTGGAGAAATCATTGCCGAAGTGGGTTTCGAATCAGGTCAATCGCTGGCCGCGCTGGCAAGCAGCGTTCTCGCCGAACAGCCTGACGGGGTGGTCATCATCGCCAATTCGGTGGATACCGCCTTGCTGGTCCAGCAACTACGCATGCGTGCTGCCGATCTGCGTATCGCCACATCCGAATGGGCGGCTACCGAACGCCTGCTCGAGCTTGGCGGCCGCGCCGTTGAAGGGCTGGTGGTCGCCCAATACGTCGACCGCGGCAGCACCTCCCCGGCGTATCTGGCGTTCCTGCGTGCCTATCGCGAGCGCTTCGCCCACGAGCCGGGCTTCCCCGGATTGACGGGCTTCGACGCCACCAATGTCGCACTCGACGCCCTTGCTGCCAGATCCAGAGGACAGACCCTAAAACAGGCACTGCTCACACAGGCCTCCTTCGCTGGCGCGCAGTCGCCGATCCGCTTCGATGCCGGCGGCGACACGCGGCGCGATACTTTCCTATCGGTCATACGCGATGGCAAGTTCGAGTCGCTGCAATAGGCGCCGCCATCGATCCCGCAAGAGGCTCGGCCTTGGCGCCGTAATGGGGCCGTGCCGAGGTGTCCTGGCCTAGCTGGCCGAGGATTGGCGATATGGCACGCTCTCTTCGCTTGTGGCTTGCCCTGAGCCTGTCGGCGGTCGTTGCCATGGCCACCGTGGTGGTGGTCGCCTTCCTGCTCGGGGTACTGCTGCCGCTGCTGAACGATCAGGTGGAGAGCAGTAACCGTGCGCTGGCAGTCGCCTTGGCGCGACAGGTGGACGACTTTCTGCAGGGCTCGGCAGGCGAACTCGAACGCATCGCTGCCGAAATCGAAGCAATTCCCGCGAGCGCACGCCGAGGGGCTCGGGTAATTATCGACACCCAGGTCAACGCGCACGCACCATTGGACGCGCTCTACGTTCTCGATGCCAACGCCCGGGTCAGCGATGTGGGTCTGCCGCTCGCGCGTCGAAGTGGCCGCGATGAGCTGCTGGGGCTCGACTTCTCGGCACGAAGTTTCCTTCGCGCCGCACGTTCCAGCGGCAGCACGAGCTGGTCCGACACCTACCTGTCGCAGCGTGGCAAGATCGTCGTCGCCATCACCGTGCCGCTGGATAAAGCGGCATTCACCCTCGGCGCCGGCTCGACGCTGGTCGGTGAAATCGATCTCCGGCACTTGTCGGCGCATATCATGGAACTCGGGCGCGCCGCCGCCCTGCTGCCGATCGTCATCGACCGTCTCGGGCAGGTCGTCGCGCATCCGGACGCTGACCGCGCTGCGCGTCAGGAAAATCTCGCCAACCTGCCGCTCGTGCAGGCCGCTCTTGCCGGGCGCTTCGGGACCGGTCGTTTTGCCCTCGACGGGCAGGCGCACATCGGCACCGTGGTGCCGGTGGGCGACTCCGGCTGGCTGACACTGGTGGCACAGCCGACGGAGATCGCGTTCGCGACCATGCGTTCGACCTTGCTGGCCATCGCCGGAGGCCTTGCCGTGGCCCTTGCGCTGGCGGTGCTCGGCGCCTACATCTATGGCCAGCGCCTGGTTCGGCGGATCGCCGACTTCGGGCGCCATGTTCAGGCCATCGCCGACGGTGACTACGCGGCGCCGCTTCCCTCCTCGCGAGCCGCGGAGCTGGAAAACCTGGCGTCGAGCATGCGCCGCATGGCCAACGCCATCCTCGAACGCGAAGCGGCACTGGCGGCATCCGAAGAGCACTATCACGCCTTGTTCAGAGGCGCGCCACTGCCCTATCAGTCGGTGGACCTCGCTAACTACCGGCTGGTCGAGGTCAACGACGCCTGGCTGGCCCTGCTCGGTTACGAGCGTGCCGAGGTCATCGGCCAGCCGATCAGCGCCTTCCTGGAGGCGCGTTATTGGCCGGTATTGCAGGAGGCCTTTCCGACAGACGTCGAGCAAGGGCAGATCAAGGATCTGCTGCTCGACTTGCGGTGCAAAGACGGCAAGTCGATCACCGTTCAGGCCAGCGGCCGCATCCATCGGACACCGCAAGGCGGGGCGTGCAGCCATTGCATCCTTACCGATATCAGCGAACGCCAACGCCGCGACGAAGCGCAACAGCGGTCAGCCGCACTGCTCAAGCATCAGGCCGAAAGGGCTCTAGCGATGCTTGAACTACCCAAGGCTGCCGAGCAAATGGAGGAAAGCGCCTTCATCCAGCACGGGCTCGCCGTAGTCGAGAAATTGACCGGCAGCCGGGTCTCTTTCCTCTCTCTCGCACGGGCCGATCAGCACAGTATCGACTCCGTGAGCTGGTCGCAGGGAACGCGCAGCGGTGCTTCGCGGGCGCTTGCCGACAGGCTTTGTAGCAGCAGTCTGGCCGATCTCTGGGACGAAGCCTTACGGCAGCGCTCGCCCCTGGTTTTCAACGACCAGCCGACAAGCCCGGCCAGCGTTCAGCGGCTGGCGCTTGCCGGGCTCGAACGGCTGATCGGCGTACCAGTGGTCGAGGGGGGGCTGGGGCGCATGCTGCTTGGCGTCGGCAACAAGGCCGAGCCCTACAGCGACAGTGACATCGAGACTACCCGCCTGATCGGCCAGGATATCTGGCGGATCGTCAATCAGCGTCGCGCCGAGCAGGCGCAGCGTCTGGCGGCAACGGTCTTCTCGGCAAGCACTTCGGCGATCTGTATCACCAACGGCGAGGAGCGCATCGTCTCGGCCAACCCGGCGCTGACCACGATCACCGGTTACGCACAGCACGAGGTCATCGGTGAAACACCCGGGCTGTTTTCCGCCGCACTGCAGAGCGACGGCCCGGCTCTCGATGACTGGTCGACGATCGCGGCGGATGGCTTGTGGCAGGGGGAAGTCTGGCAGCGCCGCAAGAACGGTGAAGTCTTTCCGGCCTGGCTGACGGTTACCGTGGTCAAGAGCGCCGATGGGACGGTCACCCACTACACCGGTAGTTTCGACGATATCAGCGAACGCAAGCAGTCCGAGGCGCACATCCACTTCCTCGCCCACCACGATGTGCTGACCAGGTTGCCCAACCGTACGCTGCTCGAGGACCGCATTCGCCAGGCGCTCGCCAAATCCAGGCGCGAGGCTACGCATACGGCGGTGCTTTTCCTCGACCTCGATCGCTTCAAGCTGATCAACGATACGCTGGGTCATGACGTCGGCGACCAGCTCCTGGCGCGTGTTGCCGAGCGTCTCAGCAAGGTGCTGCGCGAAACCGAAACCGTCGCCCGGCTCGGCGGCGACGAGTTCATCATCGTAATTCCCGACGTGGCCGACGTTGAGCGCGTGGCGCGGGTCGCGCGCAAGGTGCTCGCCGCCGTTGCGGCGCCACAGTTGGTCGGCAAGCGTCCGCTGCACGTGACACCAAGTATCGGCATCAGCATCTATCCGGAAGACGGCGAAGATGTGCCTAGCCTGCTACGCAATGCCGACACGGCGATGTATCACGCCAAGGAGCGCGGTCGTAACAACTTTCAGTTCTTCACCCAGGTCATGAACCAGGCGGTGATCGAGCGCGTGTCGATCGAGAACGACCTGCGCACCGCCATTGAACGCGGCGAGTTCGAACTCTTCTACCAACCGCAGGTTGACCGCCGCAGTGGCGAGACCACCGGCATGGAAGCGCTGATTCGCTGGCACCACCCGCAGCTGGGCCTCGTCGCGCCGGATCGCTTCATCCCGGTTGCCGAGGAAACGGGCCTCATTATTCCGATCGGCGAGTGGGTCCTGCGCGAGGCCTGTCAGCAGGCGAAACGTTGGCACGGTGCTGGCCAGAACGGCCTGCGGATTAGCGTCAACCTCTCGGCACGCCAGTTGCAGCAGGGCGACCTGTGCGAGCGGATCGCCGCCATTCTCTCCGAAGCGAACTTGCCGCCCTTGACTCTCGAACTCGAATTGACCGAGAGCCTGCTGATGAACGACCCCCTGGCCGCCGTCCAGCTGCTGCAGGGACTCGCTGCCCTGGGCGTGCGCCTGGCCATCGACGACTTTGGTACCGGCTACTCGAGTCTCGCCTACCTCAAGCGTTTTCCGGTCTCGCGACTGAAGATCGACCGCTCGTTCGTGCGCGACCTGTCGACCGACGCCAACGACGCGGCCATTGTGCACGCCGTCGTGGCCATGGCCAAGAGCCTGAAAATGGAAGTCATCGCCGAGGGCGTCGAAACCGTCGAGCAGCTGAATTTCCTTGCCGCACACGGCTGCTTCGCGGTGCAGGGCTTCCTGTTCAGCCGGCCGCGGCCGGCTGCAGAATTCACCCGCTTCCACTTTACCTTGCCGCCGGCCAATGGCACGGAGGAGATACGATGAAGCCACGCAAGCTCGTTGTCTGCAGTGACGGAACCTGGTGCAGCCCGGAGCAGGAAATGGGCGCCCTGCCGGCTCCGGTAGCGCCGCTGGCACAGGCCCGATCGAGGGGGAGACCTTCACCATCGGCGAGCAGTGCGCTTTCAAACCGCAGCGCTCGGGCTACCTGTATTGCTACGCCAATGATGCCTGGAAGTTCTATGGCAACAACTGCGGCCAGGTGAGCGTCACCGTCAGCCGCAAATGAGCGCCACCCGCTGCCCCCGCAAGCACGCTCACGGCAAGTCCCCTGGCCGGGATTGCAGCCGGGAGAAAGCGCTGCGCCTCATCGGCCTATGCGGCCTATTCGAACGGCGTCGCGAGCACCACCCGGAAGCCGATGTCGCCATCGCGGTCATCGGGCGAGAACTCCTCTCGCTTGGCGGTTCGCAGGTCACCCGGGAAATCGAGCCACGACCCGCCGCGCAGCGTGCGCGAAACCTCGCCGCCGATCTGCGTGCTGGCTGGATGGTCGTACTCGTTCAGACACCACTCCCAGACGTTGCCGGCGAGGTCGGCAACCGCCTCTCCTTCGGGAGCGCCCAGCGGATACATGCCGACGGCCATGGTTCTGCCGGTGCCGCTCTCATGGCTGTTGGCGCGCGCCGGGTTCCAGTCGTTTCCCCATGGATATTTTCGTTTCATGACGCCACCCTGAGCGACCCACTGCCACTCCCATTCGGTCGGCAGACGAATGATCATTCCCGCACCCGCTGCTGAGTGCTCGCTCAGCCAGCGGCAGAAAGCGACGGCGTCGCTCCAGGCAATATTGATCGCCGGGTGGTTCTGGAAACCCCAACGCGTATCGCCCGGTTGTTTGCGCTGCACCAGCTTTCGCCACCAGCGGCGATCGTGATAGCCATCCTCGGCGTTCAGGAACGCGCCGTACTGCTGCCAGGTGATCGGGTAGCGGGAAATGCGCAGCGGTTTCACCGTGAACACCTCGGTCGCTTTGCCTTCGAGCTGCACTTCTCCGCCGTTGGCAATATCGATCCATACGATATCCGGTAGACCCGCGGCGGTCAGCCCGACGCCGCGGCGTGGATCGCCCATCTGATTGAGACGCAGCCCAATCTCTTCGCGGCGGTGGTGCTGCGTCCTGTCACTGGCCAATTCATCAAGCAAGCGTAGCGGTTCGGGTCGCAGAAAGCGGTGCAAGGTCTTGTCCAGGCTGTCTGCGAGCGTGCGCCATGCCGCAATGCCGGGGTCGCAAAAGTCGTCAGGATCGAGCACCGGCACGCGGTGGCTGAGTTCAAGCAAGGCCAGCAACACCGGCTTCTGCCGCTCCCAACTCCAGAGCCGCGGATCGTTAGCGGGCCGGCCAGCAGCGGTCGAACCTGCCTCCTGCGCGACGAGCTGCCACCATTCCCTGGCGGCCATTTTCGCCTGCCGACGTAGCGACAGGCTGTCGCGATAGCGGGCGCACCACTGCCGCAAGCGCGGCCAATGGATGAGCAGCGTCTCGTGGGCGAGCTCGACGTGCTGATCGTCCGGCTCGGACAGAAAGCCCTGTCCGCGCAAGGCATCGACCAGCCGGCTGATCTGCCTGTCGACACGCAGCGGGGCGATTTCGACTGTGCGCCGCGTCGGCACCTCGTCGATCACCGTTGCCAGCTCGGCAAATAACTGCGCACAGGCGAGTTCGAGGGCTGGCTCGCTGTCGATCAGGCGTTCGATACTGGCCGCCGCCGTGTCCATGATGCTCGCCAGCCCGCCCATACGTTCATAGGCCGCCAGGGTCATTCCTTCCTCGGCGTCACGCTGTTCAAACAAGCGTTCGAGGGTCAAGGCGATCAGCGGCAGCGCGCCCGTGCTCCCGCTGGCCGCAGCGATGAGCGTCGACACCAGCTCGGTTTGCACCGGGACACCACAGGCCTGCGCCGGGCCGCGAATGATCGCCGCCAGCTGTTCTTCATCCTTGACCGGTTGGAGGGCGACCAGCGAGGCCCGAAACAGGTCTTCACCCAGCCATTCCATCAGGCGAACGGTGAATTCGCTGCGCAGCGTCAGCACCAGATACAGCCCCTCCATGTCGAGCAGTGCGCCGAAGAACTGACGGAAGCGGCGCGCACAGGTCACCGGCGTTTGCGCAAACAACTCCTCGAACTGGTCGAAGAGCAGGAGCATGGGCCGCTTTCGCTGGCGCAGCAGATCGACGCAGGCGGCAGCGAGGCGCTCCTGCGACGATTTCGACGCGCCGGCCTCTGCCAGCGCACGCCGCAGGTGATTGAGCGTCTCCTGATCGGCGGTCGCGCTTGCTCCGGGGGGCTCGCGACAAAGTACCTCGGCGAGCTGCTGGAAGGGGCTGGCCTGCGGTTCGCAGCGAAGATAGCCGAGCTCGCCGAAAAGCGCCGCCAAGCGCGGCACGACGCCGGCGGCGACCAGCGAGGATTTCCCGCTTCCTGAACGGCCGACAACGCTAATCAAGCGCGTTTCGGCCAGGCGTTCAACGACCCGCTCGCTATCCTCGTCGCGCCCGAAAAAGAACGGATGCGCTTCTGGTGTGAAGGCGGCGAGGCCAGGATAGGGATTTACGGCGGCATCGACCGCAGGATAGCAAACCGGGTTGGCAGGCCGACCGCTCTGACGCTTTTCCGGCACGGTCGCCCGCTTGGTGGTCTTGTTCGATGGGGGAGGTGCGGCAGCGCTATGAGTCATTTCAGATCAAGCCTCAGGCAACATCCTTAGAACATCATAGGCCGAACGGTAGTGAGCTGTCGAGGCGTCGCTCATTGCAGGGGTCGTGATGGTTTCCCTACCCTCGGCCACCCTCCAGTAGCGGCGAAGGGCTAATGGCCTGGCGGTGACAGGGTAATTTGGCCTATAGTTGCGGCTTGTTTTCGGAGACCACCCATGACCCCGCTTCGCCGCCCCAGGCAACCGATTCTGCATACCATTCATCGCGCCCCGCGTACCCCCTCCCCCGCGAAGAGTCCGCCACTGCTTTTCCTGCATGGTGGCTATGTCGATGCCCGCTCCTGGGATGTGCACTTCCTTCCCTTCTTCGCCAACCATGGTTACGATTGCCACGCGCTCGATTTCTCCGGCCATGGCGGCAGCGACGGGCGCGAGTATCTGGATGCCTTGAGTCTCGACGATTATCTGGCCGATGCGCAGCGGGTCATCGCCGGCTTCGACCAAGCGCCGATCGTGATCGGGCATTCGATGGGTTCCTTCATCGCCGAACGCCTCCTGGAAAAATCGCTCGCTGCGGCAGCTGTCCTGCTGGCGCCGGTGCCGCGCAACGGCACACTGGAGTCGGCGACAAAGCTGTTGCTGAAATACCCGAAGTTTCTTGGCGAAGTGGTCAACGTGACCCGCGGGCGGGTCAGCGCGACCGCGCTGCACATGATCAAGGACGTCTATTTTTCGCCGACGACCAAGCCGGAAACGCTGCTCCGTTTCGCGCAGCTGGTGCAACCGGAATCGACACGGGCGATCTGCGACCTGGCACTACTCGGTTGCTGGCGATGGACGCCGAAGCCGCCACCGGCGCAGCCGGTGCTGGTCCTCGGCGGCAGACTCGACACGGTCTTTCCGCCGCAGCTGATCCGCCCACTTGCGCAGCGCTGGAACGCTGAGCTCCAGATCGTTCCCGATACCGGGCACGCCTTGATTCTCGATGAGCATTGGAGCGACTGTGCTGCAACCGTACTCGGCTGGCTCGAACGGCACGCACCGCAGTTGCCAACGCAAGCGTCGGAGCACACGAGCGAGCTGGCCTGTATCGCCTGAGCGCGATATAGGCGCGTATAATGAGCCCTCCCACAACCAGCAGAGAGAACCTAAATGGGCCTAGATCGCGTGCCCTCGGGCAAAGCACTCCCGAATGATTTCAACGTCG
>ERZ761602.1436-NODE-1436-length-43221-cov-40.546703_pt1 | contig 43221 bp, 37 predicted proteins | sample MGYA00512165_ERZ761602 | MGnify/ENA primary metagenome ERZ761602 (study PRJEB28899, sample SAMN02445085) | bioreactor sludge metagenome | biome: EBPR sludge; isolation source: Thorneside wastewater treatment plant | place: Australia: Brisbane, Thorneside...
GCGGGCACTCCTGCCCGCAACGAGTCCGGCGTCGCTGCCACACCGCCCGATCCCGCTGCGGTGGCTTCCCCTGCTTCGCCAGATTGGCTCAACCGCGCCCGGGAGCGCGGTGGCCGGCTCCGGCTCTGGGGTGGACCCGAGCCGGGGGCCGACATCGAACTGCCCGCGAGGGCCGCCAAATACGACGACTACGTGAGCTTGAGCCTGCTCGGGGTCCTCGGGTCGCAGAAGTACCTCTTCGCCACCCGGAAGAACGGCGACATCGTCGTCGTCGGGCTACGCGACAACTTCGGCCAAGTCCATGAGCCCAGAAACGTCGCCCGGACCAGCCTTGGCGAGATGGGAACCTACCTCGGCAGGAACGGCACCCTCTACCACCCGGACGGTTCCGAACTCCTGGATTCGCGGATCGTCAAGAAGCCCGCCGGCTTTGTCCACGGCTACCGGGGAGGCTTGGTTTACGGGGAGGATGGCAAGTTCGAAGCTTTCAGGCTGCCCCAAGACTACGCACCTCCGCCGGACGACTTCCTGGCAGGGAACCGGATCCTCGCGGGAGCGGCAACCAATACCTTCGCCTTCCTGACTGACAAAGGCGAGGTGCTGATGTGGAACTGCCGCACCAAGAAGTCGGTTTCCTTCGCCCAGCTCCAAGGCGTGAAAGTGGTCGATCTGCGAGTGGGTCCCGGCCAACCCTTTGTATTCTTAACCGCCGAAGGAAAAGTCTTCACTTGTGACGACGAAGGTCGCCCCGCATACAGCATCGCCTCCCTTGCGTATGAAGCGCTCAAGAACGAAGCAGGCCCCTTCGTCCGCATCCATGGTTCGACCGCGCAACGCGACGACGGCACATGGATAGGCTGGAGCCAGAAATCGGCGCTGCCAGCGAAGATCCAGACTCTCGGCTCCGTGCTCGACCTCGATTCCTACGCCGGGCTGCGCGACTCCCCCGACATCGGCCACCTCGCCTGGATCGAGCTGCCGCCCGACACGAAGCCCGAACCCGTCGCCAAACCGGAATCCTCTGGAACGACGCCCAGCGGAGGGGCCGCCGCCGCGCCCGCCACGCGTGGCGTCGATCCCATGCTTGCCCGCGCCACCAAGGAGCAGCCCTTCGAAAACAGCCTCAAGATGAAATTCGCCCCCGTGCCGGGGACGGACGTGCTTTTCTGCATCCACGAGGTGCGCTATCAGGACTACGCCGAATACGCCAAACGAGCGAAGGGGGCTGTCGATGGCCAATGGAAGACCCAGACCAACGACGGCTTCGAGATCAAGCGGGGCGGCGAGGACCACCCCGTGACGCGGGTGAACTGGGACGATGCCCGGAAATTCTGCGAATGGCTGAGCCAGAAGGAGGGCCGGACCTACCGCCTGCCGACCGACCGCGAATGGAGCCTCGCCGTGGGCATCGGCGACCAGGAGGAGTGGGGGGACGACACCACGCCCGAGACCGTTTTCAAGCCTCAGGACGCCTTCCCCTGGGGCGGCGAGTGGCCCCCGCCAGCGGGAGCGGGCAACTACAGCGACGCGAGCCGCCAAGCCAAGGCCCCCTCGACGATGCGAAGTATGTCGAGGGCGACTACGACGACGGCTTTCCGACGACCGCGCCGGTGATGAGCTTCGCGCCGAACGCCTTCGGCCTCCATGACCTCGGCGGCAATGTGTGGGAGTACTGCGAGGATTGGTCTTCAGATGAACGGAAAGAGCGTGTCATGCGCGGCGGTTCCTGGTTTAATCACGAGCGCGGCTATCTGCTCTCGTCCTACCGCGGTCGCTTTACACCCGAGAGTCGGAACAACCGCATCGGGTTTCGTCCCGTCGTCGTCGTCGTTCCCTCGTCGTCGGAGCGATGAATGGCGGCTGAAAGATCGGCGAGGCGAGATGGGTCGGGCCGTTGGCCCTTTCTGGTTTGGGGGACCGTTTTCCCGGGGCGATGCCCCGGGCTGGAATCACGGCGGGCCTTTGGCCCTTGGGACGATGTGCCTCTTGCTCGGGTCGAGGGCCAACGGCCCGCTCCATACCAGACCGGGGCAAGGCCCCGGTGATGCCCGTCGCCTCCCGCGGAAGGGCCAACGGCCCGCCCTCCTTGGTCAAACCCGAAATCCGAAGCCAAAAAAAATCAGCGGAGATCAGCGTCAATCAGCGGTCGACCACTTCGGATTTCGAGCTTCGGATTTCGGATTTTTCCCTCGCCAACCCTTTCCGCGTCTTCCGTAGGCACCCCAATCACCGCAACCCGAACCTTTGGAACATGGTCGCGTCGTGGCCGTAGATGTCGCGGTCGAAGCGGACGCGACCGTCGCCCATGATGGTGCAGGTCCAGTAGACGAGGTAGACGGAGAGCGTTTTGTTGAGGCGCTCGCGGCGGTCGTTGACGTTGGGGTCGTCCATCGTCGCGCGGATGTTCTCGGGGTTCCAGCCGGGGTTGTGGCGGAGGATGAAGTTCGCCAGCTCGACGGGGCGGGCGACGCGGACGCAGCCGGAACTGAAGTCGCGGTCGGCGCGCTGGAAGAGTTCGGGCATGTTCGTGTCGTGCAGATAGACGGCCGAATCGTTGGGGAAGATGAACTTGATCAGGCCGAGCGAGTTCTTCGGCCCGCTGCCCTGGCGCATGTAGAGGCTGCCCGCCGCGACTTTGTTGAGGTTGTCGGCGGTGTTGGAATGCACCGTGTTGGAGCCGTAGGAGGAGATGATCTGGTAGTTGTGGCTGCGCATGTAGCCCTCGACGCCTTCCGGCGAAGCGAGGGCCGCGGGGACGAGGAGGCGCCTGGCGATGGAGGTCGGCACGTTCCAAGTGGGGCGGAAATAGACGTCCTGGACCTTGCCGTGGAAGACGGGGGTCTCGCTGACGCCCTTCTTCCCGACGACCACGGGCATCACGGAGGTCTCGCGGTTGCCCTGGTAGACGCGCAGGGCGTTCTCCGCGATGTTGACCTCGATGTGCTCGGGGTCCTCCCAGGTGCGGGGCATCCAGCGGAGGCGGTCGATGTTGATGATGATCTGGTTGACCCGGTGCGAGGTGTCGGCGTTCAGCTCCTCCAAGGTCGAGGCACCGATGAAGCCGTCGGGCTCGATCCCGTGGCGGAACTGGAAGGACTTGATCGCGTCCCCGGTGCGGTTGTCGATGGTGCCTTTTTTGCTCTTCGCGGTTCCGCCGGGCAGGTCGCCCTCGGCCTGGAGCCGCGAGGTGAGGAGACCCAGCTCGGGGTATTTCGAGCCGGGGCCGGCGGGCTCGGCCGTTCCAGGCAGGTCGCGCCACCCGCCCATGGCGTTGATCTGGCGGTAGCGGGCGAGGGTTTTTACCATCTCGGCGTAACGGGAGTCCTGAGGAGGTACCTGATCGAGCAGGGTGGCGGTGAAGCGGGCCGGGCCTTGGCGCAGGGCCTCGTCGAGGAACTGGTAGGAGCTGACCTGACGGGGCATGGCGGCCCATTTCGAGTGGACGGTGATGGGATCGACGAAGCCGTAGGCGAGCGACTGGATGGCGTAGAGGGCGAGCTGGGTGGTGCCGACCTCGACCTCGGCGCGCTTGTTCGGGTCGGGGCTGGGGTTGCGCCATTGCGCGTCCCAATCGGAGAAGCGGAAAAGCTGGGGGGAGAGGCCGTGGGCGTCGAGGGCCTGGATGAACTGGGCGAGGCCACCGATGTATTCGCCGCTCCAGACGGGCTGGTAGTTGCGGGCGGCATACCAGTTGGCGATGCCTTTGTTGACCTTCGTGGCTTGTGCGCGGATCGCACCGCTGAGATCCTGGGACGAGGCATCCGTGGCGGAGGCAAATGCCGCGCCAGCGAGGAGGAGTAGGGTTCGTATCGCACGCATGGGTCGAGAAATCAATCCATCCAAAGTTTCCCCATAAACGGAATTGTTCAAACAAACGATAACCTTTTTGGCAAAGACAGGATGGACATACGGGCGTGGTTCGGGCAATCTTTCACGCCCGATGAGAACGGATCTTGAGGAATTCTACGCCGAACTGGAGCGCGCCCCCGAAGATTGGTCGGTGCGCCTCCGCCTGATCGAGGCCGCTGTCGCCGCCGGAGACATGGGCGAGGCGCGGCGTCTCGTGCGCACCTCGCCGGACGGGGACCGCTATTTGCCCGGTGAGCTGCAGGAGCGCATCCATGCCCTGCTCACGGGGAGATGGCAGGAAGCGATGGAGGACGTCTATCCCATGGGCGCAACGGAGGAGGAATGAAAGTCCGGGCGGCGTTTCCCTTTCTCTGCCTCGCGGGGCTGCTCGCCTCGTGCGTTTCGCGGGAGGCCCCGCCCGCTTTCGTCGGAAGCGAGGCGGGGAGCGCCCTGCTCGCCGAGGTGCGGGAGCTCACCCGCGAACAGGGTCTCGCCGCCGCGAAGGAGAGACTCGTCGCCGGTCTCGCGGCTCGCGACGATTCGAAAGGGGTGATCGAACGTCGCGTCATGCGCACCACCCGCGATCCCGGCCTCGTCCTGCCCGATTCGGTCGCCGCCCTGCCGGCCTCCCGCCGGGCCCGCATCGCCATCGCCGTCGTGCCGGGGACGAAGGCGTCCAATCGCGGGGGCAAGGACCGCACTCGCGAATGCCTGCGCGGGGCGGCGGAGACCGCGCGGGCGATGGGGTTTTCCACCTCGTTCGTCGAGACCGAGGCCCGCGGCGCGGTGGAGGAGAACGCCGCGCTGATCGCCGCGCGTCTGCGCGAAGCTTTCGACCGTTCCGACGCGGTCGTGCTGGTGATGCTCTCGAAGGGCGCCCACGACGTGATCCGCTACCTGCGCGAGGACGGGGCGGACCTGCCTGCGGCGCAGCGCGAGAAGCTGGTCGCGGTCCTCTCCCTCGCGGGGACGGTGCAGGGGTCGGTGGTGGCGGACTGGATGGCCCATTCCCCGCGCCCCCTCGCCGCGACGACGCGGGGCTGGCTGCGCCTCTCGGGGCAGGAGGCGGCGGTGGCCATGCTCGAATCGGTGGCCCGCTCGCCGTGGGAGGGGGACGCCGCCTCGCGGATCGCGCGGCGTTTCCCGAACCTGACTTGGATCAGCATCGCGATGGTGCCCGACGGGGAGGACGGGCGCATCACCGAGCGCCTCTGGTCGCCGCTGGTGAGGAGGAGGGTCGAAAGGACCGCCCCCTACTACAGTCCCGGCGACGGGCTGGTCGAGTCGGCGGCCTCGGTCCTGCCGGATCGCGTGGATCTGCCCGAGTGGATCGTGACGGGCTTCGGATCGCATTCCATGCCGAACGGAAGCTATCGAGACGGAGGCCGCATCGCCCCGCAGACGACGAAGCCGGGGCGGGAGAAGCTGCGCCCGGAGAGCGGAGGGGAGATCATGAGCGCCTACTTGAGGGCGCTGCCGAGTTCCGTGTTGAAGTGAGGGGGAGGGGAGTCCAAGGAATGCCGGCCCTCCTTGGGGTTCGGAAGAGGCTCCATCAATCCCCCGGAAGACCCCCTTCGATCCGGCGGATTCCGGCTTCGGAAATTCCCGCCTCCGCCTCGGCGGGGACCAGATCGGGTCGGATCACGGCGAGAGGTTTCAGGACGAAGGCCCGCTGGAACATGCGGGGATGCGGCAGGACCAAGCCCGGAGCCTCGAACGGGAGATCGTCGTAGTAGAGCAGGTCGAGGTCGATGGGGCGGGGGGCGTTGACCTCGCGGACATCGGGGCGGCCCATCTCGCGCTCGATCCTCTGGGTCGCGGCGAGCAAGTCGAGTGGGGAAAGGTCGGTTTCGATCTCGACGACCGCGTTGTAGAACGCCCCGGAGCCGGGCGGGCAATCGACCGGATCGGTCTCGTAGACGGGCGAGAGGAGCAGGTGCGGCGAGGAGCGCAACGGCGCGAGCCGCTCGACGGCGCGGCGGAGATGGGCGAGACGGTCGCCGAGGTTGGAGCCGAGGCTGATGCCGACGCGGGCCATGTTTAATGCGAATACGGTCCCCGAAGAGGTTCCACCTCGGAACCCTCCCGGATTCCGGCGGATAGGCGAACGATGCGAGGGTAGACCCGACCGGCCCGGTCGGGGGTTGGGCGCGCAGGGGGCCAAGAGCGCCCTTTCGGCGGTTCGGGCCGAACCGCCCTACCCCGCGCGGAGCCACCTCGCACGGTTTCCCAACGGGATGGCTGGAACAGTCGCCCCATCTGCGGAAATCTGCGGGCATTGGCGGCCATCTGCGTCAAAAAAGAAAAGGGAACGCAGATTTCCACAGATGAAACGCGGATTTTCGCGGATGCAGGAGGGGGTGCCGGGACTCTTCACTTCAGCCCCAGCACATCCTGCATGTCGAAGAGGCCCTTTTCGAGCTTCTCCGCCCGGATCCACTTCGCCGCCCGCACCGCGCCCTTTGCGAAGGTGAGGCGGCTGGAGGCCTTGTGGGTCAGCTCGACGCGCTCGCCGTCGGCCGCGTAGATCACGGTGTGGTCGCCGACGACATCGCCGCCGCGCAGGGCGTGGACGCCGATCTCGCGGGCGGTGCGGGCACCGACTTCGCCGAAGCGACCGTGGCGGCAGTCCTCGTCATAGGAGACCCCGGTGGCCTCCGCGAGGATTTCGGCGAGGCGCTTGGCCGTGCCGCTGGGGGCGTCGAGCTTGTGGCGGTGGTGCATCTCGACGACCTCCAGATCGAAGCCCTCGCCGAGGATCTCGGCGGTGCGGCGGGTCAGCCAGAAGAGGGTGTTCACCCCGACGGAGAAGTTCGGCGCGTGGACCACGGGGATCGCCTCCGAGGCGCGGCGGATCAGGTCGAGCTGGGCGGCGTCGTGCCCGGTCGTACCCATCACGAGCGCTTTCCCGGCGGAAACGCAGCCTTCGACGAGTTCATTGGTGAACGTGGGAAGCGTGAAATCGATGACGATGTCGCTGATTTTCAGGGCTTCGTCAAGGGAATCGCCGATGTCGATGCCGGCGGCGACGCGGGCTTCGGGGTCTTCGCCGATGGCGGTGGCGACAGCTTGGCCCATGCGGCCGCGGAATCCGGTGACGAGGAGGTTCAGCATGAAGGAAAGGAGAAGTTCAGAGTGTGAATCACGGACGGATGGGCACGAAAGCGCGGAGCGAATCCATCCTCTCGATTCGTGCGCATCCGTGTTCATCCGTGGTCAAAACCTTCCCCAAGCGCTGTAGCAACGGCGCTCCGTCGGCACCGACCCGCAAACGATGGATTTTGACCACGGATGAACACGAATGGACACGAATGCTCCGCCGATCCAACACCCTCCATTCGTAAAAATTGGCGTCCATTCGTGGTCGAAATCCTAATTTACCAAAGCGGAGTTGAGCAAAGGCTCTTGAAATTCAGACCAGATCGAGCCCGGCGAGGATGGCGTGCAGCTCCTCGACTTTCTCCTGCGGCATCTCGACCATGGGCAGGCGCAGCTTCGGTTTGCAGAGATCGGCGAGGCCGAGGGCGGCCTTGATCGGGACGGGGTTGGTGTCGAGTTTGAGGAAGGCGGTGAAGAGGGGGGCGTATTTCTCGTGGAGGGCCTCGGCCTCGCCGAAGCGGTGCTCCAGCATGGCCTTGGTCAGTTCGGCCATGGGGCCGGGGATGAGGTTGCCCGCGACGGAGACAACACCGACGGCACCCTCTTTCATGAAATCGACGGTCAGCGCGTCGTCGCCGGAGAGGATCTCGAACTCGGGCGGCAGGGCGGCGCGGAGCTGGCGGACGCGCTCGGTCACGCCTCCCGCCTCCTTGATCGCCCGGATGTTCGGGCAGGACTCGGCGAGGCGCACGCAGGTCTCGACATCGATCTGGATGTGGCAGCGCCCCGGGATGGAGTAGAGCATCAGGGGCAGGTCGGTGGAGAGGGCGATGGCCTTGTAGTGCTGGTAGAGGCCCTCCTGCGAGGGCTTGTTGTAGTAGGGCGTCACGAGCAGGGCGGCGTCGGCCCCGGCCTTCTCCGCCGCTTGGGTCAAGTCGATGGCCTCGCGGGTCGAGTTCGAACCCGTCCCGGCGATGACGAGGCCGCGCTTCCGTGCCTGTTTCACCGCGATCTCGATGACGAGGTGGTGCTCCTCGGTCGAGAGGGTCGAGGATTCCCCGGTGGTCCCGCAGGGGACGATGCCCCGGATCCCGTGGTCGAACTGGCTGTCGATAAGGGCGCGGAAGGCGTCGGGGTCGATCATCCCCTTGTCGTTGAAGGGGGTAACGAGGGCGGTGTGGGCTCCGGCGAACATGGGGAGGTCGGGTGGGGAAAATCAGAGGGTTTCGAGGGTGCCCGCGAAGGTGAACTCGGCCGGACCCAAGAGGGTCACGTCGGCGTATCGACCCTCTTCAGTCTTGCGGAAGCCGATTTCGAGGGTGTCGCCTCCGGCCACGCGGACGCGCACGGGCGAGGGCGCGCCGCTGAGCTCGTGGTGGACGAGGGCGCAGGCGACCATCCCGGTGCCGCAGGCGAGGGTCTCGTCCTCGACCCCGCGCTCGTAGGTGCGGATGGCGATGTGGCCGGGCTCGATCACTTGGACGAAATTGGCGTTGGTCCCTTTCGGCGCGAAGTGCTCGTGGTAGCGCATCGCCGCCCCGAAGCGCCGCACCTCGGCCGAGGCGAGGTCGTCGACGAAGACGAGGGCGTGTGGCACGCCGGTGTTCAGGGAATGGACGGTGTGGGGAACGCCGTCGAGGTCGAGGCTTTCGTTCAGTCGCAGCCCGTGGGGCGTGCTGAGCTGGATGCGGACCTGTTCGCCTTGGAACTCGGCCTCAATGACCCCGGCTTGGGTTTCGAAGGTCGTTTTGGCGAGGCCGCCGCCTGCGAGGAAATTCACGAAGCGGGCGAAGCAGCGCGCTCCGTTGCCGCACATCTCGGCTTCGCCGCCGTCGGCGTTGTAGTAGCGCATGCGGTAGTCGGCCCCGTTCTGCGCCGGCTCGACCGCGAGGAGACCGTCGGCCCCGACGCCGCGCTGGCGCTGGCAGAGGCGGGCGATCTGCTCCCCGGTGAGGGAGAGGGCTTGGTCGCGGTTGTCGAGAACGACGAAATCGTTCCCCGCGCCGTTCATTTTCCAGAATTGAAGCATCGGTCGAAAGCGTCTCGGGAGGGATCGCAGGTTAGACCGACTTGGCGGCGTCCACAAGCGGTTTGACGAAGGCCTCGACTTTCGCGGCCACGTCCGGCTCCGCCCCGTGGCGCTCGATCTCGCGGACAATGGCGCTGCCCACGACGACGCCGTCGGAGGCGCGTCCCACGGCGGCGGCTTGGTCCGGTGTGGAGATGCCGAAGCCGACGACCACCGGCACGGCGGTGTGGGCTTTGATGGCCGCGACGTTCTCGGCGATGCCTTCGGCGAGGGAGGTCTGCGCCCCGGTCACGCCCTCGCGGGAGACGTAGTAGACGAAGCCCTCGGCCGCGGCGGCGAGCTGCGGGATGCGCTCGGTCGGGGTCGTCGGGGCGATGAGCCGGATGTGGCGGAGCGAGCCACCCTCGGTCAGTTCGGCATTGAGAACGGCCTCGTCGGGCGGCAGGTCGAGGAGCAGGACGCCATCGGCCCCGGCGGCGGCGGCATCCTCGTGGAATTTGGCGAAGCCGTAGCTGTAGATGGGATTGAGATAGGTGAAGAGGACGGTCGGCGTCTGCGAACGCTCGCGGAAGCGCCTCACGAGATCGAGCACCTTCGGGACGGTGGCCCCGGCTTCGAGGGCGCGATGGGCGGCCATCTGGTTGACGACGCCGTCGGCCATGGGGTCGGAGAAGGGGACGCCCAGCTCGATCACGTCGGCCCCGGCCCGTTCCAAGGCGAAGAGGATGTCAAGGCAGTGGTCGAGGTCGGGGTCGCCCGCGCAGACGTAGGCGACGAAGGCGGGTTTCCCGGCCTCGCGGAGGGCGGCGAAGCGTTGGTCGATGCGGTTCATGGGAGCGGCTTCGCCGCGTGAAAGGTGGGTGGGGCGGCTTCGCCAGTTAAAGGTGGGAAGGTAAAAGGGAAAAGGTGGGGTCGGATTTCGAGCTTCGGATTTCCAGCCGCTGATTATCGGCGGAAACGCGGGGAGGGAAACTGGAAAGTGGGCCGGGGAGAGTCGAGAGTAACGGTGCCCCGGAGGCTCTCGACTCTCAACCTTCATCTCTCAACTCAACATGAAGTTGCCTTGTTGCCTCGCCGTCTGCCTGTCCTTCGCGCAAGCACTCTGCGAGGAGTTGCCTGCGGTGCTGGCCATCCCGGAGACGGAGCGCCCCGGCTATCTGGAAGCCCGTGCCGATCCGGTGTTCGGCCATGTCGTCACCCGGATCACCGGGGACGTGGGATCTCCCATCGCCGGCGTCGGCGGGCAGTGGGCGGAGGTCGCGCGGCACGGCTACAGCAAGCGGGCCGCTTGGAATGCGGACATGTCCCTGCTCCATCTCGACCGGCATCAAGGCGAGCCGGGTGCCCTGTTCCTCGACGGGCGCACCTACGCTCCGCTCTTCGCCAGCCGCCTCTCCTGCACCGAGGCCCGCTGGCATCCCCTCGATCCGGAACGCATGATCTACGTGAGGGGGAACGAACTCGGCTCGTGGCGGGTGCGGGAGGACGCCACGGAGATCCTCGCCACCTTCGAGGGCTGCGACGATCTGCACATCGGCCCTTGGGAGGGGAATCTCTCTCTCGACGGGCGGCGCATCGCCCTCTACGGACGCCGCGGGGAGCGGGCCGTGGCCTTCGCCTACGACCTCGCCGGGCGCGTCCAATATCCCGACATTCCGTTGGACGGCATTGAGGTCGATTGGGTGTCCGTCTCCGCCTCCGGCGACTACCTCGTCATCAACGGGACGATTGACGGAGGCGGCGACCGCACGCGGGTCTTCGATCTCGAGGGGAGGCCCGTGGGCCCGACTTGGGAGGAATACGGACGGCCCAGCCACTACGACCTGACCCTCGACGAGGATGGCGAGGACATCGCCGTCGGCGTTTCCCAATCCCATCCCAACATGGGGCGCGTCATCAAGCGCCGTCTCCGCGACGGGAAAGCCACCGCCCTGACGCCCGGCGGTTTCGCCAGCCACACCTCCACGCGGAACACCGCGCAGCCCGGCTGGGCCTACGTCACCTACCAGACCCGCTCGGAGAATTGGCCGCCCTTCTACGACGAAGTGGTGGCGGTGAAGCTGGACGGCTCCATGACCCTGCGTCGGCTGGCGCACTTGCGCACGCGCATCACCGACTACGAGAGCGAGGCCCACGCCGTTCCTTCGCCCGACGGCTCGCGGGTGCTGTGGGCATGCAACTGGGAGGCGGCCGAGGGACGCCCCATCGCGGCCTATGTCGTGGCCGTTCCCGCACCGCCCGCGCCGTGAGGGGAAAGTGGAAGCGGCGTCCCGCCGCTTCATTGGGGGGAAGAAGCGGCGGGACGCCGCTTCCACTCTTTCACTCTTTCACTCTTCTCTTGACGGCAAAGGGACGAATCTGGCATTCTCGTGTCATGAATCGGATTCTTGCCGTTTTTGTCGTCGTCCTGATGGGCTTGGTGCCGTCGTTGCGGGCCGAGCCGGAGTTGCTTACGAATGTGTATGTTGTGCCTCCGACCTTCCTCTTTGGCGATGCCGGCGCTCCTTCCAAGAAAAGTGCCAAACAAATCCTCGAAATAGGCGGAATCACCTTTGGCCCCGGAGCCAGTGCGGTTTACAATCGGTCGAACAGCCAGCTCATCGTGCGGAACACGAAGGACCAGATGGAGCTGGTCGAGGCCTACATCGAGCCCCTCAGCCATGTCGATAGGCTGGTCCATGTGTCGGTCCGCGAGGCGAGCTTTCAAGGAGCACTGCCGGAAGAGCTGAAGAGCTACTTCGAGTTCCGGGAACTACCGGCAGGGCGAAAGGAAGGCGAGTGGGCGGGAGTCTTCGATTCCCATGAATCGTTAAGGGAGGAGCTGACCCGTCCGCCGCGGGCGATGGCGGAAGTCCGCAGTGATCGCATGATTCAGGTGGCAAGCGTCCTCACCGATCCTCAGTTGCAGGTGTTCATCCGGAGATTGGAGGCAATGAAAGGGGTCGAGATCCTTTCGTCGCCCTCGGTAGTGGCCCGTTCGGGACAGGCGGCTATGATCTTGAAGGAGCAGCGGCGCTACGGTGTCGTTCCCGTGCTCGGGGCGGTCGAGTCCACGATCGACCTCGCCTTGTTCCTGCCGGAGCATGGCAAGGCTCTTTTTGGTGAGGGGTTGCCGTCCATGGAACCGACTAGCCAAGCTGTCATCCATGATGGAGCAACCGTCGTCGTGGCCGAAAGGAACGCCGATGGCCAGAACCGTCTCGTGTTCGTCACCGCGCGGCTCATGGATCCTGCTGGAATGCCGATCCAGAAGAAGGCGGAGGCAGCGCCGCAGGAGGAAGCGGTGGAGCTGCCCTCGAAGTCCGAGCCGGATACCTTGGGAGCCAAGGAGCAAGAAGCTGTGAGACGGGCCGACGAACTGGCCCTTCGAGGATCGCAGTTGCTCGCCGACGGCGACGCGGCGGGCGCGTTCAATGCCTACACCGAGGCGCTCGGCATCATGCCCCGGCACGAGTTGACGGGACCGCGACGAAAGGCCTACGAGCATCAATTGAACCGTGCGCAGAAAGCGATGTCGAAACACGCCGTCGCCTCCCGCATCCATATCGTGCGCGAGGGCGAGACGCTGGAGCAGATCGCCGGGCGGTTCGGAGTCGGGGGCGATGCCCTGCGGGCGGTCAACCGGCTCGGCAACGATCCATTGAAAGCGGGGCAGATCCTGCTCGTTCCCCAAGATAGCGGTGAGTCGAGGACGGAAGCCTTGCTGAAAGGGCTCGTCCTGAACGAGGTCGATTTCAACGGGGCGACCCTGCTGGTAGCCCTCGCCACGCTGCACGAACAAACCGTCCGCCTTCTCGATCCCCGCCTCTTTCCCGACGCGATGCCGGTCTTCGTCGTGGATGTGCCCGAGGAAGTTCTCGAAGCGAAGATCACGCTGCGCCTGAGCAATGTCCCCGTCGCCGAAGCCTTGCGTTACACGACCAGCCTCGCGAACTGCCGCTACACGGTCGAAGGGCGCGAGGTGCGCATCCTGCCGCAAGGAGTTCCCGGGGATTGAGGCGGAACCTGTTGAGCCGCCTCTTCCTGGGTTGACTGACAGAGGAGTCCGAACTACCCTCTTCCCATGATCCTTCCGCCTGTGAAGACCGAGTTCGAGACGGACCAGGCCGGGCGCATCGTCTACCCGGTCGATAACGGCGAACCCTTGAGCAACGACACCGAACACCTCCGCTGGATCACCTTCCTGAAGAATGGTCTGGAAGATTGGTTCGCCGACCGGACCGACGTTTTCGTCGCCGCCGACCTGCTGTGGTATCCGGTGGAGGGACGTCCCGACATCTCCAAGGCGCCCGATGTGATGGTGTCCATGGGACGCCCCGCCGGGGACCGCTCCAGCTACAAGCAGTGGGAGGAGAGGGGGCATCCCCCCGATGTGGTTTTCGAGTTCATCTCGAAGAGCAACACCGCCGGAGAGCTGATGGAGAAGCTGGAGTTCTACTCCGAGATGGGCTGCCACGAGTTTTTCGTCTATGACTACCGCCGCAAGCGGCTCAATTGTTTTCGCCGCACAGGGGAGGCCGGTCTCGTCAGCGTCGCGCCGGGGGATGACGGCAGCTTCGTGAGCGTGGTGCTGGGCATGGTCTTCGGACTCGACGGAAGGGGGCAGCTGTGGGTGCGCCGCCCCGACGGCAAGCTGGTGGAGTCACAAAGGGAGACCGCCCGTCGAGCGGAAGCCGAGGCCGCTCGAGCGGAAGCCGAAGCGGCTCGCGCTGCAACTGAATCCGCCCGAGCCGAAGCCGAGGCTGCCCGAGCGGAAGCCGAAGCCGCTCGCGCTGCGACTGAATCCGCCCGAGCCGAGGCCGAGGCTGCCAAAGTGGCGCAGTTCGCTGCAAAGCTCCGGGAACTGGGCTTCGATCCGGACGCGATCTGACGGAGGGTTTCGGGAGGAGGCTCATTTCCCTTGACGGAAGAGCGGGATTTCTGGCATTCTCGCGCCATGAAATCCTGGATCGCCGTTTTGATCGTGTCCCTCGGCATGGCTTCGCCGTTGTGGGCCGAACCGAAGTCACCCGACAGAGCCTATGTCGTGCCTCCCAAGACGCCTTCTTTTAACGGGGTCGAAGATAGCGAGTTGTTCACCTATAGCTATGTCGTGCCTCCGAACTTCCTTTCGACTGACCCCGGCGGAGTCGACGCTCCTGCCGAACCTCCCGCGCCGAGGACAGCCAAGGAGATCCTCGAATCCGTCGGGGTCACTTTCGGGCCGGGGGCTGCCGCAATCTACATTGCGGAACATTCCAAACTCATCGTGCGAAACACGAAGGATCAGTTGGAGTTGGTCGAGCTCTTCGTCCAATCCCTCAGCCAGCCCGCCGAAAATCAAATCTACGTCACCGTTCGCGAAGCGAGCATTCAGGGGGAACTGCCGGAGCACTTGAAGAATACGCTTTCCAGTTTCTTCGATTTTCAGGAGTTGCCGACATGGAGGAAGGAAGGCGAGCAGGCGGACGTCTTCGATTCCCGCGAATCGTTCGTGGAGGAGCTGGCCCGTCCGCCGAAGCCCATGGAGGAAGGCCGCGCGGAGCGCAGGATTCAGGTGGCACGCACCCTCACCGATCCTCAATTCCAAGTGTTGATCCGGAGTTTGGAGGAGATCGAAGGAATCGAAATTCTCTCGGCGCCCTCGGTCATGGCCCGATCGGGGAATCCAGTCATCACCCGCGCGGAGCAGCGGCGCTACGGCATCGTTCCCGCCATCGGAGCGGACGGGCTCACCATCGACCTCGACCTGTTCCTCCCGGAGCACGGAAAGGCCCTCTCCGACGAGGGGGCGGCGGCCTTGAAACCGACGATCACCGCCACGGTTTGGGACGGAGGCACGGTCGTCGTGGCCGAAAAAAACGCGAACGGCGATTACCGTCTCGTTTTCGTCAAAGCGCACATCATGGACGCGGCTGGAACGCCGATCCAGAAGCCGCCGACAGAAGCGCCGCAGGAGGAGGCGGTGGAACTGCCTGCCAAGTTCGAGCCGGAGATGTTCACCACCGTCTACGTCGTGCCCCCCGGGTTTTTGAACCCCGAACTGGGTCCCGTCGGGGGATGGAAGCCGAAGAGCCAAACGCTGGAGGAACGCTACCAACCGAAAGAACCCGTTACCGCGAAAAGCGTTCTGGAAAAGGCAGGAGTCACCTTCGGTTCCGGAGCCTCCGCGATCTACAACCCGGCGACCGGCAAGCTCATCGTGCGGAACACGCAGGACCAGATGGAGCTGGTCGAGGCCTACATCGAGTCCCTCGTGCAAGGGGGCGGAAAGCAGATCTACGTGACGATCCACGAAGCGAGGTTCCATGGGGAGCTGTCCGATCATCTGAAACAGGAGCCGGATGCGGAATCCTCCGCCCCAAAGCCGGGCAAGCTCCCGATCGGGGTGGTGACCGACTTGGTGGTTTCCAAGCTCTTCGAGTTTTCGGATTCCGGACGGGAGCCATCCTATATCGACTCGTATGAATCGCTCCGCGACGAACTGGCGCGCCCTCCGATGTCCGCCGACAACCTGCGCCAGCTCCGGCAGATTCAGAGCACCGATGTCCTGACCGACCCGCAGTTTCAAGTGGCGATCCGGCGATTGAGGGAACTCGACGGGCTGGATCTGCAAACCCTGCCCGCGACGATGGTTCGCTCCGGCCAGCCCGGCTTGACCGCTGTCGAAAGGCGGCGATACGGCTTCGTCGTGGTGCTGGATGGGGAGGAGGAGCGGAAAATCGACCTCGATCTCTTCCTTCCCGAGCATGGGAAAGCCCTGTTCGAACCCGGCTCCGCGCTGCGGCCGACAGTCAAGGTCTCGGTTCTCGATGGAAGCTGCGCGGTGGTGGCGGAGAGGAAGGCCGATGGGGAGAACCGGCTGGTTTTCATCCGCACGCAAATCATGGACCCGGCGGGAATGCCCTACTACAAGGATGCGCCCGAACCGCCGCAGGAGAAATCGCCGCAAGAGGAAGCGGTCGAACTGCCATCGTGGTCCGAGCCGGAGACCTTGGGAGCCAAGGAGATGGAAGCCGTGAATCGGGCCGCCGCCTCCCGCATCCATGTCGTGCGCGAGGGCGAAACGCTGGAGCAGATCGCCGGGCGGTTCGGAGTCGGGGTCGAGGCCCTGCGGGCGGTCAATCGGCTCGACGGCGGTCCGTTGAAAACCAACCAGATCCTGCTCGTTCCTCAAGGGGGAGGGGAGTCGAGAACGGAAGCCTTGCTGAAAAGCCTCGTCCTGCACGGGGTCGATTTCAACGAGGCGACCTTGCTGGAGGCCCTCGCCATGCTGCGGGAGGAAATCGTCCGCCTCCACGATCCCGGCCTCTTTCCCGACGCGACGCCGTTCTTCGTCATCGATGCGCCCGAGGAAATTCTCGAAGCGAAGATCACCTTGCGCCTGAGCAATGTCCCCGTCGCCGAAGCCCTGCGCTACACGACCAGCCTCGCGAACTGCCGCTACACGGTCGAAGGGCGCGAGATCCGCATCCTTCCCCAAGGAGCCTCTGCGGAGTGAGGCGAAATCCCGAAAAGGTTTGGACGATTGCGGAGCGGACCTTGGATCGGAGACGGCATCACCGCCCAGCCGCGCGATTCGACGAAGATGGGGCGAGGCGTCCCTGCCGAGCCGTCTTCGGTCGGGAAACGGCCCTTTCCATCTGCCGCGCCGTGGCTCCGCAGCGGCTCACCGGGGACGGTTCGCCCCACCCGGCTGCCGCCGATTCTCGGATCGGTAGGGACGGCTGGCCCAGCCGTCCGTCTACCAGCTTTCCGACACGGGACTTGCAAAGCCCCGCTCCGGTCGAAATCACTCGCCCAGAGCCTTCTCGACCGCCTTTTCCAGATCTTCGCCGCGCAGGTTGGAGGCCACGATCTTGCCGCCCTTGCCGACGAGGAAGGTCGCGGGGATGCTCTTGATGCCGAAGCTCTGGGCGATTTCGTTCTCCCAGCCCTTGCCGTCGAAATGCTGCGGCCAAGGCATCTTCTTCTCGGCGACGAATTTCTCCACCGCCGCCTTGTCCTCGTCGAGGGAGATGCCGACGACCTCGAAGCCCTTGCCTTTGTATTTCTCGTAGGCCGCGATGACGTTGGGCATCTCGGCGATGCAGGGTCCGCACCAAGTCGCCCAGAAGTCGACGAGGACGACCTTGTCGGTCATCTTGGCGAGATCGATCTCCTGCCCTTTCAGGTCGGTGAAGGCGATCTTCATCTCGTCACCGACGCCGGGCAGGTAGAGTTCGCCCCCGATCTGGTCAAGGAACTGGCTGAGCCTCGGGCCTTCGGGATGGCTCGCGAAGTCGGCCTTGACCTTGGCGAGGAAGGCTTTCGCCTCGGCGCGCTGGCCCGAGGCGAGGCTGGCCTCGAGGTAGGGCCGGATGATCCCGTTGACGATCAGGCCGAGGTTGGCGTCGGGGCCTTTCGGCTGGCCCTCGTAGCGCTGCGCGAGCAGGGCGGGCACGGCGTCCTGTTCGCCGAGTCCGGTCAGGGCTTCGGCGAGGATGGCGAGGGCCTCGTCTTTGTCCGCGGCACCGGGATTTTTTTCGAGATAACTTTGGATCGCGGCGGCTTTCTGTTTGTCGAAGCCGGAGGCGATCTCGCGGGCGTTTTCGGCGCGAAGCGCACCGGGGAGGGAGGCGAGGAGGACGAGGGGAAGCAGAATAGTGGTTTTCATCGAGATGGTTGGGGACGCGGAACCCAACCCCATCTTCGACGAATCCACGGGAAAAGCTTGCGGAAAATCATCGCGGATTTCCGCCAAGGGCAGGGGGCGACGCAGCGGCGGGGATGAACTCATCGACAAGGCTCACGGCGGGAGGCCGGGGCGGCTCGGAGGACGAGGCGAGGACGGCACGGGGGAAGGAGATTTCGAAGGGCGTTTCGATCCCGTTCGCGTGGAGGAGGCAGGGACCGGGTTCGAGTCCCAGAACCTCGACGGGGATGCGGGTCTCGAAGGGCGGGGATTGGCCGAGGTCGGGCAGCGGGGTGGCTCCGCGCGGGGTCTGCTCCCGCACCTCGATGACGAGGGTGCGCCCGATCCGCGACTGTCGCGGGGCGATGAGCTGGGCCACGCTGGTGGAGAGGCGCCCTTTCACGACGGCGAAGACCTCGGGGCGGCCCGCGAATTCGCCCACCTCCACCTCGACGCTCTCGACGAGCGCGAGCCGGGGCGGGGGGGCGTAGGGTTTCGTCTGGCAGGAGACGGCCAGGAGCGGGAGGCAGAGCGCGAATAGGCGGGGGATTGCCACGGGAGATTCGGTAGGGACGGTGAACCGCGAAGGGGCGTGCGGGAAGCACGGCGAGCAGTGAAATCCTACGTGGAATCCGATCATCAGGAAAGCCGTAATTGATGAAAATTGTGGGATTCTTCGAAGACGGTGGTGAGAACGATTTGGAGCTTATCCATCAATGCAAGGCGCTCCGGGAAGGCATCGGGCTTCCTTGGGAACGGCTCGAAGAAGTCAAAACCATCGATTGACACCCTATGCGGTTGCCTTTACGACACCATCGTGGTCACGGTGGCCCTGAAGCCTTCCAGAGGCGCCCGCCATGAATTTGCTTCTTCGTATGGACGCAGGGGTTTCCAGTCCGCCCTTTCCATGCCGCCCGTCACGGAATACATGGTTTTCGAGGTGGCGTTGGCCTCTCGATCCGCCTATATCGTCACCTTCATCCTCCCCGATTTCCACCTTTCCAATCCCTTCGACATTGAAGCCATCCCTCCAGATCGCGGTTCCCGACGCTCCCCCCGACCCTGGAGACGAGCTCCCGTCAGTGCTTCATGCCAGCAAAGCTGATGGGTGGGGGGTGGAAAAACGCGCCAGTGCTGTAGCCGGCCTCGCTGAGGCCGGACCGGATGCTCAAACGACGCCCGACCGAGGTCGATGACTTCGGCTACAGTTTCCACCCATCGACTTTGCTGAGATGCACCACTGTCCAACGCAAACGAGGTGGAGCCGCCAAATCAAAGATGAAATCATGAAGGGGAGAATCATCGCGAACCCTATCGAAAGCTGCCAATCGTTCTGCTCCGGGGTCATGCCGCGCCTCTGAGAAACGCCGACTCCCAATAACCCAATGGATTGGCTCCACCCCAAGATCCTCCTCCTCGCCCTCCCGGCGCTCGCGCTGCTGCTCTGGTTCGACGCGCGTTCGACCCATCCCATGGGCGCGACCCGTCGTCGGCTCCTCCTTGTGGTCCGATCCCTCCTCGTCCTCCTCGCCTTGCTCGCCATCGCCTCCCCGGCGCGGCTCATGACGAGCCGGGACCAATCCGTCGTCTTCCTCCTCGACCACAGCCGCAGCCAAGGGGACGAGGGCTTGCAGGCCGTTTACGAGATCGCCGGGAAACTGCGCCGTTCCGCCGCTTCCGCCTCCGCCGGGTTCGTCGCCGTGGGGGAGGACAGTCGGCTCCTCCTCCATCCGGGTGAGCGGGGCGATCTGCCCGACACGGAACGCGCCGCCGCCCTCATGGACGAGATCGGCGCTTCCTCGAATTTCGAGCGCGGCGTCCAGTTCGCGCGGGGGCTTTTCCCCGGCGGCTCGACCCGGCACCTCGTCCTCGTCGGCGACGGCGTCGAGACGCGCGGCTCCCTCCTCGACGCGGCCAACGAAGCCGCCGTCGCCGGGATCAAAATCCATGCTGTCGGTGTCACGGGCCAGATCCAGCCCGACGTGCGTGTCACCCGCCTCGCCGCCTCGCAGTCGCGCCTCAGCGAAGGCGCCAGCCTCGACCTCGACGCCACCGTCGAGGGGTCTTTGTCAGGCCCCGGTCGCCTCCGCCTCTTCGAGAACGGAGTCGAGGTCGATTCCGTCGAGGTCACCCTCGAAGCCGGACGCCTCCTCACCCATCGCTTCACCCGCACCCCGGAGCGGCGCAACATCTACAACTACCGCGCCGTCATCGAGGGCTTCGAGGGCCGCGACGCCATCCCCGAGAACAACGAGGCCCTCGGCATCGTCGATGTGCGGGGCAAACCCCTCTTCCTCCACGTCGAGGGCGAGGAGGGCGAGTCCCGCCACCTCGTCGCGGCGATGGAGAAGGAGGGCATCCGCCTCGACACCCGCCCGCCCGAGGGCCTGCCCGAGTCGCTCCAGGAACTCGCCGGCTACGACGGCGTCATCCTCTCCGACATCCCCGCCCACCGCATCGGCGAGTCGCGCATGACCGCGATGCGCGACTACGTCGAGAAACTCGGCGGCGGCTTCGTCATGGTCGGCGGGATGCACTCCTTCGGCGTCGGCGGCTACTACCGCACCCCGGTCGAGGAGATCCTGCCGGTGAAGCTCAAGGCCCCCGATCAGGAGGAGTTCCAGTCCTCCGCCCTCGCCCTCGTCATCGACCGCTCCGGCTCCATGGCCGGGCAGAAGATCGAAATCTGCAAAGCCGCCGCCATCGCCAGCGCCGAACTGCTCACCAACAAGGACTACATTGCCGTCTACGCCTTCGACTCGCAAGTCCACGAGGTCGCCCCCATGGCCCGGGTCACCTCGACCAGCACCCTCGCCGGCCAGATCGCCGTGCTCGGCTCCGGCGGCGGCACCAACATCCATCCCGGCATGGTCAAGGCCCGCGAGGAACTGGGCAAGGTCAAGGCGAGGATCAAGCACATGATCGTCCTCACCGACGGCCAGACCTCCGGCGAGGGATACCAGGCCCTCGCCTCGCAATGCCACGCCGAGGGCATCACCATCTCCACCGTCGCGGTCGGCGCGGGCGCCCAGGTCGGCCTGCTCCAATCCATCGCCGCCGCCGGGGGAGGGCAGAGCTACGTCACGATGGATCCGGCCTCCATCGTCCGCATCTTCACCCAGGATACCCTGACCCACACCGGGCGCATGATCCGCGAGGAGGCCTTCGAGCCGAAGCTCGTCGAGCGGCACCCCATGCTCCGCGACTGGGAGGACGGAGCCGCCCCGCCCCTCCTCGGCTACGTCAAGACCAATCGCAAGGCCACCGCCCAAGTGCCCCTCGTGACCGACACCGGCGATCCCCTCCTCGCCCATTGGCGTTTCGGGCTGGGGAAAGTCACCGCCTTCACCTCCGATTGCAAATCCCGCTGGGCCGCCCTCTGGGTTGGCGACTGGTCCGGTTACAGCCGCCTTTGGTCCCAGATCCTGCGCGAGACCGCCCGCGCCCCGCAGGGACTCGACATGGACCTGCGCCTGGAGGAGGAGGGTTCCGAATTGAAGATCGTCGTCGATCTTGCCGAGGACGCCGCGACCCGCCGCGGCGGGGCCGCCGTCGAGGCCGAGGTCTTCCACGTTCCCGCCAAGTCCCTCGGCTCCGGGATGAAGACCGTCGCCACCCTGACCCTGCCGCAGGAAGGCCCCGGCTGGTATGAGTCCCGCTTCCGTCCCGGCGAACCGGGCGTCTACCTGGTCCGGGCCAAGTCCGGCTCCCGCATGGTCTCCGCCGGGCACGTCCACCAGCCCTCCACCGAGGTCGCCGCCGGCCGCATCGACGACGCCCTCCTGCGGCAGGTCTGCGAGATCACCGGGGGCACCTACCTCGAAAACGCCGACGCGCCCTTGGAGTTGACCGGAGAGGACGTGGCCCGCTACGTCGAGCTATGGCCTTGGCTGATGACGGCCTTCCTCGCCCTGCTCCTCCTCGACCTCTGCATCCGGCGTTGGGAGAACGTGCTGGGCGTCGTCGATCTCGGTGGGAGGGTGCTGGGGCGGGGGCAGGTGGGGTGAAAATGGGGTCGTCACGGGAGCGGAACCCGGATCGAGCGCCATCGCGCGGGCGAGCCTTCGGGTTTCTCCGTCCAAGCGACGAGGAACCCGTCCGCGGTCGCGACGACCAAGGGATGGATCGCCGAGGGGGCGGCTTCGGGGACGGGGCGGGCCTCGCCCCAAGTGGCCCCGTCGTCATGCGACAGGGTATGGCGCAGGACTGAACCCTCTTCGGTCCGCTCCTGCCACACGGCGAGGAGGACGTCGGAGGCGTCGGAGGCGAGATCGGGATGGGTGGCGAAGGGGCCGCCGAGGCGGGTCGAGCCGGGGTGGCCAGGCCGCACGAAATGGACGCCGACATGGTCTGGGCTTCCGGTCCAGACGAGGGCGCTCAAGCCGAGGCTGGTCGCGGCGAGACCGCCTCCGGTATGGGGACAGCCGTCGAATTTCCAACCGAAATCCCCGGCGACGAGCGGTTTTTTCCATTCTCCGTTTTCTGTGAAAACCACTTTCATATCCCTTGGGTCGTGGTCTCTGAAAAGGACGGCGGGATTGCCTCGGGGGCCGATGGAGAGGGTGTTGCGGCAGCATTCGCAAGTGCCGGCTTGGAGGGTGCGGTTCGGAGACCAGTTCGCCCCGCCGTCTTCGCTTTTGGCGTAGCGCAGCCCCTGCCGTCCGTCCCGGCTGTCGAGCCAGACGAGGTGGAAGACGCCCTCCGCGTCGGCGGCGAGGTCGAGGAAGCCGTGTCCGGTGGTCAATCCGTCGTCGGCGGGGTCGGGGCCGGCCCGCCAAGTTCGGCCTCCGTCGTTGGACCGGGCCGTGGCGATGGGGCCGGAACCCCAGCGGTCCGTTCCGGCGGTGGTCCAAGCGGCGACGAGCTTGTCGCCCGAAACGGCGATTTGCGGGTCGAATCCGCGATGGGGCGAATAGGGCGGGGCTTGGCCCTCGTCGACTCGGACGGCTTCGCTCCAAGTGTTGCCGCTGTCGGAGGAGGCGAAGTGGAGCAAGCGGGTGGCCCCGTCTCCGGCGGTTTCGGCGGAGAGAAGGTGGACGCGGACCCCGTCGGCGGAGACATCGAGGGAGCTCGCTCCAGGCGACGCGGCGTGAGGGTTCGCCCAAGCGCTCCCGGCAAGGGAGAGCGCGAGGAGGGAGAGGGGGAGGAAGTCACGGGTCATGCGGGTAAATCCGAAATCCGAAGCTCGAAACCCGAAATTCGGATTTCTGCCTTCGGATTTCGGGTTTCAGTTTTCACCATTTCCATTCCAATCCGGCGTAGATGCCGCGGCCGTCTCCCGGAAGGTAGATGGCACTACCGGGGACGTAGGTGTTCACGACGCCGGTGGTGGCGGCGTAGATCTCGTCGGTGAGGTTTTTCGCTTCGACGAAGGCGGACCAGCCACGCTCGCTGCGGTAGCCGATTTTGAAGCCGAGGAGGGCGTAGGAGTCGGCGAACTCGGTCGCGGCGGAATCGACGCTGTAGCCCGAGGGCACCCATTCGACGTTGGGGCCAAAGTAGAGACCGTTGGGATGTTCGTAGAGCAATTCGGCGCGGTAGTAGTGCTCGGGGATGCCGGGCAGCCGGTTGTCGCCGAAAGTCGGGTCGCCGTCGAAGCGGAAGTCGTTCCAGAGATAGTGCTGGCGGAGGACGAGACGGTCTCCGGAGGTGTGCGCGGGGGCCTTCGCCGCGACTCCTTTGCCGTCCGGTGCGATCGCCGGGCCGGAGCCGGACGCGAAGAGGCCCGAGGCCAGCTCGATCTCGAAGGCCGCCTCGATCCCTTGGTGGATGGTCTTGTCGGCGTTCACGGTCTGGAACTGGCCGGGGAGGATTTGGTAGGAGAGCAGTTCGTCGTCGATGAGGGCGCAATACCAAGCCAGATCCCAGACGACGCGATCCGTCCGCCCTCGTGTGCCGATCTCGAAGGTCGTCGCGGTTTGCGCCGCCAGTTGGACGAGGCCGGCTCCGCCGCCGAGCGGATTGACGAGTTCGCCGAAGGAGGGCGGCTCGAAGCTGCGGCTCACGTTCGCGAAGACCTGCGTCTGCGGGGCGATGTCCCAGAGCAGGCCGACCTTCGGCGAAAAGGCGGTCCAGTCCTGACGGTCGCTGTTGTCGGGCGGGACGGGGAAGCGGTCTTCGCTGTCGCGGACGGCATGGCTCAGTTGCGCACCGAGGACCAGGGCCGTGGTCGGGGCGAAATAGTGGACGTTCTGCGCGTAGAAGTCGGCGTTCAGCGAGGTCTGGTGGCTTTCCGAGAGCAATGCACCGCGCTGGCCGAGGACGTTGACGAAGCGGACGTCCTTGACGAGGCCATAGGTGGGGGCGAATCCGGCGACGAAGTGGTTCTCCCGCCCGAAAAGATCGGTATCGCTTTCGTAGCGGAAGTCGAGGCCGAAGTCGTTGCTGTTTTGGTCGATGACTTGGAATATGGGGTGGTCGAGATCCTTGTGGGACCAGAACGCGCCGACGCTGAAGCGACCTTCGTCGAGTTCCCAGACGGTGCGGTTGGCGATGCGGAAGAGTTCGAAATCGCGTTTCCAATTGCTTGCGATCTGAACAGGGTTGCCTTGGGTCGGGTTGGCCAGCATCTGGGCCTTGGTCAGTTCGCCGGGCAGCTCCGAGTCCGTCCGCGCGTAGGTGACATGGAAGCGTGTCTCCACCCCCGGGGCGAGGATCTGGCCGAAGTTCGCGAAGAGCCGCTGGTTGCTCTGCGCGGAATGCTCGCGGAAGCCTTCGCTGGAGGAATGGCTGAGGCTGAAGTAGGCGTCGCTGTCGTCCGAGGCGGATGCGCCGCTGACCTGCCCGCGCAGGGAGTCGAAACTGCCGTATTCGATCCGCGACTGGAAGGGCGCGGCGGTGCGGCCGGTGTGGGAGACGAAGTTGACCGCCCCGCCAAGGGTGGTGGCCCCGTATTCGAGGGCGTTCCCGCCGCGATGCACTTCGATGTATTGCGTGGCGAGCGGCTCGACCGCTTGGAAGTCGAAGCCGCCATCGGCGAGGTTCAGCGGCACGCCGTCCTGCATCAGCTTGAGGCCGCGCCCGTGGAAGGTCCGCTGGATGCCCGAGCCGCGGATGGAGATCCGGGATTCCTCGGCTCCGAAGCGGGGCTGCACGAAGACGCCGGGGGCGTAGTCGAGGGCGTCCTTCAGGGTGGTGGCGCGGCCCCGTTGGTAGTCCTCGGCGTCGATCACGGCGGCACCGCCGGGCCGTAGGGACAGCGCCTCGATGGCCTCCGCGACGGTCGGCACGGTGAGGGATGCCGCTTGCGGCAGCGCATCGTCGATGACGAGGGGCGCGGGTTCGGGCCGGGGAGTGGCAGCGGGACGCGGTGCCGGTCGCGGCGGGGGGGCAGTGGCGGGGCTGCTTTCGACCACAGTGGAGGGGAGAGTGTCCGCCGCGCCCTCCTCTTGGGAGCGGGCGGCGGGGATCGCCAAGACGGCGGTCCAAGCGAGGCAAAGAAGGGGCGACAGGCGAAACCGTCGCGGGAAAAGGAGTATCATGGGTTCTGACAAAAGAAAAGGTTGGTTAGGGGAGCCGGTCCGCATGGGCGGGGATCGCGGCGGGCGCAGCAGGACACGACCGGAGGCGACGGGCCATCGGTCGGGGGAGGGGGAAAGGCTCTCAAGCGCGCCAAGGTGGCGGCGAGGGCAGGGGCAGACGGATCGAGGAGGATTCGCCCGGGGTTTCGAAATAGACCAGCGCGACCGAGACCGGGGGAGGCAGCTCGACGGCGGGGTTGAGGACGGCATTGACCTTCGAGACCAGCTCGACGGGGCGCTTTTCGCCTTCCTCTTGGAGTCCTTTTTTCACCACGCAGCAGAGAGAGCAGGGGTGTTCGCCGTCGAAAGTCTTCTCCAGCGCCTCGGTGAGCGGGGCCTCGCGACGGTTTTCGACGAACATCCCGACCCACGCGACCGTCTGCAACGCGAACCAGTGCCCGCCCATCAGATGCAGGCAGGCGATCAGCGCGAAGGATTTGGCGGCGGGGAACCTCACGGCGCGGTCAATGTGGAGGGCGCGTCGCGGAATGCAAGGGGGGAATCGGAGGCGGCGGGCCGACGGTTCTGGTAGAGAAGTTCGTGAGAACTTCTCCCCACCGAAGCCCGGAGGACGCCCGTCGAAGTTCTCACGAACTTCGCTACGAGGCTCCGCAGACAGGAAGAGCGAACACAGCGAGCGGATGGTGTTCGTGCGTAGAGAAGTTCGTGAGAACTTCTCTCCTCCGAAGCCCGAGAGGACGCTCGCCGAAGTTCTCACGAACTTCGCTACAGGCTCCGCAAAAGGGCGGGACGGACGCGGGATTTTTTCCGGGACTCGAACCGCAAGCGGGCGTATCTCTTCCCCATGCTCGTCCAAGGCCAACCCCGTCGCACTGTCTGGCTCGAATCCGATGGCGAATCGGTCGGCGTCATCGACCAACGCCGGCTGCCTTTCTCCTTCGAAACCCTGACCCTGCGTTCCACGGAGGACGCCGCGCGGGCGATTCGCGACATGGCGGTGCGCGGGGCCGGCTGCATCGGGGCGGTGGCGGCGCACGGGATGTTCCTCGCGGCGCGGGAATGCGAGCGCGAGGGCTTGGCGGGCGGGGCCTTCGACGCGGCTTTCGCGGAAAAGGGCCAGGAGCTCCGTGCCACCCGGCCCACGGCTGTGAATCTCGCTTGGGCGGTGGAGCGGCAGCTCGCCGCTGTGGCCTCCGTCGTTTCGGCGTCGGACAAAACCGCCGTGGCCCGCGACACGGCCTGCGCCGTCGCCGACGAGGACGCCGATTTCTGCCGCCGCATCGGGGAGCACGGATTGCCGATCTTGCGGAAAATTTTTGAATCGAAAGGAGGGAAAACTCCGGTCAACATCCTGACGCATTGCAATGCGGGATGGCTCGCCTTCGTCGATCACGGTTCGGCCACGGCTCCGATCTACGCCGCCCACGCGGCGGGCATCCCCGTCCATGTCTGGGTGGACGAGACGAGGCCGCGCAACCAGGGCGCCCGTCTCACCGCTTGGGAATTGGGCCAGCAGGGCGTGCCTCACACCCTGATCGTCGACAACGCGGGTGGCCATCTGATGCAGCACGGCAGGGTCGATCTCGTCATCACCGGCACGGACCGGACGACCTACAGCGGCGATGTCGCCAACAAGATCGGCACCTACCTGAAAGCCCTCGCCGCGCGGGACAACGGCGTGCCTTTCTACGTCGCCCTGCCGTCGTCGAGCTTCGATTGGGAGATCGCCGATGGCCTCACTGGCATTCCCATCGAGGAGCGCGGAGGGGAGGAGGTCTCCCGCATCGGCGGCTGGTCCGGCGAGGCCGAGTCGGAGATCGAGGTGAATCTGGTTGCCAAAGGCACCCCTGTGGCGAATTTTGCCTTCGACGTGACTCCTGCGCGGTTCGTCACCGGACTCATCACCGAGCGCGGGGTCTGCCCCGCGACCGAATCCGGCATCCGCGCCCTTTTTCCGGAGAAAGTTCCGGCTCCCGCCCGCGTCTGACCCTGCCCGACATGCCCGTCAAAATCGATCCCAAGCTGCACCAGGAGCGCAAGCCTTCCTGGATTCGCGTGCGGCTGCCGAACAACCCCGTCTTCTGGGACACCAAGGGCCTCATCGAGGATCTCAAGCTCGTCACCGTCTGCGAGGAGGCGCAATGCCCGAACCGCTGGGAATGCTGGGGGCAGGGGACCGCGACCTTCATGATCGCGGGCGACCGCTGCACCCGCGCCTGCGGCTTCTGCGCGGTGGACACGCGCCGCCCGCTCCCGCTGGAGGCCGACGAGCCCGACCGCGTCGCCGCAGCCGTCGCGCGGATGAAGCTGAACCACGTCGTCATCACCGCCGTGGCCCGCGACGACCTCCGCGATGGTGGGGCCTGCCATTTCGCCAATGTGATCTACAAGGTCCGCGAGCTGAACCCGCAGACGGTCATCGAGGTGCTCGTGCCCGACTTCATCGGACGCGACGACTCGCTCTGGATCGTGATCGAGGCGGCCCCGGCCATTTTCAACCACAACCTCGAGACCGTCGAGCGCCTCACTCCGGTGGTGCGGTCGAAGGCCGAGTATTGGCGCTCGCTCAAGGTGCTCCTCACCGCCCGCGAGATGGCGGAAAAGATGGGCCGCCGCTGCGCGACGAAGAGCGGCATCATGCTCGGCCTCGGCGAACGCGAGGAGGAGGTGCTGAAGGCCATGGACGACCTCCGCGACCACCGCGTCACCGTGCTGACGCTGGGGCAGTATCTGCGGCCCACGCCGAAGCACCTGCCCGTGGTCGAATACATCGATCCCGCCGTCTTCGACCGCTACCGCGAGATCGCGCTGGAGAAGGGCTTCCGCCACGTCGCCTCGGGGCCGTTGGTGCGCAGCTCCTACCACGCCGCCGACTTCAAGCCGGAGCTGGACCCCTTGGCGTGAGCGGGCAAAGTGGATGAGGCGTCCGCCGCTTGCCTTCGGAATGTGGCGGAATCGCGGCAGGTGAAATGAGTGGATTTTGATATGAAAATCGGTTCACATTTCATTTCCGCACATTTCCACGCCCATGAAACGCTTTTCCGTCCTCTCCGCCGTGCTTGCCTGCGCCGCGACCACCTTCGCTCAAGAGAAAGTCGTCATCCAATACGACTGCATCCCCAACTACGCCAACTGGGGCGGAGTCACCGCCGCCTATTTCAAGGCAAGCGGCGTCCGCGTCCCGCCCGACATGAAGGGCAGCTCCGCCGCCATGGCCGCGCTGGAGCTGGAGAAGGCGAATCCCCAAGCCGACACCGTCTACTACAATGGGGGCATCGGCTACCAAGCCGCGCAGAAGGGCCTCCACGAGCCCTACAAGCCGGAGGGCTTCGAGAAAATCCCCGACGACCTCAAGGACCCCGAGGGCACTTGGTTCACCGTGCATACCGCGCACATCGCCATCTTGGTGAACACCTCCGCCCTCGGCGGCAAGCCGGTTCCACGCTCCTTCGCCGACCTCCTCAAGCCGGAATACAAGGGCATGGTCGTCTACGACGATCCCACCATCCACGGCACTGGCTTCACCTTCGTTTACGGCATCAACGCCATCCTCGGCGGAGGCTCCGACTTCAAGGCCGGATTCGACTACCTCAAGGCGCTCGACGCGAATATCCTCAACTACGCGAAGGAGAACAGCTACAACGAGCTGCTGCGCGGCGAGATCCCCATCTGGATCAACGCCGACGGCAACGGGCTGAAGGCGAGGCACACCGACAAGGCCCCCGTGGAGGTGGTCATCCCCAAGGAGGGCACGGTCGTCCTGCCGATGGTCATGGCCTTGGTCAAGGGCGCTCCTCGCCCCGAGGAGGCGAAGAAATACCTCGACTGGCTCCTCGGCGACGAGGCGCAGAAGGTCATGGCCGAGTCCTATTTCCGTCCCATCATGAAGGTGGACCTCGGACCCGGGCTGAGTTCGCAGTTCCTGCCGGACTCGGCCTACGCCAAGGTGCAGGCCCTGCCCCTGAAGGAAATGGCCGCCGACGCCGACGACTTCAAGGCCCGCTGGACCAGGGAAATCCGCGCGGGACGATAAGTCGCAGGCGGCGGCGTGAACGGCTCCCTTGCCCCAATGGAAGCGGCTCCCCTTGCGACCGGTGCTGGACCGCGTCGCCGCGCTTGGGAGTTGCTGCTGGCGCTGCCGCTCGCGGTGGTCTTCGCCGCTTTTCTGCTCTATCCGATCCTGACGATCCTCCTCACCAGCCTGAAACCCGGCTCAGGGGTGTTGCACAGCGGAGGCGGAGGCTCGTCCAGCCATACGATTTTCTCCAACTACCTCGAACTGTTCCGCGATCCCATCTACTGCGAGGCCATGCTCCATTCCCTCGTGCTCAGTGCATCGGTGGCCTTGGGCGCGACCTTGCTCTGCCTCGGACCCGCTTGGCTCTTCGCCCGCTACGAGTTTCCGGGGAAGCGCCTCATGCGGGCGGGCTTCGCCCTGCCCATGTCGCTCTCGGGCATCCTCGTCGGCTTTCTCGCGGTGATCATGCTGGGGCGAGTCGGCTTCATCCCGCAGATGTCCCAAGGCCTGACCGGCAAAGCCTGGCTCTCGGGCGCGGCCTACCAGCTCTCCGGGCTGGTCATCGCCTACCTCTATTTCGAGATTCCGCGCGGCGTCGTCACTTTGGAGAGCGCCCTGTCGAAATTCGACCCCCGCCTCGACGCGGCGGCACGCTCGCTCGGCGCGAGCCGGTGGCAGCGCTTCCTCTGGATCGTGCTGCCCTTGATCGCGCCAGCCCTCGTCGCGACCTTCGCGGTGACCTTCAGCGTCTCCCTCGGCTCCTTCGGCGTGGCCCTCGTCCTGTCGAAACGCTTCTCGGTGCTGCCGCTGGAGCTCTTCCATCAGGTCGTGGCCATCACGAACTTCCCCCTCGCCTCCGCGATGGCCGTGTTCCTCATCGCCCTCGCCCTCGCCCTCAACTTCGCCCTCGGTCGCTGGATGCGGCGCCATTTCTCCCTCCGCCATGCGTGAAAATCTGCGGCGTCCCGGCTTCCTGCCCCTCTACGCGTTCACTCTCGTCCTGTGGCTGATCGTGATGTCGCCCTTCGCGGTTGTGGTGCTGGGGGCCTTCCTCCAAACCACTTTCCTCGGGTTGTCCACCGAGCAGTGGGCGCGCGGCGGCGACGGCGAATCCCTTTTCAGCGTGAAATGGTTCGGCTATGTGTGGGGCCTCTACCGGGGAACCCTGCTCTTCAGCGTCAAGCTCGCCCTGCTCTCGGTGCTGCTCTGCCTGCTCATCGGCGTGCCCGGCGGGATGGTGCTGGCCCGCCGCCAGTTTCCGGGGCGGGATTTGCTGGAGAGCATCGTTCTGCTGCCCCTGTCCCTGCCCGGCATCGCCCTGTCCATCGGCATCCTCCAGGCCTTCGCCATCGTGCGCGGCGAATGGTGGCTCATCCTCGCGGGGCATCTCCTCTACACCCTACCCTTCATGGTGCGGATGGTGATGGACGCCCTGCGCAGCTTCGACGTCGCCGCGCTGGAGACGGCCGCACGCAGTCTCGGGGCGGGCTACTGGCAGCGCCTCCGTTGGGTCGTGTTGCCCAACCTGCGCCATGCCATGGTCGCCGCCTCGCTGCTCGTCTTCTGCGTGTCCTGGGGCGAGTTCAACATCAGCTTCCTGCTGAACACGCCCCTGAACCAGACCTTCCCCGCGGCGCTCTACGCGACCTACACGACCAACAGCTTCCAGGTGTCCAGCGCCGCCACGGTGATCTTCCTCGGCGTGGTCGTCCCCGCCCTGATGGCGATCCAGTGGCTGGGCGGCGGGCGCGGCGTCAAACTCGAACAAGGTGTCTGAATCCATGGCCCAAGTCGAAGCCCGCCAACTCGTCAAACGCTACGCGGACAACGCCGCGCTCAAGGGGTTCTCCCACGTCTTCCCTGGCGGCAAGATCACCGCCGTGCTCGGGCCGAGCGGTTCGGGCAAGAGCACCCTGCTCTCCCTGCTCGCCGGCTTGCAGCCTCCGGACGAGGGCGGCATCTCGCTCGACGGGCGGGACATCGCCCGCCTGCCAGCGGAACGCCGCGACTTCGGCTTGGTCTTCCAGAACTACGCCCTCTTTCCCCATCTCACCGTCGCGGAGAACGTCGGCTTCGGCCTGCGTGTCCGTGGTCTGCCTGCCGCCGAACGCCGGGAGCGTGTCCGGGAGACGCTGGAGCTGGTCCGCATCCCGCATTTGGCCGAGCGCCACATCCATCAGATCTCCGGCGGCGAACAGCAGCGGGTCGCCATCGCCCGCGCCCTCGCCTTCCGGCCCAAGGTGCTGCTCATGGACGAGCCGCTCTCCGCGCTCGACGCCCGCCTGCGCGAGGACTTGCGCGCCGAGCTGTCGCGCCTGCTGCGTGGCTTGGACGCCACCACCATCTACGTCACCCATGACCAGGTGGAGGCCCTCGGACTCGGCGACGAACTCGTCATCCTGCGCGACGGAGTGATCGAGCAGAGCGGGCCACCGCAGATCGTCTATCGCCATCCCGCCACCTCCTTCGTCGCCTCCTTCCTCGGTGCCGCCAACGTCATCCCCGCCACCTTCCGGGAGGGAAAAATCGAACTGCCCTTCGTGCGTCTCGTCCACGAGGACGCCTCCGGTATCCAAGGGCCGTGTCTCGCCGTGATCCGCCCCGAGGACTTGGAACTCGCCACCGCAGACGGCCCCGGCGCGTTCGCCGCGGAACTCGAATCCTCCCTCTTTCTCGGCAACCGGATGCGGCTGCATCTGGTCGCGGGCGGAGAACGCCTCACCGCCGACCTTCAGGACGGCAACCAAGTGCAAGCCGGTGCTCCCGTCCACTTGCGTATCCGGCCCGGACGCTTGACCCTCTTGCCCGCATGATCGGACCCCGTCATGCCCCGTGCCTGCTGGTGGCTGGTCGTTCACAAAGCGGCCAGCCATCCCGGCGGTCGCGGCCGCAGCACCCGCTCCACCGGCGGCAGGCTCGCCACCCCGCAGGTCCACACCCCGTTCCTCAAGGGGATGGTGAACACGTCGTCCACCCCCTCGGCACGGAGCCGATCCGCCCAAGCGAGATGATCGTAGGGGACGCGTTCGATCACCGGACGCCAGCCACCACCTTCCTCCCACACGAGCGAGGCGTAATGCACCGCCGCATCGTGGTCGTGGTCCGGTTTGCCGCAGACCCCGCAGTTCACCGCGAAGCGTCCGCCGGGAAGCTCCCTCACCCAAGGCAGGCCCGAATGGCCGCAGACCAGCCCTTTCGCATCGAATTCATCCAACCAGGCTTCGAGGCGGGCCCCGTCCAGTTCCGATTCGTAGAGGAACTCGTTCGTTTGCGCGGGGCTGCCGTGACAGAGCAGCAGGCCGCCGCCGTCCGTCCGCAGCAGGGCCAAGTCCGGCCACTCGCCGAGCCAGCGGCGGTTCTCCTCGCCGAGCGAAGCCATCGCGAGGCGATGGGCGATACCACCGTAGCGGTTGTCCTCCGGCACCGCGTAGTTGCAGCCGCAGTCCTCCTCCCCGGTGGCCGCTTTCTGCTCGTGGTTGCCTGCCACGAGAAACGGGAAATGCTCGTGGATCAGCGCCAGAGTCTCGTCGCTGTGCCCGCAGCATCCCGTGGCGTCCCCGACGAAGGCAAAGCCGTCGCAGCCGGTCTCCTTGGCGTGGGCGACGCAGGCCGCGAGCGCGGGCACGTTGCCGTAGGCACCGCCCATCGTCGCGAAACGGCGCAAGCCGCGTCCGTCGTAGAGCGCAAGCGGCTTGGGCGAACCCGCCGCAGGTGCGCAATGCGGCGCATCGGGATTTGCCTTGAATGTTTCGGAAACCATCTGCATAATTGCGCAACTAAACAAATATTCACTAAAGCACGCTTGACAAGCCCGGAATCGCCAGCCCACCGCCGCTGATGAGAAAAACCAATCTTTTGGAAGAAACGCTCGCTTGGTTCCACCGGACGGCTTTGCTCTCCTCCGACGAAGCCCGCTTCGTGGACGGTCTCTTCTCGCCCTATTTCGAGTTCGCCGAAGCCATTAGGCTCGCGGATTCCATTCATCTCCACCTCCGCGTGGACGACACCGACGCCTTGCCGTCGGACGAGTTCGCCCGGCAGGACGGCGTCCTCGACCACGGCCATCCCGGCTACGTCAAATACCGCTTCCCCGAGGGGGTGAACGCCATTTTCTCCTCCATCCCCGTGGCCCAGGACAACTTCGCCGAAACCCCGGAGAACCGCCGCCCGCGACCGCACCTCGACCACATCGGCATCGACCTGCGCCGGGAGGAGGAGGAGGAGGTCCGCGCCGAGTTCGACCGCCTCCCGGAGCGCGCCGCCGCCCTCGGTTGGGGGCACATCCCCCAAGGCGGCAACGGACGCCCCGTGTATTGCTGTCATATCGAAGTCGAGGCGAAACACTGGATCTACCCGCCCGATGGCGCCGGACACCGGAGCATCCCCCTCGAGTTCGCCTACGGTCCTCTCAAAATCAACGACGAGAGCGTCGGCTGCGACCTGCGCCCCTCCAGCCCGGTGATCCACTTGGCGGAGGGGGTGAAAAATTCGTGCTGCTGCTAACCGCCTCGGCACCCATCTAAGACCACCACCATATCACCCCAACTACGCCCCATGACATCCGACCACCCTCTGAGAAACACGCTGCTCGGCGCCGCCACCTTTCTGTGCGGAGCTTCGCTGACGGCGGGAGACTACGAGAAAGCCATCATCGACGACAAGGCTCCCATCGCCTCTTGGGAGTTCTGCGACCTGTTCAAGAACAACACCCTCTATAAAGGGGACGGCTTCATCCGCTCGATCAAGTTCAAGGGCCGCTACCACGGGCACTACGTCAGCAGCAGCGACGACCACCTGCTGGGGAATCCCGCCCCGAACAGCAATGTCCCAAGCGATTTCTGGGAGCACCGCCGCTGGCGCTCCGGCTTGGAGTTCGGCTTGGCCCACGACCTCAAGCTCACCAGCAGCTTCAACCATGACGTGACCCGCAACTTCAACGGCCCCCATTTCGTCGATAATCTGGACGAGCTTCACATCCAGTGGTCGCCCTCGGACGATTTCTGGATCCGGGTCGGCAAGCAGAAGCTGCTGATCACCCGCGAATACGAGGAGTCCTCCAACCGCATCCTCACCCCCGAACGCTCCACCATCGTCAACAACGTAGCGCCTCCCGGCAAACTCTGGGGGATCGCCGTCGGATTTGAGGCTGCCGGATTCGAGCATCGCGCCAGCCTGTTCGGCGTCGGCTACGACAACGACTTCTACTGGCCTGCCTTCGAAGGCGCGGGAGCCGTCTTCACCTACAGCCTCTCCCGCGAACTGACCGAAAACACCGAGGTCTTCTTCGACTACATGTACTCCGACACCGACGCGAGTCCCGCCACGGGATTCACCGAGCGCTACGACGCCAGTGCCTACGAGCATGTCGTCGCCCTCGGCACCGAGTCGAAATGGGGCCGCTTCGGCCTGATCACCGATGTGATCCTCGCCAGCGACCGCCGGGACCGGACGCTGGACGACACTTGGGGACTCGTGATCCTGCCCTACTACGACATCACCGACAAGCTCCAACTGGTGGCCCGGTACTCCTACGCCGAGGACGCCCGTCTCGCGCGTCCCCAACAGCATGCGTCCCAGCCCTATGTGGACGGGCTCAGCACCTTCTTCGTGGGCTTCAACTACTACATCTGCGGCCACAATCTCAAGCTGACCGGGGGCTACGAATACGCCACGGGCGACCAGTTCGCCAACAACACCTCGAACGACTACCAGAACGATTCTTGGATACTTGGTGTGCGCACCTCTTGGTAAAAGCCGCTTCCTTTACGCGTCCATCGACGTTTAGAGGCGTCCCCAACGCCCGATCACCCGCAGCCGCACAGGCCCTTCCGTGTCTATTGGGCGCGGAACAGAGCGACGTTCAACGAGGCTAGTGGCCCATTTCAGCAAGTGATGGATGAAGCGTGGAAAAACGCGTCAGCGTCTGTAGCCGACCTCACTGGGGCCGGACCGAATGTCCAGACGACGCCCTCTCCGAGGTCGATGACCTCGGCTACAAAAAGATCCACCTTCGATGGATTGACCGAACGAGGTCGCCACCGGATCAACCGAAGAGCTGAGTGACTGGCGTACCTTTACGGGCGAAAGTGAAGGGCCGTTGGGTCGGCGAGTAGACCGTCTCCTCCATGTTCAAGCCGAGTCCATGACCGATGGTCGCAAGGAAGTCCTGCGGCTTCACCGGATTCGCCTTCACCTTCTTGCCGGAGCCGTCAGTCTCGCCGTAGACGGTGCCGCCCTTGACTCCGCCGCCCGCGAGGACGCAGGAGTAGGCCGCCGGGTAGTGGTCGCGACCGGAGTTCATGTTGATCTCCGGGGTGCGCCCGAACTCGGTGCCGACGGCGACGAGGGTGGACTCGAGGAGACCGCGGGAGTCGAGATCCCGGATCAAGGCCGCGACCGCCTTGTCGAATTCGGGAAGCCGGCTGGCGGTGCCTGTGGCGATGTCCAAGTGCATGTCCCAGCCGCCCGATACGATCTCGACGACGCGCACGCCGTGCTCGACGAGGCGGCGGGCGAGAAGGCAGCCTTGACCGAAGCGGTTGTCGCCGTAGTCGGAGGCGTTCGACTCGCCGGAGATATCGAAGGCTTGCAACTCCTCGCTCTTGAGCAGGTCGTTGGCTTGACGGTAGTATTCGACGTAGGAACTGGGGCCGCCGTATTTGAATTTGTCGGTGAATTGCTGACCGAGCTTCTGCGCCATCTGCATGCGCCGGTCGAAGCGCTCGCCCTCGACGATGAGGCTGGTGTTCGGCACGCCGCCGGAGGGGTCGGCGATGGGCAGGGGGCTGAGGTCGGGCTCCATGAAACCGGCGTTCGAGGTGCTCTCGCCGATGAGGACGGAGTCGGGAAGGATTTTGCCGCGCTTGCCGAGGAGCTTCTGCGCCCAAGGGCCGATGGTGGGATGGACGATGGTGGCGATCTTCTCGTAGCCCGTCCGCATGATGTACTCGCCCTGTTCGTGGGCCCCTTGGGTGGAACTCATCGAGTTGATCACGGCGAGCTTGTCGGAGACCTTCGCCAGTTCGGTGAGGTGCATCCCGAACTTCATGTTGTCGACCTTCGTGTCGAGGATGGTGGTGCCACCCATCACGGAGCTGTTCTTCTTCGGGTCGAAGGTGTCGAGGTGGGTCATCCCCCCGGAGAGGAAGATGTAGATGAGGTTCTTCGCCTTGCCAGCTTCTTGGGCTTTGAAGCTGCGGGGGAGGAAGGGGACGCTGAGACTGACTCCGAAGGACAGCTTGGCTGTCATCTCCATGAAGTGGCGGCGGCTGAGGGAGTCTTTTCCGGCGAGTTCGGCGATGTGCATGGCGTGATGGGGTGGAAGGTTCGAGGGACGGGGATGGGGGATCACTGGATGTAGAGGAATTCCGGGCTGTTCATCAGCGCCCAAGCGAGGTCGCTGATGCCTTCGTCGCCGTAGTCCTCCATCATCCCGACGCCGAGATCCAGCTCCTCCTTGTTGGGGAAGCGGTTGAGGAGGGTGAAAAAGACGCCGCGGACTTTGTCGTCGTGCCCGTCGAGCGACTCGAGGTCGGCGACGACTTTGGAGGAGGCGCCGGTGAGCTGGCGCGTCACCGAGCCGTTCATCAGGGCGAGCACCTGCGGGACGGAGCCGTCGTAGTTGTGCTCGTCGGTGACGAGGCGGTCGGACTGGCCGAAGGTGTCGAGCAGGGAGGCGGGCGGGGCGGGCTGGTTGAGTTCGGAGGCGCGCAGTTCGGAGTCGTTGACGAGGACGGGACCGTCGCCGTCTCCCGCCATGGCCATCGCGCCACCGCCACCCAGCGACTGCCACATCTCATAGTGACGCCACACTTCGTCGTTGCTGGCAGTGTTGAAGTCGATGTTGAGGATCTTCTTGTAGAAGGAGCCGTCGCCGCCGCTCTTCTTGTCGATCTCGGCACCGTGGGCGAGGGTCATGATGGAGTCCCAAGCCTGCTCGGCCCGCATCCGGCGCAGCACCGGCCCGGCGAAATAGTAGGCTTTGCTGGGATCGGGTTCCTCCGCCGTGGCGACGGACTGGTAGGCGCGAGTGTTGTAGAGGATGCGCATGAACTCGCGCAGGTCGTAGTTTACCCGGTGCATCTCGCGGGTGAGGTAGGCGAGCACCTCGGGCTGCGAAGCGCCCTTGATGGAGGCATCGTTGAAGTCGTTGACCGGCTCGATGATAGCGCGTCCGAAGGCGCGTCCCCACATCCGGTTGGCGATGACGAGGGCGAAGCGCGGGTTGTCCGGCGCGGTGAGCCAGTCGGCGATGGCTTGGCGGCGGGATTTGCCACCCATTTTGGCGGTGGCCCCGATCAGGGTGCGGGGCTTGGCGACCTCGCCCGGCTTGCCGCCTTGGCCGATGAAGTCGTGGGGCAGCACGGTCTGGAGCGCCTCGTTGTCGGCGAGGTTCCAGCCGAGGGCACCGAGGAAGAAACGGAACTGCTGGTCCCTGAGATCCCCGGGCCGGATACCCTTGTTGGCCTCGGCCCATTTCTCGAAGTTGTACTTCCAGCCGGACGGCGCGTTCGGCATCTCGATCTTGCCGCCGTCCATCATGGAGCTGGCCCCGCCGTAGCGGAGGGACCGCTGGGTGTTCCCGAAGAAGGCGGCCATCTCGTAGAAGTCGCCCTGGGTCCACTCGTCGAAGGGGTGGTCGTGGCATTGGGCGCAGGAAATGTCGATGCCGAGCATGATCTGGCCGAAGTTGGAGAAGGCGTCGAACTCCATCCCGGTGTCGCGGAGGAGGAAGCCGGCGGCGGGGTTTTGCCCCACGTTGCCGTTGGCGAGGACCATGTCCTGGACGATCTCGTGGTAGGGCCGGTTCGCCTTGATCTGCTCGCGCCACCAGTTGACGTAGGGGTCCATGCGCACCCCGTTCACGAAGACGTTCCGGCTGCTCGCGACGATGCGGTACATGTCGGCGAAGTAGTTGAAGAGGTGCGAGGCGTATCCGGGGGAGAGGAGGAGCTCGTCGATGAGGGCCTCGCGCTTGTCAGGGCGGGCGTTCTCGGCGAAGCGCAGGAACTCCTCCCGTGTGGGGATGCGCCCGGCGATGTCGAGGTAGACGCGGCGGACGAAGAGGTCGTCGGGCAGGGGCGCGTTGAAGGAGGTGAAGCCGTTCTTCTTCAGCGTCGTCGCGAGGAGGGTGTCGAGCTGCCGCGCCGAGGCCTTGGTGAAGCTGTCGTCACCGATCTTGGCGAGCCGCTCGGCCGCCTCCTGGTCGGCTTTGATGAATTTGTCCTTGTGGACGGAGATCTGGTTGCCGTTCTGGAGCTTGAACTTGTAGGTGTCGCCCTCGATGCCGAGGAAGATGGCTTGGAGCGGCTTGCCGTCGGTGCTGGTCCAAGTCCGGGCGCTGGCGGACGGAAGGAGGAGGCCGGCGAGTGCCGCGAGCGAAGCGAGCCTGAGGACGGATCGGATGTTCATACGCTTGAAAAAAGAAGGGGTTTCACATCTTCATATCGGGAACGGCTCCGTACGTCACGACAATTTTTCGGAAATTTCCAAAAAATCCGCTTGCCCGAAGAATCGCGGGCGGAGGCGCGCCTCGCTACCGTCCCGGATTCAGGAATCGAGGAACTGGAGGTGCCGCTCCACCTGGGCGTGGTCGGGGATGGGATCTTGCGCCCCGGCGCCGAGGGTGGCGAGGGCCCCCGCGCAATTCGCGGCGCGGAGCGCGTCTCCGAGAGGTTCGCCTTGGGCGAGGCGCGCGGTGAAGCACCCGGCGAAGGCGTCGCCCGCCCCCACCGTATCGACCGGCAGGACCGACAGGACCGGCACGGAGAAAGGAGGCTCGTCGCGGGGGAACACGAGCGTCTCCTCCCCGCCGCGGGTGATCACGAGATGTCCCGAGCGCAGCTCGGCGAGCCGCTCGCGGACCTCGGGCGCGGACGGGAGGGAGGGCGCGAAACCGAGGAACTCGACCGCTTCGGTTTCGTTGACCACGAGGTAGTCCGTGCGGATCTCCTCCCAGGGGAAGTCGGGCTGGAAGGGCGAGGGGTTGACCACGACCGGGATGCCGCGGCGGTTCGCGAGATGGATGGCCTCGACGAGGGCGGCGGCGGGCACCTCGAACTGGCCGAGGAGGATGTCGCATTCCTCGATCCGCGCCGCCGCTCTGGCGACGTCGGCGCGACGCAGTTCCCCGTTCGCGCCAGCGGCCACGACGATGGTGTTCTCCCCGCTCCGGTCCACCGTGATGAAGGCCGCCCCGGTCGGACCCGGCACGGTGCGCACGCAGGAGGTCGAGACACCCTCCTCCTCCAAGGCGCGAAGATACGCCGCGCCGCCCTCGTCCGCACCGACCGCCCCGAGCAGGACGACGGCGCAGCCCTGTCGCGCCGCCGCGATCGCCTGGTTCGCCCCCTTGCCGCCCCGGAAGAGGTGGGCCCGGTCCGCCGGCACCGTCTCGCCGGGCCGGGGGAGGGACTCGACCAGGACGAAATGGTCCAAGTTGAGCGAACCCACGACCATGACGCGGCCTTGGGAGGGGGGGCTGGTTCGAACGGAGGCCATGTGGCTGGAAGGCTAACCAATCCTCAGCCCTTGGGAAGCGATTGTTTGCGTCCCTCCCCGTCGACCCGAACCAAAGTCACCTCGGTCGAAAAAATCTCCTCCCCGTCCTTCGAGACCTTCACCGAATAGGTCGCCGAGGTCTCCCCGGTCCGGGCGCGCAGCGCCTCGAAGCGCAGCACCGCGCCCTCCCGCACGCTCTTTTTGAAGGCCACCTCCTTCATCCCCACGGTCACGAGCTGGCATCCCGGATAGTCCCGGCTCGCCGCCATCCACGCCATCTCGTCGACCCAGGCGAGCAGGTAGCCCCCGAAGAGGAAGCCGTATTGGTTCATGTGCCCGGGCAGGACGAGGCGGTGGTTTTCCATCGGGGGAATCTTGCCAGCATCGTTGAACCCGCGCCAATGGAAATGGTCGAATGCTTCTGGTTTCCCAACGCTTTGTTTGCATGTATGCTTCATCAGGATCGTCTTACCTTCCGTTCCACCCTGTTCCCTCCATGACCAGACCCTGTCTCCTCCTCTGTGCCGCCCTAGCCCTCCTCTCCCCCCTTCGCGCCCAGGAGGGGACGCCCCCGGCCTCCGAGCCATCCTCCTTCGCGAGCAAATCCATCGACGAGATGAGCGCCGACGAGGTGCTGAAGCTGGTCCGGCTCAGCTACACCCTCTACGACCGCGATTTCACCGGGATGCTGCGCATGGGCCTGACCAAGAAGGTGCCCTTCCGGCTCAGCCTCAAGCCCGAGGCGATCAGCTTCCTTTTCAACGAGCCCGCCCAGCTCATCCATCTCGACACCCGCAACCAGCGCTTCGCCCTTTTCGAGGGAGTCGGCGGGGCGCAGACGAAGCCGGTTCCCCCGGCGAAATACGGCGAGCCCGTTCGCGGCACCGACATCACCTACGACGATCTTTCCATGCGCTTCCTCTACTGGCCGAACGCCCGCATCGTCCGGCAGGAGAAGCTGAAGGGCCGCGACTGCATCCGCGTCAGCATCCGCAATCCCGACGGGGCCGGGCTCTACTCCAGCGTCGAGGTGTGGATCGACAAGATCAGCGGCGGCATGCTGAAGATGATCGGGCGCGACCGCGCCAGCCGCCCCATCCGGCGCTTCGAGGTGCTCAGCGGAAAGAAGTTCGGCGACATCTGGATGGTCGACGAGATGCGCATCGAGACGATCACCGGTGCGGTCGGCGCCAGCGACGGCACGGTGAAGTCCAGCACCCGGATGCAGATTCAAGCTTTGGCGAATTGACCGGGGCCTCGGGAACGGGCGGCTCCGGTTTCCTCGGGGTCACGTCGCCCCGCGACGGAGTTGCGGATTTCGCGGTCGGGGTGAGGCTCTCGTGGTTTGGTGTCCCGTGATCGGGTAGGGTGGTTCGGCTCGAACCGCCGGAAGGGCGCTCTGTGCCGGGCACTGGCTTGACAAAACCCGGGCGGGGCGTCAGCCTTTTGCCACAGAGGTCGATGAGCGCGTTGGGCGATGATATTATCCGCTTGTCCCAAGGCAAGGAGATCAGGAACGAGGAACTCCTCGCCTTGTACGGTGCCCTGCCCGAAAGGCGGGAGGGGCCTCCCCTCATCGCCGGAATCCGTTACCGGTTCAAGCCCTCGCCACTGCCGAAACCGTATCTGACCTACCAGTTCGACAAGAGCTTCGACCAGCGGACTTGGGCACCGGAGCACATTTTCACCAACAGGCAGCATCACGCGATCTACCACCACTATCGCTCCCTTGGCTTCAACATGGTCGATATCGGGCACCGCCGCTACGACCTGGAGACCGCCGCCGACATCATCAACGGCTCGGAGGGCCATGTGGGAGTTTGCAGCGGCATGGGGTGGTTCGCCATCGCTTGCGGGAAGAAGCCCGTCATCTGGTACGCCACGGAGGCCGACAGCCCGCAGCTCAGGCCGTACATCGGATGGTGGAAGCTCAACGGGGCGGGGATCCGCTACTTCGACCAGTCCTTCGAGTGGGTCGACTGCGACGTGGCCGTCGATGGGAAGCGCTACTCCTATTGCGGCGGCTAGAGCATTTTAAATAAAGAGGTAACCACTCGTCCCGGCGCGGAAGCAAGCGGAAGAGAGGAGCGCGGGCACTCCTGCCCGCAAGGCGGACGGATAGGCTCCGGGTGCGGACAGGAGTGTCCGCGCTCCCTTCTCGCAGCCGTCCGATCAGATCGGCTACGAGTAAATGAAAATGCTCTAGCGCGTCACCCCGCCGCCCCGCGCGGATTACTCCCCTAGGAAGCCGATCCTCCCCATGGCCCTGAGCTTGTCGAAAAAGACCTTCTCCGTCCGGGGTTGATGGCCCTTCGAGGGGTCGGGGAACGGGTCGCGGTCGCTGTAGTAGTGCATCCGGGCGGGGGAATCCCACCAGTCGAACCCCGTCAGCGTCACCCTCTCGTATCGCTTCAACAGGGACCACACGCCGATGGCCCCGGTCGAGAAAAGGGAGTAGGGCAGGCCGAGGAACTCCCGCATCTCGGCGATCTGGCTTTTCGCCACCTCATGCACGGGGGTCGCCGATCCCTCCGCCGCGAGGGCTTCGCGGAAGCTCGCCGCCGCCGCCTCCGTCCCCGTCCATGTGTGGATGTGGATCTCGCGGAAGCGATGCTCCCGCAGCATCGCCCGGATCGTCGGCGTGCTCGCGTCCCGGTTGTTGAACCAGATCGTCGTGCGGCTCCCGACATCGCGCGAGAACGGCCCCGTCTTGAACAGGTTGAAGCGCACGATCTCGTCATGCCCGTCGATGGCCTCCCCCCGGCGTCCGCCGATCAGGCTCGAACCGTTTCCGACGATGATCACCCTCCGTGCCATGCCTCGCGTTCAGGTTCCCCGGCCGCCGCTCCCGTAGCCTCCCAGCCGGAAGTCGGCCTCGTAGGCCGTCTCGATCCATTCGAGGACCTCGTCCGTGACAGCGCACTCCACATGGAAGCGCCCCGACGGGTTCAGCCGGGGGAGCGGCTTGCGGGGGATTCCCAGCGTTCCGCAAAGGGAGGCCCAATCGGAGTCCAGGCGCTCGAAGAGCAGGACCCTGTCGAGCATCAGGTTTCCCGCCCCGTCGCACACGAAGCGGTGCTGCGGCATGATGTGGACGATCCAGTCCAGCAGGGCGGGCTCGTCTTTGAGCTTCCTCACGAACGCTTCGAGCGTCCCGCATCGGTGGACGCTTTCATTGCGCAGCGCCTCCTGGGCCGGCATCCCCCTCAGATAGCGGAAGGCCGAGAGGAAGCGGTCCACCGGATGCCGCAGCAGGGCGAACTTGAAATACTCGCCGAACTCGACCGGAAACGCCCTCCGGTATCCCAGGGCGGTCGTGTGGCCGCCGACGACCTGCGACGGCCCGTCCAGGAGCGACCGCTCGACCGAGGTTCCGGCGGTTTTCGGAACGTGGACGAAGATCGCCTTCAGATGATGGAAGATCTGGGGGAGGGGATAGACCATCGGGGGAGGCGGCTGCGCCGCCGTGAAAGGTGGGAAGGTGAAAAGGGAAAGGTCCGCGCCGTTGGCTTTGCGCGGCTTTGGCGGTTAACTCTACTTAGAACTTATCCGTAAATAAATATTAACAATCCGCTGATCCGTGGCATGGTCC
>ERZ761602.1437-NODE-1437-length-43204-cov-238.844029_pt1 | contig 43204 bp, 35 predicted proteins | sample MGYA00512165_ERZ761602 | MGnify/ENA primary metagenome ERZ761602 (study PRJEB28899, sample SAMN02445085) | bioreactor sludge metagenome | biome: EBPR sludge; isolation source: Thorneside wastewater treatment plant | place: Australia: Brisbane, Thorneside...
TCGCGCACAACGGCGAGATCAACACCCTGCGCGGCAACTACAACTGGATGCGCGCCCGCGAGAAAGGGACGTCGTCGCCGTTGCTGGCGGGCGACCTCGAGAAGATCTGGCCGCTGATCTACCCTGGCCAGTCGGATTCGGCATCGTTCGACAATGCGCTGGAACTGCTGGTGATGGGCGGCTACTCGCTGGCGCACGCGATGATGATGCTGATTCCCGAGGCGTGGGAGTCGCACACCCTGATGGACGAGAAGCGCAGCGCGTTCTACAAGTACCACGCCGCGATGATCGAACCCTGGGATGGACCGGCGGCGGTCGCGTTCACCGATGGCCGCCAGATCGGCGCCACGCTCGACCGCAACGGCCTGCGTCCGGCCCGTTACCTGGTGACCGACGACGATCTCGTGGTCATGGCTTCGGAGGCGGGCGTGCTGCCGATACCGGAGGAGCGGATCGTCCGCAAGTGGCGCCTGCAGCCGGGGAAGATGTTCCTCATCGATCTCGAGCAGGGACGGATCATCGACGACGCCGAACTCAAGGACACGCTGGCGCGCGCGCGGCCGTACCAGGACTGGCTCGGCCGGATCAACATCAAGCTCGACGAACTGCCGGCGCCACACGCGGTTCCGGCAGGCGCCCATCGGACGCCGCTGCTCGATCGGCAGCAGGCCTTCGGCTACACGCAGGAGGACATCAAGTTCATCCTCGAGCCGATGGCCGGATCGGGCGAGGAAGCCACCGGCTCGATGGGCAACGATTCGCCACTCGCCGTTCTTTCGGACCGCAGCAAACCGCTGTTCAATTATTTCCGGCAGCTCTTCGCGCAGGTGACCAATCCGCCGATCGACCCGATCCGCGAACAGCTGGTGATGTCCCTGGTTTCGTTCATCGGGCCGAAACCGAACCTGCTCGGCATCAACGAGATCAATCCGCCCTACCGTCTCGAGGTGTCGCAACCGGTGCTCGATTTCGACCACATGGCAAAGCTGCGGCGGATCGCCACCTACACCGAAAGCAAGTTCCACTCGGCCGAGCTCGACATCTGCTATCCGCTCGCCTGGGGCCGGCAGGGGGTCGAAGCGCGCTTGGCGTCGCTGTGCGCCGAGGCGGAAGATCATGTGCACAAGGGTTCCAGCATCCTCATCGTTTCCGATCGCCGGCTCGACGCCGAGCATGTCGCCATCCCCGCACTGCTGGCCACCTCAGCGGTGCATCAGCACCTGGTGACGAAGGGACTGCGGACGCGCGTCGGTCTCGTCGTGGAGACCGGTGCCGCGCGCGAGACGCACCATTTCGCCGTCCTCGCCGGATATGGGGCGGAAGCGGTGCACCCCTACCTGGCGCTCGAAACGTTGCAGGAAATGGCGGGCAACGACCCGGTGAAGGGCGACAAGGCGATCAAGCACTTCATCAAGGGCGTCGGCAAGGGCCTCCTGAAGGTCATGTCCAAGATGGGTATCTCGACCTACATGTCGTACACCGGCGCGCAGATCTTCGAGGCCGTCGGACTGCAGAAGAGAATGGTGGACAAGTACTTCACCGGCACCTCGACGCAGGTCGAGGGCATCGACGTCTTCGACGTCATGGAGGAGGCGATCCGTCTGCACCTGCAGGCCTTCGGCGACGATCCCGTCCTGGCGACGATGCTCGACGCCGGTGGCGAGTATGCCTACCGGGTGCGCGGCGAAGAGCACATGTGGACCCCCGAAGCGATCGCCAAGCTGCAGCATTCGACACGCAGCGGCAGGTACGAGAGCTACAAGGAGTATGCCCGCCTGATCAACGAGCAGACGAAACGCCACATGACGCTGCGCGGGCTGTTCGAGCTGAAGCCGGCCGGACAGCCGCCGCTGCCGCTCGCCGAGGTCGAAGCGGCGACAGAGATCGTCAAGCGCTTCACCACCGGTGCCATGTCGCTCGGTTCGATTTCGACCGAAGCACACAGCACGCTGGCGATCGCCATGAACCGCATTGGCGGCAAGTCGAACACCGGCGAAGGCGGCGAGGATCCGGCGCGCTTCCGAACCCTGCAGGGCGGCGAGATGCTTTCCGATGTGCTTGGCAAGTCGCGCATCGAGCGCGATTACCGGTTGCAGCCGGGCGACAGTCTGCGCTCGGCGATCAAGCAGGTCGCCTCCGGGCGTTTCGGCGTCACCGCCGAGTACCTGGTCAACGCCGACCAGTTGCAGATCAAGATGGCGCAGGGGGCGAAGCCTGGCGAGGGCGGCCAGTTGCCGGGCCACAAGGTATCCGAGTACATCGGCTTCCTGCGCCATTCGGTGCCGGGAGTGGGCCTGATCTCGCCACCGCCGCACCACGACATCTACTCGATCGAGGATCTGGCGCAACTGATTCACGACCTCAAGAATGCCAACCCGAAGGCATCGATCAGCGTCAAGCTGGTATCGGAAGTCGGAGTCGGCACCGTGGCCGCCGGCGTCACCAAGGCCAAGGCCGACCATCTGGTCATAGCCGGCCATGATGGCGGTACCGGCGCCAGCCCGCAGTCGTCGATCAAGCATGCCGGTTCGCCGTGGGAACTCGGTCTCGCCGAGACGCAACAGACGCTCGTGCTCAACGGGCTGCGCGGCCGCGTCCGGGTGCAGGTCGACGGACAGATCAAGACCGGGCGCGACGTCGTCGTCGGTGCGCTGCTGGGAGCGGACGAATTCGGTTTTGCGACCGCACCGCTGGTGGTCGAGGGTTGCATCATGATGCGCAAGTGCCACCTCAACACCTGCCCGGTCGGCGTCGCGACGCAGGATCCGGTCCTGCGTCGCCGCTTCTCCGGCCAGCCCGAACACGTCGTCAATTTCTTCTTCTTCATTGCCGAGGAAGTCCGCGAGCTGATGGCGCAACTCGGCATCCGTCGTTTCAATGATCTGATCGGGCGCAGCGACCTGCTCGACATGCAGCCCGGGATCAGCCACTGGAAGGCGAAGGGGCTCGATTACAGCCGCATCTTCCATCGCCCGGCCAACGCCAGCGGCGCCGCCGTCTTCCATTGCGAGCAGCAGGATCACGGACTGGCGAAGGCGCTCGACCGGCAACTGATCGATCTGGCCCGGCCGGCGATCGACAACGGCGAACGCGTCACGCTCGATCTGCCATTGCGCAACATCAACCGCACCGTCGGAGCCATGCTCTCCGGGCGAATTGCCGAGCGCTACGGGCGAGCGGGTCTGCCCGACGGAACGATCGAGATTCGCTTCCGGGGAACTGCCGGTCAGGCCTTCGGCGCCTTCCTGGCGCGCGGCGTCACCCTCGACCTCGTCGGAGAGGCCAACGACTACGTCGGCAAGGGTCTTTCGGGCGGGCGCATCATCGTTCGTCCGAGTGCCGGCTTCCGTGGTGAGAGCCGCAGCAACATCATCGTCGGCAACACCGTCCTCTATGGCGCGACCGAGGGCGAAGTCTTCTTCGCCGGTGTCGCGGGCGAGCGCTTTGCCGTGCGCAACTCCGGTGCGACCGCAGTCGTCGAGGGCGTCGGCGATCATGGCTGCGAGTACATGACCGGCGGCACCGTCATCGTTCTCGGCATGACGGGGCGCAACTTCGCTGCCGGCATGTCGGGCGGCGTCGCCTACGTCTTCGACGAGGAAGGGACCTTCGCCTCCCGCTGCAACATGGCGCAAGTGTCGCTCGAACCGGTCGAGGAGGAGTTGCTGGCGCGCCAGGGCAGCGACGCCGGCGACGAGCTCGAAAGCCACGGCAAGGTCGATGTCCGGCACCTGGGCGAGATCGATGAGGTCCTCCTCAGGGGGCTGATCGACAAGCACTATCGCTACACCAACAGCCGCCAGGCGCAACGCGTGCTGAACGATTGGGAGCGCCATCGCCGGCGCTTCGTCAAGGTGATGCCGCATGAGTATCGCCGGGTGCTCAGCGAGCTGGCGAAAAAGGAACCGGAGACCGTATAGAAATGGGCAAGCCGACAGGATTCATCGAGTACCAGCGTCTGGCGGAAGCGTCCGAGCCGGTTGCTGCACGCCTCAAGCACTACCGCGAGTTCGTCCTCGCGCTGACTGACGAGCAGGCCAGCCTGCAGGGGGCGCGCTGCATGGATTGCGGCATTCCGTTCTGCAACAGCGGATGTCCGGTGAACAACATCATTCCCGACTGGAACGATCTCGTGTTCCGCGGCCACTGGCAGCAGGCGCTGGCGGTCCTGCATTCGACCAACAACTTCCCGGAATTCACCGGCCGCATCTGTCCGGCTCCGTGTGAAGCGGCTTGCACGCTCAACATCAACACGGATCCGGTGGGGATCAAGTCGATCGAGCATGCGATCGCCGACAAGGGTTGGCAACAAGGGTGGATCGTGCCGCAGCCGCCGGCGCAGAAGACCGGCAGGAAGGTTGCGATCGTCGGTTCCGGGCCAGCAGGCTTGGCTGCCGCACAGCAACTGGCACGCGTCGGCCATGCAGTCGTCGTGTATGAGAAGAGCGACCGCATCGGCGGCCTGCTGCGCTATGGCATCCCCGACTTCAAGCTGGAAAAGTCGCACATCGACCGCCGCGTCGAACAGATGCGCGCCGAAGGCGTCGAGTTCCGTGTCGAACAGGAGGTTGGCGGCAGCGGGCCGGGCGCAGTCGCGGCTGCCCAGCTGCTGGCTGAATTCGATGCCCTGATCGTCGCCGGTGGCGCCGAGTCGCCGCGGGATCTGCCGGTGCCCGGACGCGAGCTCGATGGCGTGCACTTCGCGATGGAGTTCCTGCCGCAGCAGAACAGGGTCAACGCCGGCGACCGCCTTCGCCAGCAGATCACCGCCACCGGCAAGCGAGTGGTCGTCATCGGCGGCGGCGATACCGGATCGGACTGCGTCGGTACGAGCAACCGCCAGGGTGCCCTGTCGGTCACCCAGTTCGAAGTGATGCCGCAGCCGCCAGCACAGGAGGACAAGACGCTGACCTGGCCTTACTGGCCGATGAAGCTGCGTACGTCGTCATCGCACGAGGAAGGCTGCGCCCGCGACTTCGCCGTGTCGACCACGCAGTTCATTGGCGAGAGCGGCAAGCTCAAGGCGCTGCGTGTCGCTCGTGTCGACTGGAGCGGCGGGCGGATGAGCGAGATCGCCGGGAGCGAAACCGAGATTGCTGCCGACCTCGTCCTGCTTGCCATGGGCTTCGTGTCGCCGGTCCGGCAGGGCTTGCTGGAGCAACTGGCGGTCGAACTCGATGCGCGCGGCAACGTCCGCGCCACGACCGATGGCGACGGCTGCTACGCGACCAGCGTGCCACGGGTGTTTGCCGCCGGTGACATGCGCCGAGGGCAGTCGTTGGTCGTCTGGGCGATCCGCGAGGGCCGGCAGTGCGCGCGCGAGGTCGATGCCTTCCTCATGGGGCGTTCGGACCTGCCGCGCTGAAGCCTTGCCATGCATCGCCTCTCCAGCTGGGCGCGGCCAGGCGGCCGTCCGGCACGGCCCGCCAGCGCGGCTTCGGACGTATACTGTAGCCAGGATGCATGCACGGCAGTGAGTCTTTCTGCCGCCGGCCTGCCCGCAGCTCCCTTTTTCCCGTGACCGAGCGTGACATTTTTGTGCCCGGCTCGCCACCGGATCTGGAACAATGATTGCAGCAACGTGAACGCTGGTGTCGACCCCCGTTGCAGGCGGGTCCGCGTCCTCTGCATCAGCAAGCCGCTGCCGCCGGCCGGATCCCCGGCAGGCGCAACAGGAACCAATCGTAGCGTCTCATCAGGGTTCAGCAAATGAACATCGTCATTCTCGCCGCCGGCCAGGGCAAGCGCATGCACTCCAATCTGCCAAAGGTCCTGCATCCGCTGGCCGGCAAGGCGCTCGTCTCGCACGTCATCGACACCGCACGCAGTCTTGCGCCACAGCGAGTCTGCATCGTATACGGGCATGGTGGCGAGGCAGTGCGTGCTGCCATCACGGCGCCTGATCTCGTCTGGGTGCTGCAGGAGCCACAGTTGGGGACCGGGCACGCGCTGATGCAGGCATTGCCGCAGCTGGCGGCTGCTGGAACGACACTGGTACTCTATGGCGACGTGCCCCTGACCCGGGTGGAAACACTGCAGCGGCTGCTGCATGCGGCACGTGACTCGCTGGCAGTGCTCACCGTCGAACTGGACGACCCGACCGGCTATGGCCGGATCGTCCGCAACGCTGCCGGCGACGTCGCACGCATCGTCGAGCAGAAGGACGCCTCGCCCGACGAGCGCACGATCCGCGAGATCAATACCGGCATCATGGCGCTGCCGACAGCGCGTCTCGCCGAATGGCTCGGCTGCCTGTCGAACGACAACGCGCAGCGGGAGTACTACCTGACCGACATCGTCGGCATGGCGGTGGCCGCCGGACTGCCGGTGCGTACCGCCCAACCGGAGTCGGCAGCCGAGGTGCTCGGGGTGAACAGCAAGGTGCAGCTGGCCGAGCTCGAACGCGTCGCGCAGCGACGGATCGCCGATCAGTTGCTCACGCAGGGAGTCCGCCTGGCAGACCCGGCACGGATCGACGTGCGCGGCGAGCTGGTCTGCGGCCGCGATGTCTTCATCGACATCAACTGCGTCTTCGAGGGCCGCGTGGTGCTGGACGAGGCAGTCGAAGTCGGCCCCTCCTGCGTACTGAAGAACGCACACATCGGCTCCGGCGCGCGCCTCGCCGCATTCAGCCACATCGAGGACGCAATCGTCGGACCGGACGGGGTGATCGGGCCGTTCGCCCGCCTGCGCCCCGGAACCGAGCTGGGTCCGGGGGTGCATGTCGGCAACTTCGTCGAGCTGAAGAACAGCCGCTTCGCTGCCCAGTCGAAGGCCAACCATCTGGCCTACGTCGGCGATGCGGTCGTCGGCAGTCGCGTCAACATCGGTGCCGGAACGATCACCTGCAACTACGATGGTGCCAACAAGTTCCAGACGGTGATCGAGGACGACGCTTTCATCGGTTCCGACACGCAGTTGGTGGCGCCGGTAACCGTTGGTCGCGGCGCCACCCTCGGCGCCGGCACGACGCTGACCCGCGATGCCCCGCCAGACACGCTGACCATTTCGCGTGCCCGGCAAACCTCCATATCGGGCTGGAAACGGCCGCAGAAAATCCGGAAGTGAACTGACCATGTGTGGCATCGTTGCCGCGGTCGCCGACCGCAACATCGTTCCCGTCCTGCTCGAGGGCCTGCGCAAGCTCGAATACCGCGGCTACGACTCGGCGGGCCTCGCCCTGATCGACGACAGCGGCCTGCGCCGACTGCGCGCAGTCGGCCGCGTTGCCGAATTGACGGCGCAGGTCGATGAGACGCACGCCGCGGGCAACACCGGCATCGCACACACGCGCTGGGCGACGCACGGCGTGCCGTGCGAACGAAACGCCCATCCGCACATCTCCGGTGGGTTGGCCGTCGTCCACAACGGGATCATCGAGAACCACGAGTCGCTGCGCAGTCGCCTCAAGGACCTCGCCTATGTCTTCACTTCCGACACCGACACCGAAGTCGTCGCCCATCTGATTGCCCATGAGTTGAAGACCGAGAGCGACCTCCTCGCTGCCGTTCGCCGGGCGGTTGCGCAACTGCAGGGTGCCTACGCGATCGCCGTCGTCCGTGAAGCGGATCCGAGCCGGCTCGTCGTCGCGCGTGAGGGCGCGCCGCTCCTTCTCGGTTTGAGTGGCAACGGGCTCTACGCCGCCTCCGATGCTTCGGCGCTGGTACAGGTCACGCGCCGGATGGTGTACCTCGAGAACGGCGACTGTGCCGAACTGACCCGCGACGGCTACCGCATCGCCCGCGTCGACGGTACGCCCGTGGAGCGGCCGGAAAGCGAATCGCAGCTGTCGGCCGATGCGATCGAACTGGGCAACTACCGGCACTACATGCAGAAGGAGATCTTCGAGCAGCCGGTGGCACTGGCGAACACCCTCGAAATGCTCGGCGCCGCGCGCAGCATCCAGCCGGGCATCTTCGGCGCCGAGAGTGAGGAGCTGCTGCGCGGCGTGCGGCAGGTGCTGATCATCGCCTGCGGTACCAGTTACCATGCCGGTCTCGTGGCGCGCTACTGGCTCGAGTCGATTGCTGGTGTCGCCTGCTCGGTCGAAGTGGCGAGCGAGTACCGCTATCGCGACTCGGTCGCCGATCCGCGCACCCTCGTCGTCACCATTTCGCAATCGGGTGAGACCGCCGACACGCTGGCGGCACTGCACTACGCCAAGTCGCTCGGCATGCACCGCACCCTGTGCATCTGCAATGTTCCCGAGTCGTCGCTGGTGCGCGAGAACAGCCTGCGTTTCATCACCCGCGCCGGTCCCGAGATCGGCGTGGCGTCGACCAAGGCCTTCACCACCCAGCTCGCCGCTCTTTATCTGCTGACGCTGGTCCTCGCCAAGGTCCGCGACCGGCTCGACGCCGAGCAGGAGGCTGGCGAACTGCTGGCGATGCGACACCTGCCGATGGCGGTCAGCATGATCCTCGAACTGGAGCCGCAGATCCGCGAGTGGGCAGAGTGTTTTTCGATGAAGCAGCATGCCCTGTTCCTCGGCCGCGGCCGGCATTATCCGATCGCCATGGAGGGCGCGCTCAAGCTGAAGGAGATCTCGTACATCCATGCCGAGGCCTATCCGGCCGGCGAACTGAAGCATGGTCCGCTGGCGCTGGTCGATCGCGAGATGCCGGTGATTGCCGTGGCGCCCAACGACGTCCTGCTGGAGAAGCTCAAGTCGAACCTGCAGGAAGTGCGTGCGCGCGGTGGCGAACTCTGGGTCTTTGCCGATGCCGACAGCGAGATGAAGGAGTCGGACGGGATTCACGTGCTGCACCTGCCGGAGCATTACGGTGCCCTGTCGGCGCTGCTGCACGTCGTGCCGCTGCAGTTGCTCGCCTATCATGTCGCGCTGGTGCGCGGCACGGACGTGGACAAGCCGCGCAACCTGGCGAAGTCGGTGACCGTCGAGTGAGCCTGCGGGGTCGCCGTGGCGGCGAACCGGCTCAGTACTTGACGCGCGCGAAGTAGCTCTTTTCCGACGCCTCGAGCGCCTGCCGCAGGGTGACGATTCCCATCTGCGCCAACAGCGGCAGCATCCTGAGGAACACCTCGGCTGTCGCACAGGCGTCGCCGAGCGCGTTGTGGCGCCCGGCGATCACCACGCCCAGTCGCTCGGCGATGTGATCGAGCTGATGCGAGTCCTGATTGGCGTGCAGCACGCCGGAAAGCAGCAGCGTGTCGAGGACCGGCTGCCTGAACATCACGCCCGACGAATCCTCCTTCAACTGCAGAAAGCGCATGTCGAAAGCGGCGTTGTGGGCAACGAGCACGGTCTCGTTGCAGAAATCATGGAAAGCGGGCAGAACGGCGTCGATCTGCGGCTGTCCGCGGACCATGTCGTCGGTGATGCCATGAATGCGGATACCCTCGGGCCGCAGGAAGCGTTGTGGGTCAACGAGCTGATCGAAATTCTCGTGCCGCAGCAGTCGGCCATTGACGATGCGCACGGCGCCGATCTGGATGATCTCGTCGCCGGCAGCCGGTTCGAGGCCGGTGGTTTCAGTGTCGAAGACGGTGTAGGCGAGGTCGCTGAGCCGCCGGTCGAGATCGATGCTCTGGTCGCGGAAATGAAAGAGGTCGAAATCATAGTACTCCGGGCGCACGCTCGGCTCGTCGCCGGCCGCTTGCGCCTGCAGGCTGTCGGGCAGGGCAACCGGCAGCACGAAGCGAAAGAAGGAGCGCGCGCTGGCCTTTTCTCGTTCGTACCAGATTTCCCCGCCGTGACGGTCGATCACGTCGCGCAGCGACAGCGGCGAGCTCTCCGTCCCGAGGTGCATGGTCTCGTTTTCCCAGGTCGTGAACGTCTCCAGCGAGATGGCGTGGTCGGCCCAGATCATGTCCAGGTAGGCCAGCCTGCCGAAAGGCAGCAGTCGGAAACGCAGTTCAGGGATGCGATGATGATGGACCAGCCTCGCAGCGAGGAAACAGATCGAGAAAACGAGCGAAAAGCTCTCGGCGCGCAGCCAGACTGCCTCATCGATCTCCTCGTTGGCGGTTGCCAATTGCAGCTCCTGCTCGATGCGCCGCTGTGCGGCAACGACCAGATCGAGTCCTTGGACCTCTTCCAGCGGCCAGCGCGTCTTCAATGAATCGGCGAACTCGCTCATCGTCCGGTCGAGACGCTGGCTCATGCGGACGACCTCATCGCTGATGATGCCCATGAAGCGGTCACGGATCTCCGGCTCGATGTCGGGGTAGTCGAGCAGGTTGCCCACTGCGACGCGGATGTTGGCCAGGCTGCCGCGGGTGCCGTCGGTCAGGGATTGCAGAACCTGATCGCGACGGGATTCCTGTTCCAGGCTGCGGGTGATGTTCTCGACCGTCAGCACGTAGCCGGTCATCTCGCGCTGCTGCGGCGCGTCATCGGTCGCCAGGACGGGTACCAGCTGCACGCGCAGGAGCTGTCCGCCGCGTGCCGCGGTGATGAAAGTGGCGATCGCCGTGGCCGCGCCCTTGTGCAATCGCTGGCGGACGACGTCGAGAGCGTGGTCGATCTGACTGCGTTCGAGGATCGAGAAGATCGACCGGCCGAGCCCGATCAAGGCGCCACCGGCGACTGCCGTGGTTCCGAGCGCGAGTGCGCGGAACTGCAGTCGCGCCCGGCTGTTGTAAAGCAGGATCCTTCCCTCACGGTTGCACACCACGACCGCCTGGGCCAGCTCCGACATCAGCGCCGCCAGCCGGTTCTTTTCCTCCTCGACCGACGACTTGGCGGCGGCAATCTGTGCCGCGACGTCGTCCATCAGACCGTCGCGCTGCTGTGCGAGCTCGTTCGTCGCCACCGCCAGCAGGCGGACCTCCGGCGGTCCTTCGGGGGTGACGCGGAAGTTGCGGTTCGCCGCCAGCATCAGGCGCAGGTTCTCGGCCATCTTCAGCAGCCCCTGGACATATTCGCGAAAGAGATAGCGAATGACCAGGAGACCGACGAAGAAGCCAAAGGCGGTCATCATCGTACCCAGCGACAGGTGCGGCGCGATCAGGCGGATGAGCGCGGCACGCTCGTCCGCCTGCGCATCTGCCCAGATCAGTGCCGCCGTGATCAGGAAGGGGCCGGTCACCAGCAGGAAGAGGATGATGACCGAGATGGCCAGACGGAGGCGCGCGTTCATTGTTCGGTGGTCGGCAAGGTTGTGGGGCTATGGTCGTGGTGGCCTCGGGGCGAGCGCCGTCGGGCATGGCAATTCTACCGGCTAACGTCGACCACGGTGCCCAGTCTCTGGCCGACGAACGGGAACTCCGGCTGCCGCCGCGGCGCGCCCCGACGGGACAGCCGCTTTTGGGGTGCCTACCTGCACCTGCAGGGCAAAGAAATGTATCCTGAATCCTTTCAACGACTGCCGGGAGATATCATGACCGTGTGCCCGATCGCCATCGTTGCCGGCTGCAAGAGATGCCCGGCCTTTTCCATCTGCCCGCTGAAGACCGTCCTCGGTGATGCGCCGAAACCCGGCGAAAAACCGGACGGGCAAACGCCGGTCGAAAAGAAGTAACCCTTGCCCGCGTCGTGCCGGGCTGTCGCGGGGCCTGACCGCTGGCGTGCCGGGATGCTCCGGCGGACCGGCGCCGCTACGCAACCCGCGGTCAGCATGCACTCCTGTTGCGCGAGGAAGCCGATTGACTCGCCGCGACAAGGCCCGGATACTCGCGACGTTGCCGGCGGGACGCCGGTGACGCGAGGCAAGGGAAACCGGTTCGGTCTGTCGTCACGCAGCCGTTTCGCCGGTAGCGCCGTTTCACTCCTGACTGGGAGGTCTCTCCATGGGTCTGCGACTGAAATTCAATCTCGTGTTGCTCGCCGTGTTCCTTGCCGGCTTCGCCGTCACCGGCTACGTTTCCCGGACTTTGCTCGACCGGCACGCGCGCGAGCAGGTGCTTGGCGAGGCGCGCCTGCTGATGGAAGCGGCGTTGGCCGTGCGTGCTTATACGGTCGACCAGGTGCGGCCGCACCTCGTCGGACAGATGGACAAGGTCTTCCTGCCGCAGACGGTGCCGGCTTTTGCCGCCACCGAGACGCTTCAGCATCTGCGACGGAATTACGCCAACTACGCGTACAAGGAAGCGACGCTCAATCCGACGAACCTGCGCGACCGGCCCGCCGACTGGGAAGCCGACCTGATCCACAGCTTCCGGAACCGTGCCGAGCAGAAGGAGATCAGTGGTGAGCGCGACACGCCCACCGGCCGGCTGCTCTACGTCGCCCATCCGATCCGCATCGAGTCGCCGGCCTGTCTTCAGTGCCACAGCACACCCGACGTCGCGCCACCGTCGATGATCCGCATCTACGGCCCGGCCAATGGCTTCGGCTGGAAGCTCAATGAGGTCGTCGGGGCGCAGGTCGTTTCGGTGCCGATGTCGGTGCCACTGGAGAACGCGGCGCAGGCTTTCCGCACCTTCATGGTGTCCCTGGCGGCGGTGTTCGCGGTCGTCTTCGTCGTCCTCAACCTGTTGCTCTCCTGGCTGATCATACGACCGGTGACGCGCCTGTCGGCGGCGGCCGACAAGGTCAGCACCGGTGATTTCGAGCAACCGGAGTTTCCCGAAAAGGGCGGCGACGAGGTTGCCGTGCTGGCCAGTTCCTTCAACCGGATGCGTCGCAGTCTCGAGAAGGCGATGCAGATGATCGATGGCTGAGCGAGCCATGAGCGGCGTGAGCAACGACGGCGCCGGCCAGGGACAGCGTCGCTCGTCGGCAGCCGACAACGACCTGCTGGCTCTGCCAGCCGGCCATGGCATGCACGAGTACCGGATTGATCGGGTTCTCGGCAGCGGCGGCTTCGGCATCACCTATCTCGCGCACGATACGCATCTCGACTGCCCGGTGGCGATCAAGGAGTATCTGCCGCGTGACACTGCCGGGCGGGGGCCTGGGCTGTCGGTGCGCCCGCACTCGACTGCCGGTGCCAGCTCCTTCGCCTGGGGTCTCGATCGGTTCCTGCAGGAATGTCGGGCGCTCGCCAGCTTTCACCATCCCGCGATCGTGCGCGTACTGCGCTACTTCACTGCCAACGACACGGCCTACATGGTCATGGAATACGAAAGTGGAGACCCGCTCGACAGCTGGCTCGCCAGTCGCGCGCCCGTTGATGCCGCCACGCTGCAGCGCATCGTGCGACCCTTGCTCGACGGGCTCGAAACCATCCACAACACCGGCTTCCTGCATCGCGACATCAAGCCGCGCAACATCTACATGCGGGCCGACGGCTCACCGGTGCTGCTCGACTTCGGCTCGGCCCGGCGCCTTGCCACGCAGGGACAGCAGCAGCTGCTGACCGCGGTCGTGACGCCCGGCTTCGCACCGGCCGAGCAGTACCTGCCTGACGGCAAGCAGGGCCCGTGGAGCGACCTCTACTCGCTGGCCGGGGTGATGTACTGGCTGGTCACGGGTCATCTGCCAACCGAGAGCCTGGCGCGGCTGCGCGAGGATCCGATGCCCGCTGCGGCGGCGATCGGGCGGGCCGACGTCTACGGCAAGTCGATGCTGCGGGCCATCGATTGGGCGTTGACGCCCGACGAGAACCTGCGCCCGCGACGGGTGGCGGATTTCCGCCGCGCCTGCCTGCCGTCGGCCGGGCAACCCGCGGTCGAAGCGGCCGACCCACCGGCGGTGCTGCCGACGCCCGGCAGTTCCTTCAGTGAAGGCTGCAGCTTCATCGGCGCGGTACTCTTCAGCGACGTGTGCGCTGCACCGACGCCAGTCGAGGCAGCCGCCGAGGCGGTGCACAAGGAGCACCGCCTGCTCCTGGCGACGCTGGTCGGCGAAGCCGTCGCCGGCTTGCCGGCGAACAGCCGCCTGGCAGCGAACACCCGTGAGGGTTGTGCCGTCTGCTACGTCGGTGACCCCGAGGATGCCCTGCGCACAGCCAGCCGGCTCAGCGCGGCAGCGAGCGAACGCGGGCTGGGCCTGCACATCGGCATCAACCTCGGGCCGGTACGCGTCCAGCCCGATCCCGGAGGCCGCTCTCGCCTGCTCGGTGATGGCGTTGCCAGCGCCTTCCGCGTCATGCGTTTCGCCGAGCCCGGCCAGGTGCTGGTCAGCGCCGCCTATGTCGATCTGATTGCGCAGCTGCGCCGCAGCGCGGCGACCTGTTTCACCGCACTTGGCCAGCGGCGCGACCCGCAGGACCGGGTGCATGATCTCTACCTTTACGTCGGTACTCCGGGCGCGCTCGCCTCGCAGCCGATCACCGCCAATGCCGCCGCAACGACGGCGAGTGATCTGACACCGGCCGTCGTCGAGGAGGCCGAACGGGTATTGACGGCGTACATTGGGCCGATGGCTCGCATCCTGGTGCGCAAGACGCTGCCGCGTGCCGGCGGACGCCAGGATCTGCACCGCCTGCTGGCGGAAATGATCCCCGACCCACCAGCGCGGTCGGCATTTCTCGCCGCGCTCACGCACAGGTTGCAGCAGCCCGCGGCGGGCGCCAAGACGGACAGTCATCATCCCGGCCCGCCTTCGTCAGCAGCCGCGGCCGCCGGCAGTGCAGCCGGCAGTGATCTCGCCGAGGCCGACTGCGAGCGCATTGGCCGGATACTGGCACGCCATATCGGCCCTCTGGCGAAGATTCTGTTGCGTCGCGAAGCCGCCCGGGCGGCCGACCTGGATTCGTTGTGCCGGGCGCTGGCCAGCCAGATCGACAGCGCCGAGCAGCGTGCGCACTTCCTCAGGGAGGTCGGTACGGAGCAGGGTTGATCGTCTGCGCCGGCCGGCGAGGCGCGGCACGATACCACGGCCGCGGTCGTGCCGAGGACCAGCGACGCCGTCGGGCACGACGACGCGCCATCTTCCGTGCCTGAGTGGTCGGAACGAACTAATGCAGCAGTCCGGCGCGCAACAAGGAGTCGATCATCAGCTGCGTCAGTTCCGCCACTTGCCCAGCCTGCGTTCCCGAGGGCGGCGCCGCGGCACTGCCCGACCAGAAGACGGTACCGCTGGCGGCATCCACCATCGCCGCGCTGCAGACCATTCCCTGCGCCGCAGTCGGCCAGCCGAGCGGGAAGGACAGGCCAAGACCGCCGGCGCTGAAACCACCGCTGCGGTAGCCGCCGCTGCCGCCAGCAATACCAATGCCCACCTGTGGCGCCGGATTGACCACCGCCAGGTCGTCCAGCGCCAGTTGCACGCTGGCCACGATCGGGGCTCCGACTCGTTCGGCGGCGGACCTGGTCTCCTCGCTGCCGGCAATGCCGTCGGCCGGGAAGTTCGGTATGGCGTAGCTCTGTATGCCGGCCGCCCCTGCCCGCTGCAGTCGCAGCGCCCATTGGTCCTCGCAGATGCGGCGCAACGAAGGGTCGCGGCTCTGACAGACCACCAGAACCGGCTGGCCCTTGAGTACCGCACCGGCAACCTTCGGGTCACGCCACTCGCTTTTCATCTGGGTCGTCGCGCAGCTGACGAGCGTCAGGGTGGCCAGGGCCGCTGCCAACGACATCATCCGCTTTCTCAGGGTCGCACGCATCGGCTTTCCTCTCCTCGTCGGTGGTGTCAGCCGTCATGATAGCCCCACCATGCCCAGCCACGGCACAGCGGGTGGTGCTGCCGACCGCAGAGCGCGGCTCACATCAGGACGATGTCGTACTGCTCCTGGGAGTAGCTCGGTTCGGCCTGCAGCGAAATCGGCTTGCCGATGAAGTCGGAGAGCATCGCCAGCCCCTGCGATTCCTCGTCGAGGAAACGGTCGATCACCGCCTGGCTGCCGAGGACCCGATACTCGCGGGCATTGAACTGGCGCGCTTCGCGCAGCAGTTCGCGCAGGATCTCGTAGCAGACCGTGCGCGCCGTCCTGACCTCACCGCGCCCGCCGCAGGTCGGGCATTCCTCGCAGAGGACGTGCGCCAGCGACTCGCGGGTGCGCTTGCGCGTCATTTCGACCAGCCCCAGGGCGGTGAAACCGTTCACCGTCAGGCGCGTGTGGTCGCGCGCCAGTGCCTTGTTGAACTCGCTGAGAACCGCCGTCCTGTGCTCGTCGTTCTCCATGTCGATGAAGTCGATGATGATGATGCCGCCCAGGTTGCGCAGGCGCAGTTGGCGGGCGATCGTCTGTGCGGCCTCGAGGTTGGTCTTGAAGATGGTGTCGTCGAAGTTGCGGACACCGACGAAACCGCCGGTGTTGACGTCGATGGTGGTCATCGCCTCGGTCTGGTCGATGATCAGATAGCCGCCCGACTTCAGGTCGACGCGGCGCGCCAGCGCCTTCTGGATCTCGTCCTCGACGCCGTGCAGATCGAACAGCGGTCGTTCGCCGACGTAGTGCTCGAGCAGTGGTGCCACGGTCGGCGTGTACTCGGCGGCAAAGGCCGTCAGGCGCTGGAAGTTCTCGCGCGAATCGATGACGATGCGCGCCGTCTCGGGGTTGACGAAGTCACGCAGCACGCGTTGCGACAACGAAAGCTCCTGGTAGAGCAGAGCCGGCGGTGCGGCCGTCGTCGACTGCGCCCGGATGTCGCGCCACAGCTTGCGCAGGTACTCGATGTCCTTCGCCAGTTCGGCTTCGCTCGCGCTCTCGGCCATCGTCCGGACGATGAAGCCGCCCGGCTCGTCACCGGGCACCAGTCGCCCCAGCTTCTCGCGCAAGGCCTCGCGGTCGGCCTCGCGCTCGATCCGCTGTGAGATGCCGATGTGCCTGTCCTGCGGCAGATAGACCAACATGCGGCCGGCCAGCGACACCTGTGTCGACAGGCGCGCTCCCTTGCTGCCCATCGGGTCCTTGATGACCTGTACGAGAATGCTCTGGCCTTCGCTGAGCAGCCGCTCGATCGGTCGCAGCGGCTCGTCGCCGGTTCGTGGCTCGCGGATGTCCGCAACATGGAGAAAGGCCGTCCGGCCAAGGCCGACGTCGATGAAGGCAGACTGCATGCCGGGCAGGATGCGGACGATCCGCCCGAGGTAGACGTTGCCGACGAAGCCACGACTGGCGCTCCGCTCGATGTGCAGTTCCTGGACCACACCCTGGAGCGTCACGGCAACGCGCGTTTCCTGTGGCGTGAAGTTGATCAGGATCTCTTCGGACATGACGGTCGTTCCACGCAAAGGGAGTGGGAACTGCGGTAACGGGAGTAAGATTCCGGCTGGCCGCATTCTACCCTGTCCGATCGCCCCGCCGAATGCCTCTTCTGCACGCCACCCGATCGCCCGAACTGCTTGCTCCGGCCGGTTCGCTGGCGATGCTGCGCGCGGCGCTGGCCTACGGAGCCGATGCCGTGTACGCGGGGCAGCCGCGCTACAGCCTGCGGGTGCGCAACAACGACTTCGGCGATCTGCAGGCGCTCGCGCAGGGTGTGGCCGAGACGCATGCCGCGCGACGCAAGCTCTACGTCGTCAGCAACATCCTGCCGCACAATGCCAAGCTCCGGACCTATCTGGCGGACATGGAGCCGGTCATCGCCACGCGGCCGGACGCGCTGATCATGGCAGACCCCGGGCTGATCGACCTGGTTCGCGAGAGCTGGCCCGAGATGCCGGTACACCTCTCGGTACAGGCCAACACGCTGAACTTCGCTGCCGTGCGTTTCTGGCAGAAACTGGGCATTGCGCGCATCATCCTGTCGCGCGAACTCTCTCTGCAGGAGATCGAGGAGATCCGGCAGCAATGTCCCGACGTCGAACTCGAGGTCTTCGTGCACGGCGCCCTCTGTGTCGCCTATTCCGGACGCTGTCTGCTCTCCGGCTATTTCAATCACCGCGACCCGAACCAGGGCACCTGCACCAACTCGTGCCGCTGGCAGTACCGCCTGCACGCCGCCGGGCACGATGCCACCGGCGATCTGCAGGCAAGGCCCGGCAAGGTCGCGCGGCAGCGCGCTGCGGGCTGGTTGCTGGAAGAGAGCGAGCGTCCCGGCGAGTTGATGCCGATCGACGAGGACGAACACGGCACCTACATCATGAATTCGAAGGACTTGCGGGCTGTCGAGTACGTCGGGCGGCTGCTCGAGATCGGCGTTGACTCGCTGAAGATCGAGGGGCGCACCAAGTCTCGCTATTACGTCGCGCGCAGCACGCAGGTCTATCGTCGCGCCATCGACGATGCTGTCGCCGGCAGGCCGTTCGACCCCACCCTGCTCGGCGAACTCGACGGCCTTGCCAATCGCGGCTATACAGCCGGTTTCCTGCAACGGCATCATGAGCACGACATGCAGAACTACCTGCGTGGGCATTCGGAATCCGGGCGCAGTCTCTACGTCGGCGACCTGCTGACCTGGGATCCTGTCGCGCAGCGAGCGTTGATCGAGGTGAGAAACCGCTTCTCGGTGGGGGATCAGCTCGAGGTCGTTCATCCCTCGGGTAACCGCAGGCTGACTCTGCAGTGCATGCACGATCTGGCAGGGCTCGAGATCGGCGTGGCGCCCGGCAATGGGCATCGCGTCTGGATTCCCTGGCCGGTCGATCTGCCGGGTGCCTTGCTGGCGCGTCTTCTGTGACAGGGCGCGGAGCATGAATCAAGCGCATCTCTTCGTCGACATCTCGGCGCACGGCTTCGGTCATCTGGCGCAGGCCGCACCGGTGATCAACGCTCTGACCACGCATGCGCCAAAGCTGCGGCTGACCGTCCGCAGCGGCTTGCCGCAGGCGAAGCTGCGCGAGCGCCTGCGGTGCACCTTCGACCATCTCGCAGCGCGCAGCGACTTCGGCTACGTGATGCTCGACGCCATGCGCGTCGACCTGGCGGCAACGGCGCAGGCCTACCGTCGGCAGCACGCCGAATGGGAACGACTGGTCGCCCAGGAAGCGCGCTTCCTCGCCGGCCTGCAGCCGACCCTGGTGCTCAGCGACGTCGCCTATTTGCCGCTGGCGGGCGCCGCCCGTGCCGGCATCCCGTCGGTGGCACTCTGCTCACTCAACTGGGCCGAACTGTTCGCCCATTTCTTCTCTGCCGCCGACTGGGCGCCACCGATTCACCAACAGATGCTGGCCGCCTACGACAGCGCCGAGTTCTTCCTGCGTCTGACTCCCGGCATGCCGATGACGGATCTTGCGCGACGACGAAACATCGGCCCGGTGGCGGCCCTCGGCGTCGACCGTCGGCAGGCGCTGCGCCAGCAACTCGCCAGTCACCCCGAGGAGCGGCTGGTACTGATCGCTTTTGGCGGCATCGACACGCAATTGCCGGTCGCGCAATGGCCGCGGGCGAGCGGCATCCGCTGGCTGGTGCCGCAGGGCTGGCGGCTGCGACAGGCCAACACGACCGACTTCGAGTCGCTCGAACTGCCGATGATCGATCTCCTGTGCTCGGTCGATGCCGTGATCGCCAAACCCGGGTACGGTACCTTTGCCGAAGCGGCGTGCAACGGGACGCCGCTGCTGTACGTAAGGCGGCAGGAATGGCCGGAGCAGGACTGCCTGATCGAGTGGCTGCACACGCATGCGAGGTGCGCCGAGGTCGCTGCGGCAGATCTGCGCGCCGGCCGTCTGCAGGCGCCGCTTGCCGCGCTCTGGCAGCAGCCGCAGCCAAGGCCACCCCGGCCGACGGGCGCCGACGAGGCCGCCACTGCCCTCCTGCCGTGGCTGGCGCCCGTCGCGCCGGCGCCCGGCGATCGGCCATCGGTGTCATGAGCCACGAGTCGTCGGGCGATCCGCAGCGTCGTCGCCTGCAGGTGGTGGCGGGCATCTGTGTCCTCGGCGCCGGCCTTGGCATTGGCCGCTACCTTTCCGAACGACCGCGGCCACCGACGGGCACGCCGCTCCTTGCCGACTTCTCCGACCTGCTGCCGGGCAAGTTGCGCGTGCTCGACTGGCAGGGACGGACGCTATGGATTCTCCGGCGCAACCCCGACGAGGTGGCGGCGCTGGCGAAGAACGAGACGCTGCTTCTTGATGCCGGCTCGGAGCATTCGTTGCAGCCCGAGAACTGTCGCAACCGTCATCGCTCGCTGCGACCGGACGTCCTGGTTGCCATCGGCCAATGCACGCACCAGGCGTGTACGCCACAATTGCGCCGTCCCGACGGCGATGGCCCGGACTTCCTGTGCCCGTGCCACAGCTCGAGGTTTGACCTCGCCGGTCGCGTTTACCGCGGCGGACCGGCGCCCGCCAACCTCGTCATTCCGGTCCATCGCCTGCAGGGCGAGCATCAGGTCGTGGTTGGCGAAGCCTAGCCATGCCCCGGACCTTCACTGGAGAACCCCGTGCCCGATCACTTGCCGACCACAGCAGCACGCAACGCCATGATGGATGGCGAGCACCGCATCCAACTGGAGCTGATCGCCGCCCTCTGTGCCGCGGTCGATGCGCGTGCCGCCAACGAGGAGATCGGTGTCATCCTCGAGCGGCTGCTCGACTTCAGCAAGGCGCATTTCCTTTCCGAGGAACTGTTGATGCGACTCGACAGTCATGAGGACTTCGACGACCATGTCGCCGACCATGCCGAGATGCTGGACGCGCTGGTGGCGATGCGCGACACCCACCGGGTCGGTGGTGCGGCGCTGCTGCCGGGACACGCCGGCAAGCTGCTGGCCTTTCTTGTCCGCCACATCGAGACGCGGGACGCGCGCTATGCCAGTGCGCCGCGGATCTGAGCTGGAGTGCTGGAAATTCAGGCAGCGACTGTTGCCTGGTTGTGCGGCGTCATCGACGCCCGGTGCCGCACGACCGGCAGTCGCCGCTGCCGCCTTGCCACGGAGACGGCCTGATGGCGACAGAGTTGCTTTTTCGTGACGACGCCTACCTGCATACAGCGAGCGCGCGCGTCACGGCGCTGCACCCGCAGGGGATCGAACTCGAGCGGACGATCTTCTACCCGCTCGGTGGTGGCCAAATGGGGGACACCGGTTTCCTGGCGCGCCGCGGTGGCGAACGCATCGCGATCGTCGACACGCGCCGCGATGCCGCGCTCGATACCGTCGTTCACGTGCCGGCGCCGGGGTCGCCTTCGCCACAGGTCGGCGAGCTGCTGAGCCTGGCGATCGACTGGCCGCGCCGCCATCGCCTGATGCGTCTGCACAGCGCGCTGCATCTGATGTCCTGCGTCGTCGTTGCACCGGTCACTGGCGGCAACATCGCTCCCGATCGCGCTCGTCTCGACTTCGACATCGACATGAGCCTGCTCGATGCACAGCGGATCGAGAGCGAAATGAACGCACTGATCGGCCGTGGCATCGATACCGAGACCGTCTGGATCAGCGACGACGAGCTCGAAGCCCGTCCCGATCTCGTCAAGACGATGAGCGTCCAGCCGCCGCGGGGCAGCGGGCGCGTGCGGCTGCTGCGCATTGCCGGCATCGACCTGCAGCCCTGTGGCGGCACGCACGTCAGGAACATCGCCGAGATCGGCGGCATCCGCGTGCTCAGGATCCGCAACGAAGGCCGGCGCAACCGCCGCGTCGAGATCACACTCGTCGACTGACGGGCGGTGCGCGGCAGTTCTGCGGCCGTTCCATGATCCGCATGCCGTGTCGTCGCGTTGCGCGAGCGAAATTCGAATATGATCGTCGGACACCGTTGCCGACCAGGACGCCACCATGACCGATGTCACCACGACGGACCGCAGCCCGTGGACAGTCTTCCTGATCTTTCTCCGACTGGGACTGACCTCCTTCGGCGGTCCGATTGCCCATCTGGGCTACTTCCACGACGAGTTCGTCAAGCGGCGGCAGTGGCTGAGCGAGCGCAGCTATGCGGATCTGGTCGCGCTCTGCCAGTTTCTGCCGGGGCCGGCGAGCAGTCAGGTCGGGATCGCGCTCGGTCTCTCGCGCGCCGGCCATGCCGGTGCCGTGGCCGCCTGGATGGGTTTCACGCTGCCGTCGGCGATCGTCTTGATCCTGTTTGCACTGGGCATCACCAGCTACCGCGATGCGCTGCCGTCCGGGGCGCTGCACGGTCTCAAGGTGGTTGCGGTGGCGGTCGTTGCGCAGGCCGTCTGGGGGATGGCCCGCACGCTCTGTCCGGACGTGCCGCGCGTCAGCATCATGGCGGTGGCGACCTGCCTGGTGCTGCTGGTGCCGTCCGCCTGGGGGCAGGTGGGGGTGATCGGCATGGCAGCGGTCGCTGGTCTGCTGCTCTTCAAGCCCGAGCCGGGGGCTGTGCACGAGCCGCTGCCGATCGCCGTCGGGCATCGCGGGGCCTTGCTCTGTCTGACGCTGTTCCTCGTCCTGTTGCTCGGCCTGCCGTTGTTGAGCACCCTGTTCCCGAACCAGGCACTGGCGATGGTGAATGCGTTCTACCGCTCCGGGTCGCTGGTCTTTGGTGGTGGGCATGTCGTCCTGCCGCTGCTGCAGGCCGAGGTCGTGCCTTCCGGCTGGGTGAGCAATGACGCGTTTCTCGCCGGATACGGGGCCGCGCAGGCCGTTCCGGGGCCGCTGTTCACTTTTTCGGCCTTCCTCGGCGCGGCGATGAACCAGGCGCCTTCCGGCTGGCTGGGCGGCTTCATCTGCCTGCTGGCGATCTTCGCGCCGTCGTTTCTGCTGGTCGTTGGAGCGCTGCCGTTCTGGGAGCGTCTGCGTCGCAACAGCCGCACGCAGGCGGCGCTGTCGGGCGTCAATGCGGCGGTGGTTGGGCTGCTGCTGGCAGCGCTCTACCAGCCGGTGTGGACGAGCGCGATCCACGCACCGCAGCATTTCGGCCTGGCGCTCGTGGCGCTGGTTGCGCTGATGTTCTGGAAGCTGCCGCCGTGGCTGGTCGTGCTCGGCGGCGGTGCTGCCGGCTGGTTGCTGGGCACGCTGGCGTGAGGCGGCAAAATGACCCGCAATGACCGGCAAGGGACTCCGCGGCAGCCCGGTTCTGCCATCGCCGCACCGCTGCAGACCATCATCGCCGTAGCGCAACTTTGCAAGACCTACGCCTCGGGCTTCCAGGCGCTGAAGAGCGTCAGTCTGGACATCCGCCAAGGAGAGATTTTCGCCTTGCTCGGTCCCAACGGCGCCGGCAAGACGACCCTGATCAGCATCATCTGCGGCATCGTCCAGGCGAGCTCGGGGAGCGTGCGGGTCGGCGGTCACGACATCGTCGCCGGCTACCGTGCGGCCCGCTCGCTGATCGGGCTGGTGCCGCAGGAACTCACCACCGATGCCTTCGAATCGGTCTGGGCGACGGTATCGTTCAGCCGCGGGTTGTTCGGCAGGCGCGAGAACCCGCAGTACCTCGAGAAGCTGCTGCGCGACCTCTCGTTGTGGGAGCGCAGGGAAAGCCGCATCCGCACCCTCTCCGGTGGCATGAAGCGCCGCCTGCTGATCGCCAAGGCGCTGTCGCACGAACCGCAGGTCCTCTTCCTCGACGAACCGACCGCCGGCGTCGATGTCAGCCTGCGGCGCGACATGTGGCAACTGGTGCGCACGCTGCAGGCCACCGGCGTCACCATCATCCTCACCACGCATTACATCGACGAGGCCGAGGAGATGGCAGACCGCATCGGCGTCATCAGCAAGGGCGAACTCATCCTCGTCGAGGAGAAGGCCGAACTGATGCGCCAGCTCGGCAGGAAGCGGCTGACGCTGCAACTGCAGCAGCCGCTGCCGGCGATTCCATCAGCGCTGGCCGCACATCGGCTCGAGCGGTCGCACGATGGCAGCGAGCTCACGTACACCTACGATACGCAGGGGGAGGGCGGCGGCATCCTCGCGCTGCTCGAGGATCTGAGTGCGGCCGGCATCGCCTTCCGCGACCTGCAGACGACGCAGAGTTCGCTCGAGGAGATCTTCGTCGATCTGGTGAAGGATGAACGATGAACCTGCCGGCGATGCGGGCGATCTACCTCTTCGAGATGGCGCGGACCCGCCGCACGCTGCTGCAGAGCATCGTCTCGCCGGTGATCTCGACCTCGCTCTACTTTGTCGTCTTCGGCGCCGCCATCGGCTCGCGCATCGACGAGATCGACGGCGTCAGCTACGGCGCCTTCATCGTCCCCGGATTGATCATGCTCTCGGTCCTGACGCAGAGCGTTGCCAACGCCTCCTTCGGCATCTTCTTCCCGCGCTTCACGGGGACGATCTATGAGCTGCTCTCGGCACCACTCTCCTATCTCGAGATCGCCGCCAGCTACGTCGGCGCGGCGGCAACGAAGTCGATCATCCTCGGCCTGATCATCCTCGCCACGGCCGCGCTGTTCGTGCCGCTGCGCATCGAGCATCCATTCTGGATGCTGCTCTTCCTGCTGCTGACGGCCTTGAGCTTCAGCCTGCTGGGTTTCATCATCGGCATCTGGGCCGACAACTTCGAGAAGCTGCAGCTCGTGCCGATGCTGGTCATCACGCCACTGACCTTCCTCGGCGGCAGTTTCTACTCGATCAGCATGCTGCCGCCCATGTGGCAGACGATCAGCCTGTTCAACCCGGTCGTCTACCTCGTCAGCGGCTTTCGCTGGAGTTTCCATGGCGTCGCCGACGTCAGTGTCGCGGTCAGCCTGGCGATGACGCTCGCCTTCCTGGCGATCTTCATCGCCATCGTTGCCTGGATCTTCAGGACCGGATATCGCCTGCGGAGCTAGTCGAAAAACAACTGGACAAACATACAGTCGTGCGCTACTCTTCGTTCCGCTGTCGCTGGTTGTGATCCATTCATCCGGACGAAGGAGGAAGAAAGCATGAATACCATCCAGAAGTGGTTCGAACAGGTTGCTGGCGTGACCCGTGACGAGCGTGCCCGCTGGGCGCTGGCGCAGCAGGTCTATGGTGCGCGCGGGCTCGATGTCGCCGCCTTGCAGAAGCCGGCATGCTGGCGGCGGAAGGCGAGCGCCTGCCGTGCCGAGGGCCGCTGAGGAAGCGCTGGTGTCTGCCCGTCCGGTCTGCCCAACGTCGGCCGGCGGCCGTCGCCACGAGGCGCGACTCTGTCCTATACTGCGACGGCTTTGCAACTCGAGGTCAAGGACACCGCACCATGCCACCGCTAAAGACCAGGGCCGTCAGCCACCAGCCGGGCGCGGGCCGCAGCCAGGCGGCCAAGATCGCGGTGCAGCAGACCACGGCGCGCGTACGCGAGATGCATCAGGCAATCGCCAGCAAGCCGTTCTCTGTCCTGCGGCGTGTTCCCTTCCTTGCTGGTCCGACGAGACTCGTACAGATCGCGCACGACAGAATCGTCGCCGGCGTGTACCAGGCGATCCACCACGGCAGCGGCGCCCTGTTTGACGCGGCTGCCATCCTTGAGGAACGGCGCGTGCAGCAGCAGCCCGTCGGCGAAGCGCCGCGTCGACTCGCCACGCGCATGGATGCCGCCCTGAACGGGGTCTTCGGCGATCATCTCGCCGCCACCGAGAACCGCCTGGCCATCGTCATGACGCTGTACCACGAGGGTGCCACCCTCGCGCTGGGCGGCCATCCGTTTCCGGCTGTCGGACGGCGCCTGTGCGTCTTCGTACACGGCCTTGCCTGCGACGAATCGTCCTGGCAACCACGCCCGGGACACGCGGAAGCTACGACGACCGTCGACTTCGGGCAGCAACTGCAGGCCGACCTGGGCTACACGCCGCTCTACCTGCGCTACAACAGCGGCTTGCCGATCAGCCGCAACGGCGGCGAACTGGCTGCCCTGCTCGAGCAACTCATCACCACGTCGGCGCCAGCGGACAGCGAGCTGGTCATCATCGGCCACAGCATGGGCGGCCTGGTGGCGATGGCAGCCTGTGAGCAGGCCGCCGCCGCTGGCATGCGGTGGCCGCTGGCCACCCGCATGCTGATCTGCCTCGGCGCGCCACAGCTCGGCTCGGCGCTCGAGCGCCTGGGTCATCTGGTCACCTCGGCCCTGCAGGTATCGACGGTCACGCAACCGATCGCCCGCATCGCAACCGCGCGCAGTCAGGGCATCCAGGATCTGAGACACGGCCCAGGTGCTGCGCGGGTGCATCCGGCAGCCGCTCACATCGCCTACCGTTTTCTCGGCGCTAGCCTGGCCGAGGACGTCGAACAGCGTTTTGGCCGCTTGCTCGGCGACGGACTCGTGTCGCTCGGCAGCGCTACCGCCCCGGCGGCTGCAAGCGACGTGCAGACGGCAACGCTGGGCAGGCTTGGCCACATGGCCCTGCTGACCGATGCTCGCGTCTATCGCCAGATCGGAGAATGGGTTGCTGCTCTGGAGGAGGCGGAGCGGGCCGCTGCCCATGCCAGGAACGTCGTGCAGACGGTCGTCACGCCCAAGCCACGGAACAAGGCGTCTACGCGCGAATGACGGGGCCTTTCTGGCGAACGCGCGAGCGCACATGCGGGCTGCGCGCAGCATGCCGCGCAACGCCGCGAGCTGCACGGCATCCGGGCGAAGCGGGAGTTCGACGCTGAGCCTTCGTGCCGTAGCGGTCGCCCGATCGCGTCGTGCGAGGAGATGCGACGGTGTTGCGTGACGCGGCGGGCGCGCTGGCGGGCCGGCGGGCCGGCGGGCCGGCAAGCGGCGGCGTGCCGCGCGCACTACTCGTCGATCGGCACCGCCTTGAAGGCCTCGCTTGCCTCGAGTCGCGCGACGAGTCCTTCGAGCGCGGGATAGGTCGCGGCCGGCCATTCGTGTGGCAGCACGTAGCGGATGAAGCCGATTCCGGCGACCGTCGAGATGTCGGCTTGCGTCAGGCGACCGGCCAACAGGAAGTCGCCGTCGAGGCGCTCCTCGAGCATCGTCAAGGCCTGCCGCATCTGCTCGCGCAGGCGACTCGTCCACTCGGCCCACTGCTGCTCGGCCGGGCGCTTGCGTTCGTACTCGATGGCCACCGCCTTTTCCGTACCGAGCATCGCCAGCGCCATCAACTGCTGGATCTGGCGGCGGTCGGCGCCGCTGCGCGGTGTCAGCGGGGTGATGTGGCGTTCGACGGCGAGTTCGTCGAGGTAATCGAGCATATAGGCGCTCTCGTACAGTCTCTCGCCGTTGGGCAGCGTCAGCATCGGCACCTTGAACAGCGGATTGAGCGGACGCATCGCGTCCATGTGACGAAAGACCGAGAGCGAGACATGCTCGAACGGGATCCCGTAGTGTTTCATGCTCACCGCCACCCGGCGCACGAAAGGCGAGTCGTAGAGGCCGAGCAACTGATGCTGCCCTCTGTTCGTCGTTTGCGTCATCTTCAGTCTCCAATCGAAGTGGCTCTGCTGCCCGCCGGCTGCGACAGCAGCCAGTGATGGCCATGAGTTCGCGGCGCTGCGCGGCGGCTGAGGCAGTCTGCAGGATCTCTCAGGCGCAGGCAACAGCTGCGCTGCTCGGCCGCAACCCGGGCAGGCGCCATCCGCGCCGGCAGGATGCCACCGGCGGCAGCAGCCGGAAGGTCGCTGCGCACGCGCCGCCGCCCTTGCCGTGCCAGGGCTCGACCACCACGCGGCCGTTACTGGCTATGAGGTGACGCTGGCCGGGCAGCAACCAGACGTCGCGACCCCCGTTCTCCTCGGTGAGCCAGATGCGATCGCTGACCGCGGTCAGGGTCCAGCCGGCGATGCCCGCGAGCGACATTGCCTCGCTGGCACCCAATGCGAACTCGACTGATGGTGTGCGGACTGCCATGAACTTCTCCTTTCCCTTTCCCGACACCGGCCCAAGTGATACCGGCAACGTCATTCTCAGCCGTCGGTGGCGCCGCTACAATGGAAATGTTTTCACCTGACATGTGAGAAGATTTGTCGGATCACAGACGTACGCCAGCACTCGGCAGCCTGCGCGTCTTCGTCGCCGCGGCGCGCAGCCAGAGCGTCACCGGAGCCGCGGCAGCGCTCCATCTGACGCACGGTGCCGTCAGCCATCAGTTGCGGCAGTTGCAGGAGCACCTCGGCATCGCCCTCTTCGAGCGTCATGGCCGCGGCTTGCGGCTGACGACGCACGGTGCCGCCTATGCCGAGGAACTGGCACGCGCTTTCGCCGACATCGACCAGGCAACGGAACGGCTGCTTGCGAGCCGCGTCTATCGCCGTCTGCGGGTCAGTTGCATGCCCTCCTTCGCCGCGCGCTGGCTGTTGCCACGCCTGGGCAACTTCATCGCCCTTCACCCCGAATGTGACGTGGAGGTACAGTCGAGCGCGCGCCTGGCGGACATCAAGGGTGGCGAAGCGGACGTCGCGCTGCGCTTCGGTCACGGACGCTACCCCGGGTTGAACTGCCGGCTGCTGATGAAGGATTGGTACTATCCGGTGTGCTCACCGGATTTCCACCGTCGCCACGAGTTGGAAAGCCCGGCGCAACTGATCACGCTGCCCCTCCTGCGCTCTCCGGACGAGCACTGGCAGCCCTGGTTCAGAGCAGCCGGGCTGGTCATCGACGAGCCGCAACGTGGCGCCACCTTCGACGATTCCAGCCTGATGCTGATGGCCGCTGCCTCCGGCCAGGGTGTCGCGCTCGCCCGACACACGCTGGCCGTCGACGATCTCGCGAATGGCCGCCTGTTGCGGCTGTTCACGACGATCATCGAGTCACCGCTGGCCTATTACTTCCTCTCGCGTCCCGCCGACGAGGAGCAGCCGGCGGTCGTCTCCTTTCGCGACTGGCTCTTCCAGGAAGCCGCTGCGTATTCCCCGCCGGCGGGAGAAGCGATGGCAGCCACTGATCAAGGGGCCTGACGCCGGCGACGACGGCTTGCCGCCACTCGACGCATGCTGCGGCTGCGCCGCCGCCGGTCTCCCCTCAGCCCTTCCGCTGTTGCGGCAGGGTCGGCAGCACCAGCCGGAAATGCATCGCCGCCAGGCGCAGGCCGAGAACGATCGCCATCCCGGCCCACGACGCGTAGACGGGTGCGACGCCCGCCTCCTGCAGCGTGATCATCGTCAGCGCCCCGGCCCATGCCGCCGACGCATAGAGTTCGCCCTGCAGGAAGATCAACGGGACGTCATTGCACAGGACATCGCGCAGGACGCCGCCGATGGCGCCGGTGATCACCCCCATCAGGCTCGCCACCAGCCAAGGGGCGTGCCACTGCAGCGCCACCTGCGTACCGACGATGGTGAACAACGCCAGGCCGATGGCGTCGGGAATCAGGAACAGGCGCGGCGGGACGCGGCAGCTGCGGGCGATGAAGAAGGTCAGTACGGCCGTGCCGAGGGCGACGGCAAGGTAGGTCTGGTCGACCACCCAGAAGACGTGGCGGTCGAGCAGCAGGTCGCGGACGGTACCGCCACCCAGGGCGGTTGCCACGGCAACCAGCAACGCACCGATCAGGTCCATCTGCCGGCGCGCCGAATCGAGGACACCGGTCAGCGCATTGACCGCCACCGCCGCCACGCCGACCCAGTAGAGCAGCGTCTCGATGCTCATCGCTCGCCGACCGGCAGCGCCGTGCGGTCCACCACACGCCGCAGCACGAAGCTCGAATGCACCCCGGTCACCCCCTTGATGCCGGTGATCCGGTTGAGCAGCAGATCCTGGTAGGCGTCCATGTCCCGTATCACCACCTTGAGCTGGTAATCGGCTGCCTGGCCGGTGATCAGCAGGCATTCGACGATCTCCGGGATCTCACGGATCGCCGCTTCGAGCTGGCTGAAGCGCTCCGGTGTGTGCTCGTCCATCGATATGTGGATCAACGCCATCAATGACAGGCCGAGCGCTCGCGGGTCGACCAGCGCCCGATAGCCGACGATCGCACCCGCTTCCTCGAGCGCACGCACGCGTCGCAGACAGGGCGAAGGCGACAGGCCGATGCGCTCGGCGAGATCCTGGTTGCTGATCCGCCCGTCCTCCTGCAGCACCTGCAGGATCCTGCGGTCGAAACGATCCAGTTGCATCCGATTGCCTGTTCAAGTGAGGGAAAGGCAGAAATCTTAACATGTTGACACACGAACGCAATATTCTGCCGAAATCCGTCGATATTGGTGGCAACAACGCAAGCACGTGCCGGTTCATCGCAGGTATCATCCCCACCATCAATGGATCAGAGCAAGGCCTTCGAGGAGCTCCAGCATGTTGAAGAATCCCGCCAGCAAGTATTCGCCATTCCCGCCGGTCCGCCTCGCGGATCGGCAGTGGCCCGACCGTACGATCGGCAGCGCGCCGATCTGGATGAGCACCGACCTGCGTGACGGCAACCAGGCGCTGTTCGAGCCGATGAACATCGAACGCAAGATGCGCCTTTTCCACACTCTTTGCGACATCGGCTTCAAGGAGATCGAGGTCGCCTTCCCGTCTGCCTCGCAGACCGACTTCGACTTCGTCCGCAAGCTCATCGAGGGGCAGCACATTCCCGATGACGTCACCATCGAAGTGCTGACGCAGGCGCGCGAGCACCTCATCCGCCGGACGATCGATTCGCTTGCCGGCGCGCGGCGGGCGATCGTCCATGTCTACACCGCCACCTCGAAGCCGTTCCGCGAGAACGTCTTCGGCATGAGCCGGGCGGAAGTGGTGGACATGGCGGTCAGCGCGGTCCGCCTGATCCGCCAGTTGAGCGCCGAACGGCCGCAGACGGAGTGGGTGCTCGAATACAGCCCGGAGACCTTCACCGCCACCGAACTCGACTTCGCCCTCGAGATCTGCGATGCCGTCACTGCCGCCTGGGGCGCGACCCCGCAGGACAAGGTGATCCTCAACCTGCCGACCACCGTCGAGATGGCGACGCCGAACGTCTATGCCGACCAGATCGAATGGATGCACCGCCATCTCGCACGCCGTGACAGCGTGATCCTCAGCGTCCATCCGCACAACGACCGCGGCACGGCAGTGGCCGCCGCCGAGCTGGCGATGATGGCCGGCGCCGAACGCGTCGAGGGCTGCCTGTTCGGCAACGGTGAGCGCACTGGCAACGTCGACATCGTCACCCTGGCGCTCAACCTGTACACGCAGGGAATTTCGCCGAAGCTCGACTTCTCCGACATCAACGCCGTCGCGCGTACCGTCGAGCACTGCAGTCGCCTGCCGATCCACCCGCGCCACCCGTACGTCGGCGACCTCGTCTTCACCGCCTTCTCCGGCTCGCACCAGGACGCGATCCGCAAGGGCTTTGGCGTCCAGAATGTCGACGACCACTGGCGGGTTCCCTACCTGCCGATCGATCCGGCCGACGTCGGCCGCAGTTACGACTCGGTGATCCGCATCAACAGCCAGTCGGGCAAGGGGGGCATCGCCTACCTGCTCGAGGCCGAGTACGGCGTCGTTCTGCCGCGCCGGTTGCAGGTCGAATTCTCACGCGTCGTGCAGGCTCACACCGACAGTCACGGTGGCGAGATGAGCGCAGCCGAGATCTGGGCGCTCTTCGCCGAAACCTACCTCGCCGGCGAAACGCCGATCCGCTACGTCGAACACCATCTCTTCGAGCATGGCGAGGCGCAGGGGATCCGCCTGACGCTGGAGCTCGACGGCCGGGTGCACCTGCTCGCCGGCGAGGGCAACGGGCCGATCGATGCCGCCGTCCATGCCCTGCGCAGCATCGGCATCGGCGTGCAGGTGCGCAGCTACGAGGAACGTTCGATGGCCGGCAAGGGCAGTGACGCCAACGCCTGCGCCTTCCTCGAACTGGCGCGTGCCGGCTGCAACCGCGAGTGCCATGGTGTCGGCATCGACGGCAACATCGTCACGGCGTCCATCAGGGCTCTGGTGAATGGCGTCAATCGCCTCTCGGCCAGCGCCGCGAATGCCGGCGGCGAGACGCGCGCCGCCTGAGACCCGGGAGCTCACCCATGTTTCGATTCGATGAACGATGCCCGTGCCGCTCACGGATTCTCTGGTTCGCGGCCAGCATCTGTCTGGTCGCCTTGCCGGCGACGGTCTCCGCGCAAGCGCAAGGCGGCCTTTACATCGCCGGCGACGGTTTCAGCTTCCAGGCGGCTGCCGAACAGGGAATGGCGAAGAATCCTCGCGGCCAGCGCTTCTTCCTGTTGTCGCTACCGCCCGAAACCGCCGCGCTCGCGCGGACCGCAGCGCGGCCGCTCGCCGCCGTCCGCGAGCGGGTGGTCGCTGCCAACGGGGTGTTGTTCGTCTGCCAGCGGGATGTCGACAACGGCAGCCTGGACCTGTCCCTTCTGGTGCCGGAGGTCATCGCCGTGCGCGGCTGGCCACCGCCGGGCAGCCCGCAGATACCCAAGGGCCAGCGCTACTTCCCGGACGAAAACCCGGCCGTGCTGCCCAAGGCCAACAACTCGCTGCGGCGCTTGCGGACCACCTGCTCCTGAGCGCTGCCTGTCGTCGGGAAGCGATCCCGACGTGGCAGGGCCGCAGACAGCGATCCGACCGCCGCCGCTGGCGTCGGCGGCCCGCGGCAGCGATGACGGCCGAGTCCGGGAACAGCCTGTCCGGCTTGTCCGGGAACACCCTTGCCTGATCCGCACACCGCGGGTAGTATCCCGAGCGCTGTGTCGGTCTTGTGGGCGTCACCTGCATGGCTTCCCAGGAGGCCCAGACGAGCGTCCCGGGCCTCCTGCGCCATGGCAACGAATCAATCCACCGTCCTGCAATCGCGGAGGTTCCGGATGAAACTGGCTGTCCACTGTGCCGCCCTGTTGGCCCTGATGCTGGCGATCTTGCCGCGGGTCGAGTCCGCCGAGGTCCTCAATGGGGTGAAATCGCGTGGGCAACTGCGCTGCGGGGTGAGTGAAGACATTCCCGGCTTCGCCGAGCGCGATGGCAATGGCTACTGGCGCGGACTCGAAGCCGACTTTTGCCGTGCGGTCGCTGCGGCGGTGCTGAACGACCCGGAAAAGGTGGAGTTCGTGCCGCTGCAGACCACCGCCCGATTTCCGGCGCTGCAGACGCGCCGGGTCGACCTGCTGCTCGCCAACACCACCTGGACTCTCACCCGCGAAGCGGTGTTGCGGGTGCGCTTTCCCGGTGTCCTCCTTTACGATGGCCAGGGCTTCATGGTCGCCGCCGCCGCCAAGGTGGCAAAGCCCGCCGACCTCGACGGTGCGACCATCTGCGTCGAGAAGGGAACGACGCACCAGCGTACCCTGGAGGCCTACTTCAAGGCGAACGGCCAGTCGGTCAAGCCGCTGCCCATGGCCTCGGCGCAGAAGGCGGCGGCAGCCCTGTTCGCCGGCCAATGCCAGGCCTACACCGCGGATTCCGGCGAATTGGCGGCCATGCGTCTGCGTGCGCCGGGTGGCTCGGCCTCCTTCGTCATCCTGCCCGAACGCATCTCCAGGGAACCGATCAGCCCGGTCGTCTGGGGTGGTGATCCGGAGTGGGCGACGGTGATCCGTTGGGTTCTGAACATGCTGATCCTCGGGGAGGAATACGGCGTCACCCGTGACCGCGTCGATGAAGAGGTCAAGGGCAACCGGAACCCGCTGCTGCGACAGGACCCGTACGAGGGCAAGATCATCGCACAGGCGCTGGGGATCGAACCGCAGTGGGGCATCCGGGCGCTGCGGGCCGTCGGCAATTACGGCGAGGTCTACGAGCGCAACATCGGGCGCGACAGCCCGCTCAAGATCGAGCGCGGTCTCAACCGGCTGTGGCTGCACGGCGGACTCCACTATTCGCCGGCGATCGAGTGAGGGATGCACGGATGACGGACTTCCAGATCAACCTGACGATCGTCGTCTTCGCTGCGGTCATCCTGTGCATCGCCTTCGATCTGCTGGACATGGTGGTCGCCGCACTGCTCGGGGTGAGTACGCTGATCGCGTTCGGCATCCTCGACGGCAGTGACCTGATGCCGATCGTGCACACCGCCGGTGGGCCACTGTCGCTGCTCTTCGGTGGCATGGTGGTGGCGCGGGTGATCGGCAAGACGGGGATCTTCGAGCGGATCGGCGATATCTTCCTGCGCGCCAGCGGCGGCAGCGGCAAGCGGCTGCTGCTGCTGATCGTCGCGATGGTCGCACCCATTTGCGCCGTCCTGCCGAACGCCACCGCGGTCATCCTGGTGGCGCCGGTCATCGTCAACGTCTGCCGGGCGCTCAAGGTCGACTTCGTTGGACCCGTGATCATCACGGCGATCGTCAGTAACGCCGCCGGGATGCTGACGCTGGTCGGCGACCCCGCCACCTTTCTGGTCGGCAGTGCGATCGGGCTGTCGTTCCCCGATTATCTACGGCAGGTCAGCCTGGGTGGTCTGCTCGCCGTGCTCGCGGTGGTGCCGCTGCTGCCGCTACTGTTGCCCAAGGTCTGGGCGGCGCGGGTGACTCTGCCGGAGACGCGCCCACCCGTTCCCATCGAGCGGCCCGCTTTCCTGATACTGTCGCTGCTCGTGCTGCTGCTCATGGTTGCCCTGTTCATGATCGGCGAGTACCTGCCGACGCGCATCGTCCCGCCACAGGTCGCGATCATCGGCGCAGCGCTGGCGCTGCTCCTGGTCTATGGCGTGCGCATCGAGCCCGTCGGCGAAGTGATCCGGGACGTGGACTGGAAGACGATCCTGTTTCTCGGCGCCATCTTCACGCTGGTCCAGGCGTTCATCAAGACCGAGTTGCTGCAGGGCCTGTCGATCCAGGTGTACCAGTGGTTCGGTGCCGAATTGATGCCGGTGGCCTTCGTCCTGCTCGCCGGCATCGGCGTGCTGTCGAGCCTGCTGGCCAACATTCCCGTGGTCGCTGCCGCATTGGTCATGGTCACCGGCTATCTGGTGGCGGCCGGCGCAGCCCCGGAGATCGCGCTGGCTCCGGGCTTCGTCAACTGGCCATCGGCGACGCTGCCGGTATTCGTCGCGATGATGTTCGGTGGCACACTTGGCGGCAACGCGACGCTGATCGGTGCCGCGGCCAATGTCGTAGCCGTCGGCATCTGCGCGGCAAATGGCCAGCGCGTGAGTTTCGCCGAGTTCCTGCGCATCGGGCTGCCCATCGCGGCGCTGCAGTTGTCGGTCGGGGCGCTCTATGTCTGGGCTCTGGCCTCGATTCTGGGTCAGTAGCGCAGTCCGGGGGTCGCCGGCCGGAGATGTTGTCCGCGAGCCCGCGCGCTCGCGAGAGTCCGCGGCGCAGGAGCGCTTGCGGTGCCCCTGCTCCAGGAGCGTTGCCGTTGATCGGCCGACGTGGTCTGTCAGGCAGAGTCGCCTCTGGCGTTGCGGATCCAGCCGCGCAGCAGGGCGAGCAGCGAACTTCCCGTCAGCATGCCGAGAAGGTAGATGCCGATGACCAGCAGGAAGACCGGTATGGTCACGCTCATTCCCAGTAGCGAAACCGTGACCGCAGTGAGGTTCTGAACCTTGAAGAGCAGCACGATGGCGGTGGCAACCACGACCAGCCCGATGTAGACGTAACGCATTCCAGCTCCTCTACGGGGTTTCTGCGTTGGCGTTGAGCACGCGCTGTCCGTCGGCACGATGCACATCGAGCATGCCGCCGCGCACGCTCCACTTCGTCGCCGTTGCCAGCGCCGCCAGGAACTCGCGTTCCTGTTGCATCACGCCTTCGCCGGCGCAGGCCTTGCGCGTCGTCATCGCCGCGCCGACGCTGATGCGCTCGCCGTCACTCGTGTAGGGCGCGCGGAAGCTGTTGCAACCGGCGTGCCCGTGTACCATTCCGTCGGCAAAGGACAGCGTCAGATCGGTCCCGGCCAACGGTCCCACGACAGCGTCGCGGCCGTTGTTGAAACCGGTCACATGCCACACGACGCCTGCCAGCGTTGGCGGGGGCTCGGCCTGAAAAGCGAGTGCCGCACCCGTTGCCGGAGTGAGCGTCAGCCGGTCGCCGTCGATCGCGTAGCGAACCGTGCCGACGAGCACCCCCTGAACCGACCTCTCGATCGCCATTGCCGGCGGCGCACAGGCCATCATCGTCCCGGCCAATGGAGCGAAGCTGATGCGGTCGCCGTCGATCGTGTAGCCGCCAGAAAACTGGTTGCAACCCGAAAAGCCGTCGACTCGCCCGGCCTCGAAGCGCGCCGTCACCGGTCGCCCGGTCTGGCCGGCGGGGTCAGGCTTCGTGCCGTCGATGGCGGTGAGGCGCCACGTCGGACCCTCGATGCTCATGGCCGGCGGCGGCGTCCTGGCCGCAGCCGGAAGCCGACAACAGCCGACGAGCAGGCGACCATCGGGCAGCGACACACGCGCGGCGACCGGGTGCTGCACTTCCGACATGTTGTCACTGCAGGTGGCATCGGTGAGGAAGGCGACCAGTTCGCCACCCCGGCCGCTCGTTGGCCGGCCGCGCCATGCGCGCTCCTTCGTTGCCGTGAGACGCGTCACGCTGCCGCGGTACGCGACGGCCCCCTGATCGGCCAACTCGAGCCGTGCTGCGCCATTTGCGGTGAACGACAGCCCCCATGACGGCTCGTTGCCGAAACAGATCAGCGACGCCTCCGCTCCCCTGACGGGCAGCGAGCACGCGAGAAAAAGCACCAGCGCAGCGACCGGCTGCAACAGGCCGACGTTCATGTCCGGGCCTCTGGTCTGGCCACCATCACTCGCCGCACAACAGGCGAATGCGGCGCTCGGCCAGTGCGAAAGCCTCGTCGGTCTCGGCGTTGAGGGCTTGCTGTTTGGCCTGGTCGCACGCATTCGCCGCCTGCACGTCGGCCGCCGCTGCTGTCGTAGCGGTCGGCTGTCCCGTCCGCGTGGGCGCGCAGCGGTCGTCGGCGACCAGCCTGATGTTGCTGAACTGGCCCTGTTCGATCGCCACACAATCCCCGACGATCTTGCCCGCCTGGTCCGAAATGATGCGCACCGTTGCGCCGCTGGTGGTCAGTACCGTGTACTCGAAGGACTGCGACCGGCCGGCGAGATGGCCAACCCCACGACCGGCAGCTGCGCCGCCAATGGTGCGCAGGGCACGATTGCTGCCGGAGCGTCCGCTGCCGGTTGCCAGGCCAATGCCGCCACCAATGATGGTGCCGACGTTCTGGGCCGTCGTGTCGGTGACGGTTGTCGCGACGACGTTGGTCACGCGCCCGTACTGCACGCGCGATTGAGCGACGGCCAGCGTCGAGGCGAGGCCAAGAGCGAGCGCGGCCGCACCCAGAGTCGCATGGAAGAATGGATTGTTTTTCATGGACTTGCTCCGGAGTGATTGAGGAAAGGAAGCAGCAGCCCGATGCCGCCGCGAGCATTCTGCCCTTACTTCAGCGGCGCAGCAAGTCTTCGGCATCGGCGTCGGCGAAAGAGTCTCGGGCGTGCTGGCGGGTCGCTGCCTGGTGCTGACAAGCCCTCGCCCTGCCGATCGGAAACTTGCGAAGCAGTGCCTTGGTCGAGTGGATGAGTTCAGGTTGTCCGCAGCTCTGGGCCGCCGGCGCTCGCCTGCGTGCTCTTGGGCACGTTCGTCGCAAACTGCGCGTGGGCAGTGGCAAGCTGCGGGCGACCCGAAACGGCGCCGCAGGCCCGTCCCAACCCGATTCCCACTCCAGGAGCGGAGCGGCGACCCCGGGCGGCATGGCCCTCCGGTCGCCGGCCGGGATCAGAAGCGCCCGATGAAAGTGGCGCCGAAAAAAGGCGCCGCGTCGAAGTCGTCCTTGCGCAACAGGTTGCCGGAGGAATTCTCCACCCGCAACTGCCCGGCCGCGACGACGCCGCCGTAGAGGTGCAACGCCATCTGGTCGCTGAACTGGCGCGTGACGCGGAGGAACACCGGTACCCCGCGCTCTTCGCCGACTCCGTTCGGCGTCGGCCCATCGTTGTCCAGGCGGAAGCGCATGACGCGGTAGGACGCGCCGACGCCGGCGGTCCAGCCGCCGTCGAACTGGTAGTCTAGTTCCAGCCCCGCAGGGCCGGTTGGCCCGCTCGCCAGCGGGTTGATCAGGCGCCAGCGTTCGCCCAGGCGCCAATCGACCAGCAGAAACGGGAAGACGCTGGTTTTCTCGATCCCATCGTACGCGCCAACTCCCAGGCCGATGAGATTGCCATCGGCAAACCGCCTGGTGGCCGAGAAGAGGGCGCCCCAGACGAGCGAGTCAGCCGTGTTGGCACCATTCTCCCGGAACCAGTCGACCGATGGCGCCACCCCCAGTCGCCAGCCATCGCCCAGCGCGAAGGACATGGGGAGGCTCAGGCCATAACGCTGGACGACGCCCCAGGGTGATCTGCCGGCCAACGAGTTCGGGCTGGAAAAGGAATAGTCGAGATAGTCGTAGTTGAGCGTCACGCCTGCCCGCGTGCCGCCGCCAAAGTCGTACGCAGCGCCGCCCCGGACGACCGCGCCGCCGACCTTGAAATCACCCCCGCGATCGAGGTCGGCGCTCCCCTGGTAGAGCGGGGTGAGCGAAACGAATGGCTGCCAGCCTGCGGATCCCTGCCCCGGCGTCGGCGCATCCGCGACCGGATCGACATAGGAGCCGGCCTGCACCGGAGCAGCCGCAGCGAGCAGTGCCGCAAGCACCGTCAGGCGCGCAACGCGCGTAGAGAGGAAGTTCATGTCGCCCCCGAAAAAAGAATTCGTGACCTTGCGGCAGGATAGCAGCGAGCTGCACGGCGTGGTGCGTCGCCTGCGGTCGACCCCGCTGTCGAACGAGCCCGCCGTTGCACGGGAGCAACAGGCCGTCATCCGGCGCGGCGAGCGAGACCAGGCAACCTTCTGCGGGCGGTGTGTCCGACGTTGTGGCCACGCGCCGATGGTCCCCGTCAGGGCCCGGCGAATGGTTGCAATTCTTCGTCGGACGGCAACAGTGTGGAAAACACGGCTTCCAGTCGGACGGGCAGTCCCGCCGTGGTCGTCGTGGCAATGTTGAGGCCAGAAGGACCCGATGGGCGCTTGATCTCGCCATCGATCCGCTCGAGCAGGTAAGGGAAAAACGGATTGGATGACAGCCTGGTCAGGAAGTCCTGGTCGACGATCAGCGCGCCACGTTCGCCGCGGGCATCCATCGCGCCGAGGTTGTAACCGTAGTCGTCCTTCGTCTTCGGGTCGGGATACATTCCATACAGGGGATCATCCATCGGGATCGGGATCGAGAGGTGCGACAGGGAGAAGATTCCCGGCGGGTACGGCAGGCCCAGTGGGCGAACGACGGGTTGCAACTGGCCGGGCGCGATGCTGCGTTCGACCGTCAGGTCGCTGTCGTCACTCGCGTTGGCGATGGTGGTGAAGCGATAGGTCACGGGGGTCGTGGGAGCGAGGCGGTCCACTGCGACGTAGGAAGACGGGCGCAGCAGCGGGGCGAACTTGAGTGTCCGGTTCACGTCGAAAAGCACGATCTCGCTACCGTTGTCCGGCAGGTGCGCGTAGAGCGCGCTCAGGATTGCCGGTGTGCTGACGGTGAAATCGATCGCCGACTGGAAGGTCAGCACGGGCGGCAGGCCGCCGAGCTGGCCGGCTTTCGCAAGGCGCTGGATCTGCGCCTGCAGGGCATCGGTGAGGCGGAAGGACTGGCGCGCGCCGTTTACCGGAAAGGAGTTGTACTTGAACGGGTTGAACTCCGGAATGACGCTCAGCCAGGCGGCATTGGCAAATGGCGGCAGCAAGGCCGGCAGGCTCGCCAGGCCGGCAAAGCGGGCAAAGCGGGTGATGCCGATCATCGGTGTGAACAGGACGATCCGCTCGGCGCGTGCGAGTCGCTGGTCTTCCAGCGCATCGAGCGAGTACTTCATCGCCAGCGCGCCGCCGTTCGAGAAGCCCACCAGATGCAGCGGTGCAGGGGCAGGCACGAGCCGACGCGCCTCTCGTACGGCGAGGCGGGTTGCTGCCATCCAGTCTTCCCAGCGGACCTTGCTCAGACCGGCGGGGACGGTGCCGTGAGCCGGCAAACGGAGGCCGATGGCGACGAATCCGTGCTCGCGATAATGTCTCGCGAAATGCCGCAGGCTGTACGGCGAATCAGTCAGGCCATGCAGCAGGACGACGACGCCAAGTGGTTTGCCGTCGGGCTCCATGACGTAGGAGCGGTTCCAGTCCTGCGCAAAGCGCGCCGGGTAGACCGGACTCGCCTCGAAGTAGCGATTGATCGGCACGCGCTGCTCGGGTGCCAGCTTCTGGCTGACCTCTGCGCGCACGCTACTCATGATGTCGTCTTCCTGCGCGAGGTAGCGGCCCCAGTCGGCTGCGTCGAGTTGCTCAGCCGACAGTTCCGTTGGCACGTAGGTATGCCATGGCTGCAACGCCGGGCCACCGAGCACACGAAACGAGCGCAGGGCGAGCAGCGCGACAGCGATCACGAGGACCAGCAGCAGCACCCACTTCAGGATTCTTCCGATGGTTCCCAGCATAGTCTCGCCTCGTCACGTTTCCTGGCGTCGGCTCTTCAGCGCGCCGTGTTCGATGGATGGAAAATCCGTACCTGCGGGCGAAAGTATGGCCGGTTGCAAAGCCGGCAGTCAATCAAAAGAGTCGGGCCCGGGACCTGGCGCCAGCGGCTACCGGTAGGGCGCGAACGCTGCGGATACGCCGGTGGCACCCTTGGCGGAGCGCAGGACGAGCCCCAGCAGCAGCCGCGCCTTGAGGCCGGACAGACAGCCGGAGGGCACCACGCCGCGCTCGATCAGGTCGATCTCGGCACCCGGATAGCCGTAAGTCCGGGTGAACACATGGCCGGTCATCGCACGGCTGGCGAGCACCACCGGAATCTTCGCGGCAAGATCGCCGACCAGCGGGGCAACCTCCGCAGGCACATGGCCGGCGCCCATCCCCTCGAGCACGGCGCCCGCGTAGCCGAGGCCGGGCAGCAGACCGAGCAGGCGCCCGTCGTCGCCCATCGCGACCTTGATGAGGGCCACCGGCACGGGCGAACCCTCTGCCGCGGACAGCGTGGGGTTGCGCTGCACGCGCGCATGGAAGCGCGGCTGCCGTTCGATGAGCGTGCCGATCGGCCCCATCAGCGGCGACAGGAAAGCCGAGGGCAGCGCGGTGTGCGATTTCTGGACGAAGCGCGCCGCGTGGATATCGTAGTTGAGGACGACGAGCGTCCCGAGACCGCGTGACTCCGCAGACGCCGCGACGATGGCCGCCGACAGGAGATTGGCGGGCCCCTCCGCGCCTGGCGCGTCGGCGCCGCGCATCGCGCCCGTCACCACCACCGGCTTGTCGGAATCGACCAGAAGATCGAGGAGGAAAGCCGATTCCTCGATGGTGTCGGTGCCCTGCACCACCACCGCACCGTCGCAACCGGATGCGAAGCCTGCCTCGATCAGGCGCGCGACTTCGACCAGGTTTGCCGGGGTCAGCGACGGGCTGGGCAGGCGGAACGGCGACCGTGCGTCGATGTCGCCGACCTCGGCGAGCGCCGGCACCGACGCCACCAGTTCGTCGGCACCCAGCTTGGGCGTGATGCCCCCCGACGCGCTCGGTACCATGGTGATCGTGCCGCCGAGCGAAAGGACGAGAAGACGCGGTCTGGTCATGGGTGTCATGCTCCTGCCCGCTCCTCCTCGCGCTTCGGCCTGGGTGGCGGCGGATTTGCCGGAATCTCGCCGGGCTTGTACTTGGGCAACCGGCTGGCCGGGAAAATCGCCAGCAACGACAATGCGGCCATGACCAGGAGGCCGATCTTGAGCGCCCGCAGTCTCGCTTCCTCGTTGATGCGCACCGCTTCGTCGATCTGCCCGGGCGAGACGCCGCTGCGCTCGAGCGCCGTCAGCAGCCGCTCGTTGCTCATGAAGGTGATGTTGTTGTCGAGGTCGACCTGTGACTGGAGTTGCTCCTTCAGTTCCGGGTGCTGGCCCAGCGACCCGAGGATGAAGGCGCTCAACAGGCCAACGAGCAGCGCGCCGGCGAACGCGGTACCGACGGCGGCGGCGAGATTGTTGGTGGTTCCGCGCAGCGAACCGACGTCGCCCGCCAGTTCCTTGGGTGAGGCGGTGACCAGCACGTTGAACAGGAGGGTCACCAGCGACCCCTGCCCGATACCGAAGACGATCAGCCCGATCATGACGACCGGCGCACTCCAGTCGTTGCGCACCACCCAGGCGAGCCACAGGAGCGCGACCGTGCACAGGACGAAGCCCCAGCGCCCGATCTGCTGCGGCGTCAGCTTGTCGTAGAGCTTGATGATCAGCATCGCCGTGAAGAACACGGTGAGGTTGAACGGCATCATCGCGATGGCCGTCTCGATCGGCGTGCGGCCCTGGATGATCTGGATGTAGAGCGGCACTGAGAAGTTGAGCGCGCCTTCCAGCGCGACGACGGCGAACATCGCGTAGACCGCCGCCCGCTCGGAAGGCGAGCGGACCACCTCGAGGGCGAGCAGCGGCGTCTTCCCGGCCGCCGTCCGCCGGCGCGTCCAGACGATGAAGGCCTGCAGCAGCACGATGCCGATGACGATCATGAACGGCGCGGGCGACATGCCCAGCAGGTCGAACGGTGCGGCTTCCCGCGCGAGACCGAGCCCCCACCGGTTCAGGTTGTTGAAGCCGAAGCTGATCAGGGTGATCGCCGCCGCCGTCAGCAGCACGCCGACCAGGTCGATCTGCACTTCCGGCCGGCCCTGTGTCGGCTTGAGCTTGAAACTCAGGACGAGGACCACCAGCGAAACCGCGATCAGGATGCCGAACGCGGGCCGCCAGCCGATGTAGGTCCCCAGTACGCCGCCGATCAGGAAGGCCAGCACACCGGCACCGGCGCGCGCCGAACCGAGGGCGCCGAGCGCGGCGGCCTGCTGCTGGCCGTGGTACTGGTTCGCGATCAGCGCGACGAGCGACGGGACCAGCGCCGCACCCGCGAGTCCGGCGAGGAGCTGGGCGGTCAGCATGAGGTTGGCGGTCGGGCTGAAGGTCATCAACACCTGCGCCCCGCCGAACAGGAGGACCACGGCGCGGAAGACATGCAGCGCACCAAAGCGCTGGGTCAACTTGCCGCCGAGCATGACGAAGGCCGCGACGGCGAGCGAGTACATCACGATCCCGGTGGCGACCGTGGTTGGCGGCACGTCGAAGCTCTGCACCATGCCGCTCAAGGCGACCGGCAACGAGGCGACGTTGAACGACATCAGAGCCTGGCCGAGCGCGATCGCGATCAGCGGCAGCCAGGATTCCTTCACATCACTGGCGGTCGTGAGGGGGGAGTTGGTCATGGCGGAACTCCTGGGTCATCGGTGACGATGGCGGACGGGGTTGATGGACGGGATCATTCGGGTTGCGAAGCGAACAGGTTGAGTCCGAGTCGCTCCGAGAGGTACTTGGTGACGCGCTGGCCGCGGACGCTGTTGCCGGCCTCGTCAAGTGGTGGCGAAAAGACGCCGAGACCGCCCTTGCCAGGCGACACGGTGACGATGCCGCCGCCGACGCCACTCTTCCCCGGCAGGCCGACTTCGAACAGCCAGTCGCCGGAGCGCTCATAGAGTCCGGCGGTCGCGAGCGTCGCGAGCACCCGCTTGGCGACCTCGCCACTCACCACGCGCTCCTTGGTGAGCGGGTTGACGCCGCCGTCCGCCAGCGTCGCGCCCATGACTGCCAGGTCGCAGGCGTTCAGCTTGAGCGAACACTGCTTCGTATAGATGTCGGTCGCCTGCAGCGCATCGAAGTACATGCAGCCGTAACCCTCGAGCAACTTGGCAGGGCAATCGCATGAATGCCATCGTCGTAGACCCTCAAAAATAATCGTTTAC
>ERZ761602.1438-NODE-1438-length-43182-cov-4.566443_pt1 | contig 43182 bp, 42 predicted proteins | sample MGYA00512165_ERZ761602 | MGnify/ENA primary metagenome ERZ761602 (study PRJEB28899, sample SAMN02445085) | bioreactor sludge metagenome | biome: EBPR sludge; isolation source: Thorneside wastewater treatment plant | place: Australia: Brisbane, Thorneside...
GGCCGATGACGATCACGCTCGACGAGAAGAAGGATCGCGCCCGCCGCTGGTTCGAGGCGCTGCGCGACCGCATCTGCGCGGAGTTCGAACGGCTCGAGGACGAGCAGGCGGCGGCGCCCGCGCCGCAGGTGGCCGGCCTCGCGCCGGGGCGGTTCGTGCGCACGCCGTGGCGGCGGCCCGATCCCGCCGGCGCGAACGGCCCCAATGCCGATGGTGGGGGCGGCACCATGGCGGTGATGAGGGGCCGCGTGTTCGAGAAGGTGGGCGTCAACGTCTCGACCGTCTACGGCGAGTTCGCCGAGGCGTTCCGGAAGGAGATCCCGGGCGCCGACAAGGACCCGCGCTTCTGGGCGAGCGGCATCTCGCTGGTGGCCCACATGCAGTCGCCGCGCGTGCCGGCCGTGCACATGAACACCCGCTTCGTGGTCACCACCAAGGCGTGGTTCGGCGGCGGCGCCGATCTCACGCCGATGGCGCCGGTCGAGCAGGACACGCGCGATTTCCACGCCGCGCTCGAGGCCGCGTGCGCTGGCCATGCCGCCGACAGCTATCCGCGCTTCAAGACGTGGTGCGACGAATACTTCTACCTCAAGCACCGCAACGAGCCGCGCGGCGTGGGCGGCATCTTCTACGACTATCTCGAGAACGACTGGGACCGCGATTTCGCGTTCACGCGTGCGGTGGGCGAGGCGTTCCTCGGCGTCTATCCGCGCCTCGTTCGCCGCCGCATGGCCGAGCCGTGGACCGACGCGGAGCGCGCGCACCAGCTCCGCCGCCGCGGGCGCTACGTGGAGTTCAACCTGCTCTACGACCGCGGCACGCGCTTCGGCCTGATGACCGGCGGCAACGTCGAGGCGATCCTGATGTCGTTGCCGCCGCTGGTCACCTGGCCCTAGGCGCGGCCGCGCCCGCCGGGCGGGCTTTTCCGCCCGCGGAATAAGGATTTGGCAACCGCCGCCATTGCAAAATCGCGGCGCGCCGGTGTAATTGCGGTGCGTCCACGGGGTTCCGCCGATGCGCGCTTTCCTCCTCGCTCTCACTTGCGTCTTCGCGCTGGCTGCGGCGGCGATGGCGCCCAGCCGCGGCGATGCCGAGGGTGCCGCCCCGATCAAGGACTTCTACGGACAGTTCAAGGGCCAGGGCATCGCGAAGAACCGCGACAGCCTCGAATTCTACCGCTCGCTGCGCGATCTCGACACCATCATCGAGGCGGCCGGCGAAGGCGGCTTCACGGTGAAATGGACGACCGTGATCCGCGACACCGACGGCGGCCGCAAGATCGACAACGCGATGACGTTCGCGCCGTCGGGCAAGCCCAACCTGTTCAAGGCCGTCGATTCGAGCGATCCCCTCGTCAAGGGCTTCTACGCCTGGGCGCGCATCGAGGGGCGCACGCTGACGATCAACGTGCTCGAGGTCGGCGACGAAGGCGGCGGGCGCTGGCAGGTCTACGAGCGGCGGCTCACCGGCGACGGCATGGAGCTCACCTTCCGCCGCCTCGACGCCACCGGCGCGCTGCGCATCGTCTCGGGCAAGCTGAAGCGTCAATAACGCCATGCTCCTGCAGATCGCGACCTGGCCCGAGGTCGAGGCCTATCTCGCCGCGAGCCGCAGCGTCATCCTGCCGATCGGCTCCACCGAGCAGCACGGCCCCAACGGCATGATCGGCACCGACGCGCTCACCGCCGCCGCGATCGCGAACGCTGTGGGCGAGGCCACCGGCGCGCTGGTGGCGCCGCCGATCGCTGTCGGCATGGCGCAGCACCACATGGCCTTCGCCGGGTCGATGACGCTGCGGCCGAGCACGCTCGTCGCCGTCGTGCGCGATTGCGTCGTCTCGTTGGCGCGGCACGGCTTCGAGCGCTTCTTCTTCGTCAACGGGCACGGCGGCAACGTCGCCACCGTGACGGCGGCGTTCTCGGAAATCTACGCCGAGGCCTCGCTCGGCGCGCCGGGCAACCGCGCCGGCCTGAAATGCGTGCTCCGCAACTGGTGGGAAAGCGCGCAGGTGAAGGCGTTGTCGAAGGAGCTGTTCGGCAATGCCGAGGGCAGCCACGCGACGCCGTCCGAAGTCTCGGTCACCTGGTTCCTGCATCCCGACGCGCAGAAGCCGATGGCGCTCGATCCGCCGGTGGCGCCGCACGGCAGCTTCGCCGACGCCGCGGATTACCGCCGCAACTTCCCGGACGGCCGCATCGGCTCCAATCCGGGGCTCGCCTCGGCGGAGGCCGGCCGGCGCATCTACAACGCCGCCGTCGAGGCGCTGGCGGCGGACTACAAGGCGTTCGCCGCGTAAGCCTCGACAGGGAGCGCGCTCCCGGCCCCGCGCTTGACTCGCGCGCTGGCGCCATATTTAATCATGTCGTTAAATAAGGCCGCTCCATGCCCGATGCCCTGAGCGCCACGTTCGCGGCGCTGTCCGATCCCACGCGCCGCGCGATCCTGGCGCGCCTCGCCGCCGGCGAGGCCACGGTCAACGAATTGGCCGCGCCGTTCGAAATCTCGCTGCCCGCGGTCTCGCGCCATCTGAAGGTGCTGGAGCGGGCGCGGCTGATCACGCGCGAACGCGAGGCGCAATGGCGCCGCTGCCGCCTTGCGGCGGAGCCGCTCAAGGAGGCGGCCGAATGGATGGAGCGCTACCGCGCGTTCTGGGACGCGCGTTTCGACGCGCTCGAGAAGTTCCTCGCGCGGGAAACCGCGCCGCACGCGGAAAAGAAGGAGAAGCGCCATGCCGCAGGCCGCCGCCCGCGCCGCAAGTGACGCGCACGTGCTCCGCATGGAGCGCGAGTTCAAGGCGCCGCCCGAGCGCGTGTTCGCCGCGTTCACCGATCCCAGGCTGTTCGCGCAGTGGTGGGGGCCGGAGGGCATGGCGTGCCCGGTCTGCGAGATCGATCTCCGGGTCGGCGGCGCGTGGCGCACCTGCATGCGCGGCGCCCAGGGCGAACATTGGGTGAGCGGCGTCTATCGCGAGATCGCGCCGCCGCGGCGCCTCGCCTTCACCTGGGCGTGGGAAGCGAACGGCGCCCGCGGCCACGAGACGGTCGTCGAGCTCGAATTCCTGCCCGCCGGGCGCAACACGCGCCTCGTGCTCCATCACAAGGGGTTCGAGACCGCCGATTCGCGCGACAAGCACAGCCACGGCTGGGGCAGCAGCTTCAATTGCCTCGAACAGCACCTCCAGGGAGAGTGAACCATGGCCGATGTCGTCATCTACGGTCCGTCGCCGAGCACCTATGTGCGCACGGCGCGGCTCGCCTGCGCCGAGAAGGGCATCGCGCACACGCTCGAGCCGCTCGACCTCGGCTCCGAGGCGCATGCCAAGCTGCATCCGTTCCGCAAGATTCCCGCGATGCGCCATGGCAATTTCGTGCTGTTCGAATCGGGCGCCATCGGCCGCTACATCGACCGCGCGTTCCCCGGCCCGGCGCTGCAGCCCAAGGACGTGAAGGACCTCGCGCGCATGGATCAGTGGATGAGCGCGATCTCGGATTACTGCTATCAGGCGATGATCCGCGAGATCGTCATCCAGCGCATGCTCGTGCCGATGCGCGGCGGCAAGACCGACGAGGCGATGGTCAAGGCCGCGTGGCCCAAGGTCGAATACCAGCTCTCGGTGCTGGAGCAGACGCTCGGGCAGCAGGCCTATCTCGCCGGCGGCGCGCTCTCGCTGGCCGACCTCACGCTGTCGCCGATCCTGTTCTACGTGAAAATGCAGCCCGAGGGCGGGCCGCTGCTGGCCCGGCACAAGGGGGTGAGCGCCTGGTTCGACCGCATGGCGGCGCGGCCGAGCTTCGGCGCCACGATGCCCGAATTCCCCAAGGCGGCGTGACGGCGCCATGCACGTCCCCGCCGTCGCCGCGCTCTATGCCGGCATTCTCGGCGCGCTCGGGCTCTTTCTGGCCGCGCGCGTCATCGCCGGCCGCGTCAAGCACGCGGTCGAGATCGGCGATGCCGGCAACGAGGACATGACGCTGCGCATCCGCGCATTCGGCAATTTCGTCGAATACGTGCCGCTGGTGCTGGTTCTGCTGGCGCTGGCCGAGGGTGCGGGCGCGCCGCGCTGGGCCATCCACGCGGCCGGCATCGCGCTCGTCGCCGGCCGCGTGCTGCACGCCTGGGGCCTCAGCCGGACGCGCAGGTTCAACGCGTTCCGGTTCGCCGGCACGAACCTCACCTTCGCGGCCCTGCTCGGCGGCACGGCGGCGGCGGTCTGGGCGGCATTGCGCAACGGCGCCCTGTAGCCGCCGCGCTGGCAATCGCGCGCGGCTTGGGCGACAATCGTCCGGGCACCATCCCAAGCGCGCGCGATGACCGACATCACGATCTACGGCCCGGCCATGAGCACCTATGTGCGCACGGCGCGGCTGGCCGCCGCCGAGAAGGGCATCGCGCACGCGATCGAAGAGGTCGATTGGGGCAGCGAGGCGCACCGCCGGCTGCATCCGTTCGCCAAGGTGCCGGCGATGCGCCACGGCGATTTCGTGCTCTACGAAACCGAAGCGATCTGCCGCTACATCGACCGCGCGTTTCCCGGCCCGGCGCTCCAGCCCGCGGAGATTCACGCGCTGGCGCGCATGGATCAGTGGCTGAGCGCGGTGCGCGATTACGTCTATCCGGTGATGGTCGAAGAACTCATGTGGGAGCGCCTCGTGGTCCCGATGGAGGGCGGCCAGCCGAACGAGGCGATGATCGCTGCCGCCGTGCCGAAGATGCGCGATCAGCTCGCGGTGTTCGAGCGCGTGCTCGCGTCCGACCCCTATCTCGCCGGCGAAGCGCCGAGCCTCGCCGACTGGATGCTGTTCCCGATCGTCGCCTACCTGCGCATCACGCCCGAGGGCGAGGCCGCGCTGCCCGATGTGCCGCGGCTCGGCGCGTGGTTCGCCCGCATCGCCGCGCGCCCGTCCGCGCCCGCCACCGATCCCGCGCGCGGGTGAACCCATGACCATGCCCGTCATCACCGCGCTCTACGCCGGCATCCTCGGCTTCTTGGGGCTCGTGCTCGCCTCGCGCGTCGTCCAGCACCGTCAGCGCCACCGCATCGCGCTCGGCGACAAGGGCAACGAAGACATGCAGCGCGCGATGCGCGTGTTCGGCAATTTCACCGAATACGTGCCGATGATCCTGCTGCTGGTCGGCTTCGGCGAGATGCTCGGTGCCCACAAATGGCTCACGCACGGGCTCGGCGTCTGCCTGCTCGCGGGCCGCCTGTTCCACGCCTGGGGCCTCTCGAAGACCAGCGGAACGAGCCTCGGCCGCCTGCTCGGCGTCGTGCTCACCTGGCTCGCGCTCCTCGTCGCCAGCGCGATGCTGATCTGGCTCGCGCTCGGGCAGATGGGCTTGGCGCGATAGGCTACTTGCCGCGCATGATGCGCGCGCGGGCCCAGGCGGAGAGGATTTCCGACACCAGCACCAGCGCCACGATCGAGAGGATGATCGCGGCCACGCGCTCGTTGTCGAGCTGCTGCACGTGACGCTGCAGATACCAGCCCATGCCGCCGGCGCCGAAGAAGCCCACGACGGTCGCCGCGCGGAACGCCACGTCCCAGGTGTAGATCGAGATTCCGGTCCAGGCCACGCGCACCTGCGGCAGCACGGCGAACACGAACACCTGCAGATGCCCGGCGCCGCTGGCGCGGATCGCCTCCACCTGGCCCTTGTCGATCGCCTCGATCTCCTCGGAGAAGAGCTTGCCGGCGAAGCCGAGGCAGAAGAGCGCGAGCGCCAGGGTGCCGGCCAGCATGCCGAAGCCCAGGATGCTGACGAACAGGATCGTCCAGATCATCTCGTGCACGGCGCGGCAGCCCATGATGACGAGCCGCGCCCACGGATAGAGGAAGCGCCGGCTCGGCGTCATGTTGTAGGACGCGAACCAGGCCAGCGGCGCCGCGAGCAGGATGCCGATGAGGGCGCCCAGATACGCCATCTGCATCGAATCGAGGATCGAGGCGAGGTAGCGCGGCGTGGCCAGGAACTGCAGGTCGGGCGGGTAATAGCGCTCGGCGAGCAGCGTGCCGAGCCGCGAGAGCAGCTCGGCGAGGCGCTCGATGCGAACGTCGAGATAGACGAACGCGTAGCCGACGAACACCAGCGCCGCGAGCAGCAGCAAGAAGCGGATCGGCGTCTCCGGGAAACGGAAGCGCGACCACTCGCGCGTCGGGGACGCGCCGCGCATCACGTCACCGCCTTCCGGACGTAATGCGACGCGATTTCGCCGATCACGATCAGCACGAGGATCGCGAGGATCACGGTGGTGACGCCGGGCCAGTTGAACATCACCATCTGGCGGTGGAACGTGAGCCCGAGCCCGCCCGCGCCGACGAGGCCCATGATCGCCGAGCGGCGGATGTTGATGTCCCACTCGAAGATGATCGTGCCGAGCACGACCGGCAGCACCTGGGGCATGATGCCGTAGCGCAGCACCTGTAGCTTCGAGCCGCCCACGGCCTTGATCGCCTCGATCGGCTTCGGATCGACGTTCTCGATCGCCTCGGCCGTGATCTTGGCGATGAACCCGATCGAGCGCATCGCGAGCGCGAGGATGCCGGCGAGCGAGCCCAATCCCACCGCCGAGACGAAGATCAGCGCCCACACGATCTCGTGGATCGAGCGCGACATCGTCATCAGGAAACGGCCGAACGGATACCCGATCCAGCGCGAGGGCGTGACGTTGAGCGCGCCCAGCCAGATGACCGGGATGCACAGGATCGCGCCCACCAGCGTGCCGATGCACGCCATCATGAAGGTTTCGAGCACCGGCTCCCAGAGCTGCGGGATCAGGCTGAAATCGACCGCGAGAAAGCGCGCCACCGACTTCATCACCGCGCCCAGCGAGCCCATGCGCGCCCAATCTGTGTCGACGACGAGCACCGTGTGCGCGCTGACGATCGCGAGGAGCGCCACCAGCCCGGCAAAAGCGAGGCCGCGCCGCCGCCGCCGCGCGCGTCCGGCCGCGACGGCCTCGACGCGAAGCGCGAGCGCGTTCACAGCACCTCCATCGCGTAGATCTCGTCGAGCTTCTGGCGGTCGAGCGCCGCAGTGGGCCCTTCGAAGATCTTGATGCCGTCCTGGAGGCCGATGATTTTCGTCGCGAATTCGGTCGCGAGCTGCACGTCGTGGATGTTGCAGAGCACGGGAACGTCGAACTCGCGCGCGATTCCGCGGATGAGGCCCATCACCTCGCGCGAGATCTTGGGGTCGAGGCTCGAGGTGGGCTCGTCCACGAGCAGCAGCTTCGGATCCTGCATCAGCGCGCGGGCGATGCCGACGCGCTGGCGCTGGCCGCCCGAAAGCCGGTCGGCGCGCTTGTCGACGTGATCGGACAGGCCGACGCGGTCGAGGATTTCGAGCGCGCGGCGGATGTCGGCTTTCGGGAACAGTTTGAACACGCTCGGCAAGGTTCCGACATAGCCGAGCCTGCCCGACAGCACGTTGTCCATCACCGACATGCGGTTCACCAGGTTGAACTCCTGGAAGATCATGCCGATGGTGCGCCGCGTCTCGCGCAGCTTCGAGCGCGGCATCTGCGCCACGTCCTCGCCGTAGAGCACGATCCGGCCGCCGCGCGGCTCGACGAGGCGGTTGATGCAGCGGATCAGCGTCGATTTGCCGGCGCCGGACGGGCCGATGATGGCCACGAATTCGTGCGCGTCGACGCTGAACGAGACGCCGCGCAGCACCTCGCGGCCGGTGCCGGCATAGCGGACGCTGAGATCGGAGACGTCGAGAATGGCCATGGCTTCAGTGTATGCCGATCAACCAGTCATATCCTCGTAGGAGCGGTGCCGTGCGACGTGCGCCGACAATTCGTTCGCGGCGACGAAGGCGGGCGGGTCGGCGACCCGCCCCTACGAAAGCATCGGCTAGTTCTTCTTCTGCTTCTCCTGCGCCTTACGCAGGTCGCGGATGATGTCGTAGTCCTTCGATTCCATCGACACGAACTTGATCGACTGGAGGTTCTTCAGGAACTTCTCGGCCGCCGGCTGCGTGTGGAGGCCCAGGAACGTTGCCTTGATCTTGTCCTTGAGCTCGGGGCAGAGCTGCGCGCGGTAGGTGAACGGATCCTGGGGCACGAGGCGCGACTTCCACAGCACGACGAAATCCTCGGCCTTGGCGAGGCCGCGCTGGATCACGTTGTCGAGCCGGTGCGTGGCGACGAAGGCGGCATCGGCCTTGCCCTCGTGCACGGCGACGGCCGACTTGTCGTGGCTGCCGCTGTAGACGACCTTCGAGAAATAGGCTTCGAGCTCGACCCCGGCGATCTGGCCTGCGAATTCGACGCGCGGAAGCAGGTTGCCGGAGGTGGAGGCGGGGTCGGCCAGCGCCACCACGGCGCCCTTCAGCGACTTGATGTCGGTGAACTTGCTGCCCTTCTTCACGACCAGCACGGCGTGATAGCCCGGGCCTTCCTCTTGGAAGATGCCCTTGGCCTTCGCGTAAGTCGCGAACACCTCGATGGTCTTGCTCTTCTCGTTGCCGATCACGTAGGAGGCCGGGCCGTGCACGGCGATGTCGACCCAGTTGCCGAGCATGGCCTCGATCACCGAGGCGTACGAGGTCGGCATGTAGAACTCGATCTTCTTGCCGGTGTTCTTGGCGAGGATGTCGATCACCGGCTTGTAGATGGTCAGCTCCTGGATCGTCTCCTCGGTCGGGATGATCGAGAACCGCAGCGCCTTGGGATCCTCGCATTTCTGCTGCGCGAGCGCGGTGCCGGCAAGCGCCGCGGCGACTGCCGCCGCGGCCAGAGTCGTCGCAATCCTCGTCATGCGCGTCGTCATGGGGGCCTCCTCCTTGGGTTTCGCGTGCGCGTTCTTATGTCGTTGCCGTGACTCTCTGATGACGTTCACTCCGCCTTAAGCAGCGCGTCGAGCAGCGCCTCGCGCCGGCCCAGGAAATTCTTGCCGCGCTCGCCGGCCAGAGCGTCGTCGACGAGGCGCCGCCACGCGCCGGCCGCGATGCCGTGATCCTCGGCCCGCGTCGAGACGCCGAGGCGCGCGAGGAATTCGCCGAGCCGCGCGGGCGCCGAAGCGAGGTCGTTGCCGAAAATCGCTCGCAGCGCCGCGTCGCAGCCGGGGTCGCAGCCGAGCGCGCTCCGCATCACCAGCGGCAGGCTGAACGAGCAGGCGATGCCGTGCGGCACGCCGTGGTGCAGCGTGAAGTGATACGAGAGCGAATGGGCGAGCGCCGTCTTCGTGTTGGAGAAGGCGAGGCCCGCGAGCGTCGCCGCGCGCATCATGCGCTGGCGCAGATCGGGGCTCGCGAGATCGGCGGCGAGAGCCGGCAAGGTCTCCAGCACGGTGCGCGCGGCATCGATGGCGAGCGCGGCCGAGACCGGGTTGGCGTTCACGTTCCAGAGGCTCTCGAGCGCATGGGAGAGAGCGTCGAGGCCCGAGGCGACGGTCACGCCGCGCGGCGTGCCGAGCGTCAGCAGCGGGTCGATCAGCGCGCACTCGGGATAGAGCGCGTCGTGCGCCAGCGAGTGCTTGCGGCGCGCGTCCTTGTCCCACACGGTCGCCCAGCACGTCACCTCGCTGCCGGTGCCGGCCGTGGTCGGCACGGCGACGATCGGCAGCGGCGCGAGCCCGCGCGCCGCGCCGGTTTCGAGGTGCGCGCGCACGCGCGCGAAATCGCCGTCCGAGGCGGCCAGCACCTTGGCGGCGTCGAGCACCGAGCCGCCGCCGATGGCCACCACGAGCTGCGGCCGGGTCGCCGCGGCGGCGAGCGCGCGGCACGATAAGGTCAGCGACTGGAAATCCGGGTTCGGCGGCACGTTGCGGATCGTGACGGCGGGGGCCCCGGCGAGAGCGGAAGCCCGGCTCACGAGGCCGTCGAACGGCACGGCGTCGGCATAGGTCACGAGCGCATAGGGGCGGCCGCGCACCGCGGCGCCGAGCCGCTCGAACGCGCCGGCGCCGAACGAGATTTCGACCGGATTGCGATACCGCCACATCCCGACGCGCGTCCCCTCCCCGGCGTCGACGCTGGCACGGGCCGACGCATAAGACCAATCGAAACGAATTCACCGATCGATACGAAAAATCTATAGTGTCGCCCCATGCGCTACAGCCAGCTCCGCGCGTTCCACGCCGTCGCCACCGCCGGCGGCTTCACCGCCGCCGCCAAGGCGGGCCGCGTGAGCCAGCCGACTCTCACCGCGCAAGTGCGCGCGCTCGAACGCGAATTCGGCGTGGAGCTGTTCGCGCGCCGCGGCCGGCGCATCGAGCTGACCGAAGTCGGCCACGGCCTGCTCGGGATCACGCGCCGCCTCGCCGACGACGAGGCCGAGGCGCTGACCTTCCTCAACGAGCGCCGCGAGCTCAAATCCGGGCATCTCCGCGTCGGCGCGGTCGGGCCCTATCACGTCACGGACATGCTCGCCGCGTTCAACCGGCGCTATCCGGGCATCTACGTCTCGGTCACGATCGGCAATTCGCGCGACGTGGTGCGCGACCTCGTCGATTACCGCACCGAGGTGGCGGTGCTCGCGCACATCGATCCCGATCCCGCGCTGCTGGCGATCGAATACCGCCGCCACCGCGTCGTGATCTTCGCGCATCCGGAGCATCCGTTCTGGCACCGGCGCGCGATCCGGATCGCCGAGCTCGAGGGCCAGCCGCTGATCCAGCGCGAACAAGGCTCGACGACTCGCCGCGCGCTCGAAGCCGCGCTCGAGACCGCGGGGGTGCGCCCGCGGGTGGTGATGGAGATCGGCGGGCGCGAGGCGATCCGCTTCGCGGTCGCGCGCGGCATCGGCATCGGCGCCGTGTCCGAGGCCGAGTTCGTGCCCGACCCGCGCCTGCGCGCGGTGCCGGCCGCCGACGCCGAGATCTACACCTACGCCCACGTCGTCTGCCTGCGCGAACGCCGCAGCGCGCGGCTCGTCGGAGCGTTTCTCGACGTCGTCGCGGCGCTGGGCGCTCCGGGCGCGGAGGTCAGGCCGCGCGCGGGCCGACGACCTGCTTCAAGCGGATCAGCGCTTCCTCGCGGCTCGGCTTGAAGTCGCGCTCGATCCACCAATCCTCGACGAGCCGCAACAGGCTGCCGACCGCCTCGCCGGCGGGAACGCCGAGCGCCAGCACGTCGTCGCCCCTGACCGGCAGCGACACCGGCTCCCACGCCTCCGCGGCGTCGAGCATGCGCTCGAGCGCGGCGTTGTCGGGATTGCCCTCGACCGCCCAGTAGAGCAGCGCGCGGTCGATCAGCAATGCGGGGCCGAGCCGGTAGCATTCGCGGCGGATCGAGCGCTCGTCGAGCGGCGGCGCGAACGGCACCGGCGCGCGCAGGCCGACGAGCCGCTCCCGATCCTTGTTCGAGAAGCGCAGCCGCTCGGCCACCGGCCCGGCCGTCTCGGGATCGCGCAGCAGGATCGCGAGCCGGCGGATCGCGTCGCCGGCGCGCACGCGCTCGTCCCAGCGCCGCTCGATGGCGACGAGGCGCGACAGCCGCGCGATGTCCGTCGCCTCGGGCAGATAGGCGGCGAGCACGCGGTCGTTGTGCATCAGCACCAGCGTGTCGTGCGGCGAGGGCGCCGTCAGCAGCTTCAGCGTCTCGTCGCGCAGCCGCTCGGCCGAGAGCGTCGGCAGCTGGTCGGCCATGGTGCGGCAGGCGGCGCGCGCGGCCGCGTCGGGCTGGCCGCGGCCGTAATGGGCCAGGAAGCGGTAGAAGCGCAGCAGGCGCAGGACGTCCTCGCGGATGCGCGCGTCGGCGTCGCCGACGAAGCGCACGCGGCCCTGGCGCGCGTCCTTGAGCCCGCCGAAATAGTCGTAAACCTCGCCGCCCGGCCGGCATGACAGCGCGTTCATCGTGAAATCGCGCCGCGCGGCGTCGGCTTGCCAGTCGTCGGTGAACTCGACCTTGGCATGGCGGCCATAGGTTTCGACGTCGCGGCGCAGCGTCGTGATCTCGTAGGGCCGGTGCGCCGAGACGGCCGTGACGGTGCCGTGCTTGATTCCGGTCGGCACGACCTTGAGGCCGCCGGCCTCGAGCAGGCGCGTCGCTTCTTCGGGCACCAGCGGCGTCGCGATGTCGATGTCCTTGACGCCGCGGCCGAGCACGGCGTCGCGTACGCAGCCGCCCACGAAGCGGGCCTCGGCACCCTCCTTGGTCAGCGCCCGCAGCACCGCGAGCGTCTCCGGCGCGGTCATCCAGGGCTGCGGCGCGATCTTCTCGACGGGCTTCATCGCGCTCATCGGTTGAGGCTGGGCGGGCGGAACGGGACGTTGGGCGAATGCTCGGTCAGGGCCTCGAACAGGAAGAACGTGGCGATGGTGAGCACCAATCCGGCCACGACGGCCCAATACCAGTGGCTATGCTCGAACGGCGGCTCGGGGTCGCCGGCCAGGCGCGCGCGGCGGCGCCGCCACAGGAGATAGGCCGCATAGAGCAGGATCGGCAGCAGGAAGATCGCAAGCTGTTGGATGACGACGCGCATCAGTCACGCAGCAGATCGTAGAGGTTCATCAGCATCGCGGCGGTGGCCCCCCAGATGTATTTGTCGCCGTAGGGCATGGCATAAAAGCGGCGCTCGACGCCGTTGAACATGCGGCTCTCGCGCCGGTGATTGGCGGGGTCGAGAAAGAAGGCGAGCGGCACTTCGAACACGCCGGCCACTTCGGATGGGTCGGGCGTCAGCTCGTAGGGCGGGCGGACGAGGCCGACGATCGGCGCCACGAGGAAGCCGGTGCCGGTGATGTAGTCGTCGAGCCGGCCGATGAGCTCCACCTGGGCGCGCGGCAGGCCGATTTCCTCCTCGGTCTCGCGCAGCGCCGTCTCGGCCGCGGTCGCGTCGTGCGCCTCGATGCGGCCGCCTGGAAAGCTGATCTGCCCGGCATGGTGCGGCAGCTTGGAATCGCGCAGCGTCAGCAAAACGCTCATGCCCTCGTTGCGGTCGACGAGCGGCACCAGAACCGCGGCCGGGCGCAGCGTATCCTTGATCGGCAGCGAAGGGTCGCTCTGGAAGTCGCCGCGGAAGCGCTCGAGCTTGCGCGCGACGGCGGCGGCCATGTCGATCGGCGCGTCGAGCCGCTCGAGCGAGCGGGAGAGGCGGGCGGTGACCCGTTCACGGGCGCGGTCGCGGCTCACGGCGCCGCCTCCGGCCCGTCCAGCGCGCCCAGGCGGAAGAACTCGCCGCCGCTCCAGATGCCGAGGATGCGCTGCCCACCCTCGTCCCGCTCGACGCCGCGCTCGACCAGCTCGTAGAACACCGGCCGGGCGAGCCGCGCCTCGAGGCGGTCGCGCACCAGGACATAGGGGGCAGGCGCCCCGGTCATGGCGTCGCTGTCGACCCTTAACGGATGGTCGCGGCCCACGGTCACGATTTCGTCAAGATTGGTCCTGAGCCTCACGGTTTGTTCGCGCCCTTCGCCGGCGATGTCCGCTGCCACGGCCAGGAACGGCACGTCTTCGACCTCGATACGCCCTTTTTCCGCCGGAGTGATGAGCCAATAGTCTCCGGCATCGTCGCGGCGCAGCACCGAGGCGAACAGCTTCACCAGCGGCATACGCCCGATCGGCGAGCCGCGATAGTACCAGGTCCCGTCGCGGCGGATGGAAAGACCGAAATCTCCACAGATATTCTCGAACATGCGCCGGTCCGCGGCGGAGGCGGCCGCCGCCGCGGGCGCCGCTCCTCGCGGGCCCGTGTCTTGCATGGCCTCGGGCACAGCCTGCAAACTGTCTCGTTTCCGTTCCATCGCCCCCTTGGAGTTCATGACGTGACCGCAGACAACCCCGCGACCGTCTCTAATTTCGTGATGCGCGACGCTCCCGACAAGCTCGTCCACGACGTCGAGGCCCTCGGGCGGACGCTCGACCAGGCCAAGTCGAGCATCGGCCGGGTCATTTTCGGCCAACACGAGGTCATCGAGCAAACCCTGATCACCCTCATGTCGGGCGGCCACGTCCTGCTGATCGGCGTGCCGGGGCTCGCCAAGACCAAGCTGGTCGAAACGCTCGGGGTCGTGTTCGGCCTCGACGAGGCCCGCATCCAGTGCACGCCCGACCTCATGCCCGCCGACATCATCGGCTCCGAGGTGCTCGAAGAGGCCGAAAGCGGACGGCGCTCGTTCCGCTTCATCCGCGGCCCCGTGTTCTGCCAGCTCCTGATGGCCGACGAGATCAACCGCGCCAGCCCGCGCACGCAATCGGCGCTGCTGCAGGCCATGCAGGAAAAGCGCGTGTCGATCGCCGGCCAGTATCACCCGCTGCCCGAGCCGTTCCACGTGCTGGCCACGCAGAACCCGCTCGAGCAGGAGGGCACCTATCCGCTGCCCGAAGCCCAGCTCGACCGCTTCCTGCTGCAGGTCAACGTGGGATACCCGGACCTCGCGGCCGAGCGGCGCATGATGCTGAGCACCACCGGCGCCGGCGAGGAGAAGGCGATGAAGGTGATGAGCGCGGAGGAGCTGATGGCCGCGCAGCGCGTGATCCGCCAGATCCCGGTCGGCGAAAGCGTGGTGGAGGCGATCCTCAAGCTCTCGCGGAGCGGCCGCCCCGAGACCAGCGAGATCGCCGAGGTGAAGCAGCACGTCGCCTGGGCGCCCGGCCCGCGCGCGAGCCAGGCGCTGATGCTGGCCTGCCGCGCCCGCGCCGTGGTGCAGGGGCGCCTGGCGCCGTCGGTGGACGACGTGATCGCGCTGGCGCCGCCGATCCTGCGCCACCGCATGGCGCTCAACTTCGCGGCCCGCGCCGATGGCGTGACGGTCGACGACGTGATCGCGAAGCTCTGCGAGCCGCTGCGGTAGGGGCGGGAATGGCCGAAGCCGCCGCCAGCCGCGTCCATCTCCGTCAGGAAGCCGAACTCGCCGCCGCGCGGCTGCCGCCGCTGATGGTGGCGGCCGAACGCGTCGCCGCCACCGTGCAGCAGGGCGTGCACGGGCGCCGGCGCGTCGGCATGGGCGAGGCGTTCTGGCAGTTCCGCCGCTACGAGGCGGGCGATTCGGTGCGCAAGATCGATTGGCGCCAGTCGGCCAAGACCGACAAGCTGTTCATCCGCGAGACGGAGTGGGCGGCGGCGCAGAGCGTGTGGCTGTGGCCCGATCCCTCGCCCTCGATGCAATGGCGCTCGAAGCGCAGCCTGCCGGAAAAGCGCGACCGCGCCGACCTCATCGCGCTGGCGCTGTCGTCGCTGCTCGTGCGTGCCGGCGAGCGCGTGGCCGTGCTCGGCACCGGCGAGCGCCCGATCTCGGGCAAGGTGGCGCTCGACCGGCTCGCGCAGCGAATCCTGTTCCGCTCGAAGCCGGCCGGCAAGCTAGGCGATCTCCCGGCCTTCGAGCCGTTGCCGCGCTATGCGACGCTGATCTTCATCGGCGATCTGCTGGCGCCGCTCGAGGAAACGGACCGCCTGGTCCGCCGCTATGCCGCCGCGGGCGTGCGCGGCTATCTGTTCCACATCCTCGATCCGGCCGAGCAGAGCCTGCCCTACGCCGGCCGTACGCGCTTCGAGGGCCTCGAGCAGGAGGGCCACCTCCTCGTCAAGCGCGTCGAGACGGTGCGCGACGAATACAAGGCGAAGATGGCCGAGCATCAGGCCGGCCTCGCTGACATCGCGCGCGCGGTCGGCTGGAACTACGCGCTGCACCTGACGGATCAGGCGCCGGAGGCAGCATTGCTGCGCCTCTACGTCAATCTCGCGCAATTGCCGGGGTAATCGCCGGATGTTGAGCCTCGGCCTCGTCGCCTTCACCGCGCCCTGGATCCTGGCGGCCCTCGCGGCGCTGCCGATCATCTGGTGGCTGCTGCGCGTGACACCGCCGGCGCCGCGCCTCGTGCGCTTCCCGGCGATCCGCCTGCTGTTCCGCCTGCGCGAGAAGGAAGACACGCCGGCCAAGACGCCGTGGTGGCTGCTGCTGCTGCGCCTCCTGGTCGTGACGCTGGCGGTCCTCGGGCTTTCGCAGCCGCTGTGGAATCCCGGCGGCGCCTTCACGGCCTCGGGTCCGCTGGTGCTCGTCGTCGACAATGGCTGGGCCGCCGCCGCGAACTGGGACAAGCGCCGCACGCTCGTCGCGGACATGATCGAGAAGGCCGAGCGCGAGAAGCGCCAGGTCGTCCTCGTGCACACCGCGCGCAAGAGCGCGTCGGCGCCGATCGAGCCCTCGCGCCTGCTGCGCCCGGCCGACGCCAAGGCGCTGTTCCAGGCGATGGTGCCCGAGCCGTGGCCGGTCGACCGCAAGGCGGCGACCGAGGCGCTGCGCAAGGTTTCGCTCGATGCGCGCGCCAACGTCGTATGGCTGTCCGACGGCATCGAATCCGCCGATCAGGAGCCGTTCCTGGCGGCGCTGCGGCGGCTCGGCACCGTGGCGGTGCAGGTCGATCCGGCCGAGGCGCAGCCGCTGCTGCTGCACGCGCCGCGGCTCGCCGGCGAAAGCATCGTGTTCCGCGTCGAGCGGCCCGACGGCGAGCGCCCGGCCGCCTATTCGGCGCGCGCGTTCGCCGACGACGGCCGCGGCATCGCCCGGCAGCGCATCGATTTCCGCCCCGGCGAGAAATCGATCGAGGCCAGCCTCAGGCTCCCCACCGAGCTGCGCAACCGCATCGCGCGCATCGACATCGAGCGCCACGCCAGCGCCGGCGCGGTGCTGCTGCTCGACGAGCGCCTGCGCCGCCGCCCGGTCGGGCTCGTGGCGCCCACGGCGCAGGGCGGCTCGCAGCCGCTGCTCTCCGACATCTACTACCTCGACCGCGCGCTCGCGCCGTTCTCGGAGCTGCGCCGCGGCAGCGTCGCCGAGCTGCTGCAGAGACCGATCTCGGTCGTGGTGCTCACCGACACCGCGCCGGCTTCGGTCGAGGAGCAGACGCAGCTGAAGCGCTGGATCAACGAGGGCGGCGTGCTGATCCGCTTCGCCGGCCCGCTGCTGGCCGAGGCCAGCGACGAGCTGGTGCCGGTGCCGATCCGCACCGGCGACCGCAATTTCGGCGGCGCGCTGTCGTGGACCAAGCCGCTGCCGCTTGCGAATTTCGATCAGAACAGCCCGTTCGCGGGCCTCGCCGTGCCGAAGGAAGTGACGATCAACCGCCAGGTGCTCGCCGAGCCCACCGTCGATCTGCAGAAGAAGACCTGGGCGCGCCTCGAAGACGGCACGCCGCTGGTCACGGCCGACCGCCGCGGCAAGGGCATGGTGGTGCTCGTCCACACCACGGCCAATCCCGACTGGTCGAACCTGCCGCTGTCGGGCCTGTTCGTGGAAATGCTCCGCCGCATGGTCGAGCTGTCGCACGGCGTCGCCGCGGGCGGCGAGGACCGGCCGCAGAGCCTCGCGCCGCATCAGACGCTCGACGGCTTCGGCCGGCTCGGCACGCCGCCGCCCTCGGCCTTGGCCATCGAATCGAGTATGCTCGACAAGGTCGCCATCGGGCCGCAGCATCCGCCGGGCCTCTACGGCGACGCCGCGAGCCGGCGCGGCCTCAACCTCTCCGTCAGCGTCACGTCGGTGCGCCCGCTGGGCGATCTGCCGTCGGGCATGGAGAAGAGCGTGTATCGCGATTCGACCGAGGTCGACCTGAAGCCCTGGCTGCTCGCGGCCGCGCTGGCGCTGCTGCTGTTCGATCTGTTCCTGAGCTTCTTCCTGCGCGGCCTGTTCATCCGCCGCATTCCGGGCCCGGGCCCGCACGCGGCGGCCAAGGCGGCCGCCGTGGCGCTCGCGCTGGCGTTCGTGGCCGGAGTGCCGGCTGACGGCGGCGCGCAGACGCGCAGCACCGAAAGCAGAGACCCGGCGATCCGCGCCACGAAGGAAACCGTGCTCGCCTACGTGCTGACCGGCGACGGCGAGACCGACCGCGTGAGCCGCGCGGCGCTGATCGGGCTCGGGCGCATCCTGACCGAGCGCACCTCGGTCGAGCCGGCGCAGCCGCAGGGCGTCAACCCCAACACCGACGAGCTCGCGTTCTATCCGGTGATCTATTGGCCGGTCACGGCCAGCCAGGCAGCGCCGACGCGCGAGGGCGTCAACCGCCTGCAGTCGTATCTCCGCAACGGCGGCATGATCATCTTCGACGTGCGCAACCAGGGCTCGGCGATGGAGGACGCGGGCCATCTGCGCCGCATCGTGGCGGGCCTCAACATCCCGGCGCTCCAGCGCATGCCCGACGATCACGTGCTGACGCGCGCCTATTACCTTCTGCCGCGCTTCCCCGGCCGCTTCGCGTCGAACCCGATATGGGTCGCGCGGGCGGATCAGGCGGCGAAAGACGGCGTCTCGCCGGTCATCATCGGCAGCAACGATTGGGCGGCCGCCTGGGCCGTCGACGAGCGCGGCCGCGGCATGTTCCCGGTCACGCCGGGCGGCGAGGTGCAGCGCGAATACGCCTATCGCGCCGGCGTCAACATGGTCATGTACGCGCTCTCCGGCAACTACAAGGCCGATCAGGTGCACATCCCGACGATCCTGAAGAGGCTCGGCCAATGACCGCGTTCGGCTGGTCGATCGCGTTCTCGCCGATTCTCGATTGGACGTGGCTCTATGTCTTCGCCGCGGTCGGCGCGGCGTTGGTCGTCGGCGGCGCCTTTCTGCGGGCGCGCGGCATCGTCTGGCGGTTCCTCGCCGTCGCGCTGGCGTGGCTGATCCTCGCCAACCCGTCGCTGGTCGTGGAGAATCGCGAGGGGCTGCGCGACGTCGCCGTCGTCATCGTCGACGATTCGGCGAGCCAGAACCTCGAAGAGCGGCGGAAGCGCAGCGACGAGGCGCTGGAGCAGGTGCGCCAGCAGATCCAGCGCCTCGGCAACGTCGACCTCCGCATCGTGCGCGCCGGCGCCGACGGCAACGAAGACGGCACGCGCCTGTTCGGCACGCTCGAGCGCGCGCTCGCCGACGTGCCGCGCCAGCGCCTGGCCGGCGTCATCATGATCACCGACGGGCAGGTGCACGATGCGCCGGTGGCCGGCCGCATGATCAACGGCATCGGGCCGCTGCACGTGCTGCTCTCCGGCCGCAAGAACGAGCTCGACCGTCGCCTCACGATCGAGAACGCGCCCGGCTTCGGCCTCATCGGCAAGCCGCTCCAGATGACGGTCAAGGTCGAAGACGGCTCGGCCGGCGGCACCGCGCGCGTGACGATCAAGCGCGACGGCGCCGCGTGGAAGACCGTGACGGTCCAGATCGGCCGCCCGGTGAACGTGGAGTTCCAGCTCGACAAGCGCGGCACGACGTTCTTCGAGCTCGAGGTGGAGGCGGGGCCGCGCGAGCTGACGCTCGACAACAACCGCGCCGTCGTGGCGATCAACGGCATCCGCGACCGCCTGCGCGTGCTGCTGATCTCCGGCGAACCGCATGCCGGCCAGCGTTCGTGGCGCAACATCCTGAAGTCGGATCCCGGCGTGGACCTCGTCCACTTCACGATCCTGCGCCCGCCCGAGAAGCGCGACTACACGCCGATCAACGAGCTGTCGCTGATCTCGTTTCCGGTGCGCGAGCTGTTCGAGGAGAAGCTCGACCAGTTCGATCTCATCATCTTCGACCGCTATCGCCGCCGCGGCATCATCCGCAACGACTACTACGACAACATCGTCAAATACGTGCGGAACGGCGGCGCGCTGCTCGTCGCCGACGGCCCCACCTTCGCCGGCCCCACGAGCGTGTTCCAGTCGCCGCTCGGCGACATCCTCCCGGCGCGGCCGACCGGCGAAGTGATCGAGGAGCCGTTCCGCCCGGCGAAGACCGATGTCGGCAAGCGCCATCCGGTCACGGCCGCGCTGCCCGGCGACGGCACCGGCGCGCGCCCGTGGGGCCGCTGGTATCGCATCGTCGGCGCGCAGCTGCGCAACGGGCACGTTCTGCTGCAAGGCCCGGGCGCCCGCCCGCTGATGATCGTCGATCGGGTCGAGAAGGGCCGCGTGGCGCTGCTGCTGTCCGACCAGATCTGGCTCTGGGACCGCGGCTACGAGGGCGGCGGCCCGCAGGCCGAGATGCTGCGCCGCTTCGCGCATTGGCTGATGAAAGAACCCGAGCTCGAGGAAGAGCTGCTGTCCGGCACGATCCGCGCCGGCCGCCTCGACATCGTGCGCCGGAGCATGACTCCGTCGAACGCGCCGGTGAAGGTGACCGGGCCCGACAACCGGACCGCCGACGTGCCGATGGCCGACCGCGGCGACGGCACCGCCACCGGATCTCTGCCGATCGCGAAGCCGGGCCTCTACCGGATCACCGACGGCAAGCTCAACGCGATGGCCGCGGTCGGCTCGCTGAACGCGAAAGAGATGGAAGACGTGCGCACGACCGAGGCGAAGCTGAAGCCCGTCGTCGATGCGAACCAGGGCAGCTTCGCGTGGCTCGCCGACGGCATGCCGGAGATTCGCCGCGTCGGCCGCGAAGACCGCACGCATGGCGGCGCCGCCTGGATCGGCCTGCGGCAGAACGGCGACTACGTCGTCACCGGCATCCGCGAACTGCCGCTGATGGTGGGGTTCGCGGCGCTGCTGCTGGCAATGCTGCCGCTCCTGTTCGCCTGGCGGCGCGAAGGCAAGTAACCCGGCACGGCGCGGTCACGGCGGTCGCCGGCGCGGCCTCGTACCGCCGCGTTCGGGATGCCGGGCTCGCACCAAGAACTTGCGGCCGGTCCCGCGCCGCTGCGCCGGCTGCTATCGTAACCGGAAACGCACGGAGCCGCGCCGCTTACCAGCAGCCCACATACGCCCGGCGCCACTGGTAGCCGTCCCAGCGCCAGTCGTAGCGCGCACGGCAGGGCGGCGGCGGCGCATAACTCGGCGCCGGATAGTAGTAGGCCGGAGGAGGAGGCGGCGGCGGCGGATAGTAATTGGCCGGCGGCCCGATATAGATCGGCGGCAGCCCGAGGCCGAGGAAAATGCTCGTCCGGGCTTCCGCCGGATTCGCGGACAAGGCGGCGCCCGCACCGAACGCGAGGGCACCTGCGGAAAGCAGCAATTTCAATGATCTACGCATCGTGGTTCCCCATCGAGTCCGACCCAGGCATTTATACGGAGAATCTGCGCAACGCCGTCCCCGCGGCGTCGCGCCCGTTCGTCCCCGAATATTTGCCGGGCGCGTTGAACCGCGGATGAACGGTGCAGCGCTGTCCGCGGCTTCTACTTCGCGGTATCGGCCAGCTTGTGCAGCGGATCGGTCGCCTGCCCGAACAGCCTGTCGCGGTCCGCGCCAGCGACGAAGGCGGCGAGTTCGGCGCGTGGCGAAGTGATTCTCGCCTCGTCGACGTATTGGCCTTTCTTGAACGTGCCCTTGAGCTTGCCGGCCTCGATCGCCGCGATGACTTCTTTTGGCTGCATCATGCGCAGCACGAGCGTGCCGTCGTCGCGCAAATCGTAGCTGATGACGGTGGTCGCCGGAAAGTCGGCGATGCTGCCGCCGATGCGGCGGATATTGAGATACGCGCGGCCGTTCAGAACCGTCCGCGATACCGCGTAGCGGGTTCCCTCGATGGCGCCGTCGGCGAAAGCGTTGACGTTCACGAACACTGCGCGATAGCCGCCCGGCGTCTGCTCGTCGCGGACGACCGAGAGCATCACGGCATCCCCGCCTTTGCCGGCATACCAGTTGCCGAGGAGGCGCTGGTCGAACGTGGCGGCATCGGCGTCGCCGAGCGTCGCCTCGGTTTCCACGATGCAGGCGCTGGCGAGCAGGATCAGGCAGAGGCCCGCGAGGGCCTTGAGTATCGCACGCATGGCAGGCTCCGAAGCATGTGCGCGCCCGCGGCTTCGACAGGCGCGCCGGCGTCCCGGCCCAAATCGAAACATGCGCCGCGATCGGGCGCAAACGGCGGCCGCGGTGTGGCGCCTTTGCGGCGCCGGCGATCAGCCGCTTTCGCAGCCGAGGCCGGCATAGACCGCGCCGATCGCCGCGGCGAAGGCATCGGGCGAGAACCGCGCGATCTGGGTCGCGCGCGCGGCGGCGCCGAGCCGCCGGCGCAACTCCGCGCTGGCGAGAAGCCGTTCGATCGCATGGGAGAGCGCGTCCGCGTCGCCCGCCGGCACGAGCAGCGCGCTCTCGCCGTCGGCGACGTCCTCGGGAATCCCGTCGACGTTCGACGCCACGATCGCGGCGCCGGCCTGCATCGCCTCGAGCAGCGACAGCGATCCGCTGCCTTCCTGCAGCGACGGCAGGACGAAGACTTCGGCGCGGCTGAAATAGGGCCGCGCATTCTCGACCCAGCCGGTCAGCGTCGTCGTGTCGTCGAGGCGAAGTCCGGCCACGAGGCGCCGGTGCGACTCCAGCAGCGGGCCGCCGCTCACGAGGCAGGCGCGGAAGCGCACGCCGCGGTCGCGCAGCGCGGCCAGCGCGCGGATGAGCACGTCCACGCCCTTGCGCGGATCGTGGCGCGACACCGAGACGATGAGCGGATCGTCCGCGTCCGGCCGGTCGGGCGGGGGCGCGGAATCGAGAAAGGCGCTCTCCGCGCAGTAAGGCATCTTTCGCGTTTCCGCGCCCGTTCCGTGCTCGGCGTGCAGCCGCCGTCGCACCGCATCGTAGTTCACGAGCACGAGGTTGGAGTGGCGATACACGCGCCGCTCCTGCCGGCGCACGACGCCGTGGATCCAGAGCCGCTCCGCGCCGAACAAGGCCCGCTGCAGCGGGCGCGCGCCGGCGGCGCCGCGCACCTTGCCCTCCGCTTCGTGCTGCGCCGTGGTGTATATGCTGTTCACGACCGCGCAATTGGCGCCGCGCAGGCGCGCGCGCACGCGCAGGCCGACGCTGCCCCAAGTGTAAAAGCCGTGGATCACGTGCGGCCCGGACCGGCCGGCGAGAAAGCGCTCGATCGCCGCCGCCAGGCGCGCGGCGTGCGACACCGAATTGTAGGGGCTGAAGGCGAAGCCGTGGAACCAGTGTGCGAGAAAACTCCGCGCCGAGCCGGCCGCCGCGGCCGCGAGCGCGCGGCGGAATGGCGGCGCGGGCACGACGCGATGGATGGCGCCGAACGACTCCTCGCGTGTGCCGCTGCCGGCATCGAGGCAGAAGACGTGCGGCTCGTAGCCGGCGCGCATTGCGGCGCGCATGTGTGCGCGCACATAGGCCGAGCCGCCGCCCTTGCCGTGCGTCGGATTCCAGCCCGTGACGAAGACGACAGGCGTTCCCATACCCGTTGCTGCGCGCGATCGGCGGCTGCGGCTAGCCCATCGGCAGGGAGCGCGGCCGCGCACCCCTGGGGAACGCCGCGTCGATGCGCCGGAGTTCGTCCTCGGACAGGACCAGCGTTCCCGCCCTGGCGTTTTCCTCGGTGTGCGCGACGCGCGATGCCTTGGGGATCGCGAACAGGGCCGGCCGGCGCACGAGAAAAGCCAGCGCCACCTGGCGCGGCGTGGCGCTGCGGGCGGTGCCGATCTCGGCCAAGACGCGCCCGGCCGGCGTGGACGGCCCCGGAAAACGGTCGCCGAACGGCGTATAGCCGACGAGCGCCACGCCGTGCCTCTCGCACCACGGCAGCACCGCGTGCTCGATCGCGCGCTGCTGCAGGTGATAGAGCACCTGGTTGCACGCGATCCTGCCCGGCCCGGCGATCGCGAGCGCTTCCTCGAGATCGGTCACGTCGAAGTTCGAGACGCCCCAGGCGCGGACCTTGCCGGCCCTCGCCAGATCTTCGAGCCCCGCGATCGTCTCGGCGAGCGGAACCCTTTCGCGCCAATGCAGGAGATAGCAGTCGAGCCGGTCGGTCGCGAGGCGCTTCAGCGACTGCTCGCACGCCTTTACCGTGCCTTTGCGCGTGGCGTTGCCGGGCAGCACCTTCGAGACGAGGAACACCTCGTCGCGCCGGCCGGCGATCGCCTCGGCCACGCATTCCTCGGATTCGCCGGCGCCGTACATCTCGGCCGTGTCGATATGCGTCATGCCGAGATCGAGCCCGCGGCGCAGCGCCGCCACCGCCTCTTTCCGCGGAGCGCGCTCGAGATTCCACGTGCCCTGACCGACGGCGGCGACGTCGCGCCTGGCGGGGCCGAATGGGTGCGTCTGCATTCGCGTTCCTTTCCGCCGGGATAGGGCAGCCGCTTGGCCGCGCCGATAGTGCCGCCTTTCGGCGCGGCGCCGCAACGGCATCCTCCGAGGGCGCGGTTGCCGAGCGCGGCCGCGCCGCGCGACAATACCGCGGTCACACCGGGGAGAGGCGGTTCCGCACATGAAGGCATCATCCGCGCCCAGCGTCCATCTCGGCCAGAGCGAGCTCGAGCGCGAGCTCTACGAACTCCAGCATGCCGCCATCTGCTACATGGAGGCGTTCTACCGCTACATCGAGATGCAGCTCCACCTCGCATCGGCCGAAACCAATCTTTCGGGCGCCGATTGCGTGATCCTGCACGCCATTCGCATCGGCGACCGGCCGAAGAGCATCCGCGAGCTCCAGCTTTTCACGAATCGCAGCGACGTCGCGAACATCCAATACAGCATCAAGAAGCTGTCCGCCGCGGGCCTGATCGAGCGCGCGAAGCAGGCCAAGCGCGCGGCCGGGCAGGGCGCCGCCTACGCCCTCACCGGCCACGGCCGCAAGGTCACCGACGACTACGTGCGCGCGCGCAAGGCGCTGATCGGCATGATCCCGCAGGCGCCCGACAAGGTCATCGGCGACGCCAAGACCGCGACGCGGCTGCTGCTCCAGCTCACGGGCCTCTACGATCACGTCTCCCGCTCGCTGGCATCCTGAGCCGCCGGCCAGTCGCGGAAACCGCCGCGTTGACTCCAATAAAGTTCTCAGTAAAATTCTGAGAAATTTATTGTACTAGCGGGAGCGGCGTCATGCGGTTCGGAATGCAGTTCTTCCCCGACGTGCGTCCGGCGCAGAAGCCGGCGGACCGGTATTTCGCCGAGTCGCTCGATCTCGTCGGCCTCATCGACCGCTACGGCTATTCGCACGTGCGCATCGTCGAACACTACTTCCATCATTGGGGCGGCTATACGCCCAACCCGATCGTCTTTCTCTCGGCCGCGTCGCAACGCACCAAGACGGCGCGCATGGTGACCGGCGCCGTCCTTCCGGTGTTCAACAATCCGCTGAAGCTCGCCGGCGAAATCGGCATGCTCGACGCGATCAGCGGCGGGCGGCTCGACGTCGGCTTCGCGCGCGCCTTCCTGCCGCACGAATTCCGCGCGTTCGGCGTGAACATGGACGAGAGCGTGCTGCGCTTCGAAGAGGGCATCGAACAGGTGCGGCGCCTGCTCGAGGAGACGAACGTCACCTGCCACGGCCGGTTCCACAGCTTCGAGAACGTCACCTCGCTGCCGCGCCCGACGCAGAAGCCGCGGCCCAATTTCTACGTCGCCGCGGTGGCAACGCCGGAATCGTTCGCCCGCGCGGGGCGCATGGGGCATTGGGTGATGGCGATTCCGGGCGTGGGCGCGAACCCCTCGGAACTCGTCGGCATCTATCGCGAGAACTGGCGGTCGGCCGGCCACAAGGGCAACCCGCGCATCATGCTCGCGGTGTTCATCTACTGCCACGAGGACCGCGCCGAGGCGATCCGCATCGCCCGCGGGCCCATCGAGCGGCACTTCGAATCGATCTGCGACGCCGTCGCCGAATTCGGCAAGGGCGGCCCGATCTCCGCCGCCTACAAGGGCTACGACAAGCTGTACGAGAAGATGCGGAAGGAAACCTTCGAATCGCAAATCGCGAACCACGCGGCCTTCATCGGCACGCCCGCCGACATCGTCGAGCAGTTCCACGAATTCGACCGCGTCATGGGCGGCTGCGACGAGGTCTCGTGCCAAGTGAACCCCAACGACATGGCCTATGCCGATGCCGAGCGCTCGGTGCGCCTGTTCGGCGAAAAAGTAATTCCGCATTTCGCCGACGAGCGTATGGTATCCGCCGCCTAGCGCAGCTTTCCGCGAAAGGAACGGTCATGGCTCCCACCGAAGGCGCGGTATCGGCCGCAGCCCCCGCCGCGACGGACGCGGCGCCCGCCGCCGACGGCAGGGCGGCGCTCAAGAAGATGATGAGCGGCCTCTCGCTGGAGCCGCTCTGGGAAATCTACGCCAATCTGGTCACGCCGGAGCCGGCCGGCCTGCCGCCCGCGCATCAGTGGCGCTGGCAGGACATGGAGCCGGTCGTGGCGATGGCGACCGGGGCCGTCACCGGCCACGACGCCGATCATCGCGTGCTGGTGCTGCGCAATCCCAATCTCGGCGGCCGCATGGCCTCCACCTCCACGATCGTCGGCGCGATCCAGTGCGTACTGCCGGGCGAGCGGACGACGCCGCACCGCCACACCGCCGCCGCCGTGCGCGTGGTGATGGAGGGCGACGGCGGTGCCACCTACGTCGACGGCGTTCGCTGCGACATGCTGCCGGGCGATTTCATCGTGACGCCGAACTGGACCTGGCACAACCACGAGATCGACCGCCGCGCGCGCACAGTGTGGCTCGACATCCTCGACGTGCCGCTGGTCAAGCAGATGAACGCGATGTTCGGCGAACTGGGCGTCGCGGCGCCGGCCTATCCCGAAACGATCGGCACGCTGCCCGATGCGCTGTTCGAGCGCGGCGGCCTCATGCCGGTCAGCGACCGGCCGGCGGTGCCCTACACGCCGCGTTTCCGCTACGCGTGGCGCGACGTGGCGGCGATGCTCGAGGCGATGCCGGCGGCGCCGGACGGATCGCGCGCGGTGCGCTACTCCAATCCGCTCGACGGCGGGCCGGTGACGTCGACGCTCGATGCGGTGGCGATCCAGCCGCCGGCCGGGCGGTTCGGCGCCGGTCGCCGGACGACCAGCGGCGGCCTCGCCGTCGTGGTCGAAGGGAAGGGCGAAAGCCGCATCGGCGACCGCACGATCGCCTGGGGCCCGCGCGATATCTTCACGCTGCCGGAATGGACCTGGGTCGCGCACAAGGCGGAGGCGCAAGGCGCGCGCCTGACTACGATCACCGACCGCGAAATCCGCCGCCGCCTCGGCCTGCTGCGCGAAGAGACGCGCTGATCGGCGTCACTCGGCGGCGGCGCGCTGGCTCCACAGGCCGGCCTTGGCCGGATCGTGCCAGGCCTTCAGCAACGTCGCCTCCTTCGACTTGGCGTCCTCGACCGACTTCTTCTTGATGTGGCCGAAGCCGCGGATCGCGTCGGGGACCGACGCGATCTCGACCGCGAGCGCGTGGTTGTCGGGCGAGAGCGAATTGAGCAGCGTCTTCACCGTCGCTTCGTATTCGTCGACGAGCTTGCGCTCCATCTTCCGCTCGGCGGTCCGGCCGAAGACGTCGAGCGCGGTGCCGCGCAGGACCTTCATCTTCGCCAGCAGGCGGAACGCCGGCATCATCCACGGGCCGAACGTCATCTTCCGGAGATGGCCTGTGACGGGATCGCGCGGCGCCAGCAGCGGAGGCGCGAGGTGGAACTTCATCGCGTAGTCGCCCTGGAACTGTTCGCGCAGCTGCCGCTGGAACGTGCCGTCGGTGAATAGCCGGGCCACCTCATACTCGTCCTTGTAGGCCATGAGCTTGTAGAGATTGCGCGCGACCGCCTCGGCGAGCCCGGTCTTGCCCTTGCCCTTCTCGCCCTCGACGCGGCGCACCTCGCCGACGAGGCGCTCGTAGCGCTCGGCGTATTTGCGGTTCTGGTAGGCGGTAAGGTCCTTGACGCGCAGCGCGATGACGTCGGCCAGCGACTTCGCGGGCGGGCGCGCGAGCGGCACCGGCTCGGCCGGAAACGCGATCTTGGCCACCGCCTCGAGGTCGTGCGCGGCGCGGCGGCCCCAGGCGAACGCCTCCTTGTTCATGCGCACGGAAACGGCGTTGAGCTCGATCGCCTTCTCGATCGAGGCGAGCTGGAGCGGGATCAGGCCTTTCTGGAACGCGAAGCCGAGCATGAACATGTTGCCGGCGATCGCGTCGCCCATCAGCGCGGTGGCGATGCGCGTGGCATCGACGACGTGCATGCCCTCGGGCCCGACCGCGTCGCCGATGGCGGCCTGCAGCGCCGCGTTCGGGAATTTGAGGTCGCGGTTCTGGATGAACGCGGCCGTCATCTGCTCGTAGCCGTTGATCACCGCCTTGGTGGCGCCGGCCTTCATCGTGCGGATCGCATCGGGCGAGGCGGCCACGACCACGTCGCAGCCGATCACCGCGTCGGCCTCGCCGGCGGCCACGCGCGAGGCGTAGATCTCCTCCGGCCGGTCGGCGATGCGCACATGGCTCATCACCGCACCGTTCTTCTGCGCGAGGCCGGTCATGTCGAGCACCGACACGCCCTTGCCCTCGATGTGCGCGGCGACGCCGAGCAGCTGGCCGATCGTGATGACGCCGGTGCCGCCGATGCCGGTAACGAGGATGCCGCGCGGATTGACCGATTTCGGGATCTTCGGCAGCGGGATCTCGCCGTCGGGCATCGACTTGGGCCCAACCGCGCGGGACTTGCGCGGCGCCGCCCCATAGACCGAGACGAAGGACGGGCAGAAGCCTTTGACGCAGGAATAGTCCTTGTTGCAGTTCGATTGGTCGATCGCGCGCTTCCGGCCGAACTCGGTCTCCTTCGGCAGCACGGAGATGCAGTTCGACTGCACCGAGCAGTCGCCGCAGCCCTCGCAGACGCGCTCGTTGATGAACACGCGCCGCGGCGGGTCGTCCATCAGGCCGCGCTTGCGGCGCCGGCGCTTCTCGGCCGCGCAGGTCTGCTCGTAGATCAGCACCGAGACGCCCTTCCACTCGCGCAATTCGCGCTGCACGGCGTCGAGATCGTCGCGGTGGTGGAACGTGGTGCCCGCTGGCCAGTGCCAGTCGAGCGGATATTTCAGCGGGTCTTCGGAGACGACGGCGATGCGCTTGACGCCCTCGGCCCACACTTGGTTCGCGATGTCGACCGGCAGCGGCGAGCCTTCCACCGGCTGGCCGCCGGTCATCGCCACCGCGTCGTTGTAGAGGATCTTGTAGGTGATGTTCACCTTGGCGGCGACGCAGGCGCGGATCGCGAGCATGCCCGAATGGTAGTAGGTGCCGTCGCCAATATTGGCGAAGATGTGCTTCTCGTCCGTGAACGGCGCCTGGCCGATCCACGGCGTGCCTTCGCCGCCCATATGCGTGAAGGTGGCCGTGTTGCGGTTCATGAAGATCGCCATCGTGTGGCAGCCGATGCCGGCCGTGGCGCGGCTGCCCTCGGGCACGCGCGTCGAGGTGTTGTGCGGGCAGCCCGAGCAGAAATACGGAATGCGCGCGAGCTCCACCTTCTTCGCGGCTAGCGCCTTCTCCTTGGCCTCGAGGAAGTTCATGCGCTCGCGCATCGCGGGGCTGTCGTAGAACTTCAGGATGCGGGTCGCGAGCGCCTTGGCGACCACGGTGTTCGACAGCTCGCCGCCGGCCGGCAGCAGCCATTGCTGGTTCTCGTCGAACTTGCCGACGACGCGCGGCCGCGCCGCTTCGTTCCAGTTGTAGAGCTGCTCCTTGAGCTGGTTCTCGATGACCGCGCGCTTTTCCTCGACGACGATCACCTCCTCGAGCCCGTGCGCGAATTCGCGCGCGCCCTCGCGCTCGAGCGGCCACACCATGCCCACCTTGTAGACGCGGAGGCCGATCTCGGCCGCGAGCCGCGCGTCGATGCCGAGATCGTCGAGCGCCTGGCGCACGTCGAGATAGGCCTTGCCGCTGGTGATGATGCCGAGCCGCGGCTTCGGGCTGTCGATGACGATGCGGTCGATCTTGTTCGAGCGCGTGAAGGCGAGCGCGGCATAGACCTTGTGCTTTTGGAGGCGCGCCTCCTGGTCCCAGAAGCTGTCGGGCCAGCGGATGTTGAGGCCGCCCGGCGGCATTTCGAACGTGTTCGGAATCTTGAAATCGTAGCGCTCGGGATCGACCGAGACGGAGGCCGAGGCCTCGACGTTCTCGGACACGCATTTCAACGCCACCCAGCAGCCCGAGTAGCGCGACATCGCCCAGCCGAAGATGCCGTAGTCGATGATCTCCTGCGTGTTGGCCGGATACAGCACCGGCACCATTGCCGAGATGAAATTGTGGTCCGACTGGTGGGGCAGCGTGGAGGAGGCGGCGCCGTGGTCGTCGCCGGCGCAGAGCAGCACGCCGCCGTGCTTCGACGTGCCGGCGGTGTTGCCGTGCTTCATCACGTCGAGCGTGCGGTCGACGCCCGGCCCCTTGCCGTACCACATCGCGAAGACGCCGTCGTATTTGGCGCCGGGGTAGAGGTTGAGCTGCTGCGTGCCCCAGATCGAGGTCATCGCGAGGTCTTCGTTGAGCCCCGGCTCGAACTTGACGTGGTTCTCGGCGAGATACTTCTTGGCGCGCCAGAGATTCTGGTCGAGCCCGCCCAAGGGCGAGCCGCGATAGCCCGAGATGAATCCGCCAGTGTTGAGGCCCTTGGCGACGTCGAGCCAGCGTTGCATCAGCGGCAGGCGGACGAGGGCCTGGATTCCGGTCAGGTAAACGCGGCCCCGCTCGAGCGTGTACTTGTCCTCGAGCGAGACGGGCAGCGGGGCGGGCATCGCCATCGGCGGCGTCTCCAGAAAGTCGGGAAATGCTGGCCTTAACGTAATGCGCCGAACGGGCGAAGCAAAGGAGAAGTGGCGGCGCAGAAACGCGCAAGCTTTCGTCGCGACCGGCTTCAATTTTGAAATTTTAGGGCAATGGACGCAACAATTCTTGAAACCAGGGCTCGTCTCTCACGCTGATGAGATCAAGGTCTGCCACCAAATGGGATCGTGGAGGCAGTTTTCCATGGGCCTGCGAGGTGATGAGCCACTCTTGGGCGCGCCGCTTATCCCCTTTGATGGCATAGGAGCAGGCAAGGTTGTACGCAGCCACTCCGGGCTCTATTGCCTCCGCGTTCAAGCATTTCCCTATCGCGGCATCGAGCAAACCTTGCTTTTCCGCATCCGCACTTAAGTGGGCGGAATAGATTAGCGCGCTCGCCCAATTCGCCCACACATGCGCATCATGGGGACTATTCTGAGCCGCTCTCTCAAACGCTTTCAGCGAATCCGCGAAAAGGGATTTCGCTTCATCGCCAGATTTCTGCTTGGCCCAATTCAGTATCGCGTTTGCGCGGCATAGAAGCGCCGGGTAGTATCTCGCGTTGCGTTGCAGGATGTAGTCGCATTTCGCGATTGCCGCTCGGAATAACTCGTCAGCCTGCAAGCCCGATTTCTGCGACGCCCATTCTGCCAGTGTAATTGCATGATTTGAAAGGGCCTCGGCTTTGCCCGGGTTCAAGCGATATGCGCGCTCGAATTTCTCAATCGCATTTGAGAAATCCGTATCGGTGACATCATTCTTTGATAACTTCGCCATTCGAATTAGTGATGTGCCCAGTGAATTGAGGGCATCTGCGCTATTCGGTTGGAGCCTAAGCGCAGCTTCAAGTCTCTCGACTGCCTTTGCGATCAGAGATTGCGCCTCTTCTCCCGTTTTCCGTTCTGACCAAAGCGATAGGGCCAGGCCCCAGTTCGACAAAGACTCGTGCTTATCCGGCTTCAGCCTTAGTGCAGCCTCAAACTTGGAAACGCTGTCGGAAAAGAGTTCGTGACAGCGCGGTGGCTTTTCGACGGCCGCCCATTCAGCCAGCGCGATTCCACAACTATTAAGAGCAGAATGAGAACCCGGATCGAGCGCCAGGGCCTCCTTGCATTTCTCCGTCGCGAGTTCAAAATATTTGATCTTTTCGACTGCATCCTTTGCCTTGCCCCAATAGGTCAATGCGTCGGCCCAATTGAGCAACGCCGAGGCTGACTTCTGTATCGCAACCGACTGGGCAAACTTTTCCGTTGCAGCGAAAAACAAGTGATTCGCATCAGCACCCTGCTTTCTCTTCGCCCATTGCGCCAACATTGCTCCCCAGTTTGCCAGCTTCTCCGAATCGCCGGGTCTCGCCGCCAAGGACGCCTCATACTTCTCGTTCGCGGCGCGAAAGAGGGCGTCGGCTGAGTCTCCTAGTTCACGCCTGGCCTTTTCCAGAAGCGCGTTCGCCCAATTATTTAGTGCCACATCCATATTCGGCTTGAGCTGCAGCGCAACCGCGTATCGTTCACAGGCGTCATCCAAGAGTTTGTCAATCTCATGACTCCCAGAGCTTCTTGCTTTCTCCAACAACAAATTTCCAGCTTCGTTGTATGCCCATGCCGCAGCATCTCGAATTCGCTTGTTGCTCTTATCCAATCCGGCTCTGAGGGATGAGATCACTTGCTCATAGTGGCCGCCAATGACCTTTGCCCAAACTTCCGCTTCTGAAGGGTCTCGATGCGCTAACGCCGTGGATTTCCCAGTTGGTTCCGATTTCGCGTCAGATGCCGACGACGGGCGATCTTCAATCTGACTTATCGCTTCATCTACCAATCGCCGCATGGATGCCAAGAAATCCGTCCCCAGTTCACTTTTCTCAGGCCGGAACGGGCAAAGCTGATCTGTGAGCTCCTTTAAGAAACTGAATGGTTTGGCTACATAGCGTGGCGGGAAGGCGTCTGTTCGGCGTGCAAGTTCGATGAAGAAGCTGTCGGCGTCATGGCCATATATGACGCGAGATTCGGCCTTGCAGAGCAGGCGTTCCCGCACGTCACGCGTCGGCGTTTGATCTTTGAAAGCAATCCAGTACAGGCCGAACGGAAAATCTTGCTTGGCCATGATCTCGATGAGGGGATCGTTTGATCCGCTGTAGCCAACAACTATCCAGACTCGCTCCCCAATCGCACTGTCAACCGCAGCGGATAACTTCGCCTCGACTTCGGCGAAATCCTCACGTGTGTGAACTTGAACAAATCCTGTGTGCTGGCCGTGCAAATGAAAGACTGCACGTGATGCAACAAGGCCCTTTTGGAAATGCTTCGTGGCGGCCAAGTCGTATACAGCTGGAAACTGTCGCGCCATCGCAGCCGCTCGGGCAAGTAGCGGATCGAAGTTCGTGGTCAATACCCGATCCACAATATTTTTAGACATCAGTTGCGCAATTGCGATGTGCGCCCAGTTTAATTTGATGGCGGCGTTCTCGCAGATGCTTTCGATAAACTTCTGTCTTTCACCTGTTTGAAGGCGCCTCATGAGATTTTGATACGATTGATCCGGATCGCCTCGAAGAAATGGGTATCGTTCTAGGAGAATCGCAACAATTCCGGCCGCGGTGGGGATTCCCGCTGAAGCGGAACACCCCGCGCCCAAGAGCAACGTAACCTTCCTGCCCGAGGCTACGAGATCTGATACTTCATCAAGTGTGGCGCTAAGCTCGGTCACCGGCTCCCGTCGCGACTCCTAAGTTCGAGCGGTCAAATCATGCAATTTTTCCGAGATCATTTCTAGTTGCGTGAGTCAAACAAATGGGACTAGCAGTTCCGACTTCGTGATGCAGTTCGCGCATGCGTTTGCGCGAAAACGCACTATTCCTCCGTAACGACTTGACTTTTCCCCACCCAATATCTCGGCCCCTTGCCCTGATCCGGGCCGAGCGCGGAGAAGCCGCCGTCGGCGGCGAGGTCGCAGCCGTTGAGCCACGAGGCTTCGTCGGAGGCGGCGAAGGCCACGATGTTCGCGACTTCCTCCATGCGCCCGACGCGGCCGAGCGGGATCACGTGCGCGCCGGCGCGGTCGGCGAGGTCGCGGTCGTTGCCGGTCATCTCCTCCATCGGCGGCGACCACGTCCAGCCCGGCGAGACGGTGACGACGCGGATGCCGTCGGGCGCCAGCGCCACCGCCGCGCAGCGCGTGAAGTGCATGAGCGCCGCCTTGCCGGCCGAGTAGGGCCCGCGCGTGCCGTTGCCGAACTTGCCCGAGACGCTGCCGATGTTGACGACCACGCCGCCGGGCTTCGTGAGATAAGGGGCGGCCTTCTGCACGAAGATCGCGGGGCCGACGATGTTGACGTCGAGGCAGGCGAGCCAATCCTGCCGCGGCGTGGCGAGGCCCGCATCGAGATACGAGCACGCGCAATTGACGAGGATGTCGAGCTTGCCGAAGCGCCGCTTGGTCTCGGCGAGGCAGGCCTCGATATCGGCGTCGCGCGTCACGTCGGTGCGGCGATAGGCGGCGCGTGCGCCGAGCGAGGCGGCGACGGCCGCCCCCGCCGCGTCCTCGATGCCGGTGACCATCACCGATGCGCCGGCGCCATGGAGTCCGCGCGCGATGTATTCGCCGATGCTGTGCGTGGCGCCGGTCACGATCGCCACCTTGCCGTCGAGCCTGATCATTCCTCGCCCCCATTCGGTTGCGGCGCAGGCTAGGGCAGCGGCGCCGGAGGTGCCAGCCGGAGGCATCGGCGCGATTGATCCGCGGCCATGCGCCGGTGTTAGCTTGCGTCGGGGAGGAGCGCATGCATCGCGCCGCCGGCACATCCGCCTTCGCCGTGGCCGCTCTGCTCGCGGCGGCGGCCGCCGCCGACGACGCGGCGGACTGGCGGCGCTGCGAGCGGGCCTCGGCCGAGCCGCCGGCCGGCATCGCGGCCTGCACGCGGCTCATCGAGGGCGGCAAGCAGACGCCGGCCGACCTGGCGCTCGCGCACTACAATCGCGGCAACGCCTATGCGGTGCAGAACCAGTATGCGCGCGCGATCGCCGATTACGGGCGCGCGATCGAGCTCAATCCCAACGATGCGCAGGCCCATGCCAATCGCGGCATCGCGTTCTATGCGCTGCGCAAGTACGAGCTGGCGATCGAGGATCTCGACCGCGCGGTCGCGCTCGATCCCAAGGACCCGAATTTCTACAATCTGCGCGGCGTCCTCTACCGCGCGACGAGCAAGTTCGAGGAGGCGATCCTCGACTACGACCGCGCCATCGATCTGAAGCCCGATTTCGCGCAGGCCTACAACAACCGCGGCAACGCCTATGCGATCCAGGGCAACAACGCGCGCGCGATCGAGGACTACGACAAGGCGATCAAGCTCGCGCCCAACTACGCCAGCGCCTACCAGAATCGCGCCGCCGCGCACGAGGCGCTCGGCAACAAGGCCGAAGCGGTCCGCGACTATCGCGCGGCGCTGCGCCTCGATCCCGGCCTCGACGATTCGCGCAAAGGCCTGGCGCGGCTAGCCGCACGCTGACTGTCGGCGCATGACCCAAATTGGTCATGGCGCCGGCGTGGCCGGCGGGCACAGTTCGGCCTCGCGCGCCTTCGCCGCCGGTCGGGCCGGCACGAGGCGCTGGTATCACTCGCTTGCGGAAAGGAAACGATCGATGAAGGCGAAAATCATGCGGGCTGCCGTGCTGGCGGCCGCGATCGGCGCGCCGGGCGCCGTGGCGGCGGCGGAGTGGGATGCGGCGTGCGTGTGCAAATGGCCGAACCGGACGGCACTCACGGCGTTCGTGATCGTCACCGCCGAGAATATCGACAAGGTCAAGCAGACGATGGCCGCCGACGGCCTCAAGACGAGCACCGAACACGTTTTCAAGGCCTCGGCCTGCGCGAACAAGCAGCTCTGCGAGGGCCTCAAGGTCGCCAACCAGCCGGACGGCGAACCGGTCACCGGATCGTTCAAGCTGTTCGTGCGCGGCGTCGCCGGCGATCTCGACGCCGCGAAGCTCGCGCCCGGAAGCCGCATCCGGTTCACGGGCGAGCCCAAATAGCCGCCGGCTCGCCGCGAGCGCCCGCGCGGCTTCGCGGCGCCGCCGCCTACCGCCGCGCTTCGCGCGCGCCGCCGTCGGCCGCGAGCTGCGTCGGGCTCAGGCTCGGCCACGGCCAGGCCGGCATGCGCGCGAGCGGATGCGGGTCGAAGCACTTGCGGAAGAGGCTGCACGTCTCCCGGGCGCCGTCGAGCTGAAGCGCGCCCGCGTCGATCACGTCGTTCAGCTTGCGCTGGCCCATCCAGACGTCGGTCATGGTCTTCACGTCGGTGCTGACGCGCAGATCGACGTCGAAGCCGGGGCGCTTAATGCAGAGATCGACGTCGCCGTCGTCGAACAACAGCCACCACATCCGTTTCGGGCTCGGCACGCCGGCGAACACGAACTCGATCACCGCCCGGCGGCCGCCCGGCACCACGTCGCGGCGCAGGTTGCGGCGCATGTCCCACATCAGCAGCGCCACGTCGAGATTGCGCGCCGGCGTCTGGTGCTGGAGCCAGCGCAGTCCCCACGCCGCCAGGCCTTCGACGACCGGGCGCAGCTGCTCGCCGGCCTCCGTCAGCCGGTATTCGGGCCCGCCGTCGGCGCCGCGCGTCTTCTCGACGATTCCGGCGAATTGCAGCTGCTTCAGTCGCTGCGACAGCAGCGACGGCGACATCAGCGGCACGCCGCGCTTCAGCTCGTTGAAGCGGGTGTGGCCATACAGCAGTTCGCGCAGGATCAGCGGCGTCCACCGCTCCGCGAAGGATTCCGCCGCCATCGCCAGCGGGCAGAACTGTCCATAGCCTCGAAAACGCGCCATTGCGGTGACTCCGGATCGCTGCCGCCCTCGCGCTACAAATCTAGGACTAGGCCGGCGCCCGCGGCAACGGCAGGGTGCGAAAAACGACGGATCGGCAAAGCGAAGCGGACGCTCGGACAAGGCGCGGGCCGGCCGTTGCTGACAGGGTAAACCGGGGCGGACCGGCGGACGCGAGACAAGGCGCGTCCAGGCAACATGAGGTATCGAATGTCGTTCATGGGTTCACGCTGGATCGACCTCGCCAACGAGGTCGGGCCGTCTTTCGCCGCGACAGCGGCGGCGCACGACGCCGACGATGCGTTCGTGGCCGAGAACTACGCGTTGCTTAAGCAGCGCAAGCTGTTCTCGGCGCTGGTGCCCCAAGAGTTCGGCGGCGGCGGCGCGCGCTATTCCGAGGTGTGCGCCGCGCTGCGCCAGCTCGCGCGCTACTGCCCGTCGACGGCGCTCGCCGTCTCGATGCATCAGCACCTGGTCGCGGCGGCGCTCTACAACCACCGCAAGGGCCGGCCCGGGCAGAAGGTGCTCGAGGCGGTCGGCGGCAAGAACGTCGTCCTGGTCAGCACCGGCGCCAACGACTGGCTGGCCTCCCGCGGCGAGGCGACGAAGGTGGAGGGCGGCTTCCGCATCAACGCCACGAAGACCTTCGCCAGCGGCAGCCCGGTCGGCGACATGCTGATGACCTCGGCCGCCTACGAGGATCCGAAGGAAGGCTGGCAGGTGCTGCACTTCCCGGTGCCGATCCGGTCCGAGGGCGTCACCGTGAACCGCGACTGGCGCGCGATGGGCATGCGTGGCACCGGCTCGGGCTCGGTCGTGCTGAAAGACGTGTTCGTCGCCGACGCGGCGGTGGCCGTGCGCCGGCCGCGCGGCAAGTATCACGCGGTTTGGAACACGATCCTCACCTGCGCGATGCCGCTGATCATGTCGGTCTATGTCGGCGTGGCGGAAGAGGCGGCCGAGCGCGCGGTGGTGGCGGCGAAGAAGCGGCCCGACAGCGCCACGCCGGTGCTGCTGGGCGAGATGGAGAACCTGCTGACGTCGGCGCGGCTCGCGGCCGACAGCATGGTGGCGCTCGTCGCGGAGCTCGAGTTCGCGCCGACGAACGAGTGCGCGAATGCGATCCTGGTGCGCAAGACGCTCGTCGCCAACGCCGTCATCGCCACCTGCGCCAAGGCGATGGAAGCGGCGGGCGGCTCTGCCTATATGCGGGCCGGCGCCATCGAGCGGCTGCTGCGCGACGCTTACGCCGCGCAGTTCCATCCGCTGCCGGAACGCAAGCAGCAGGAGTTCGCGGGCCGCATGGCGCTCGGGCTCGATCCGGTCGCATGATGCCGGGCCGGAGGGGCGCGCGGCTGCGCGCCCCTCGCGCTCGGGAGTGGGCGCGGTCCGGGCCACGGTCGTGCCCTCGCGCTACGCGCGGGCGCGCACGAAGCGCACCGCCTCGGCGATCACGGCGCCGTTGCGCAGCAGCCGCGTGTGGCCGCTGCCTTCGGTCGCGAAGAGCCGCGCGCTCGGCACCGCGGCGGCGATCGCCTCGGACGACGCGAATGGCACCTCGCGGTCGCGCCGGTCGTGCACGAGCAGCGTGGCAAGGCCGCGATCGGCCACGAGGCTGGCCAGGGCCGCGTCGGTGTCGGTCTCGTCCCAGCGGAATTGCAGCTTGCGCTCGAGGTTGCGCTGCATGCGCCCGCGCACCGAGAGCGGCAGGCCGAGCACATGTGCGAGGAACTGCGAGAATTTCGCGAGGCTCAGCGGCGCCGCCAGCAGCACGAGGCGGTCGACCTGCAAGCCATGCCGCAGCGCGAACAGCGTGGCCGGCGCGCCGAACGAATGCGCGACGATCGCGTGCACCGGCCCGTGGAGCCCGGCGACGTGCTGGATGGCGCCGGCCATGTCCATGATGTTGGTGCGTCGCCCGCCCGAGCCGCCATGCGCCGGCGCGTCGAACAGCACGACGCGGTTGCCGGCGGAAACCAGCGGCTCGATCCACGCGTCGAACTGCGCCGCATGGCCGCTCCAGCCGTGCGCGAGCAGGATCGCGGGGCCTTCGCCGAAGCTCCAGGCGCGCAGCCAGCGGCTCGCATAGGGCACGCGCGCGGCATTGTCCGCGCGCACGAGATCGCTGGAAATGCCGGCCGCCGGGCGCCGCGGCGTCAGCATGAAATCGCGCAGGCGGCGTTCGGCGTGCGCCGGGAACAGCCGCGCCGCCATGCCGCGCACCGCGCGGGCGGCCATCTGGCTCGTCGATAAACGTACGTTCGTGCTTTTTTTGGGGATGAAGAAGTCCGAGGTCGCGTCCATGGCAGGCTCCTCAGTGAAGTGGGTGGGCCAGGCTGGTCTGGATCAGGCGCTCGAAGGCCGCGCGCGCATGCACTTCGGCCTTGGGGTCGCGCATCAGGCGGCTCGAATGGATGTAGCCGAGGTTGATGGCTTTCACGTCGTAGGCGAACTGCTCGCAATCGAGATCGGGCCGGAACTCGCCGGTCTGCACGGCGCCGCGCGCCACGCGGACGAGCGTCTCGCGCCAGTCGCGCTGCGCGCGCACGAGGCGGTCCCGCACGGCGCCCGGCTGATCGTCGAACTCCGGCGCCGAGGCGTTGAACACGCAGCCGCCGGTGCCGGCCCAGCTCCGCTCCCACTCGAAGCCGCGCTCGAACATCTCGCGGATGCGCGCCACGCCGCGCGGCGCTTTCGAGGCGGGCTTCACGACCATCTCGACGAAGCGTTCCTCGGCGGCATCGAGCACCGCGAGTTGCAGCGCCTCCTTGGAGCCGAAATGGGCGAACAGGCCGCTTTTCGACATGCCGGTGTGCTCGGCGAGCGCGCCGATCGACAGCCCGTTGAGGCCGACGACGCTGGCGAGGTCGAGCGACTGGGCCACGATGGCCGAACGGGTCTGTTCGCCTTTGCTCATCCGGCGAGAATTGGCACGAACGTTCGCTTTGTCAATCATGGTCGAAAAAGCACGATCGTTCAATATTTTGGCCTGCCACCGGCGGGTTTGCGAAGGGCGCGAACCCCGCTATCTCAACTTCTGCCGAGCATACGCCGCGCCGGCCAATGAGGAAAAGCATGAACGCCCGCGACCGCTTTCCCGCCGCGCTGCTCGGGCTGCTGACGGCGCTCGCGCCGCTGGCGTGCCGGGCCGAGACCGGCGCGGTGCCCAAGCCCTTGAGCCTCGAATGGGCCGGCGACCCGCCGAAGATCGAAGACCGCTGCGAGGCTACGGACCTCCGCTATGCAACGGCGCCGCTGTTCCGCATCGCGCCCGCCGAGCCAGGAGAGCGCATGTATCTGCTCGCGCGCAAAGAGGCCTGCGCCGCCGGGGCGCGCTGCCCGCACCGCCAGCGCCTCTATCTCGTCGCCGGCGATGCCGTCTTCGCGGGCCCGGAAGATCGCGGCTTCCGCTGCGTCTACTACGGCAGCCGGCGCGGCGAATTGATCGCCGGCTTCGTGCCGGCGCAGAGCCTTGCGCCGCTGGCGGCGGAGACGGCACTCGACCGCGCGTTCCTGCTCGGCGATTGGCGGCGCGATGCGGCGAGCCGGATCGCGATCCGCGCCGCCGGCGCCGCCGGCATCGCGGCGTCGGGCGAGGGCCACTGGAAGGGGGTCGCGAGCGTGAACGTCGGCGAGTTCCACGCGAAAGCCGACGCGGTTTCGAGCCCCGTCTTCGTCTTGCGCGAAGGCAGCGACGGCTGCGCGGTCGCGCTCGAGCGGCGCGGCCCCTATCTCCTGGCCAACGACAACGAGCGCTGCGGCGGCCACAATGTCCGCTTCGTCGGCATCTACATCCGGCAGACGGTGCGGTAAGGCGGATCGCGCCGGGCGCAGCGGCGCCATGCCCCGGTTTCCTTCCGCGCGCGGGCGCCTAATCTCACCACCGGCAAGGGAAGGGCGGGCCGCATGGGCTTGGTCGTGGACGGCAAGTGGCAGGTCGACGAGGCGTATGCCGTCGATGCCAAGGGCGGCTTCGTGCGCCCGCAATCGAAATTCCGCCACTGGATCACGCGCGACGGCGCGCCCGGCCCCTCGGGCAGCGGCGACTTCGCGGCGGAGGCGGGGCGCTATCACCTCTACGTCGCCGGCGTCTGCCCGTGGGCGCACCGCACGCGCCTCTATCACGTGCTGAAGGGCCTCGCGGGCGTCGTCGGCCTCTCGCTCGCATCCTCGCGGCGCACGGAATACGGCTGGGAGTTCGTGCCGGGCGATCCCGCGCTCCGCGACCCGCTGTTCGACGCGCGCTACGTCTACGAGCTCTACGTGCGCGCCGATCCGCACTACACCGGGCGCGCCACCGTCCCCGTGCTGTGGGACAAGAAGCGGGGCACGATCGTCAGCAACGAATCGTCCGAGATCATCCGCATGTTCAATGCGGCGTTCGACGACGTCACCGGCAATCGCGCCGATTACTATCCGCCGCATCTGCGCGCCGAGATCGACGCGCTCAACGAGCGCATCTATGCGAAGCTCAACAACGGCGTCTATCGTGCCGGCAACGCGAAGACGCAGGAAGCCTACGAAGAGGGCGCGCGCAGCGTGTTCGAGACGCTGGATTGGCTGGAAGGCCGGCTGGCCGAGCGCCGCTATCTTTGCGGCGACGCGCCGACCGAGGCCGATTGGCGCCTGTTCCCCACGCTCGTGCGCTTCGACGCGGCCTATTACTTCGTGATGAAGTGCAACCTGCGCCGGCTGGCGGACTATCCCAATCTCCACGCCTACACGCGCGATCTCTACGGGATGCGCGGCATCGCCGAGACGGTGGATATCGCCGCGATCAAGCTCGGCTACTGGAGCAACCGCGAGCGCAATCCCACCGGCATCGTGCCGCTCGGGCCCATGGTCGACTTCGCGGCGCCGCACGATCGTGCGCGGCTGTCGGCGAAGGCGGCGGAATGAACTGACGCGGATCCGAAGGAGTCTAGAACAATGGGCCTGCTCGTCGACGGCGTTTGGCACGACAAGTGGACCGCGACGGCGCCCGCCGACGGCCGGTTCGAGCGCTCGGCGGCGCAGTTCCGCAACTGGGTGACCGCGGACGGCGCGTCCGGCCCGACGGGGCGCGGCGGCTTCAAGGCCGAGTCCGGCCGCTATCACCTCTATGTCTCGCATGCATGCCCTTGGGCGCACCGCACGGTGATCTTCCGCGCGCTCAAGAAGCTGGAGCCGCACGTCTCGCTTTCGGTCGTGCATTGGCACATGGCCGAGAACGGCTGGACCTTCGCGCCCGGCGACGGCGTGATCCCCGACCCGATCGTCGGTGCGCAATTCATGCACCAGGTCTACACGGCGGCGAATCCGGCCTATTCGGGTCGCGTCTCCGTACCGGTGCTCTGGGACCGGCAGACCAAGACGATCGTCAACAACGAATCGCCCGAAATCATCCGCATGTTCAACAGCGCGTTCGACTCCCTGCCCGGCGTCGATACGTCGCTCGATTTCTACCCGGCAGATCTGCGCTCCGAGATCGACGCGGTGAATGCGCGCGTTTACGCGACGGTCAACAACGGCGTCTATCGCGCCGGTTTCGTGACGTCGCAAGCGGCGTACGAGGAGGCGGCGCGCGAATTGTTCGCGTCGCTCGACTGGCTCGACGAGCGGCTCGCGCGCCAACGCTACCTGGTCGGCGGCCGCGCCGGCGAAGGCCGGGTCACCGAGGCGGATTGGCGCCTGTTCACGACGCTGGTGCGCTTCGATCCGGTCTATCACGGACACTTCAAGTGCAACCTGCGCCGCCTCGTCGACTATCCGAACCTCTGGAACTACACGCGCGATCTTTACCAGGTGCCGGGCGTGGCGCCGACGGTGCGGCTCGATCACATCAAGCGCCATTACTGGGGCAGCCACCGCCATATCAACCCCACCGGCATCGTGCCGATCGGCCCCGAAGTCGACTTCGCGATGCCGCACGACCGCGCCCGCCTGCGTGCGGCGGCGTGACGAAGAATAGAACGGGAGCCGGAGAGGAAATCGGTTGCACGCCTCGGGCGCGCCATTTCACTGCTCGCCGACTCCCCGGCTCCTGTTAACTGTCCTTGGCGAAACACGTCAGACCCATGCAGCGGCTTCCCACGATCTTCGTCACCCACGGCGCGCCGACGCTGATCCTCGACGATTGCCCGGCGCGCGATTTCCTCGGCGCGCTCGGGCGGCAGTTGCCGCGGCCCAAGGCCGTGGTGTGCGTCTCGGCGCATTGGGAGGCGGCGCGCGCCGTCGTCAGCGCCGCGCCGCGGCCGGAGACGATCCACGATTTCTACGGTTTCCCGCAGGCGCTGTTCGAGATGCGCTATCCGGCGCCCGGCGCGCCGGCGGTCGCGGGCCGCGTTGCGGGCCTCTTGCACAAGGCGGGCATTTCCTGCGTCGTCGATCCGCTACGTGGGTTCGATCACGGCGCCTGGGTCCCGCTGAAGTTGATGTTTCCCGAGCACGACGTTCCGGCCTTTCAGCTTTCCGTGCAGACGCCGCTCGGGCCGGAGCACCATATCGCGATGGGCAAGGCGCTGGCGCCGCTGCGCGACGAGGGCGTGCTGATCCTCGGCAGCGGCAGCGCCACGCACAACCTCGCCGATTTCCGCGGCGTGAGCCGCGTCAATGATCCGCCGCGCGCCTACGTGCCGCCATTCGACGACTGGCTCGTGAAAACGGTCGAAGCCGGCGACGAAAAGGGGCTCGCCGACTTCCGCCACGCACCCGAAGGCGTCCGCAATCACCCGACGCCCGAGCCCTTCCTGCCGATCTTCGTGCCGTTCGGGGCCGCACTCGCCGCCGGCGAGGGCCGGGGCCGGGCGATCCACCGCTCGACGACCTACGGCATCATCGCGATGACGGCGTGCGCGTGGGGCATGGCATGAACAAAGGAGAGTGAACAGGAGGCGGGGAGCCGGGGAGGAACTTTTCTTGCACGCCACTGGCGCGCATTTTTCATTCTCCCCGTCTCCCCGCCTCCCTGTTCCCCTACTTC